>R28__coassemble_9_pt1 | contig 194771 bp, 163 predicted proteins | sample R28__metabat2_low_PE_021 | metagenome-assembled genome bin R28
GGTACGAACCGTGCCTGTAGCGGAATGATAGCGACCGTTGCACTGCCGCACACAGTACAAGGGCTTCGACGGTGGTCGGAACACCTTGGCGGGGATTGGGAGGATGAGGCTAAATACAAATTTTCTTCTATGAATATGGAAAGAGATTTGTAATTTTGCAGTTGAAAAGCTGAACTGTTTGTTTTAATCAAAGGGCTTTTCATTGACTGTTATGAGTGAAATAAGAAACGAATACTTGCATGAACTCTCGTTGAAGAAAGAGTCGGAAGACCATGTAGAATTTAAAGAGGCAAAACGTGATTTCAATTTCGACGGTGGGTCGCACACCGACCCTAAGAAACGTCGGCACTGTGTGCTTGGATATGTGGCGGCATTGGCCAATGAGCGAGGCGGCAGGTTGGTGTTTGGCATGAAAGACAAAAAGCCTCATGATATTGTGGGTACAAGTTTTGCCGAAGACAAACTTGGTGATCTGGAGGATGAAATCTATGAAAGAATGAAGATTCGTGTCCCTGTCACAGAAGAGTTTGAACCTTCGGAAGATGCCGATGACAGGAAACGTGTTATTATCTTCCATGTGCCTTCGCGACCTATTGGCAAGATGCTGAAGTTTGAGGGTGTGGCGCTGATGCGTATTGGGGAAAGCCTTCGGGAGATGTCGGACGAAGAGATGTTCAAGATCCTGTCGGAGCAGGAACCTGACTTCTCGGCAAAAATATGCGAGGGGTTGACTATGGAGGATCTGGACACTGATGCCATCAAGATAATGAAGCAAAAATATGCTGAGAAGAATGAGAATCCTGGTTTTGAGGCTTTTTCTGACGAGCAGGCCTTAAATGATTTGGAATTGTTGGTTGACGGCAAACTGAACTACGCCGCCTTGGTGTTGTTGGGAAAGTCGAAAGCCATCAGGAAGTTCCTGCCACAGAACAATGTGGTGATTGAGTACAGGAAAGACCCTGCGAGTATTCAATATGATGAACGTCAGGAGTTTCAACAACCGCTGTTTTTGGCCATCGACAGTATTTGGGCCTATATAAACCAGCCTTCACTAAACCCACAAAGACACATAAGCGAGAATGCATATATCTTTGATGTGAAGCTATTCAACAAGGCGACTGTGAGAGAGGCCGTGCTGAACGCCATCACCCACAGGTCGATGATAGTGCAGAATGATGTGGTAATCAAACAGAGTCCGACGGAGCTGACCATCACCAATGCTGGTGGTTTCCCGGTAGGTGTCGACAAGAGCAATGTGCTTACGGTGAACAGTACACCGCGAAGTAAACGATTGGCAGAGGTGTTGCAAAAGACGGGACTGGTGGAGAAATCGGGTCAGGGTGTTGACAAGATGTTCACCAATTGTATCATGGAGGCCAAACCTCTACCCGACTACTCGGCCACCGACAATTATCAAGTGAGTCTTACACTGCGCACTGAGATTCGCGATGTGCCATTCATGATTTACATCAGGCAGGAGCAGGCTAAACGACCCGAGCATCACAAACTGAATGTGTTCCAACTTTTGGCTATCTACAATGTGCGTTTTGGCGAAGAGTTGGAGGTGCCAGCAACAACGGTGGATTCTCTTGTGTCGGAAGGTATACTCATGCGTTCAAAAGCGGGTAGATTATCCATGTCACGAGAGTTTAAGAGGATTGCATCGGAGATTGGTAGTGGCAACGGAAAAGGCAATGAAGATGGAGGAGTAAATGGGGGTGTAAATGGAGGAGTAAATGGGGGTGTAAATGGTGAAGTAGATAAACTTAATGATAGTCTAAAGCAAGTGTATGCAGTTGTTTATGACAATCCTGGTATTAGGACCAAACAAATTGCAGGACTACTGAAAAGACCGGAACCAACTGTAGAGAAGCAGCTGACGACATTAAGAAAAAAGAATTTGATTGAACATCGTGGTTCTCCAAAGACGGGAGGGTTTTATGTCAAGGGTTAAGATCTTCCTGAGACCCTTATTGGTATTTAGACAGTGGAGGCAGGAGCGTGTTGAGAACTGTCAAATATTCGCTTGGAAGGATGCGGAGTATTTAAACTATTTATGTAAAGTTTTTTGATTCATTTTGTATGTTGGTTGATGATAAACAAATAGAACAAATACAGAAAGGTTTAGACATTCTTTCAAAATTTGGGATAGAAGTAGATGATAATACGGCCAATCTCATAAAGGTAAAAGAAGATGGGTTGCCTGTGGAGATTGAGGATATTTATTTGCTTTTTCCCGATGACCAGGATTATTCTGTTTACGAAATTGAAGAGTTTTTGGAATATATTTCTGAAATAGATTCCATAAAACGGATTGGTTTAAAAACTGTTAAAACCAAATATATCTCCCAAACATTGATTTCATCGTCTCGTATGGGATTTTATGGTTTTGAAGATAAATTACTGTCTTTTTCTTTTAAAGGAGACGACATTAACGCTTTCATTGTAATGAATCCGTTCTTATTTGGTGTGATCAATGCAAAGGATGGAATTCATGATGATGATTTAAGTGCAGGCGCATGCGAACCATATACTGCAATAGAGATAAGGTCGAAAAGTGAATTAGACATAGATAAAGTAGAAGAACTAATTGAAAGATTTTGTTTTTATATTACATGGAAATTGGGTGTTGATGTTTACCCTTCGGAAATCATAGATTTGAACGAATACTATTACAAGATAGATGAGTTTTATGATGAAGAAGAGACGGATGATTTTTCCGAAATAGAAATCTCATCAATCCCTCCATATAGCTCTTTACATAAAATGTATCGATTAGCTAAACAAATAGAAGATCCTGAGATACAATTTTTACAGTATTATAAAATGGTAGAACATGTCTCACCTATGGCGGCCAAGAAAATTGCTTACGATAAACTTAAGACGGGGATGGAGAAATTGTCATCAGTTGAAAACGATTCAACACTCTTAGACCCAATACTCTCCGTGTTTCAGAAATATGATTCGGATATTAGAGACGAGTCTTTGGCTTATGTCGTGTTAGAGTCATGTACGGATGTCTTATCCTTGTTTGATATGTTGCCGAACCGATTGAAAATACAGATTAAGGGCAACATGAAAATGAAGAATAAAACTGTAAATGCCGAAAGCGTAACCGATGAACAGTTAAAAAGCATGCGAAAACAAATCGCTAATATATTATATTCAACACGTAATCGTATTGTTCATGCTAAATACAATTATGTTCCTAGGGATATAGAGTTACAAGCTGATGAATTGGATGAAGCAAATGAAATGATGGATAAAATAGCAAGATCTATTATAAAATGGAATCTACATCTGCCTCAAGGATTTAGAGTTTAATAGTATTCTACATTATGACAAAGAATAGCCTTACTCAGCAGTGTGTACTGACGGAAGAAGGCGAGATTGTAGTATAACAATTCTGGCATATTTTGATGTTTTTTGCCAAAAAAGTTATAGGTTTAGAGGGGTCTGGGAATGGTGAGGATGCGCATTGACAGTCCACATTACCACAAAGCATTGGAGAGGCTGAATAAAAGCTTCTCGCTACAAAACCATGAAAACGGCGACGAGTTCTGTTGGGGGTTATATGACGGATTGGGGTGATAGGACTAATGGTTTCGCTTGTTTTTTGGTCGGAATTATTGCAGATTTTTCCGACCAAAAAATGGATGGTGGTTGATATTATTTTTCTTTGGTATTCGCAATTTTTATGAATTGCACGCTAAATTTTGTTCAATGACGAATCTGCGGTGAAAGTTTTATAGGGCAAATTGTGACGTTACTAGGATTGGTCATGTGTCGTATGTGAGTTTTAGCCAACAGGCAAGGACCTCAAATTATAGTTAGATCCACTTTGACGAACTTTTCACCGTCGAATACGTTTATATATAACGTTTCTAGACCTACAATAATCATGATAAGAAATGGCATGGCACGTTTGGCTGTATGATAATTCATTATTATCGAGTTGCAGTCAATTGCAGATGGTGTCGGATGTGGTTCTGGATGTGTGTGCCATTCACCTATATAAACGCGAGTTTGTTCTGATTGTTCAAAATCAGACGCAATAAACGCATTGGCTTGATTAGCATCGCGTTCACAACCACATCGAGAATTCTTCTTTACACAAGGTGGTGATGCTTTGCTGATACGGAAACAATTATCACCTATCTGCGAGCCCGTCAACACACCGCACAATTCGTTCCCTTCGTGTTGAGCATATTCTTGTAAGACATCAACAACATCCTGCTTGATCTCAAAATGAGTGTTGGTAACATTTAAAGTGGCAACTCCAGCATATCGTGCTTTGACAATTCGTTGGAGGAGACAAGTTTTATTTTTCTTTGGTTGGCTGTATCTATGTTTCCTGTCCATCGGTAGCATTTTGAAGTTGAAGGTGAAGTAAGCAGATTGTCAATATGAGGGAACATGGCTGAAAGGAAAAACGTCACATCATTAGCTGAATAGAGAGCATAGTTGCCATTGCAACCCGCATCCCGCTTGGTTAATTTCTCTCCATTGTCATATTCGCATCTATCAATCAGGCAATATTTTAAAAAAGAGTCATTAGCTTGTTCACAAAGTCGCTTTAATCCTTCTTTGTCAGAGGGGTTCACGTATAGCATGATTCCAGAAATGCCGTAAGGCTCAAGCCAAAGCACGAAAGCTGGCACGGTGATGTGGCCTTCGACCATGTTTTTTAGCAGCCACTGTTCAGACATTATATCACCCGTGCACACGAATAACGCGCTGGATTCATTAATTCTTTCTGCTTGAATTTCTTGTAAATCCATTGTTAGTGCCTTTACTTTTCGGTCTGGCCGGTACTGTATTAGATAATGCGCAACGGCGTATGCCTTTCGCTGATTGAGATAATCAAATCCAAGTAGATGTCTCCCAATATTCTCTGTATTCAACAGGTCTCTATCCATTAAAGCAAATTGCGCATTGTTATATCCGTTGAGGAAGTAGCACAAATTACTTCCTACACTTCCAATTCCAGCTATTAAAAACTTTCTGAATTCCATCATTTTTCCAACTGTTCGTTGCGCAATACGATCTGCATCATATACTTTGGCCATTATTCTGTCCAAGTGTTTGTTGGTATTATCAAAACCCGTCAGAACATTGATTGCTCTTAATGTCATTGGCCTGAATCCTTTCCTGTTGGTATTTAGTTTAGGTATGACAACACCACCCAATGCGAAATCCAACCCTAAGGAAAACAGAAAATATCCTTTATGATGGTCATTGATGTATTTGACAAAAAAACGACGGTCTTTGTCATCTAAAATTCTATCAATCACGTTCACGCCCGTCATACTATAAGGTGGTGCCTGAGGCATACTAAATGATGCCACATATACCACTTGGAGCATAGTTGCACCTGGCATTGATTTGAAAGGTTTTAATTGTTCTTCGTCTTGTTCGCATGCACAAACTACACGTTCAAAATACTTATTTTTCTCACTAAGGGATTTGATGGGATAAGATACGGCATTCAATAGACAGGTTCTGTTTGGAATCTTTCCCAATAAAATCCAAAAATCATCCACCAGCGCTTCATTATCGTAGTTTTCTTCCCAATAATTCTTTATCTCTTTAGCATACTCGGCAGAATTATCTCTATTGGCATACTCCTCTACCCACCTTCTTGCTCTCTTGATACAGTCACGTACTATCCCTCGGATGTTTACAGCATCGTAAACAATACCGTCTTCATATAGGCAAAGCTTTCGGGAACGAAATGAGATATGTGGTAAATACTTGAAACGATTGTCCCTGATTTCTACTCTCGGCATATCATAAGGGAACGCCGTTGGAAATGATAAACTCATTTCAACATCTTCTGCCTTTCCTTCTATTTCAGCTTGGAACACCAAACGCCAAGTCCTAAGGGGCGATTCTAACTCTTCAATCTCAAATTCCTGAGATAGTTCCGTAAAAACAGTATCGAGTGCGGCAGCGATATCAGGCATACTGACTATTGTTCTTTATCGACCCGGCAAATGATTTTTGTGAAGCGTCTTCATCAACGTCTTTTGCATTAGCACAACTGAATCTAGGGCCAAAATGTTTCTGCCATTTCTCGCATCCTTCTTTTTGATTTTTTGAGTTAACAGCACGTTCGGCATCGTCGCGAAACGATTTTAGATGTGATAAGAAGGTGTCCCGTTTAGTATTAGAGTAGAACTCAAATAAATCCTCGTATGGTGATACGGGGCGATAGCAATGGAAATGTCCTGGCTTGCTAAGCTCATCCTGCATCGAAACCAGTGTGTCTTTCATGATTATGTCGAGTCGTGAATCATCGGTGGATGTATAATGGTTGGCTGCAAGAATGGTTAGAATGAATCCACAAGGCAGATCAACATTCTTTTCATCTTTCAGATAATCCCGCCAAGCTTTCAAGAATCGGACAATCTCTTGTAAGTGTTTCTTGTTGGTGCACTGTTTTTTGAACCAGTTGTTGAAGTCCTTTGCATCCTGCTTTACCCAAGGTTTCTTCTTGTGAGCCAATTGTGGGTGGTCATCTCCGTTTACCTTGAAATATATGGGCAGATCAATATGATGACCGTCAGCGTAGTTTACCCTCACACATGACTTTTTGTCATTGGGCTTTTGATTGGTGTGGCCGTCAACTGCAGCCATTATCTTGTCGTGGTACCATTGGATGGTTTTCTTTTCTTCTTCCGAGTCTCCTATAAAGTATACGCCATCATCCAAGTCATAAGCGGCTAACCCGTCATCGTCCGTGATGGGATTTAGTAATGTGCCCATAGCAAAAGAACCTTGACTATAAAACTTTGGCTGTATCTCATCGGCCAAATTATCTTTGAAGTACTTTCTAATGCGGTCGCGAAGGGCTTTGCGGTTTTGTTTTAGTTTGGTAATGCGCGTATCCGTGGCTTTTATAGTATCATGAAACGCCTTGAATTGTTCGTGGTTATTTGCCATAGTATTATCTTTTCTTTGTTAATGTTATAGTTCCCGTACATTCTCTATCATTCCAATAATGACCCTTAAGATGTGTCAAGTCATCGAAATCAATTTTCAGTCTCGCCGTACCATAGTGGATGTTCAATCCACCTTCTACTCCTTTTTCCGACTTGTTGCGATACTCTAGTTCAGGGTCATTCCTGTAGGAATAAACTAATTGCGTCAAATCGCTGTTCTCGTCGTGAACGAAAACTGCACAGAAGGCATCGCTTTGACTTTTGTCAAAATTTGCATGCACGATAGTGCTCAAAAACGTCTGCTTGATTTTCAGTTTGATTGTATAGTCAATGCCCTCGCCATAGTTTGAGTGTGCATTTCCTTCCCACTCGCCGTTCAAATTAGGCACTTTAAACAACTTTCCCAAGAAACTAATCTTCCAAAGCAGTCTGTTGAAGGTTGTAGCCAACAAAGTTACGAGGCCTGAAGTATAGCCTATGTCACCAAAAAATGTCTCATATGAGTACGGTTCAGCTCTTCTAAAGATTAGAAAGATTGCAACATAAATCACAATGGCGCACAAAACTATTCCTTTTACGAATGTCTTATAGTTCTTTTGCATATTAAAATAGGTATTGTTTCGAACGAAGGGATTGGTTTTCTAGGCCAATTTCTTCAATTATTTTGTCTTTCAAATAGCAACGAGTGTGCCAATATCGATCGCTGACGTTTTGTCAGTAAGTTTCTACTTGAACCGTCATGCTCTTCAAAGTTTCAACTATGAAGAATATGTTTCGAAAATGAGGTCTGATGAAATGAAATAACAATTTCGCCATATTATAGTGGTTTAGCTACAAAAGTTATTGGTGGCTTTGGGTGATAAAAGACTGAATAGATAGTATTTTGATTGAATTTGATGGATTTTGAGTAATTTTGCGGGCATGAAATGGTGGTTTTCCATAGGGATTGTTTTGATGGTGCTTGTGGCGGGATGTACTCCCCCTGGCCCCCTCTCAGAGGGGGAAAGACTCCCCCGGCCTGCGGCCACCCCCTCTCAGAGGGGGACGACTGCGCACGAGGCTTTGGAGGGGATTGACTCGCTGATGTGGGTGCAGCCGGATAGTGCTTTGAAGGTGATGATGGAGTTTGCGGGGAGTGAGGCGGCGGATAGCTTGGATGTGTTTGAGGGGCATTATTGCCAGGTGTTGATTGCGGAGCTGCTTTATAAGAATGATTATGGGCAAAGCAATAGAAAGGATCTGCTGAAGGCGGTTCATTATTTTGATTCGATTGTGAATGTTGCAGATGGGCGTAATGCGGACGCACGCGGTAAAGCGGACGCACGCGGTGCGTCCGTACAGAGGCGGGATGCGTTTTTGGCGGCACGGGCGCATTATATTAATGGTGTGGGATTTTATGAACGGGATAGCCTTATTGAGGCTTGCGAGGAATATCTCAATGCCTTGCGGATGATGGAAGAACATTTTGAGGAGAAGGTTTTGGTGGGACACAAGGCACGGTTTATGGGTTTGACCTATAGCCGGCTCGGAGATTTGTTTTCTGGACAGTTTATGCAGGAGCCCGCTATCGTTTGCTGCAAGAAAGCACTTGTTTTCAATCGCATAGAACCCACTTCGTCTTTAGGGGCTTCCAAGCTTTTAAAACGTCTTGGAAAGCAATATGACAAACTGAACCAAAACGATAGTGCCTTATTCTATTATGACGAGGCCTTGGGACTGCTGCCCGACACGAACAACTTGGCTTACAGGGATTTGGTTTCGCAAATAGCACTGCTCCATTTTAAAATGGGAGAAGATGCCGAATCTTCCATTGGTGACTTGAAGCGCATGGTGATTCAGGCAGAAAGTGAGCAGGAAAGGTTGAACCGCTGTTTTACCCTTGGCGGTATTTACATTGGAGACAGACAATACGATTCAGCGATAGTTTATCTGACCCCAGTATTTGAAAACAAAGAGGATGCAACAACACAAAAGCTTGCCGCCGTTTGTTTGCACGACATTTACCAAAGCATGGGCGACACGCTTAAAGCCACACAATATGCCATTTATCAAGCGGAGAATGTGGTTTCGCAGGGACAAAGCAGCTCGCAAGTATCGCAGCTTAACGAGCTGTTTCAGCAGCATTTGCAGTGGGAACAGGAGAAGGCTGAGGCTGAGAGACGACAAACCGAACAGTTGGCGGCACGGCGACGCTTGGTGCGGGGTGTGGTGACGGCTGTGGTGGTATTGCTGGTTTTGGGGGTTGGAGTGTGGTGGTGGATGGCCAAGCGGAGAAAGGAGCATGAGGCCGAGACGCAGACCTTGAACGAGGAGAAGCAACAGCTTCAGACGCAGGTGGACGATGCCTTGCAGCAGCTTCAGACGGTGGATGATGCGCTGCAACAGCTACAAACGCAAGCGGACGATGCCTTGCAACAGGCACGGGCGATGCTGCCGCAGCGGGTGGCCGACCTTTACCGAGCAAAGGTGCCGAACCGCTTGGAGCGCATCATGGACGAGTTTGAGGCGGCCTATCCCGGAGCCAGGGAACGGGTGGCGGCTGCGTACCCCAATCTGACCAAGACGGAGACCCAACTTTTTGTGCTTTCGTTTCTGCAATTCCGCGCGAAGGAGGAGGCGGATTTGTTGGGTTTGAGCCAAAACACGGTGCTGCAGTACCGCTCCAACCTGCGAAAAAAGACGGAAAACGCCTCGATTTCGTCTTTTTTGGAGGCATAAAAATCTATATATACCGATTATAATTGCTTGATTTTCAATAGGCATTCCAAAGGAAAATCTATAATGGGCCTTTGGGTTGATTTTTTCGTTGATTTTTGTTATAGTTTTGCGGAAACGAATTTCAAAACTATAACACCATGAAAAAAATTAGACTTTACACCCTGGTTGCGCTCCTGCTGATGGCGGGAGGGGTGACGATGCAGGCACAAGAGTATTCCCGAGAAATAAGGAGTTACCATCCTTTGGTACCTAAATCAGGTGAGAAACAATGGGATGTGAAAAATTTGTTTATCTGGGGCGATGTTGAATACCAAGTGATGCGCCTTGGTGAGGAAATTGAGTTGGATGGCATTTTGTATAGGGAAATGACCTATGAGAATGATGATGCTTATTATTCCACAGGGGTACAAGGCGCCATCCGTGAAGAGGACAAAAAGGTATATGTCCGATGGTGGCAGCCAGGACTTCAGTATTTTGCAGAAGAAAAGCTGTATTATGATTTTGGTTTGCAAGTTGGTGACAGTTTCGATGTGGGTTATGACACGCCGTACTATATACAAGTGTTGGCCATCGAAGTGGTGGAAATAGATGACGGCTCAGTGCGCAACAAATATGTTTTCAATGATGGTTGGGATGGTCAGGAAGTATGGATTGAGGGTGTTGGTAGTTTGGCTGGTGTTCACCATCGTTTTGAACCAGATTTGATGTCGAGCAGTATTTCTAATTTGCAGTGTTGTTTTGAGAACGATGCTTTGGTTTGGACCGATGGTGAGTGTTGGGATGAGATTGAGGAGGATGCTACAGAGAAGGTGGGGCTGTATCCCAATCCGGCTAGGGACAGGGTGGTTATTGAGGGTGTTGAGACTGCCGAAGTGGAGATTTACAACGCGCTTGGACAGGTGGTGAAGAGGGTGAAAGGCTCTAATGAAGTTGGTTTGATGGGACTGGCTGAAGGGGTTTATTTGGTGAGGATTACCGATGTTGAAGGGAAAAAGCATGTGGCACGGATGGCGGTGAAGTGATAGGATTGTTCGTGCTAACGTTATTAACTTCGTTGAATGCTTTGCATTTCGTGCTAACGTATTAACGGGATTATGACGGACTCCATCGACCTCACCCCGACCCTCTCCTCCAGGAGAGGTAGTGGACTCCCCCGCCGCTGCGTGGCACCCCCAATCCCCCTGACCCTCTTAGAAGGGGGAAGAGGAGGAAGCCTCCTTGACGCAAAAGATGGGACTTATAGGACAAATATGACTAATAAAACCAATAGAACAATGAGAACAACAAGAATTTTGACACTAATTGCGCTGCTAGTGATGGCGGGCGAGGCGATGCAAGCCCAAGTGCGTTTCGACTGGCAATGGGGCTATGGCAGCATGGGCGATGATTATCCCTATTGCATCATCAAAACTCCAGATGGTTATTTGGCTGGAGGAAACATTGACAATGACGGAGGCTTCTCCGTTGAATGCGAACACACTGGCCAACGAAACGGTTGGATTATCAAACTGAATGAAGCCGGGGAATTGGTTGACCAATCGTGTGTGGAAATGAACACTATATCCCAAATATCTCAATCCAAGACAAACCCCAACCATTTCTATTTGATCGGGACAGACCCTGTCGGTGATGAAGCCAATACATGTATCGTAAAGATAGATGAACAGTTCAATGTGCTTTGGAAGCGTGTCATAGGGAACCCAGCGTACACTTCATGGTATCCACCGAGAGTTACCGCAACAAGTGACGGAGGATGTGTCGGCGGTCATACCGTAGCATGGAACGGCGGTGACATCAGCCATCATTTTGGTTCATGGGATGCATGGATTTTCAAGTTGGACAGCCTCGGCAACCTGCAGTGGGAAGTTACCTTGGGGACGGAAGACAATGAATTGGTCAGCAATATCAAGGAAATGGAAGATGGCTCCTATACGGTATTGATTAACGGCGACCCGCAACAATACGGCTCTCTCTATAGTTGCAACCAGTATCCGACTATTGTGTTCGGGGTGGTGGCCAAATTAGATGCTGAAGGCAATTTGTTGGATAACCGATGCTACGGCGGCTATACCCAAAACGATTCTTTTGCCGATTTCATTGTGCTTGAAGACGGCTATCTCTATGTGGGTTGTGCGGCTTCGGATGATGGCGACCTTGGAGGAGCCGGTTATCATTTGGGCTACAATCAAGGCCTCCCCCATCATGGTCGCAGTCACGATGCTTGGCTTCTGAAAACCGATTTCGATGGTAATGTGGTATGGAGCAAATGCTATGGCGGCACTCTTAATGATGCTGCGTGTAAAGTTTTCCAAAATGACGATGGTGGATTTACGATTACTGGATGGTCGGAATCAAGGGATGGCGATGTGCAAAGTGCTTTGCAGTTGTATGAAAACCCCGATGGTTCGTGGGGGGCTCCAAAGCCTTGGATTTTCAGGACGGATGCCAAAGGTTATCTATTGTGGGAGCGGGTGATGGGTGCCGATGTGGCTTCGGCTCAAGAATATGCCGATGCCGTTCAAGTCAGCGACAAAGAGTTTGTCTTCCTCTGCCAGGATGCCTTGTACCCGCCACCATATCCCTACGGCGATATCAATTGTCCCAATGTGGTGGTGGGTTCGCAGGATAACTACTGGGTTTTCCACCTTACCGATATTTTTGACTATGACGGCATCGAGGAACAGGAAGGATGGAATGGAGATGGCGTTGGGGTTTATCCTAACCCGAGTAAGGACTTGGTGCGGATATATGGTGTTGAGGCTGAAGAGGTTTGGCTTTATAATGCTTTGGGGCAAGTGGTGAAGACGGTGCGGAACTCTAATGACGTGAGTTTGGAGGGATTGGTGGAAGGGGTTTATTTGGTGAGGATTAGGGATAAGGAAGGGAGAATCTTTTTGGAGAAGGTGATGGTGAGGTAGTGTTTTTTTTCGTGCTATCGTTATGCGTGCTAACGTGCTTACGACGGACTCCCCCGCCGCTGCGCGGCACCCCCTCTGAGAGGGGGACAAGGACAGATGAGACTAATAAAACCAATAGAATAATGAAAGCAACAAGAATTACAGCCCTGCTTGCGTTCCTGCTGATGGCGGGAGGGGTGGCGATGCAAGCGCAAGAACCCCAAAGATTCTTTGAACGTCATTACATCGATGACCTCATTTTCATGAACGAGAACGATCTGCTTGTCCTTGGAGCCGACGAAGCGGCGGATGTCTCCCTTTACAAAGTGGATGAAAACGGAGAACTTATCAATATGGTTGTTCTTCCGAGCATTCAGGACAATAATAGTTTGAGACATTTGGCGCGTTTCGGTGACGGGTCGGTCGGCCTTTTCGTTACGAAGTTTTCTAACGACACAATTCATCTTCAAAAAATGACCGTCCATGAAGATTTGTCCGTGGATACTATGGATTTCAATTGGGTAGGCTATGATTTCTACAGATTCCTTGCCGGAGGTGAACAATGGGTTGAGGATGCTTTGGGCAATTATTATTACTCCTATTATGTCGATACCCTATGGACAAGCGGCCATCATGGATTAAGGATACTGAAATTTGACGGAAACGGTGAGTTGCTGACCGAAAGGCTTCTCGATGACCCTGTTCCCTCTTCAAGCGGTTGCTATATGTTCCCGACGCCCGACATGATGGGGTGCCGACTTGTTTTGGCGGGAAATGGCGGGAATAATACTATTTACAATTGCTATACCTTGGATGGTGACCTCAACACCGTAGCCGTCAAAGAGAATATAGACCAATTGTCTTATCCTGTGCAATGTGGTTGGCAAGCTTGTTTTCGCATGAATCCATACAACGGCAGGACTTATACTATCAATATGGAGATTGAGGTTATACCTGACCCTAATGACCCATACGGGAATCCGCTTGTTGTACACAACGAAGATGTCTTAATGAGTGTGTTTGATGCCGACAATTTTGAGCAATTGGCCTACACTTGGGGTATCACTTCCGAAATCCCTTGTACACCAGGCAAACCAAACTCTATTGACTTTGGCGAAAATGGCGATGTTTATATGGCTAGCGGCATGGACAAACCAGACAACTGGTTCTTTTCCAAAAGTCTTTACATCGTCCATTTGGATGAAGACCTCAACAAACTTCAGGAGATTTATTATAAGGAAGACGGCACAGAACTGATGTATTTTGGAGGTTTGCGCCTCAATTCCAATGGGGATGTCTTCATCAGTTGTCAAGTTGCAAAACCAAGCATGACTGGTACGACGGGTGCCATCTTCAAAGTACCAAAGGAAGTTTTTGACGGCATAGAGGAAGCCCATGATGCTGGCTTTGCCGTGGCGGCGGCTTATCCTAATCCCGGAAAAGATGTGCTGAATATTCGTACGGCTTTGAAGAATGCGCGGGTGGAAGTGTATGATGTGAATGGGAGGCTGGTGCATAGACAGGATATTGCGGAGGATGTGACGGGGATTAATGCCGGGGATTGGGCTTCGGGAAGTTATGTTTGGAAGGTTTACACAAACAATAAAGAAGCGGAAAACGGAAAATGGATAAAACAATAATACAATGAAAGCAACAAGAATTTACACCCTGCTTGCGCTCCTGCTGATGGCGGGAGGGGTGACGATGAAAGCGCAAGAACTTCAACCGATTATCGAACACGAGAGTGGTGGATTGTATGAACCCGTCTTCCAAAACGCTACAGGCAACGAACTACTCATGCGGTTTATTGAAACTCCTGGCACTTATGGGTCAATCCTCAAGATTGATGATGAAGGTCATTATATTGACACACTGTATTTTTGGCCGAAAGATAAAATAGATGAAGTAGTATGGGTTCATTCTTTTGACAGGAACGACGAAGGGGAGCCATGTATGTTTTTCCTGACCTATACGAACGACTCTGTTTGCCTGTATCTCGCGACAATTCATGACGACTTTTCAGTCAGCCGCAAGGAATATGGGAAATGGGAATCGATGAATTATTGGGAGCACTCTGGCTCCTGGGCCAGCACCAATGCGGTGTTGAACAAGGATGGGAGCGTCGTGTTCTCCTTCCCGCTTGAGGACCCGACTTCCTTTCCTCTTTCGCTGCGCGTCATGAGATTTGATGTTTCAGGTAATATCTGTGCGGAAACGACGCTTGAAGGGCCTTGTAGCTACTACGCATTTATGATGTCCTCAATAGACTCGGTGGGCTGTAGGGTGATTATGCGATGCCCTGAATCAACCAATGAAGTCATATATGATTGCCTTACCCTCGATGCCGAGTTGAACGTCATTGCCCAGAAGCATAACATCGACAATCTTGCCTATCCCCCCGTTTTGAGTTGTTACTTTCCAGCCAACTTGCGTTATAATCCCATCACGGGCAAAGCCTATTCCATCAACACCTTTACCTGCCCCGCGATGAACGGAAATCCTGCCACTTACGAAGACATATTCATGAGTGCTTTCGACGAGGATTTTAACCAATTCAACTATACTTGGGGCATTCACACAGAAGACAGAAGTTTCGCCGCTCAATACCTTGATGGGTCAATAGGCTTTGGGCCTGAGGGCGATGTGTATATGATAGGCACGATGGATCCATTAATCCCCCACGGGTCTATTGGCAGAAACCTTTATATAGTTCAATTTGATGAGAACCTGAACAAAATAGGCGAGATATACCATCAATTTGACGAAGTCGGGAAGATGATCGGAAGGATGCCAACAGGAATTTGTGCAAACACAAACGATTGTGTGTTTAGCGTGGATCATCTCGATTATGATAACATCACGGGATGGGATGCGGTTTTCAAGGTGTCGAAGGGGGCTTTTGACAACATTGAGGAAGCTCATACCCAAGGCTTCGCCGTCGCGGTGGCTTATCCCAATCCGGGGAAGGATGTGCTTAATATCCGCACGGCTTTACAGGATGCTTGGGTGGAGGTATATGATATGAATGGAAGAATGGTTTATAGGCAGGAGATAACGGGAAATGTCACGGCCATCAATACGACGGATTGGAGTGAGGGGACTTATGTTTGGAGGGTGTATGCTTCTGGTGGCGGCCCTTCGACAGGCTCAGGGACCTTGGTGGAGACGGGGAAGTGGATTAAGGAGTAATCCCCCCGGCTGGGGTAGTTTAGAGTTTAGAGTTTAGTGTTTAGAGTTGTGGAAAGTTGAGAGTTTATAGTTTTGAGTTGATCGTTATGCGTGCTTACGTGCTATCGTACTAACGAAGTGGGACTTATAGGATTGATAAGACTAATAAAAACCAATAGAACAATGAAAACAATGAGAATTTACACCCTGCTTGCACTGCTGCTAATGGCGGGATGGGTGACGATGCAAGCGCAAATCCGTATCGACAAGCAGCAATGTTTTGGGGGATATGGCGACGACATCGCCTATTCAATAGTTGAAGAGGAGGATTTCTTTTTGGTCGCCGGCCTGATGGAACCTTCTTCCATTGGAACAGGGCATGTACAATGCGATGGGAACCACCAACGGACTTGGGTGGCGAAAATCAGCAAAGACAATTATGAGTTCCTGGATGGTTGGTGCTTCGACATTATGGGTCAGTTTGTGAAGATTGTCAAGGATGAAAACACAGATGGCGAGTACTTTTTGGTAGGCCAATGGAATTGCTATGGGGCAAGGAATCTTACAACCCTCAAGATTGATTCAGATGGTAATGAGTTGTGGCGCGTTTGCTTCGGCAACGAGTATGGGCACATGTATGGAACAGGCCGCTTGTACACCAGCGACGGCGGCATTATCAATTCCGGCGACTACACCGACGCAGGCGGCGATGTCAGCCATATCTTTGGCGGCTACGATGGCTGGCTCATCAAGCATGACCGAAACGGCAACTTGGAATGGGAACTGACCTTAGGCTCGCAAGCCTATGAAGGTGTTTGCACTGTCCAGCAGGCTTCTGACGGGGGATATTATGTGTGTATGCAAAACGAATCCTATGGGGAAGGGAACATACGTTGTCCCGAAATAGTGTCCAACGCCACCTTGGTCAAGTTGAGCCAGGCGGGTGAAATAGAGTGGCATGAGTGCTACGGATGCGCGAACACGGCCCCTGAAAGAGATGAGAATAGTGCCTTTATCGATGTCGTCGAATTGAATGACGGGTATCTGTTTGGAGGAGAGGCCAGTTGCAACAGCGGTGACTTGGAAGGCAGCGGATGGCACTATGGCACATTGTACAATAGCCCCAATGGTCGTTATACTTCTGACATTTGGCTTTGGAAAGTGGACAATAACCGCAATATCATTTGGAGTAAGTGTTACGGAGGCTCAGATGAGGAGTCCTTGCTGAAAATGTTTCGGACAGAAGATGGCGGATTTATCGTTTTCGGAAACACCCATTCCAGAAACGGCGACGTGGTAAGTGCCAGTCAAATCAATTTGGACGAATGGAACGAGGGCGTAGGCTGGATATTCCGAATTGATGCCAACGGCAATCTGTTGTGGGAACGCTGCTTGGGCTCGGCCGGAGGTGCTGGCTCAACCAATATCACGGATGTCATCAAGCATAACGACAGGGAATACACTGTTCTTGGGAATTTGATCTGCCCTCCGAGCGGTTCAAGTGGTGACGTGAACTGCACAAACTGCGCACAATTGAGCAATCCCGAGTTTCCACACCATTTGAAGGATTATTGGTTGTTCCACATTACGGATACCGTGGACTATAGTACGATAAGCGTTCCTGAAATGCCAATACAGCAAGAGGCTTTGGCGGAAATCTATCCCAATCCCACGAACAACACGGTTTGCGTGGTGCTGCCCAACGAGACCGAGGCCACGGAAATGGAACTCGTCAACATGAGTGGCCAGGTAGTGGCCAACAAGACCTTCAGCGGCAAAAGCAGTTGGATAGAGATGGGCGACTTGCCCAAAGGAATGTACATGTTGAGAATCCGCAATGCGGAGATATGCCTCACACGGAAGGTGTTGAGGGAATGAATCGTCGCTTCGTGTCATTGCAAACGAAGTGTGGCAATTCTGGAAGGCTGGACTGCTTCGTTCCTCGCAGTGACGCAAAGCGCAGATAACCAGTAAACGACAATTCTTAAGCACTACAATTATGAAGAAATTATCAATTATCCTTGCCGCGATGCTTGTTTGCGGCGTGATGCAAGCCCAGCTTGTGGAAGGCTGGTTGGAAATTCCGACGGGCGTTACCGAGAACCTTTTCGGCGTGGCCTGTCTTGACAAAAACGAGATAGTTACCTGTGGCGAAAACGGCAAAATCTTGAAAACCATTGACGGCGGCGAAACTTGGACGGTCAAGTTTGAGAAAGAAGGCTATGACATGATTCATGTGGCCTTTGCCGACACTCAGGTGGGCTATGCCTGCGGTGATTCCTGCTGGTGGAACAGCGACAACCACAAAGGCGTTATCGTGAAAACCACCGATGGCGGCGAGACCTGGCAGGAACTCCCCAACACGGAGTTCGTGCATTTGGAATGGCCTGATTGGATTCGTTCCAGCGATTTGTGTGTGGTGGACGAAGAAACCTATTACCTCTTCACTAAAGATGCCGTCCTTTGGCGAACCACGGACGGAGGACAGAGTTTTACTTCGATTCCGTTCCAATATGGAATGGTGAACCATTGTGTGTTGTTCTTTGAGGGCGAGACGGGATACCTTGTCGTAATTGATAACGGAACACATATTCATAAAACCACCGATTCGGGACTGACTTGGAGCGAAGTCGTTACTAATGGTGCGTATTTCGGTTATTCGGTTGTTACGCATTTCTTTGACAAGAACCATGTGGAAATGTATGGCTATTTCAGTGAAGGCACCCAAAATTTGCTTGTGACGGAAGACGGTTTTGAAACAGTTTCCTATTTGAACGTTGAGTGCCCAATTATGGATTATTACGGTATGTGGAATGTGAGCCATAGCAAATACACTTCAGACACTTATGGGTGCATTCTAATTGGCATGACTTTGACGAAAGGTTCGACAGACACGAACCCATACATTATGAAGGATGGATGGGAACACTGCGAATGGGTCAAACAAGGCATTCCGGAGTGTGAGAACAACGGTATGGTGCAATGCCGGGATTTGTATGCGGTTGATGGCGTGGACACGGTTTTCTACATTGCCGCTGAAAACGGATTCGTTTACAAGTCGGCGATGATACCTGTCAATGGCGTTGAAGAAAAAGCTTTGCAGATCAATGTCTATCCTAATCCGGCTTCTGAGACGGTTCGCATCGAAGGCATAGAACCCACCGAAGTGCAGATTTACAATGCGCTTGGGCAGGTGGTGAAGACGGTGCGGGGGACGAATGAAATTGATTTGAGCGGATTGGTGGATGGGGTGTATTTGGTGCGCATCATGGATGCGGATGGGGAAAACCATGTGGCGCGGGTGATGGTGAAATAATCCCCCGCCGCTGCGCGGCACCCCTAATCCCGCGGCCTGCGGCCTGGGTTAGTTTAGAGTTGAGTGTTTAGAGTTTAGAGTTGTGGGGAGTTTAGGGTTGTTAGTTGGGAGTTGATCAGTTTCGTTATTAACTTCGTTGAATGCTTTGCATTTCGTGCTATCGTGCTAACGTGCTAACGAAAGAGGACTAATAGGACAGATAACAGATAAGACTAATAGGACAATGAGCGACAACAAGGATTGTGTGAAGATTCAGCATTTGATTGACGAGGCGGAGCGGTTGCCAAAGGAGGAGGCCATGGTGGTGCTGAAGGCGATACGGTCGGCTGTGGCGGTGGGGAACGACGACTGGTACAGGATCGTGGAACTAGCCATGGAACGCATCGCGGAACGGCAGGACATGCAGCCCTCCAACAGCTCGTATCATATCGCCAACCGCCAGATCACGAACTTCGTGAAAATCATGCGGGCAGCCTACGACATCCACATCTTCGAGTGCAATAATGGCTTGTATGCCTCGAACTTCGAGGAGTTTATCAGTGCCTTGGGGACTTTCTTCAACACCGAAATCAACGCGCCACATGTGCTGCTATCGACGGCGAAGCAGAACAACAACTTCATGGAGGTGTTCAAGAGACTTACGGACAAGGCCTCGGACTACTACACCAGGGGCGATGCCCTTGAAAGCACAAGAAGAAAGCGCAGCGTCAAAGATTGCTCGATGGAGATACCCTTCCAAGATTTTTAAGTTAAGTTTAAGTATCGTATTCGTTTGTCAGCAAGTCCTCATCTTTGCCCACGATTTAACCATCGTGGGCTTTTTCTTTATTGGTACCGTAACGATAGCCCGCACCAAAAACTTTAGCATTATGTTAGACACCATCACATTCGACCAACTGCCGCAAGCCGTCTCCCACATCCTTGACGGCATCACGGAAATCAAGTCCATCTGCGAGGAACTCCGCGAGAAGGGTTCGGGCAAAGACGTTTACATGACCGTAGAGGAACTGTGCGCCTACCATCCCGACCATCCCTCACACCAAACCGTCCGCCGCTGGAAACGGCTCGGCTACATCCCTTTCTACAAAGACGACGAGACGCGTCGCGTGAAGTTCAAGAAGTCGGAAATTGACGCTTGGATAGCGTCGAGCCGTCACATGTCGCGTGAGGAGCGCAATGCCCTCCGAGATGCCAAGATTCTCGCCCAACGGCGACAAATGGAGATAGGAGGGCTGGACGATGAATGAGGAGAGGATTATAGCTGCAGACGAGCCGTCTGCAGGCCAATTTGTAAATGAGCCGCCTGTGGGTCAGTTTGCGGACGAGCCGTCCGCAAGCCGGCCTGTGTTGTTCGACTGGATTGAGCTGTCGGATTTGCTCATCATGCTCCATATCACCAAGAACACCCTCAAAGAGTGGTGTTCGGAAGGCGAATTGAAATGCAGCCGCATCAAGAACAAGACCTATTTCCTGCGCCAGGACATCGAGCACTTCATGTATTCACACTACCAAAACTACAGGCCATGAACATGGACAAGACCAACGCCCCGGCGATGTATTTCTGGGGCACGCCAAACAATTACGCCGTGAAGCCTTCGGCAAAATGCGACCTGAAGAAGATGCCGGGCTTCAGCATCTTCAGGCGACCCATCACGAACAAATACCCTTACCAGGTGGTGAACCTGATCGATGTGTACAACTACATCATCAGCGACTACGCCAAGGACCGCACCGACGAGTACCGCACCATCAAGGATGAGCGGTACCGCCGACAGTACAAGGCCGACATGTTTGACTACTGCACTTTCAGCGGCATCTTCTCGATGCGGACGGACAAGGCCATCATCCAGCACTCGGGCTACATCTGCCTGGACTTCGACCACCTGAAGGACGTGGAGGCTGTGTTTGAGGCCCTGAAGGAAGACCCGTACTTCGAGACGCTGCTGCTGTTTCGCAGTCCCTCGGGGGACGGGCTGAAGTGGGTGGTGTCGTTCACGGATTCCTTCTTCCGCTATGGCAGCGACGAGGAGACTTTCGGGGAATACCAGGTGCGATTCTTCGCCAGCCTCTACAACTACATCTTCAACCACTACGGCGTGGAGGTGGACCGCAAGTGCCGCAACCTGTCGCGCGCCTGTTTCCTTCCGCATGACGCGGGAGCCTACCTCAATCCCTCGCTGCTATGAAGAAAGACGTTTTCAACCCCGCCGAATGGGATGCTGCGGGCGTGGAGAAGGTGAAGAAGGCACCTTCTCCAGCCGCAGCTGCTATGGTGCAAGACGGCACGCTCATTGCCTTGGTGGAGGCTGTGGAGGCCACGGGCGCCGACCTCACGGCTGACTATTCGGACTGGTTGGCCATCGCGTTTGCGCTGGTGTCGGAGCTGGGCGAAGGTGGGCGTGAGTTGTTTCACCGTTTGAGCCGTTTCTATCCGCGCTACGACGCTGCCGAGGCTGACCGACAGTATTCGGCTTGTGTGCGCGACGGCAGCCGTGAGATCACCATTGCCACGCTCTACGGCATCGCGAAGGCACACGGCATACTGTGGGCTGCAGGTGGCGTTTCCCATGCCCCGTTTTCCTCACGAAAACGATGTGAGGAAATTGAGGAAAATGAGGAAGTGAGGAAAGCGGAGGCCTCGCGCATCGGCACTTTCTCGCAGTCGGTCGGGGCGCAGCTGCCCGGCATCCTGAAGCGCATCGTGGCGGATGCCGTGTCGGAGGTGGATGCCGACCTGCTCATCCTCGGCTCGCTGACGGTGTTTTCGGCCTGTATCCCGAACGTGTACGGGGTGTATGACCGTCGGGAGGTGTTCGCCAACCTGTTCCTGTACGTGACGGCCAGCGCGTCGTCGGGCAAAGGGCGGCTGTCGCTGTGCCGACATCTGGCTGCTCCATTGCATCGGGAGTTGCGGGAGCAATACCGCAAGTCGATGGAGAAATACAAGCAGGAGCATGTGCAGTATGTGGTGAACAGGAAGAACGGCGACATGGAGGAACCGAAAGAGCCGCCTTTCCTGACGCTGTTCATCCCTGCCAACAGCACGGCGACGGTGGTGTATCAGACCCTGTCGCAGAACGACGGGGTGGGGCTGCTGTTTGAGACGGAGGGCGACACGTTGGCCAACGCCTTCAACTCGGACCTGGGCAACTACTCGGACGGCTTCAGGAAGGCTTTCCACCACGAGGCGATATCGTACCTTAGGAAGAAGGACCGCGAGTATGTGGAAATCACGAAGCCGAAGTTCTCAGCCATCTTGTCGGGCACGCCAGAGCAGGTGTTCAACCTGATACCGTCGGCGGAGAATGGGCTTTTCAGCCGCTTCATTTTCTACGTGATGCCGACGGAGGTGGTTTGGCATGACATGTTCGACGCGTCGGACGGGCTGACTGCCGACGACCTTTTCAAGGAGATTGGCAGGGACTTCTACCAGTTCCATAAAATGCTTGACGCGCAGGCCATCCGTTTCAGCCTGCAGCGGGAGCAGCAGCGCAGGTTCAACGCTTTCTTTGCGCAGACGCAAGAGGAATATGCGGCGTTGTTCGGCAACGACATCATCGCCTCGGTGCGTCGCCTGGGGCTGATCTTCTTCCGAATCACGATGATTCTGACGGTGCTTCGGCAGATGGACGACGGCAGCTTGCCGCTGCCTGTCGGCGATGGTGAGGGGGAACGGCAGGAGGCTTTGCTGGTCTGCGATGATGCGGACTTCGAGACGGCCATGGCGATGGTGAAGGTGCTGCTGCGACACTCGGCCTCGGTGTTCCAAAGCCTGCCACGCAGGACGGAGCGACGCTTCAGGCAGGGCAGGCAGCAGCGCACGGAGGGCAGCCGATAGGCTCTGCTGGCGGCCTTGCCCGACGCTTTCAACCGCACGGCTTATCTTCAGGCGGCGGAACGGATGGGGATAGGAGAGAAGACGGCGGAGCGGTATATCGCGGAGCTTTGCAGGTCGGGAAAGCTGGAGCATCCGGCTAATGGGCAGTATAGCAAGGTGACATGAGGAGGGTACGCCGTCAGTTCGGCAGGGCTTGGTCGTCGGCTGGATTGTCGATGAGCATCAGCCATTGCCGGATCTCTTTGAGTACGGGCTCACGCTCCTCGATGATCTTGGACAGCTCGTGGGCGTAGCGATGCACGGCCTCATCGGTGAGGCCGTCGGCCAGCAGGTCGTCGAGACCTGCGAGACGTTCGTCGAAGTCGGCGATTTGCGCCTTCAGTTCCGCGAGGCGCTGGATGATGAGTTCGTCGTCCATATCTTGATGTTTTGGGGCATAAAAAAGGCGCAGACTGCACCGTTTTCATCAGCAACAGGCTCTGGTAAACCTTTTAAATATGAAAACGACTGCCTGCGCCAATAGGCGCAGGCCTTATCGTTCGGTTTCCATTTGTTGAAATTTACCAGATTTCGTTGCTGGGAAACGCGAGCGTAAAGCCCAATCATTATGTCTTTATGGGTACAAAAGTAAGACTTTTCTGTTTTTCAAGATAAAAATCGGGAAAATTCCACCTATTGAGGGCGGGATTTTTCCTCGTTTTCCTCACTTTCCTCATTTTCCTCAGGTGTGTTTCGTGAGGGAAAAGGGAGGCGGGACTATGCTCTGGAAAGGTGGTTCTTGTGCGCAGTCGTGAGCAGGCGGGTATTTCAGGAGCGATAGTTTTAGTATGTCGATGGAGGGGAAATCCGTGTCAACGGTGGGCAATAATTATCGGTATTTTGTGTCAACGAGAATTCAATTTTGGAAAATCGGTTGACACGTGGTTGACACGGCAGGGGGAGTTTGGGGAAAGAAAAATCCCTAACTCATTGATTTTCAGAGTTAGGGATTTGGAATTGTGGTACTCCCGCAGGGGGTCGAACCCTGGACACCCTGATTAAGAGTCAGGTGCTCTACCAACTGAGCTACGGAAGCAACGTTTTAATTACATTGAACCTCTCGGTTTGCGGGTGCAAAAATACAACCTTTTTCCTTAAGTCCGACGTTTTTCTCCAACTTTTTTTCTTTACCCTATTTAAAATACTCTGATTCAGTAAATTAAAAATTATCTTTTTTTACTGTTTGGTGAACCACGTCTTGAACTCGCCCACCCTCGCCTTGCTCACGATGATCCGCTCGGGCGTTTCCATGAGCAAATTAATGGCTAACTTGTTGCCAAACCACACCGAAACGTCCTTGATCGACCTGCGTGCAACGACGAACTGGCGGTTGGCACGGAAAAACTCGTGCGGATCCAACTGGGCTATCAGGTCGTCCAACGTCTGTGTCAGGTAATAGGACTTGCCCTCAAACGAGACCAACTTCACCGTCTTGGCCTCGATGTAGGCATAAGCCACGTCGCTGACCGCAAGCGGCACCAACTTGTCGCGCTCGGGAAGCAGGAAATAGTTCCTGTATTTCTTCTTCTGGCCCAGCTGTTCCAACAGCCGCTCAACCTGGTCGGAATTGACGCGCGTCTCCGAAAGCGTGAGCAATTTGCGCATGGCGCGTTCCAAAGCCTCCTTGCTGATGGGCTTCAGCAGGTAGTCGATGCTGTTCACCTCGAAGGCCTTCAGGGCATACTCATCGTAGGCCGTAGTGAATATGACGGGGCATGTGATGTTGACCTTGTCGAAAATGGCGAACGAGGAGCCGTCGGCCAGATGGATGTCCATAAACACCACATCGGGCATGGGGTTCTCTTCGATCCATTCCACGCTGTCCTCGATGGTTTCGAGCACGCCAACGATTTCGATGCCGGGGTTGACTTCCACCAACAGTTTCTTCAGGGTTTTGGCAGCCATGCCTTCGTCTTCAATTATTAGTGCTTTCATAGTTCTATTCGTTTTGTTTAAGAGGCAAAGTTACGCTAAAAATCGTTCCATCGTCAAAAATTTCAACATTTTCGTTCCATTTTAATCGATACCGCTCCGAAAGATTGGCCAATCCGATGCCCGTTCCTTCTTCCTTTCCGATTTTTTGACAAATTTTATTACTGATTATCAAATGGTTATCATTATCCGTGGAAACATTTACCGTAAGAGGGTGTTTCGACGATATGACGTTGTGCTTGATGGCGTTCTCCATAAGCCCTTGCACCGAAAGGGGCAAAACCAGGTGGTTGTCGTAGCGCTCGTGGTCGATGTGATGGTCGAAAACGAGGTTGTCGCCATAGCGCATCTTCATCATCTTGCAATAGGCCCTTACGCAGTCGATTTCCTCGGCCAGGGTGACCACTTCCTTGTTCTGCAAGGTGTAGCGCAACACCGACGAGAGCTGCTGCACAAAGTCGCCTGCCTTGGTTTCATCCTCTTCAATAAGCGACTTCAGTGTGTTCAGCGAGTTGAAGAGGAAATGGGGATCCATTTGGTTTTCAAGGGCTTCGAAGCGCGACCTTATGTTCTCGGCACGAAGGGTCTCGTTTTCGATGGCTTTCATGCGCTCATAGTATAGCGTCCGGAGCAAATAGGCCGACATCACCGCAAAGCCAAACAAAGGCAAGTCGCCCAAGCTTCCCTTGACCATGCAAATCCACAGCGAGTGAGGCGGCCTCCACTCGGGCACGGTGTACCATTGCAGCACCGTACATAGGACACTCAACGCAATGCCAACACAAAGCGTACCCAAGACAATGTGAACGACCAAACCGTTCCGCCGCTTGTGGGCTTTTCCCATGACGCGCCTGTCGTAAAGCAACACGATGAAAACCATGATGAATGTGAGCGGAATGTTGAGCACCACCTTTTGCAGCATCCTTCGTTCATGAAATTCAGGCGACTCGTGGCGGTGATGCGGCCCGTGGGGCATACGACGCACCTTTTTGACTTGAAGGGTGTCTTGCGCCAGTTCTTCGTCTTCATGTCCATCCCAACGCTCCATGCCTGTCGGGTTGTCGAACATGGGCCGGCTGAAATAAAACGTCAGGCCGAATAAGGCATAATACACCAATGTGATGGCTAACGAAAGCATTACTATCCGGCGCAGCGAAAGATAATTGTCCAAGTCTCTATGCAGGTGGTTGTTATTCATATCTCAAAGCATTGATCGGGTCGGTGCGTGAGGCCTTCAAGGCGGGGAAGAAACCGGCGATGAGGCCCAAAATGGCGCACGAAACGAAGGAAACGATCATCCAAAGCACGTTGACGACGTAGGGCAACGACATGGCCATCGAGACCACATAAGACAGCAGCAGCCCAAGCAACATGCCCAAAACGCCACCGATGAGGCTCAAAATCATACTCTCGGTGAGGAACTGCATCAGTATGGCGGCATTCTTCGCGCCTATCGACATGCGCAGGCCGATTTCCTTGGTGCGCTCCGTGACGGTCACATACATGATGTTCATGATGCCGATGACGCCAACGAGCAACGAAATCAAGGCGATGGCGACCAACACGGTAGTGATCATGCCCGTCATCGAGGTCATCATTTCGAGCATTTCCTGCTGGGTGCGCACGTCGAAGTCGTCGTCGCCACCTTCGGGTATCTTGTGCGAAGCCCGCAAGATGCTTTCGATTTCCTCGACGGCAGCCTCGGCCACGTTTTCCGATGCCGCCGAGCAAACGATTTGCTGGATGTAGTCGACGCCGAGCATTCGCTTCTGCACGGTCGAGTAAGGCATCACCACGAGGTCGTCCTGGTCCATGCCCATGCTGTTTTCGCCGCGTTCTTTCAGCGTCCCGATGACCTTGAAAGGCATGTTGCCCACGCGGATGGTCTTGCCGATGGGGTCCTCGCCGTCATCGAACAGCTCCTCCACGATGGTTTGGCCTATCAAGCCGACCTTGGCGTATTTCTTCACGTCCTCGTCGGTGAAGTTGACACCGGTTGCGATTTCATACTTGCGGATTTCGAGGTAATCAGGCGAGCCACCATACACCGTTCCCGACCAGTTTTTGGAGCCGTTCACCAATTGTCCGCCACTGTTGACCACTGGGCTGACCATAGTGACGTTTTTGGCGCCTTTTTCAATCAACTCGCAGTCGCGCACCTTTAATGACTGCACGTTTGTAGAGCCCATGCTCACGCCACCTCTCCTTTGGTTGGCGCGCATCACCATGATGAGGTTGGTGCCCATGTCGGAGAGCTGGTTGGCGGTGCTTTGCTTCAGGCCCTCGCCCAAGTTGACCACCGCGATGACGGCAGCGATGCCGATGACGATGCCGAGCATGGAAAGGGCAGAGCGCGTCTTGTTGCGGAGCAGGGCTTTCGCCGATATTCTTATGAGGTTCAGTATATCCAAAATAGTTCAGGTTTAGGGTTAATAGTCATTATCGACCGGAAGGGCGGCCAAGGCTTCGGCGGCGGATCTGGTAGTTACTGGTTCATCACGAAGGATATGGCCGTCGCGGAGGAAGATGGTTCTGCTCGTAAACACCGCAATATCAGATTCGTGCGTCACGAAGGCAATGGTCTTGCCTTGCTCGTGAAGGCTTTGGAACAGGCTCATGATTTCATAAGAGGTGCGCGTGTCGAGGTTACCCGTGGCTTCGTCGGCGAGCACAATCACAGGGTCGTTGACCAACGCACGAGCGATGGCCACGCGCTGCTGCTGACCGCCCGAAAGCTGGTTGGGCATGTGACCCATGCGGTCCTTCAGCCCAACGAGTTCCAAGGCATGTTGCGCCCGCTCGTGACGCTCCTTGTGCGAAACGTCGGGATTGTAGACCAAGGGCAGCTCCACGTTTTCCAACGCCGAGGTGCGCGGCAAAAGATTGTAGGACTGGAACACGAAGCCAATCTTTCGGTTGCGGATGTCCGACAGCTCGTTTTTCGTGCGTTCGCGCACCGAAATGCCGTCAATGTAATATTCGCCCGAAGTGGGTTGGTCGAGGCAACCAAGGATGTTGAGCAAGGTCGACTTGCCGCTTCCCGACGAGCCCATGATGCTCACAAACTCGCCCTGGAAGATGTCGAACGACACGCCTTTGAGGGCATGGACTTCCTCACTCCCAACGACAAACGTCCGCTTGAGGTTCTCAACCTTGATGATGGATTGCCTTTCGCTCATGGTCATTTCGGCGCATTGCCATTCTTGTTGTTATTGTTCCTGTTTCTTCCTGGAGGGCCTGGCATGAAGGGGTTCTCGCCCGTCTTCTTCTCCTTCTCCTTGACGACATATTGGGCCGAAAGCACCACCGAGTCGCCAGCTTGCACGCCTTGTTCTATTATCTTGTAGGCGCCGTCGCTCATGCCCACCTTGACGGGGCGCGGCATCATGTCGTTGCCTTTCTTCAGCCAAACCATGGAATGGCTTGCTCCAGCTGGGCCTTTTTCGTCCATCTGCGGTCGTTCGCCTTGGGGCGGTTCAGGACGTTGTCCTTCGGGTTTGTCGGCCTTACGGATGGCCTTCAGCACCTGCTCGTCGGGCGTGAAGTTGAACGCCTCGGCTGGCACGGCCAAACCCGTCTGCTCCTCGGTGACGATGGTCACGCTGGCGGTCATACCGGGGAAGAGTTTTTGGTCGGGATTAGGCGCCTCGATAATGACGGTGTAGGTCACCACGTTGCTCGTCGTGGTGGGCTTCATGCGGATTTGGTTCACGGTGCCTTCAAACACGTCATTCATATAGGCGTCAACGGTGAAGGTCACTCGTTGCCCTGTCTTCACCTGCCCGATGTCGGCTTCGTCGACGTCGGCTTCCACTTGCATCTTGGTCAAGTCGTTGGCCAAGGTGAACAAGGTAGGCGTGCTGAACGAGGCGGCCACGGTTTGGCCCACTTCCACGGCACGGTCGAGCACGATGCCGTCGATGGGCGAATAGATTTCGGCATAACCCAAATCCACCATTGCCTGGTCGTAGGCTGCCTGTGCGTTCTTCTTGCTCATTTGCGCCTGCGTGTAGGAGTTTTGCGCCTCCTGATAGGCAGCCAAAGTGGCAGCATTGGATTCATAAAGTTGCTTAGTGCGCTCGTAAGTCAATTTTGCGTAGTTGAGCTGGCTTTCTGCCGAAGTGAGGCTGGCCTTGGCGCGGCTCAGGCTCTGGTTGAGGGTCTGCTTGTCGAGTTCAGCCATCAGCTGGCCTTTCTTCACCTCGTCGTTGAAATCGACGTAGATTTTTTCGACCTTGCCCGACACTTGCGTACCCACTTCGACGGTCTCCACCGGCTCGATGGTGCCCGTGGCGGTGACGGTGTTCTCAACGGTGTATTCGTTCACCACATGGGTGCGGATCACCAATTCCTTGTTGGCCGACTTGCTGGCATTGACAATCATCATGATGGCCACAGCCACGACCGCAATGCCCAAAATGACTATCCATATTTTTCTTTTCTTTTTCATCAAAGGTAGGATTTAAGATTTAAAATTCAAAGATTTAAAGATTTAAGATTCAAGGATTTAAAATTCAAAATTCGATAGGTTTGCCCATGTAGATGTCCAAGATTTTGCGCTGCATCACTAATGAATACTTGTTCTGTATATAGGAATTGAGCGCGTTCAAATAGTTGTTTTGTTGTTGGAGCAGTTCCACGGTGGTAATGCTACCATATTGGTATTGAACATTATAGGCGTTGAAACTCTTGCCGTAGGCGTTCTCCTTGGCTTGCGATACCTTGTAGGCGTTGAAAGCCGACACCACATTCCGATAGGCTTGCACCACGGTTTGACGCACTTCGAGTTGCGTTTGCTCATAGTCGAGTTGGGCCTGTTGGAGGGCGATGCGGCTCTTCTTCACATTGGCCTTGGTTTGGCCACGGCTGTAAATGGGGATGCTCATCGACACGCCCACCGACTCTGTAGGTTTGCTATACCATTTCTGGTTGCCATCGCCATCGAAAGCGAGCACGCCCATGCCCACGTTGGCGTTGGCCGAGATGGAAGGAAAATAGTTGCCCCTCGCCAGGTCGACGCTCTTTTGGGCGATGCGGATGTCGTAGTCGCCCATACGCAAATCGGGCATGTAATCCATGGCAAGGTTGATGGCTTCCTCTTCAGAGGGTAGCGTCGCCATCAGATTGTCGAGATTGTCGGTGTTGGGCGCGACAATTTCCAACTCATCGACTGGTTCCATCGAGAGCAACACTTTCAAATCCAATAGGTTGTTTTCAATATTGATGCGTGTGTCGACCACGTTATTCGAGTCGCTGAGGTATTGCGCCTCAAGCAACAAGAGGTCGCTTTCGAGAATGCTACCCACGCTGTGGCGCACGCGGCCTTGCTTGACTTGCTCGCGGCTGGTGTTGAGCACCTCTTGTTGGTATTTCACCAACTCCTGGTTGCCGAGGATGGTGAGGAAACTCTGCAAGATTTGGGTAGCCAATTGGTTGTCGTAACGTTCCATCTGCACCGCGTTGCGTTCCACATTGAGGCGGTTCTGCTCAATGGTGTTGTTGATGGCTCCACCTTGGTAGATCGTCACCGAGGAGCCCACGCCCACGTTGCCCGACGTGGACCAACCGTTTTCGTTGTTCGAGAAGTTCTGTCCCACCGAAGCGCTCAAGTTGGGCAAGCGTTGCTGCTTCGACTGTTCGTAGGTCGTTTCCAACGATTGCCCCGTCAGCTCCATCGACTTGCGTTCGTAGCTGTTGGCCACGGCAAAACGAAGGCATTCCTCAAGCGTGAAACGGTAGGAATGGCTTTCCTGTGCCACGCAAGCAAAAGTGAGAAACACTATTGGAATCGTGGCTAATATCTTCTTAATAAGCGTCATATAAAAACAAATTGAAAGGGCAAAAATAGAAAAAACGAAAAAACAAAAGGCAAACAAAAACAAAAAAAATGTGGTCTCAATCAAGTTTTTTGTATTTTTGCAGTATCCAAAAGGAGTGTTCCTTGTTGGGATTTGACATTATTGAAAACGATTTTAAACCTAATAACTAACTAAAATTTAAAAAGTTATGAAGACAAGTAACAAGTTCTTCGCCGAATTGTTCGGCACGTTCGTCTTGGTGTTTGGCGGTTGCGGTACCGCCTTGTTTGGCCACGTCGGTTTCCTTGGCGTCGCCATCGCCTTTGGTCTCACCGTGATTGCCATGGCCTACGGCATTGGTCACATCTCGGGTGCCCACCTCAACCCCGCCGTCAGCTTTGGCGTATTCGTCAATGGCCGCATGTCCGCCAAGGAAATGCTGGTCTACTGGGCTGCCCAGTTCATCGGTGCCATCATCGCTGGTGCCTTGCTGCTCTGCATCTGGAATGCCATCGGTGGTAGCGACACTGGCGTGTTCGCTTCCAACGGCTATGGCGAAGCCTTCCAAAAAGCCTGCGGCGACCCCGCCGTTACGGGCTATCAAGCCATCTCGATGGGTGGTGCCTTCCTCGTTGAGTGCCTGCTCACCTTCGTGTTCCTAATGGTCATCCTTGGCATCACCGACAGCCGTCACGCCAATGGTAAGTTCGGCGGTCTGGCCATCGGTCTCACCCTCGTGCTCATCCACCTCATCAGCATCCCGTTGACCAATACTTCGGTCAACCCCGCCCGTTCACTCGGCGTGGCCCTGTTCTCCAACTGCGGTGGTGCTTGGAGCGCCATGAGCCAAGTTTGGCTCTTCATCGTGGCCCCGCTCGTCGGCGCTGGTCTCGCTGGCCTTTGCTACAAGTGCCTCGGCGGCTGCGAAAAGTGCAAGAAGGATTAATGTAATTTGTTCCTAAATCATAGAAAAGTCCTGCAAATGCGGGACTTTTCTTATTTTTGCAGCATGTCCGGCATTTACATCCACATCCCCTTCTGCAAGTCGAAATGCGGCTATTGCGGGTTCTATTCGCTGCCTTCCTTGAAGCTGAAAGAGCGGTTTTTGGAAGCACTGAAGGAGGAAATGGTCACGAGAAAACGTTACCTCAAATCGGAGACCGTCAACACGATCTATTTCGGCGGTGGCACCCCTTCCCTACTCACTGTTAGCGAAATAGACGATTTGCTACACCTTATTAATACGCATTATCCCGTTGCCGAAAACGCCGAAATCACCCTTGAGGCCAACCCCGACACGCTGTCGTTGGACTATCTGCAAGCCTTGCACAAAATGGGTGTCAATAGGCTCAGCATTGGCATCCAGAGCTTCTTCGATGAAGATTTGAAGTATTTAGGGCGGAAACACAATGCCAACCATGCCCGACAATGCCTCGACTGGGCCAAACAAGCCGGATTCGACAACATCAGCATCGACCTGATTTACGGTCTTCCCACCTCCGATGCAGCACAATGGAACCGTAATTTGGACATTTTCTTTGATTACGGCCTACCCCATCTTTCGGCCTACGCGCTCACGCTTGAGCCCAACTCCATCCTGACCAAGCAAATAGAATTAGGTAAGGCACAACCCATCAACGAGGAAGACGCCCTCCGCGACTACGAAATCCTTTGCCGAGGTGCCAAGGAAAACGGTTATCTGCATTACGAAATTTCCAACTTCTGCAAACGTGGGATGCACTCCAAACACAATGCAAGCTACTGGTTCGGAACACCCTACGCTGGCTTCGGACCTTCGGCGCATTCCTTCGACGGGGCTTCGCGGCAGTGGAATGTTTCGAGCGTTGTTGATTATTGCGAAGCCATGTCTGCCGCATCGCGTCATTGCGAGCGAAGCGAAGCAATCCAGACTATTAACAATCTGGATTGCTTCGTCGTGCCTCCTCGCAATGACGCAAAGCGTGTCCAAGAAAAAGAACAACTTTCGCCCGAACAATGTTACGACGAATACGTCATGCTGCGCCTTCGCACGCATTGGGGCATCGACCTGAAATGGATGAAACGCGAGATGGGCGAAAGGTTTTCGACCTTCTGTGAGCAACACGCCCAACCCTTGGTTGCACAAGGCCGTCTCTCACAGACACGAGAATTCCTCTACCTCACCGACCAGCAGATGCTCTTCGCCGACGGTGTGGCGGAGGAGTTGTTTTGGGAATAAGGTTTTTCGATTTAGAGCTGAGAGATTTCTTCTTCGCTTAACCCAGTGGCCATGGCGATGGCATCAGTCGGAACACCCATGCTTTTCAGGTTTCGCCCGATTTCGATTTGCTTTGTCTTTTCACCTTGTGCTCGACCTTCAGCAATACCTTCGGCTCTTCCTTCAGCTCTTCCTTCAGCTCTTCCTTCGGCAAGGCCTTTTTTTCGGCCTTCCGTCCAGCCATCAAGATGGGCTGCACCAAACACGCTTTTTTGATACATAATGTCTTCCATAGCTCGCACATACGCTTTCCGCTCCTTGGGATCCATCTTCAAGAATTGCAGTTTCTTACGAGCCTCTTGCAATCCAGGGGCTGTCGTATCTTCCTTGATATGCGCATTTTTCAAATAGTCGAGCCATTCTTCCAATGGGGTTGTCGCCACGGCATTAAACTCGTTGACGCGAATAAGATAATACTCCGGGAAAATCTCTTCTGGCGTCCGCAATCGAATGGCTTCTTCATCCTTGGTGGTGATTTTCAACACATCCTTGGTGTGCACACCCTTGAACACAGTGGTACCATGATAAAGGTAATCCTTACCCTCGCCCAAATCGAAATACAAGATATTAATGGAATACACTTTCTTCACATGGTCATATTGTTCTCCTAATTGGATGTGTTCCGTGATAGCTTTTGACACACCGTATAGTATCCTTTCAAGATAATACAATTCGTGCGTCTGCTGTATCTCCACTATGATGATTTCATCCTTACTGTTGCGTGCCTTGACATCCACACGATTGAACTTGTCGCGCTCCGATTCTTGATTGCTCTCGCTCTCCAAAATCTCGACGATCTTGATAGGTTCGCCTATCAGGACCGTCATCAGGCCTTCAAGAACGGCAAAATTGGCTTTGTCGCGCAACATACGCTTGGCTGCCCAATCGAAACGTATATACTTATTGTCTTCACTCATGGCTTTTTCTTCTTTAGGTTGTCACTTTGCAAAAATAAACATTTTTCCGACAATGCAATTATTTTGGCGCATTTTTTCAAAACTTGTCCTTTTCTTTCCTATTTTTGGAACCTTCAAACGAGAAATCTTTCTAAAAGTATAATTATGTTCAAAATCAAGTTCCTACTCCTCTCTGGTCTTCTGCTCATCGGCCTCGGCGCCATGGCTCAAGACGAAAACGAACGCCTCGTTGGTGCCAACTGCACCAGTATCATGGTGGGCAAAAACGCCACCACCGATGGCTCTGTCATCACCTCCCACACCTGCGACGGCCGCTACCGCACCTGGATGCGCTGGGAACCCGCCGCCGACCACAAAATCGTCGAAACGCCCAAGGGCAAAAAGAAAAAAGGAAACGACACTGAAGTGGTTGAAACCCACAAGGTCTACAAAGGCACCATGCACACCGAAGACCCCTTCGACAACCGTGGCCTCGAACTGGCCGGCGAAATCCCGCAAGTGGCCCACACCTACGCCTATCTCAACACGGCCTATCCTTGCCTCAACGAGAAGCAATTGGCCATCGGCGAAACGACCTTCTCTGGCCCCGACACCTTGGTCAACCCGAAAGGCATGTTCATGATTGAAGAATTGCAGCGCGTGGCCTTGATGCGCTGCGACAACGCCCGCGACGCCATCCAGCTCATCGGACAACTCATCAAGGAATACGGCTATGGCGACGGCGGCGAATGCATCACCATCGCCGACAAAAACGAAGTGTGGCAAATGGAAATCCTCGGTGAAGGCCCCGACAAAATCGGTGGCGTATGGGCCGCCAAGCGCATCCCCGACGACGAAGTGGGCGTTAGCGCCAACATCGCCCGCATCGGCAAACTCGAACGCGGCAGCAAGGATTTCTATTGCTCCGATAACTGCGAAGCCGTAGCGAAAAAAAATGGCCTCTGGGACGGCAAGGACGACTTCATTTTCTGGAAGGCCTTCCGCGCTGAATACGGTGGTGGCAAGAACTACAGCGACCGCGAGTTCTTCATCCTCAGCCAGCTGGCACCCTCGTTGAACCTCAACCGCGACATGCCCGAACTGCCCTTCTCGGTGAAACCCGACGAAAACGTTGACGTCCGCAAGGTGATGGAACTCTTCCGCAGCACCTACGAAGGCACCGACATGGACATGACCCGCAACGTGAAAATGGTGGCCAAGAAACGCCAAGACGACGGCACAGTGGTCAACGACACCATCATCAGCCCCATCGCCAACCCTTGGCTCACTTCCGCCACGATGAACACGCTCAACTACATCGCTCCCGGCACCGTCAACTTCCAACGCACCGTGGCCGTGGCTTGGAGCAGCTACCACCACATCATCCAATGCCGCAGCTGGGTGCCCGACGAAATTGGGGCCATCTGCTGGATGAGTTGCGACAACCCGGGACAAAGCCCACGCATCCCGATTTTCTCAGGCTCCTCCACACTGCCCGAAGGCTTCGACAAATGCGGCCAGTTGCGTTATCGCGACGAGGCTTGGATTTGGCACTATCGCAAAGCCAACAAATTAGCCACCGTGCAATGGGGCCGCACCAAACAGACCTTGATGGACAACGCCAACCGCTTCGAACAGAAAGCTTTCGACGAAATCCCCGCTATCGAAAACAAAGCCCAAGCCTTAATTAAGGAAGGCAAAAACGAAGAGGCCACCAAAGTGCTCAACCAATACACCTCCGACTTTGCCGCCTCGACGCGACAGGCCTGGAAAGAGATGGAAAACAAGTTCTGGTATTGGTTCAGCATGGGGTTCTAAACCCTTGCATACACAATAAAAAAAGGAGAGCCTCGGCTCTCCTTTTTTATTGGTGTTGTTCCACGGTCACCGTGACATCCTGCCCCGACTCTCCTATCACTTTGATAAGACCTGTCCGCGGATGCATACTCATCGAAGGATCGACCGTTACGGTAACGGTCTTGTTGCCAAAGCCGCTCATCGGTTCGCAATGGAGCCACGATGCCCCAACGTTCAACGACCAAGACTGGTTCGATGAAATCGTGATGGTGTAATCGCCACCTTCGGCACGCGCCTCAAACTCAGTGGGGTTCACCTCCAATTCATAGACCTTGCCTTCTTGGACAACCACAACAGTGGCAAGCACCACCCCCAAATGCTTGGCGGAGAGATAGCCTATGCGCCCCTCGGTGGAAGCGTTGGCGCTAATGGCCATGTCGATGGTGGCATCGCCTTGTCCCGAACCTGTCAAGAGCGTAATCCAGTTGCTAGCTTCAAGTTCCCAAGCGGTGTTTGAGGTAAGCTCAAGATGCTGCATTCCACCAGAGGCCGGAATGAACAAAGTATCGACATTGAAATTCGCCTCAACGGGTTGGTCGCCAGCAACCTGACTCACTGAAAAATCGTGGCTCAAGTTGCCCGACTTGATGACGAAGCCAGCTGTTCGAGGCTCGGCGATGGGATTGGCCGTAGCTGTCAGGACTACGGTGGCATTGCCCGTTCCCGATGTCTGCGAGAGCGTAAGCCATTCGCAACTCATTGCAATTTCCCAATCAGTATCGCAACCAATTGTGATTTCACCTTGCCCGCCTTCCTTTGGGAAATGGAACGCCAAAGGCGTGACATCAAGGAAATGGGGGTCGACAGAGGCTTCCTGCTTGACGACGAGCATGGTTTGGAATCCGCTTGCCGAAGTGAACAACACTGTCGTTTGGCGGTCTTCGTAAGCAGGATTCTCGTCCACGGTCACGCTGACTTGCGCATTGCCTTGACCCTCGGTCAGGCTGAGGCTCACCCAATCGGCGGCGGCTTCAGCCGTCCAAGCGTCCTCCGTTGAAACGCTGACGGTCTTGGTCTCGCCCGTATTGGCAAATTCAAGCGACGTGGGGTCAAGCTCAATGGCCATGATTACAGCAATCGACTGCACAACATGAACCTTGTCGGAGACTTGTTGGCTGCCAAAAACGACATCCACTTCCCGATTCACCGAATATTCGCCTTGGATAGGATTAATCGTCAGGGTCAATGTGGCATCACCATTGCCCGAAGCCATTGAGCTGGTGATCCAATTGGGCACCGTGACAGTCCAATCCACGTTTGATGACACCGAAATGGCAAACTCGCCGCCTTCGGCATCGCATTGGATGTCCTTGGGCGTGACGTTGAGAAAATATTCCGGCATGTTCTGGGTGATGGTCAACGAGGCCGTGTTGTCCTTGGTATTGGCAACGATTTCGGTCGTGCGGCTATCACCAGTTGTGTTGGCATCGGCGATAAGGGTCAGTGTGGCATCGCCAGTGCCCGATGTAGGCGAAACGACAAGCCAATCGGCAACGGGGTAGATGGTCCACTCGCCATTCGACTTCAAGGCAACCTCGACCGTGTCGCCCAAAGCGGCAACCTCTTGCGATGCGGTGCCAAACGACACTTCGACGGGTTTGCGGCAGCCCACAATGGCAAAAGCCACCGCTGCCATCAGCATAAAGCATTTCAGTTTTCTCATAAGGCAATGAATTAATGTTGTTTTACGACTATAACGATTTTTACGGTGTCTTAGTATGTTTCTGTAAAAAAGGTGCGCCGCTATGAAAAACGACGCACCCCTACCATGAAAACAATTATCTACTATCTAGCGATTAGAAGATTTCAGTCCTGTTGTCCTTGATCTTGGCTTGGTTTCTCAAGGCATTGTAGACACCGCCGCCCAACACCCTGTTGGTGAATTGGCTGGTCTTCTCCCTGATGACGTCGCTATAGTCGCTGACGGCGGCAGGTTGCGTGAATTTCACGTTCTTGATGATGAAAGCGCTGCTGTTGCCTGCGATGGGGCCAACTTCCTCGCCTTCCTTCATGCCAAGGAGCGTACCCACGATGTCGGCCTCGACACCGAAGTTGCCCAACACACGCGAATCGAGGGTGATATCGGAAACCGTCGTCGACTCGGCACCAAGCTCGCTGACCATCCTGTTGACATCCGTGCCACAAGCCTTCATCTTCTCAACGGCGATTTGGCCCTTCTTCTTGTTGAGGATCTGGTACTTGGATTGCTCAACCACGGCTTCCAAAGGAGCGTAGCCTTCGTGAACCACACCCGTCAGAGCGGCCACGACAAGCATATTGTCGAGTTCGAAAATCTTCTCCGAAACATCGCCTTTCTTGGTCTTCTCGTCGAAAGCCCAACGAACGATTTCACGCGGGTTGTCGATACCGGCAATCTGGTAGGTCGACTTGTTCATACGGGGCATCGTGCGCTTGGTCAAGCCTTGGTCTTCGATGGCTTTGTTGAATTGGTCGTAGGTTCTGTTTTCGGTGACGAACTTGTTGGCATCAGCGTAAATCTTCTGATAAGTCTTGGTGCTGGCCGTGATTTCGTGCGTCAGATAGGCCAAGCGGACTTTCGGTTGAGGTTCGGTCTTGCCCGTGACCTTGACGATATGATAGCCAAACATGGTCTCCACCACGCCCAACGAGCCAACGGCGTTGTTGACGACATATTCGTTGAAGGGAGTCACCATGGTGCCATCGGTGAACCAGTCGAGGTCGCCGCCCTTGTCCTTGGTGGCGTCGGTATTGTATTCGGCAGCCAATTGGGCAAACAGCTCGTCGTTGTTCTTGGCGGCTTGCAGTTGGGCCAGCAGTTCGTTGGCTTTGGCTTCGGCCTGTTCCTTGGTGGTGATGGTGTCCTGGCTACCGTAAGCGCCCTTGTAACCAATCAGGATATGGCTGGCTTTCAGCGAGTCGGGGCGGTTCATCTGGTCGATGATGCGAACCAAGTTGAAGGCATCGCCGTTTTCGTAGGGGCCAAACACATAACCAATGCCGTTGCCATTGTCGAAAATCGGAGCCTCGATTTGTTCAGGAACGTCTTTCCTGCCCATCCAAGTGCTGTCGTAGCGCTTGTCGGAGTTGGCGTTGACGAAGTTGATCGGGTTGTCGGTGTCGGCGAAGTCGCGTCTCATGTCCTGCACGTGCTTCAAGGCATCCTGACGGTCTTCCAGCGAAGGCTTGATCTCGAACACCACATACTCGATGTCGCGGCGCTCGTCGGTTTCGTAGCGGCTCTTGTTTTCCTCATAGAAAGCCCTGTTGTCGGCATCGGTCACGACCACCGTCGAATCGGGGATGGAGGCATAACGCAAGGCGATGACATCGGCAGAAGCCTTCATGTTCTTGTTCTCGTAATATTTCTGTGCCAAAGGCTGGGGCAGGAAGAAGGATGCCTTCACGAGGTTGTCGAACTTGGTCTCCAAACGGTTCTGCTTCAAGGCCTTCTCGAAGTCCAGCCAACGGTTGTAGTATTCAGCCGGAAGGTCATTGAGGCTTTGGAGATATTGGGTCACACGTTCGCGATCGAAGCCGTTGGCGTCGCTAAAGCTCTGCACCACCCATTCGTGGGGATTGTTGCCCGTCATCTGGTCCATCAGTTCCTCAGGGGTGATGCCAATGCCCGAAGCCTCATACTCCTTGCCCATGATGTTGTTCTTGATCATCTCTTCCAAAGTGCTGTTGTAGATGCTATAGGTCTCAGCGGAAGAGAGATTGTTGTTGTTGGTCGAAGACCTTCTGCTCTCAAGATTCTTTTCCTTGGCGGTCTCATAGTCTCTCACGGAGATCTTCTCGCCATCGACGACGGCTACCGTAGGGCCCGTGTTTCTGCCCTGACTTTGGAAAAGGTCTTGCAAGACAAACGCTAACAGTGCGATACCGATGATTGCAATCAACAATCCGGAACGTCTTCTGATTTTTTCAATTGCTGCCATAATTCTATTCTCTATTTACTTATTAAACTTCATTTTTTGAGCGTGCAAATTTAGTAAAGATTTCAACTCGCAGGGAATTTTGTTTGATTTTTATTTTTCAACAAGCGCAATTCCAAGTATTTGTTTTCATAACCATCTAAAAACCAATCATTTGTTTTTGATTTGAAGTTCCACTTCGTCCAATTTCATGTTGGAGGCCTTGAGGATCTTGATGCGATAATTGCCGATTTCAACCACCTGACCTTGTTCGGGGATGCTCTCGCAATAGTGCAAAACCAAGCCGGCCAAGGTCTCGTAGTCGTCGGAAACGGGCAGGTTGAGCTTGTAAGTCTCGTTGAGATAGTCGATTTCGAGGCGTGCCGAGAGGATGAAGGTGTTGTTGCCCACCACTTTTTCCACTTCTTCCTCGACGTCGTACTCGTCGTCGATTTCGCCAAAAATCTCCTCCACCACGTCTTCCATGGTGACGATGCCGGCAGTGCCGCCAAACTCGTCGACGACGGCGGCCACGCCTTGCCGCTTGGCGATGAAATGCTTCAGCAGGCGGTCGGCGGTGTAGGTCTCGGGGAAGAAGTCGATTTTGCGAATCAGGTCGGCAACGGTGGCCTCGCGGTGGTCGGCCACGGCACGCACCACGTCGTTGAGGTGCACATAGCCCACGATGTCGTCAATGCTCTCGCCAATCACGATGAGCTTCGAGTGTTTGGTCTCCTCGAAGCGGGCCTTCACGGCCTCGATGCTGTCGGTGAGCCTGACGGACTCTATCTCGTTGCGCGGCCCCATGCACTCGCGCAGCTTCACCGAGCGGAACTCCATCACGTTCTGGAAAAGCTGTATCTCCTGCTGCATGTCTTCGTCGGCTTCCTCCGGGTCGGCATATTCGGCGATGTAGTCGTTCAAGTCGACGGTGCTGAAGGTGTATTCCTCCTTGTCGACCTTGAGGCGCAGCACATAGCGGATGATGAGTTCAGAGATGCAAGTGTAAATGAGGATCAGCGGATAGAGAAGGCAATAGCAGACGAAGGTGGGCACGGCAAAAAACGAAAGGATGGCATTGGGATTGATGCGAAACAGCACCTTGGGCAGGAACTCGCCCACCAAGAGCACAAGCATGGTGGAAAGGATGGTCTTCAGCAACAGCACCGTGAAATCGTTGCTAATCGAGAGGTAGCCTAACCAACGCACAACGGGCGCGTCGAGGATCGCCGACATGCTCATGCCGTAGATGATGAGCGCGATGTTGTTGCCCAAGAGCAACGAAGTGATGAAGCGCGACTGGTCCTTGAAGAACAGGCTGATGACCTTGGCCGAAAAGGTGTTCTTGGTCAGCTCCACCTCAAGCTGGAGACGGTTAATGCTGTTGAAGGCGATCTCAAGCCCCGAGCAGAGGGCCGAGAAAAACAACGTTATCGCTACTACAATCCAACTGTCCATGGCTCATTCCTCCTCGTCGACATCGAGCAATGCGCTGCCCGAATACATGGTATATTCCGAAAAATCCTCCTTGGCCACAAGGCTGTCGGCCTCGATTTGCTTGTCGGGTGTTACAATCTTGACATGCGAGCGGGTGTAGATCATCTTTTGGTCCTGATACCAGAAGAACTTGTCGGAATACATGGTCTCGTTGCTGCCGAAGTTCTTCACGACCACGTTGCCCATGGCCTCGATTAGCCGTTGTTTGCCGTAGTTCTTGCCGTAGTCGGCATGGAGTTCGGTGGTTTTCTGCCCTTTGTCGAACATGAAGACATCGAACCCAAGCGGAAACTCCATGATGTCGTCGTCGGTCTCCATGCGCACCAAACGCGGTGTGTGGAGTTCGAGGTTGACAATGCCGGAGTCGCTGCGATAGAACACCACGCTGTCGGCAATGACGCCCGACAGCGTGTCGTCCGACCCCAAGGCCTGGATGACGGCATCGGGGTTTGAACACGAAAACAACATCACAGCCACTGAGGCTGTGATGTTGAGTAGGATTCCTATTTTCAGGAAGTTTTTCAATTACTTTCTGGCTCTGATGGTGGTGGTTTCACCGATCCAGCCACCTACGTTGTAGCTTTGGCCTTCGTTGTAGTCGTTGAAGAAGATGACCTCCATGGCCGGGAAGGCGGCGCTGTAGGCGCGGATCAGGCTGTTGGCGCGTTCGGCGCAAGAGGGATCAATGGCCTTGGCCTTGTTGCACTTGTCGACGGCAGCCCAGAACACGGCCTTGCTGTCGATGTCGCCGCTGAACTGCTTCGAGCTTTCGGCATAGAGCATGGCGATGAGCAGGTAAGGCTCGCCGTTGGTCGGGTCAACCTGGGCGGCTCTTCTGAAGATGTCGCGTGCGCGGCCAAGGCTACCCATGTTCTGGTAGCACATGCCCAAGTTGCGGTAGGCACGATATTTACGGTCGTTGTTCTCGGTCTTGGTGGCCTGGTCGAAGAAGGTGGCAGCTTCGCTATACTTCTTGTCCTTGAAGAACTTGATGCCCAAGCTATAGGAGGCCTCGGGGCTGGGTTCCAGCTCGTTGAGTCTGACGGCGGCATCCAAGAAGAGCTTGCTGTCGGTGCAGTCCTTCTTGTCGAGGATGGTGGTGATGCGCTTGAGCAGCGTCACGTCATCGGGCGTTTCGGCCATCTTGGCGCTGAACACCTTGATCAGGTCGTCGCACGAGGCGAAGGGCGAGAACAGGTTGTCGAGGTTGTTCTTCACGCCTTTGTTGATGTTGATGTTCTTCTCGTTCTTCTCCATCTGCTTGTCGAATCCGGCAACGGCTTCGGTGTCGCCAGCGGCCTCGGCTTCAGCCTTGGCGGTTTCGAGTTGCGTCTCGGTCTCGGCCAAGGCGCCGATGTTGTTGTCGAGCACCTCGGAGAGTTCCTGGTAGACGTTGATGATCGTCATCTTCTCGGCCTTGTCGTTGTTCACCATGTCGATGGTGGCCTTGAAGTAGGCGTCGATGTAGGCGCCTTGCAGCTGCGAGGCGTCGAGGGCAACGGCGTCTTTCAGCACGTTGTAGGCCTCTTCATAACGGTTCTTGTTGTAGGTGTAGATGAGCAAGCCCTTACGGCCCATGATGTTGGCCACTTGCGAGTTGCCCGTCTTGGGGTCGATGCCGAAATACTTGGCGCGGTTGTCCATCATCATGCAGATGGTGTCGATGTAGGCATCCTTTTGCGCCGGGTTGGTGCGGATGAAGTAGTCCATGATCTTCTCACCTCTCGTGTAGATGAGCTGGCTCGAGCGGGGGCAGTTGAGGAACACCTCTCTCCAAGCCTTCACCATTTCCATGCTGATGGCTTCGGGAGCGAACTTGGAGGCTTCCCACTGCTTGTAGGCTTCGCCGTAGATCGACAGGTTGGTCACGCAGGCAACGCTGTCGTTGCCATACTTCGACTCCGATGCCACTTGGGCGGTTGCACTCATTGCCATTCCAATCATAACGGCAATCATCAAAAATCTTTTCGTTTTCATCTCTTCTCTTATTTTAGTTGTTTGACTTGTTATTCGCTTATCCAAATATCATTCCAAAATTATCGTTTGGCGTCATCTTATTTGTATTTGCGCTTCTGGAACCAATGCTCGAACACCGCTATGCCGACGCTCAGCTTGGCGTAGCGTTCCTGTATCAGGCCACCTTCGCGGGTGCCGTATTGGCCCGCTTCGAAGGCCAAGTTGACCTTCGACTGGGTGCGCGGCAACGGCAGCGACATGCCCGCCGTGATGCCCACCTTATTAATATTATGGTTGATGTCATCTTTGCCCTTAAGGTTAATGAAGCCATGTTCATAGAAGCCTCCGAAACGGTAGGTGACGCGCGAGAAATAGCCCGAAATGGTAGTGTGGCGCGGCGTGAACTCGAAGCCAACAGAGGCTTGCCACGAGTCGCGCAAGCCTTCGATGTTGCCTTGACGAGCAAATTTCGACCATTGCGTCCAGTTGAAATCGGCACCCAAGGCCCATTTGTCACCCTTTTGCAGCGACAGACCCACGCCAAAGCCATGCGGCATGGTGATCTTCGTCGCGCTCTTTTCGCTGGCGATGGTGTCGATGATGTATTCGACGTCCGTCGACATGTCTTCCTCAAACGAGCGGATGAGCAGGGTTTGGTCGGCATTCACGTTGATTTTCTGGGTATAGGTGAGGCCCACGCCAAGCTCCATGTCGTTGCCCACCTGCGTGTTGAAGAGTGCGCCATAGTCGAACATGAAGGAATGCACCATCAAGTCGAGGCTGGTGCGCGTGCCGAGCATGTAGGTCGAGTCGGGGAAGTAGAGCGACGTTTCCGACTTGCTGTTGCCAAACAAATAGTAGGCATTGGCACCCAAGGCGAAATGCTTCCCGAGCTTGAAGGCCGTGCCCACGAAGGCTTGGTTGATGCCACCATTGCCCTTGAAACGGGTGGTGGTGGTGCCCACATCGGTAACAGTCTGGTTGACGAGCACGGTGTAGCCCGCCGTGGTGAGGGGTTGCACACCGAGGGCCATCTTCCACCAGGGTGTCAGGCCGAAGGCCATCGAGATGTGGTCGAACGAGGCGTTGCTGCCCTGCTCGGATCGGCTCGATGTGCTGAAGGTCGAGGCCTTGAAGTAGAAACCGGCGTCGAAGAGGAAAGCCAACGAGTCGATCTTGGCATACGAGGCGGGGTTTTCGGCATTGATGATGCCTTTGTCATACATGGCGTTGGCCACGCTGCCCATGCCCTTCAGCCTTGTGTTCATCGACCGTTCGTTGATCTGCCCCGGCCCGAATAGGGAATAGGGCGAATCCACATCGGCCTGGGCAAAGGCACCAACTCCCAGCCCGACCAAAAGCGTAGCAACCACAATGGGTTTCAGAATAGTAGAGATTCTCATATTTAGCAATCTTGCGCACACTCCTCCCCTTTCCCACATGGAAACAAGGGGTTTTGAGCGTGCAAATATCCGATTTTTTAACTCGTTGAGCAAGTTTTTATTGCCTTAAATAAAAGGGTAAAAAATTATCTCACTGATTTTCAACACAAAACATTTACAAAAATAAAAAAATATCAGTTTTTGAAGATTTTTTCTTGCCAATTCAGAAAAATGTCGTACTTTTGCAGGCGCAAATCAACGGAGGTACCGTAGCTCAGATGGTAGAGCAGAGGACTGAAAATCCTCGTGTCACTGGTTCGATTCCCGTCGGTACCACCCTCCAAAACCGGACATCAGTTCGGTTTTTTTTGTTGCCCGAGACAGCCTATCGCGCAACCACCCATTCCTTGAGTGTCTTGGTCTCCTGCGAGAAGGCCATCCCGATCTTGACCACCGGCTTGCCTTCTGCCTGATATGGAATGGCATAGTCCTTGGAGTCGATCTGGGCCAAAGCCTCCGCCGCCGTGCCGTGCATCTTCAGCTCCATGACATAGGTGGCATCGCGCATGAACACCACGAGGTCGGTGCGGCCGCGTGCCGACTTCACCTCGGTATAGGTCCTGCAGTTGAACATCGAGAAGACGACGTAGGTCAGCACCTGGTAATAAGCCTCATACTTGGTGATGTCGTCTAATTCCTTTTCGCCGAACTCCAAATAGGGTATCGAAGCGAAGAAAGCCTGCATGTGGCGCAGGGCTTGGTCGACATCGTGATCGAGCAAAGCCTCATAGAAGTCGCCGGCAAAGCCGCGCGGGTTGGTATTGGTGAGATTCATCATCCGGCTCAGGAAGTTCTCCATGAAGCCCACCTTCACCTCGGCATTGGGGAAGTCGAGCGTGTATTTGTTGCTTTTGAAGTTATAGTCCTTGATAGTGAGGTAGCCAGCTTGATAGAGCAAGGGCAACGCCGATGTCATCGCCTCGGTGGGCGCGTCGAACTCCGAAGCCGGCACCTGGATTTGCGGCAAATCGAGCAAGTTGGTCCTGAAACGTTTCATCTCATCAAAAAGGAAGGTGGGTGTTCCGCTACTGAACCAATAATTGTATATCTGCCTGTCGAGCAACACATTCGTCAAACTATAAGGATTGTAGATATCCTTTGATCTCTTGCAGAAATGATAACCATCATATTGCAACCTCAGCATGTCGTACATCTCATCCTTGGAGCAACCATATTCATCCGCGACGGCTTGGATGTCCTCGTCAAAAACTTGCACCATCTCGTCTTTCGTAAAGCCGCATAGCGTTGAATATTGAGGCAGCATGGAGATGTTGCGCAAATTGTTGAGCGTAGAGAAGATGCTCAGTTGGCTGAACTTGGTGATGCCGGTGATGAAGACAAACTGTTCGTCGGCGTCGCAGGCCTTCACCACCTGGTAGAACTCTTGCATGATACGCCGCACTTCGGTCAGCAGGTCTGGCTTGTGGAGGTAGTCGAGCAGCGGGGCGTCATACTCGTCGAGGATGACGACCACTTTCTCCCCCATGGATTCGTGCAAGCATTTGATGAGCTTCTTGAACCGCGTTCCTGGCGAGCCTTCGGTATGCGCCACCCTGTATTTCCCCTCGTGGTCGTCGAGTTGGCTGTGCAGTTCGTCGATGATTTGTTGAAGCTCATACTTGTTCTTGCAAGTGCTCATGTCGAAGTGCAGCACCGGATATTGTTTCCATTCATTCTCCAACTCGGCGATGGCCAAGCCCTCAAACAAGTCTTTGCGGCCTTGGAAGTAGTATTTCAAGGTGCTGCAAAGCAGGCTCTTGCCGAACCTTCGCGGACGGCTGAGGAAGACAAAATCGGATTCCTGAGTCATTTTATAGATCAGTTCTGTCTTATCGACATAGACGCGTTTGCTTTGTCTGATTTTTTCAAAGTCGGAGATGCCGGCGGTGTAGAGTCTCATCTTTTCCATGGTGCGGTGATGTTTTGCGCTGCAAAGTTAGAAAATAATCCTTTCCCTCCACGGCCATAACGAAAAAAGCACCTCCCGCATGAGGAAGGTGCTTTTTTGATGTGTGTGATTCAACAAGATTAATGAATGTCAACAGCACTGAAAGTTCTGTAAACATTAGGTTTAATCATGTTGTTTCTATTAGTGCTGATAGTAAAAGTATCACTTTGGCCATTAGCATCAACATAATTCACACGCATGGTGAAACCTTGAGAAAGGGCCAAAGGACGCAACACAATGCAGAACGCCTTGGCAGCAGCAGGAGTAGCATTCAGCTTCACGCCATTGGGTTCGTTATCATTTACTACGCTAGTGCAGTCAAGAGTCATAATCTTGCTAGTGTTGCCATCAACATAGTAACCCAAATCGTCTTGGACATAGCGGATGAACTCAGGATTTTTGGGGTTGTAATTGGTGAAAAAGCCTTGAAGCTTCTCAGCATCCACTCCATCCACTTTCAGATGCACATCACCGACAAGGTGGTAGAACTTGTCTTCAATCTCAATGCTTTGAACGTACTTGGTGACATTTGCACTAGAGTAGAGAGACATAACAAGTACACCACAGATGTTATTGAAAACAAAAGTAGTCTTAGCCAAGTCTTTCGTATCAGCCTTGGCAGCCATATACAAGTGGTCTTTGGAAATAATCGGTTTGCCTTGGGCATCCTCGCGATAAACTTGGGTTCCTGCGATAGGGAATTTCGCATAATTCTCATTTCCCAAATCAGGAACGACGTTGGCACCAGGATAGAAAGCATAGAAATTGTCAAAAGCAGTGGTCGTCATCTGTTCATCAGCGATGAATTTAACCAGAGTACCTGTGGATTCAGCATGATAAAGAGCGCTTTCTGAGCCTTGAGCTTCGTTATCAATATTGAAGAGCATTACCTGATCACCCTCTTCAAAATTCATCTGATTGGTGCTATTGTCAATGTAAGCTCTTTCACCATTGTCAACCTCAAGAACTTGGGTCTTTCCATTAAACGACGAAGCGTTCTGTTCGTTTTTCTTGCATGAGGTGAAAGCCAATGCCACCACCGTTAACATGCATATTCCTCTTACAATTTTTCTCATTTTATCCAGTTTTTAGATTAAATTTCCAATAAACTAAACAATGCAAATTCTTAGAAGCCACCAGGTTCACTGCCAGGTTCAGTATTAGAGCCACCACCACCATAAGGATCTCCACCAGGCGATGCCATAAGCACGGCAGCGTTCATTACTTCAATCATTTCAGCCACAGGGGCTTCGTAAGTTTTGTTCATCTTTTTCATTTTTTTACTTTTTTTAATTGTTAGACTTATTTATTTGTTAGTTGTTTCCGTGTTTCCTTTTCACACTCTTTCAGCCTGCAAAAATACACAATTAATTCATACGCAAGATAAAAATCGAAAAATTTTCATCTTTTTTTTGTGAACATCTGAAAAAACGGAATAATCAGAACCTTTCGTTTCTTCTGCGTTTTCCGATGTTGGATGTTGAACACCTCAGTTGCCATGCAGGTTCTTGCGGAAGCCCGCACGCAGCGAGACTTTCAGCTCGTGGGCGGCTTGCTCGGGGAACACCTTCGCCAAGTGGAAATAGTCGATGAAGATGCAGATGAAGGCGTGCATCTTTTGCAGCACGCGGCGCTTGGGGCGGTTGAGCTTGAACTTCCTTTGCCGCTTGAAGTTGCCTTCCTCCATCACCCGCTGGTAGAGCCGACCCACGGCGCGGGCGCTGCCGCTTACGCCGAAGGGCATCTCGGCCTCGGGCAGCCCGATGTAGTCCACGAAAATTCCGCCGAAGGTCAGCCAAGGCTGCATCAGACCCATAGACTCGATGTAGCTGCGGAGCTTGTCTAAGTCGAGAGAGCCGTGGAAAGCGTGGAGCGTCATGGCCACGTCGCTCAGCTGGCGCAGGCCCACACCCGAGGTCAGGAAATGGTGCCAGGCATGGAAGAAGGTGAAGAACACCATGAACTCCTTGGAGGGGACGGACAGCTCGAAGCCTTCGAAGCTGACGCGCCTTGCCTCGTCGAAGAGGCCTTCGCGCTCGATGGCGGCATAGGCCTCGCGCTCGTCGGGGTCGACCTCATCGGCGCTCACGCGGTGCACCTCCATGGCATACTGGCCGAACTCGATGTTGAAATGCTTGCCGCTGTCGACCTCCTCGCCCCAATTGTAGCTGCCGGGCATGTTGCGCAACACGGCGCAGGCATGGTGGAACTCGTCGAGCCCCACAAAGAGGTCGATGTCGCCAAACTGGCGCAGGTTGGGGTTGGGATAGAGCATCGAGAGGCTGAAGCCTTTGAGCAGCACCGGCTCGATGCCGTTTTGCCTGAGCATCTGCACCGACGCAACCAGGATTTGCTTCAGGTGTAGCTGGTTGACGAGGTTGGCGCGCATGCTGTCGCGCATCAGGCGGAGCATCTCGTCGGTCGGACGGCGGTCGTCGGTCATGCGCGTGGCCAAGTCGCCTATCAGGCTGGTGTTGCCATGGTGGTCAGCGATGCGCATCACCCCTTTCCAGTCGATGGGGCCGGAGAGGGCGAGCGGCGTGTTCCACAGGGCGGAGCGCAGCAGGGCGAAATATTGCGATTCGGTGGGTGTCATCTTACACCTTATTAATTAATCCTCTATAAGATTGGCTTCTTTCCAGGTTTGGAGCATGGTGGCCACGTCGTTTTGGGCCACTTCGCGTGTGATGTCGTAGTTGTCGAGCAGGATATTGACTAACGTGTCGGCATCAAACTCCTTGCCTTCGACCTCCTGCCAGAGCAGGGCGGCTGAGGCGTTCAGCGAGATCATGCGGCTGAAGTCGACCGCTTCAAGCCCTTCGGCCACGAGGATATATTCCTGCCCCAACGGGCGCAACGTAAAACCTTTTCTTGTCTTCATATCGGTTTGAATTAGGGTTGTTTTCCAAATAACTTATTCCATTTCCTGTAAAATTTGAGCAGGTACCTCCTAATGGGGAGGAGCCTTCGCCACAGCAAGCCCTTGCCGGGGCGCCGATGGCGGTTGGAGGGTGTGATGATTTCAAGCACGACGCCAATCACCTCGGAGCGCGGGCCACTCTCGGTGCCTTGCAGGTTGCCGTCGCCCATCAGCGTGACCGTGTCGCCATCGAGGGCGATGATGCGGTGCATCACATAGCGACCGCCGAAGCGCGCCAAGGCGATGTCGCCCACGTGCAGCGATTCGGGCTTCCGCAGCCTCACGTTGTCGACGTCGCCGCGAATGAAGGGCAACATGCTGTTGCCTTTTGGGGTCATCACCACCTCGCGACCGGCATTGAGCAGTTCGGCCACTTCGCCAATCAGCACCTCGTTGGGCAGCACCACCTTCGTCATGGCCTATTGCGCGACGGTTTGGAAGCAAAGCCTTGCGGCATCGGCATCGGGCAGGCAGTCGAGCCTATAGCAAGGCACGGTGCTGATCACCTTCTCGTTGGTGGCATGAAGCCCGTCGGCCATCTCCTTGATGAAGCGGTAGCCTGAGAACGAGACGTACATGGCCGCGTAAGCCTCAAGCATCGACAAGCGATGGATGCGGTTGGCCTTGGCCTGATGCAGGTCGACGATGGCCCCGACGGGGTAGGACAAGTTGCGGTAGCACGGCGTCTTGCCGCTCCAAGGCGAGCCATAGACCCGCACTACGCCATTGTCGGCAACACGAAGGACGGGGTTGTCGTCGTTGAGCAATTCACAGCCATCTATATTATTGATCCACAGTTGGCTATGTGTGCTTTTTCCTGTTCCGCTCTTACCCAAGAAGAGGTAGCCTTTGCCATTGTTGACCGTCACCGACGAGTGCATCAGCAGCGTGTTCTTTTTGGCCGTCGCAAAAGCGAACATCAGCATCATCACCGTACTGACCGAGAACCTCATGCTTCCGAGCACACGGAAATGGGCCTGCCTGAAATCCTTGTCGGTGATAAGGAACACCCTGACGGGCGCTTCGAGCGTGGGCGCGATTTCGAGCAACCACTTCCCATTCCAGTCGTAAAGCTCGATGCGCGGCATGTCGGGGGCCTCGCAACTCACCGTAACCTTCTGCTTCTCAGAGGTATCAGGCATCAAGTCGATCAAGTCGGCTGAAAAAACAAGATTGTCGTCGGCCTCGGTTTCAAACGCTTCATAGGGATGCATCTCGTTCCACGCACGATGGTTGTCGGGCATGACAACGGCGAACCTGTGGCCTGCGACTTCGTAAACTCTCTTCATCGGATAAAATTTTGCGCAAAGATAGGAATTATTGTTGATTGTTGAATTAACTACGTTGAATTTTCAATTTGTTGGATGTTGAATTGTTGGAATAAAAAAAGAAAAAAAGAAATTCCTTATTTTTGCACGGATTTTTCGACAAAGAAATGGCAAAGAAGAAAACACACGACAGAGCGGTCCTGCGGGACACGGGGCGCGGCGTTTCGACAAGCTCAACGCCCGCCAAGACCTATAATATATTAATGGCCCTCCTGACGGGCGGATTGCTCACTGCGGCATGGCCCACTTGGGGCATTGCGCCATTGGTTTTCATCGGCTTGGTGCCGTTGCTTATGATTGAAGACCGCATCGCGCATGGCGAAAAGGGGAAACTGTTTTGGCTCTCGTTCCTCGCCTTCCTGATTTGGAACGTGGCCACGACCTGGTGGATATGGAACGCCACCCCAGCCGCCACCTTGGCCTGGATCCTGAACGCGATTTTCATGGCCACGGTGTTCAACGTGTTTCACCTGACGAAGAAGAAAGTGTGCAACAAGCCGTTGGGCAACCTCATCCTCATCCCCTACTGGATGGCCTTCGAATACCTCACCTACCTCTGGGCCGCCAAATGGCCGTGGCTCAACTTGGGCGGGGTGTTTTCAAGCACCGTCAGTTGGGTGCAGTGGTACGAATATACTGGCGTGGCCGGAGGAACGCTTTGGGTTCTCTTGGTTAACATATTGGTTGCCAACATCATCCAACACTTCAAGGCGAAAGACACCAAGCCCCTATTAATTAATATAGGTGTGGAGCTGCTCGTCGTGTTGCTGCCCATCATTGCCAGCAAGAGTGTCTACAAGCACTACGAGGACCAAGGCGAAGACACGGAAGTCATCGTCGTGCAGCAAAACTGCGACCCGTGGAACGAGCAGTTCGACAGCCAGTTCTACGACCAAGTGATCCAGAACAACATCAACCTCTCGCTGCCCTTGGTGACGCCCAACACGCGGTTCATCGTCAGCAGCGAGTCGGCCATACAGGAAGGCATCTGGCTGCACGAGACCCAAGAGGCCAAGGCCCTGAACACGCTGCACGAATACGTGAAGCGGTTTCCGCAGTTGGCTTATGTCATCGGCGGGACCACCTACGAATTTGTGCCCCGAGGCATGGAGGACGACTTCCCTGCCCGACACATCGAGGGCACCGACCACTATTACTATTGCCACAACTCGGCCCTGCTCATCGACACGGCGAGGCTTCAACTCCACAACAAGTCGCAACTCACACCGGCGGTGGAAGCCATCCCCGAATGGATGGGCTTTTTGAAGAACTACAGCATCACCATGGGCATCGCACGAGGCACCTTGAAAGGCGACCCCGAAGCCAAGGTGATGACCTTTGGCGGGCACAAAGTGGGCGTGCCGATATGCTACGAATCCGCCTTTGGCGAATACGTCAGCACCTTCTGCAAGAAAGGCGCCGACCTGCTGTTTGTCATCACCAACGACGGCTGGTGGGGCCACACGCCAGGCTACCGGCAGCATTTCGAGTTCTCGAAACTACGTGCCATCGAGAACCGCCGCTGCGTGGCCCGCTCGGCCAACACGGGACGCTCGGGCTTCATCAACCAGCGCGGCGACGTGCTGCAACAAACCCACTATTGGGTGCCCGACGCCATCAAGGCCACGCTGAAAGCCAACACGAAAGTCACCTTCTATGCCCAGCACGGCGACTACCTGAGCCGCATCGCGGTCTATTTGACCTTCGTGCTGCTCATCACCTGGATCGCCATGAGCATCATCCGCTGGAACCAAGGCGGAGAAAGGTCCACAAGCAAAACCGCCAAGCGCAAGAAAAAATGAAACTATCGTTAGGACCTTTCCAAGGCATCACCGACGCGCCCTTCCGCAACGTGTTCAAACGACACTTTGGCGGCATCGACAAGTTCTATACGCCTTTTTTCACCGGCATCCAAAAAGACCACGCCAAGAACCTGCAAGTGGAGGAAATCGACCCGACGTGCAACGATGTGGAGACCTTGACACCGCAAATCCTCAGCACCGATGCCGAGGAAATTTTGCGTTTCGCCAAGCAATGCCAGCAATTGGGCTATAAGGAAATCAACTTGAACATGGGCTGTCCGTTTCCGCGTGTGGCCAACAAGCGGCGCGGCTGCGGCCTCCTGCCCTACCCCGAGATGGTGGAAACGATGATGGAACGCATTTTCGAGGGTGTTGGCGACATGAAATTCAGCGTGAAATGCCGTTTGGGCTATTTCGACCCAAAGGAAATCGAAGCCATCATCACGATTTTCAACCGTTTTCCGCTGAGCGAATTAATCATTCATCCGCGCATCGGGAAGCAACTCTACAAGGGCGAAGCCGACGTGGAACGCTTCAAGGCGCTGACACCTTATATTAATGCGCCGTTGGTTTATAATGGGGACATTGTTTCTGTCGACAGCTTCAAACGTATCTGCAACACCGTGCAGCCCGTGAACCAATTCATGCTGGGGCGGGGATTGCTGGCCAATCCGTTTTTGGCGGAACAGATTAAAAATGATATGACGGACGCACGCGAGATGGCGGACACACGCGGTGTGTCCCTACAGGGCGGACCCGTAAGGACGCATCGAAATACAAAGTATTCGACGGAGTCAATACGTCCGCCCCAACAAACCGACAACAAAACCGAACGCCTACACCATTACGTCATCGACCTATACGAAGACCGAGTGCGCCATGCCGGAGGCAGCCCGAAGGTATTGGGAAGAATGAAAGAATTGTGGTCATACTTGATGAACAGCTTCGAGGAGCCGCAGGATGTTTGGCGCAAAATCAAGAAAATCAACGCACTGAAGGAATACGAAGAAGTCGTTGAAACAATATTCCGAAACATTGAAATCACGATGAAATAGTATTTCCATTCATTATTTCATGCGTATAAATAATGAATAAAAACACTAAAATTATATAAAAATAGTGTTTTGAAACATTTTTTTATTGGAAATATCGTAGATTAAGATATTATTCGTAACTTTGCAGCGCAAAAAACGAAACACCATGAAAGAATTGGAAGATTTGGAAGAAATCATGCGGAGCTATCGCAACAAGTTGTCCGCCGTGGGGACCACTTTCCACAGAGGTCTCTACACGAAAATCGACTGGGACGACCGCCTCATCGGCATCAAAGGGCCGAGGGGCAGCGGAAAGACCACCATGCTGCTGCAACGCATCAAGGAAAACTTCGAGGACAAAGGGCAAGCCCTCTACATCTCGTTGGACAGCCTTTGGTTTGCCTCGCACAACCTGATGGACCTCGTAGACTACCACTACACGCACGGCGGCACACACCTCTTCATCGACGAAGTGCATCATCTCCCCTATTGGCAGACGCTGCTGAAGAACATCTACGACGACTTCCCGACGCTGCATGTGGTCTACACAGGCTCGTCGATGCTGAGAATCGACCATTCGCAAGGCGACCTTTCGAGGCGGCAAATCGTATATCATCTGCCTGGGCTTTCGTTTCGCGAATACCTTGAGTTTGAAGGGCTATACAAATGCGAACCGCCTCAATTGGAAGACCTTCTGAAAGACCACGTCAAAATTGCCGAGGAGGTTTGCGCGAAAATCAAGGTACTGCCCGAGTTTGAGAAATACCTGAAGCAAGGCTACTATCCCTTCTACAAGGAAGTGAAAAAAGGCTATGCCATGCGACTGCAACAAGTTGTCAACCAAGTGATTGAGAACGACTATCCCAACATCGACGAGGTATCAATGTCGACCATCAGGAAAACCAAGAAGATGCTCATGCTGTTGGCCGAAAAGGTTCCGCAAACGCCCGTGATGACCGAACTCTACGCCCAGTTGGACACCGACCGCAACCAAGGGCTGAAGATGATGCATGCCTTGGAGCGCGGCGGCCTGCTCGGACTGCTGTCGAGCGAGGCCAAGAGCTTCAAAGGATTGGCGCGACCCGACAAAATCTTCCTGAACAACCCCAACCTGATGTACGCCCTCACCTCAAGACCCGAAATAGGGACGGTGCGCGAGACTTTTTTCTTCAACCAACTGAGCCAGACGCAAACCGTGACCTTCCCGAAGAAAGGCGACTTCGCCGTGAACGGGAAATACCTCTTTGAGGTGGGCGGCAAGAACAAGGGCTTCGACCAAATCAAGGACATCGAAAACAGCTTCTTGGCCGTGGATGGCATCGAAGTGGGATATCACAATAGGATTCCGCTTTGGGTGTTCGGGATGATGTATTGACGCGGGACGCGGGACAAATGCAAAAGAGGGTGACTAAAAAGAGGAGTCACCCTCTTTTGTTTTTGTGTAAAAGATTTGAACAGAGAAGTCAATCCATTGTTGTTTTTTTTGCGAATAAAAAGGGTTATTTTGCTGGTATTTAGCAGAATAACCCTTGTTTGTATTGATATTTTTCTTATCTTTGTGGTGCTAAAAGAAAAATAAGCAATATCAATACGATGGCAAATATAGTATATAAATCCTATTCCCAGAACGAAATCGCGCTTTTTCCCCTGAATTTGGAGGAGATGGTCCCCGCCGGCCATAGGGCCAGGGTGGTGAACGCCGTGATAGACAGGCTGGACATCAGCGCCATAGAGGCCAAGTACAAGGGCGGCGGCGCCAGCGTCTACCACCCGCGGATGCTGCTCAAGGTGATCACCTACGCATACCTCGACAACGTCTATTCGGGCCGCAGGATGGAGACGCTGCTTTCGGAGAACGTCGTGTACATGTGGCTGTCGGGGATGAGCAGGCCCGACTTCAGGACGATCAACCTGTTCAGGAGCAAACGTCTGAGAGGGGTGTTCGAGGACATCTTCACCCAGGTGGTGACGATGCTCAACGAGGAAGGGCTGGTCAGCCTGGACGTGCAGTACATCGACGGGACGAAGATAGAGTCCGCAGCCAACAAGTACACCTTCGTGTGGAGGAAGCGGGTCGAGAAGAGCAAGGCCAAGCTGGAGGGCCAGATTCGCGTCGTGCTGGCGGAGGCCGAGGAGGCCGTCAAGTCGGAGGGAGGCGTGGACGTGGACGGCCGGCCCGACGAGGACGACCTCAAGGCACGCACGGAGAACGTGCTCAGGAAGATGGACGCGGCGGGCATCGCCAAGGGAGCACGGCGCAAGGCGGTGGAGAAGGTCAGGGACGAGATGCTGCCGAAGAAGGCGGAGTACGAGGGGCACCTGGAGAGGATGGGCGGGCGCAACAGCTACAGCAAGACGGACACCGACGCCACGTTCATGAGGATGAAGGAGGATCACATGATGAATGGCCAGACCAAGCCCGGGTACAACGTCCAAATATCCACAGAGAACCAATTCGTCACCAACTACGGCATCTTCCAGAGTCCCACCGACCAAGGCACCCTGGTCCCCTATCTCGGATCCTTCGGGCGGAAGTACGGCAGGCAAAGCGGCACCGTCGTGGCCGACTCGGGCTACGGCAGCGAGCAGAACTACGAGCACCTGTTCGGCAACGGCGTCACCCCCTTCGTCAAGTACAACATGTTCCACGCCGAGAAGAGGCGCAAGCACCGCAACGACATCTTCAGCGTGGGGAACCTTTTCCACAACCGCGAGCTCGACTTCTACGTCTGCCCGATGGGCCAGCGCCTGGAGCATGTCAAGGACGAGCAGAGGGTGTCCGACCTCGGTTACGTCTCCACGGTCGGCGTCTACAGGGCCAGGCGCTGTGACGGATGCCCAATGAGGGGGCAGTGCCACAAGGGCAAGGGGCCGAGGACGATAGAGGTAAACCACCGCAACAACGAGCTGAGGGCCAAGGCGAGGGAGCTGCTCGACAGCGAGGAAGGGCTGCGGCACCGAAGCAAGAGGCCGACAGAGCCGGAGGCGGTCTTCGGGCAGATCAAGTTCAACCACGGCTTCAAGCGGTTCAGGCTGAGATCCATCGAGAAGGTCTCGGTCGAGTTCGGCCTGGTCGCACTTGCCCACAATCTCAGGAAATATGCGGAAAAAGCGGCCTGAAAACCGCCTTTTCACGACTTTTTCCCAAAAAAACATCTCTTTTTGACGAAAACTTGAGCTTATAGAGCCAATTTTAGGCATAATTCATGAAAAACGCATACAAAAAGACAGTGCAGGGATGCTTTCCACACCCATGCAAAAAAAGAGAGCGACCTTTTTAGTCGCCCTCTTTCTTGTTTTCTGCAAGCGGGACGCTTGCGAACCCAGTTTATTCGAACGAGGCGATAGCCTTCTTGATGATTTCAATGGCTTCGCGGAGCTCGGCCTCGGTGATGACCAAGGGCGGAGCGAAGCGGATAATGTGCTGGTGGGTGGGCTTGGCCAGCAGACCGAGGTCACGCATCTTGAGGCACACGTCCCAAGCCTCTTTGCCGTCCTTGGGTTTGATAATCACGGCATTGAGCAAACCCTTACCGCGCACTTTCTCAATCATCGGGCTTTTGATCTTGCCGATTTCTTCACGGAAAATCTTACCCAGACGCTCAGCATTCTCCATCAAATGCTCTTCCTTGATGACCTCAAGGGCGGCGATGCTCACGCGGGCAGCAATCGGGTTGCCGCCGAAGGTGGAGCCGTGCTCGCCGGGCTTGATGTTGAGCATGATGTCGTCGTCGGCCAAGACGCAGCTCACCGGCACCACACCGCCACCGAGGGCCTTGCCCAAGATGAGGATGTCGGGGCGAACGCCTTCATGGTCGCAGGCCAGCATCTTACCCGTGCGGGCGATACCGCATTGCACCTCGTCGGCCATGAACAGCACGTTGTGTTTCTTGCAGATGTCGTAGCACTTCTTCAGGTAACCGTCGTCAGGAACATAGACTCCAGCCTCGCCTTGGATGGGTTCCAGCAGGAAACCGGCGATTTCGTTGCCTTGCTCTTCGAGCACTTTCTCCAAAGCATCGGGGTCGTTATAAGGGATACGGATGAAGCCAGGCGTCATCGGGCCATAGTTGGCATACGACTCGGGGTCGTTGCTCATGGTGATGATGGTGATGGTGCGTCCGTGGAAGTTGCCTTCGCAGCACACGATCTTCACCTTGTCGTTCGGGATACCTTTCTTGACGACACCCCAACGGCGGGCCAACTTCAGGCCTGTTTCGTCGGCTTCGGCGCCCGAGTTCATGGGCAGCACCTTGTCGTAGCCAAAGTATTCGGTCACATATTTCTCCCACACACCGAGTGCGTCGTTATAGAAAGCGCGGCTGCTGAGGGTGAGGCGCTCGGCCTGGTCGGTCATGGCCTTGATGATTTTCGGGTGGCAATGGCCTTGGTTGACAGCGGAATAAGCCGAAAGGAAGTCGAAATACTCTTTGCCTTCGACGTCCCACACCTTGGCGCCCTTACCTTTGGCGAGGACGACCGGCAGCGGGTGATAGTTATGGGCCCCGTATTTGGCTTCGAGGTCCATAGCTTGTTGCGATGATGTGATTTTCTCGATCATAGTTGGTTATTTAAGGATTTAAAGATTAAAATTTAAAATTCAAAGATTTGAAAATTGAACTGCAAAGGTAGGGTTTTATTTTACTCCTCCGCATTTTTGTCTTGATTTTTCCCAATAATTCTCCAAAGCACAAACGCTACAATTGCAGCAATGACCAAAGCCAGCAGGCCAAAAAAGGCAAGTCGGTATTGGTTGCGCTCGGATTGGAGGGATTCGATTTGGGCAGATTGGGATTCGTACTGGTCTAACAATCCATTTGTGTGCTCTCTCAATTTCGTCAATTCTTCATCCAAAGCATTGTTTTCGTTCAAGATACCTTCATAATTATCAATCATCAAACCCAATTCCTTTTTCATTTCCAAAAGTTCTCCCAAACGGGCATAATCCGCAATCAGATATGGTCGAACAACATTGACATAAAGCAGATTGCCTTTTTCGGAAGCCAAATCCATACACCGTCTTAGGTAAACTGCTGAAGTTGTGAAATCACCTTTCTCATTATAATAAACTCCAAGATTCTTATAAGATTCCAAAATACCATTGGCGTGTCCGATTGCCTCCGAAGAATGTAAAGCCGACTGATAAAGATTTATTGCTTCGTCTTCCCTATTCAACAACTTAAGGACATTGGCCAGTTCGATTTCATCCTCTATCAAAGTGATTTGGTCTCCCACATTTTCGGCACAAACAATAGACTTATGCAAATAATACAATGCTGAATCCAAATTAACATGCCCTATGGCAAATACTGTTCCCAAATTTTGGTATGCATGAGCCAAAGACGCTTCGTCCTCATACTGTTCAAACAAAGGAATTGCTTTTTTCAAAACAGAATGAGCTTGTTCGTATTGTTGTCTTTGAACATAGATATTACTAATATTGTTGTCGCATTGAGCCGCAGAAAGAGTATCCAATAACTGAATGTATCTATGTCGAGCATCAATAAAACAATCAAACGATCTGTCAAGTTCGTTTCGTTGGAAATAAATGTATGCCATATTGTTGACTACATCAGCGCAATTCATCTCATCACCAAGTCTTTCTGATACTTTCATAGTACGTTGATAAGTAGAAATAGCATCATCCAATTCACCCATAAACAGTTCAACCCTACCTTTATAATTCAGCACATCCATAAGCAGTTCGCAATCACCAGCATCATTCAGAATTTCCAATGCCTGATTGAAACTATCCAACGCCAAGTCAAATTCATAATGATTGAGGTATCGCAAACCTATTTTCCAATAGGCCTTGGCAACCAGTTCATCCTCTCCAAAGCGACTGGCTTCCTCGATAGCCTTTTCTCCCCACCAGATGCAATCATCAAACGATAAGTCGAAAAAGGCACGAGAAAGCTCCATCATTGTCTCCACACGCTCCTTCCCTTCCTGTTTTGCCATCACCGCTTGCAGGCTATCCACAACCCGAGTGTCGAGCTGCGCCATAGCCACAAAAGGCAACACGAAGAAAACCAATATGTTAAGCAATCGTTTCATCAAATGAACATATTGTATCGTTGTTCGTCAAAGATGGTGGTCGTCTCGCCGTGGCCGGAGAAGACCTCGGTGTCGTCGGGCAGGCGGAACAGGCGTTCCTTGATGCTCGTGCGAAGTGTTTCGTAGTTGCCTCCGGCGAAGTCGGTGCGCCCGATGCTGCGGCAAAATAGCGCGTCGCCGGTGAAGACCCAGCCTTCCATTTGGGCATAAAGGCTAATGCTGCCTTCCGCGTGGCCAGGCGTGCTGATGACCTCAAGCGTGCTGTTGCCCACCTTGATGACCTCGCCATCGCTCAGCCAGCGGTCGGGCAGCTCGCATTCGCCCTTGAAAGGAATACCGAACAACAGCGATTGCTGCTTCGAGCGTTGGAAGTCGGCTTTCACGTTGGGATGCGCCGCCACCGGGATGCCGTATTTCTGCTTGACGGCAGGATTGCCGATGATATGGTCGAGATGGCCGTGCGTATTGATGGCCAAAATGGGCTTGAGGCGATGGCTGTCGATGAAGCCGAAGAGTTGGTTTTCGGCACCGACTGTATCACAGCCTGGGTCGATGATAACGCATTCTTTGGTGTCGTCGTCGTAAACGACGTAGGTGTTTTCCGCAAAAGGATTGAAGACTAAGGATTCGAGCTTAAGCATAATTCAAATTTTTGCAAAAATAATGATTTATATCATACTGCCACAAGTCGTTGTCCCAAAACATGCAACACTTCCTTGATTTGCATCATCCTTTTTGGGCTAGGCTTTTTAATACCATAAATGTATTTCGAGAGCAAACTCTTGTTGATGCCCATGCTGCGAGCCACCTCCGAGACGTTAAGTTGCGGAAACTGCCGAAAAATGGCGGCCACTTCGTTAAATTCATTAGGTTCTTCGGTTTGGTAGAAACTCGAAATATGGATGTCTTCGTCAAGGTGTTTCCAACGCAAGGCCGTTCCATGGAGCACGATGGACACATCATTGCGTTCATTTTCAGATGCTTCTTTCAATAACGGGAAAGCCTCCAAAGGGCGGCTGTATTCTTTGCCTTCGCTTGAAAGGATGAATATCCTATCGCCTTCAAACCAAACTTTTACAATCGTTTCGCTTTCAGTCATTTTCATCATGATATTGATTCCAAACTTCAACAATCTCGTTTTTATACATTTTCACGAGTTTCAATGCCCGTTTCAAATCTTGAGCCTTCAGACCATGGTTGTAAACCACTTGAATCTCTGGATCAATGGCAATCTTAGCCTCGTCATCGCCTTTCACTACATGAACATGCACGGGCGCATGGTCTTCTGAAAAAAAGAAGAAGCGAAGACCGAATATCTCAAACACAGTTGGCATAATTAGTACATTTAGCTCGGCAAAAGTAGGGATAATATTTTATCCCCGCAAGAGCCATGGAAAGATTTGGCCATCAAAAAACTACAAACTGACAAAAAATGCCTACTTTTGTAGCCAAATTTTACAGAATGAACCCGAAGGGGAAAAACACTATCAGGCTTATGGTATTTGCCTTGCTCCTCGCAATGGCGCCGATGGCTCATGCCCAGTTTTACAACGGCATGAACATGCCCTTCGGGAAAAGCCGTGTGCAGTGGGGCGACTTCCATTGGTCGTACTACATGAACGACAACTTCGACGTGTATTTCTACCAAGGCGGTGACGACCTGGCCAAATATGCCCAAGCCTACGCCAAAGACCAGATTCCGCGCCTTGAGACACGCCTCAACAGCCGCTTCGGGAAGAAAATCCAGTTTATCGTGTTCAACAGCAAAGCCGACTTCAAGCAGAGCAACATCGACCTTGAGGAAGAGGAAAACGGCAACACGGGCGGCATCACCAAAATCATCGGGTCGAAAGTAATCCTTTATTTCGACGGCGACTACACCCACTTTGAGGCCCAAATCCGCGAAGGCATTGCGCGACTGCTCTTCAGTCAGGTGATGAACGGCATCAGCATCGGGTCGCAAATCCGAAGTTCGTATCGCTACAACATCCCCCAGTGGTTCCAGGACGGGCTCGTGGCCTACATCGCCGGCAACTGGGACTGCCAAAAGGAAGCTCAGCTGCAACGTGGAATAACTTCGGGCAACTACAAAAAAATCAACCATTTGCGCGACGATGACGCACGAATCGCTGGTTATTCGTTTTGGAACTTCATCGACGAGAAATACGGCAGCAAGTCGTTCAACGACATCATGACCTTAGCCGAAAGCTCCAGCAACGTCCGCAAGGCGTTGCACTACGTCACCGGCAAGGAATACAACGACTTGGTTGAAGAATGGTACGATTTCTACAAGGCACGGTATGAAACCGTCTTAGTCAACCTGCCCACCGACGTGATGAAGCTGAGATACAGGAAATACCGCACCTTCACGCAGCCCACCATCAGCCCCAACGGAAAGATGATCGCCTACGTAAGCAACGACGAGGGCAAGATACGGCTTTGGCTCGAAGACCTGCAAAGCGGCAAACGGCAGCAACTCTTCAGCGCGGGCTACCGCTCGGATGAAAACGTCGACACCTCGTTTCCGCTCCTGGCGTGGCACCCCAACGGAGAGATCCTCTCCTTCATTCTCGAAGAAAAGGGCAAAATCCAGCTCTACAACCTAGACATCAACTCGGGCAAGAAAGCAAGCACATATCTTTTTGATTTCCAAAAAGTAAGTTCATTCTCTTACGCCCACAAGAGCCGCAAGATCGTGCTGGCCGCCACCCGCATGGGCAAGCCCGACATCTATGTCTACAACCTGTTTTCCAACACGTTGGAGCAAATCACCAACGACTATCACACCGACCTCAACCCCGTGTTCACCTTTGACGACCGACAGATTGTGTTCAGCTCGAACCGCGACAACGACACCCTGAAGACAGACGACAAAATCGGCTTCCAGAACAAGCAATTCGACTTATACGCCTACAACTATATTAATAAAGGTGTAGTTATGCAAAACCTGACCCAACAACGGTTTTCGAACAACATCCTGCCCGAGCCTCTGAAAGACGGCAGCCTGCTCTACCTGAACGACACGAGCGGCTACTTCAACCTCTACCAAATCCGATTCGACAGTGCCATCAGCCACATCGACACCATCGTGCATTATCGCTATTTCGGTAAGAAAGAGCAACTTACGGACTATTCCACCAACATCATCGACTACAGTTACCAGCCCCGCGACCACAAAGCCGCGATGCTGATGGCCGACCAAAAGGGCGAGAAATTCTTCATGTCGCCCATCCTTCGCGGCCACGAAGAGCACCTCAGCCAATTGAGTCCCTATGCGCAAAAGCGCCTGATTGCCGAGCTTGTCGAGAAGAAAAAAGACACGATGGCCGCCCCCGTCTCAAAGCACCGTTTTTCGAGCAGCTACCGCTATTCGCGACGCAAACGGCAGACCAGCGGGCCTTTGACCGACTCGGCATTGGTGGCGCAACCCGAGGTCACAGGTCCCAAGAAGCCACAAAAGAGAGACACCATCCAACGACCCAACAACTATTATGTGGAACTCTTCGCCGACCAGCTGATGAGCCAGATTGACTTCACCAACATGAACTACAGCTACCAGCCGTTCACGGGAGGCTTTGCGCCCATCTATCTCAATTCGGGCTTCAACATCTTCTTTGGCACCAAGATGAACGACTTGATGGAAGACTACAAGATAGAACTCGGCGTGAAACTCAACACCAGCCTCACCAACAACGAATACATGCTGCGATTCAGCGACTACAGCAAGCGCTTGGACAAGAGCATCACGCTGCACCGCTATGTGACCGACGACTATTCGAGCTACTACTACCGCACCTTCACCAACGAGGCATTCTATACGTTGAGCTATCCCTTCAGCGAAATACTAAGTTTGCGAGGCACAGCCATTTACCGCCTCGACCATAAGGTCAACTTAGCCATCGACGACTACAGCCTGGCCGACAAGGACCGCTACGAGAACTGGGGCGGAGTGAGGGCCGAACTCGTTTACGACAACTCGAAGAAAATCGGCACCAACCTTCGCATCGGGGCAAGAGGCAAAGTGTTTGCCGAATACTACCAACGCATTGCCTTGAACACCAACAACATGGTGGTCGTAGGCTTCGACTATCGCCACTACACCCGCATCAGCCGCAACTTCATCTGGGCCAACCGCATCGCGGGCAGCAGCTCGTTTGGGCAACAAAAGCTCATCTACTACATGGGCGGTGTCGACAACTGGATTCTGGCCCGATTCGACCAAGGCGCACCAGTCGACTACACACAAAACTTTGCCTATCAGACCCTTGCCACCAACATGCGCGGCTTCAGCCAAAACATCCGCAACGGCAACAACTTCGTCGTCCTGAACAGCGAGCTGCGCTTCCCCGTGTTCAGCTATTTCATGAATCGGCCCATCAACCTGAAATTCATCCGCGACTTCCAGATTGTGGCCTTCGGCGACATCGGCACCGCCTGGACCGGCTGGAACCCTTACGACCCAAGCAACTCGCTCTACAACACCCACATCAGCGACGGCAACTTGGACATCACCGTGACGGAGATGAAAGAACCCTTGGTGGGCGGCGTAGGTTTCGGGCTGCGCACCAGCATCTTAGGTTATTTCATCAGAGGAGACGTGGCTTGGGGGATACAAGACGGACAAATCGCCAAGAAACCGCGATTCTACCTGTCGTTCAACCTTGATTTCTGAGTCGCCGACTTGCGCATCGCGTGGCGCACCGTAAGGAAGGCCGAAGTGCAACCCACCACCAAAATCGTGGCGAAAATCAGCAAGACATCTTTCATTTTCAGCAAAACCGGATAGGCATCCACGACATAATTGCCGCCTCCCGTACCAAACTTCACGAAACCGAACCTTTGTTGCAAGAGCACCAAAATGATGCCCAACAGCAACCCGATGATCCCACCGGCCACCGAAATCAGCAGACCTTCGTTCATGAAGATTTTGTGAATCAATCGGTTGTCGGCGCCCATCGCCTTCAGGATTTCGGTATCCTTGCGTTTGTCGATCATCAGCATCGAGAGTGAACCAACCACATTGAAGGTAGCCAAAACCAGGATAAAAGTGAGGATGACATAGACCGCCCATTTTTCGGAACGCATGATGCGATAAAGTGTTTCCTGCTGCTCCTGCTGGTTTTTTACGGTGAAGTCCTCCCCTATCAAACTCGTCACCGACTTTTTCACCTTATTAATATCCGCGTTTGGCGTGAGAAACAACTCCACATTGTTTGCTTTATTCTCATATTCAAGCAGTTCAGAGAGCCAATTGAAAGGCACGAGGACCAGTTTCTCGTCCTGTTCCTGCTCGGTAGAGAACACGCTGCGCACGTTCAAGACGTCGGAATTGAAGCTGTTTTCGAGGCTCATCAGCGAGGCGTTGCCACGTTTGGGCACATAGACGCGCACCATCGCGTAGGGGTTGTAGGCGTTGATGCCGAGATACCAAGCCACACCCGCACCCGGCACGGCGAAGCTACGCTCTTCGTCATCGACAAGTTGGAGACCGCCACCGCCAAAAATGATTTCATTGAATCGCCCAATGTCTTGATATTCAAGGCCAACACCCTTCACCTGCCCGATATGCTGCTTGTCGTTGGCACGAAAAAGCGCGTCTTCGGTAATCGTCGGGATTGCATATTCAACGCCTTGGATATCTTGCATTTGCCCCAAGGGAAAAGCCGTCAGGTCGATGGTTTTGCCTTTCGCGGGCGCGATTTGCAAGTCGGGCGTGAGGCGGTTGTTCATCGACGAAATCACCTTCTCCAAGCCATTGAAGGCCGAGAGCACCACGATGAGCGCAAAAGAGCCGACACTAATACCGAGAATGGAAATCCATGTAATGATATTGATGAGGTTATGGCTCTTTTTGGCTAAGAGGTAACGGTTTGCTATGAACAGCGGCAGTCTCACTTTTCTGGATGCAACAGGTTGTCGATGTTTTCGATATAGTCGAGTGAGTCGTCCTCGAAGAAACGCAGTTCGGGCACGACGCGCATTTGGTGACGGATGCGGTTGCCGAGCAAGCCACGTATGGCTCTACCGTTTTGGCCCACTTCCTCGACCACCTTTTTCTTGTCGTCGACGCCGAAAACGCTCAAATACACATTGGCATAACCTAAGTCGGAAGTAACCCTCACATGCGTCACCGTTATCATCAGCATGGGTACTTTCGGCTTCAATTCCTTTTGGAAAATATCTCCCAATTCCTTTTGTATCAGTTTGTTTACTTTTTCTAATCTTTTACCGTCCATAATTCCAAATTCAAAGATTCAAAATTTAAAGATTTAAAATTCACAAATTTATGAGAGTGCAAAAATAGGCATTTCTTTTGAAATTGATTGGGAAAAGCGGCAGAGAAACCTTAAAAATGATTATTTTTGCGCGGATTTTGACAAAATAAACCACAATAATCAAATACAAAAAGCAATGACACAAGAAAACACGAACAAACAGATTAAGGACAGAAATTACGACAAGTCGCTGGCTGTCAAGTGCAACAACGGCACCTTCGTCGGCAAGGAAACAGACGAACTGATTATCTGGAAGGGCATCCCCTACGCAACTCAGCCAGTGGGGAAGCTTCGTTGGAAGAAGGCACTCCCTGCCGCAGACAATGACGGCGTGTACGACGCGACAAAGCCCGGTCCTGTTCCCATCGGGCCAGTGAACGACACGATGGGAACAGCGGAGTTCGGCGAGGACTGCCTTGTGCTGAACATATATTGCAATACCAGCTGCACTGACAGCAAGAAGCCGGTCATGGTGTGGATTCACGGAGGCGGCTTCTGCGCCGAATCACAAGCGTCGCCCCTCTACGACCTTACCAGCATCTCCAAGCAGTGCCCCGACATCATATTCGTGTCCATCGACTACAGACTCGGCTTCATGGGCTTCATGAACTTCGAGCGGGTTCCCGGCGGAGAGAACTTCAAGGAGGCAGGCAACCTCGGCCTGCTCGACCAGCTTGAAGCCCTCAGATGGGTACAGAAAAACATCGCCGGATTCGGCGGCAATCCCGACAACGTGACGATTTTCGGCGAGTCGGCAGGCTCGGCAAGCGTCACGTTCCTCCCGCTCATCGATGGAAGCGAGGGACTCTTCAAAAGAATCATCGCCCAGAGCGCCAACATTGCCTATTGCGACACGATGGAGCACGGCATCCACGTCACGCAGAACTTCCTGTCCGTAACGGGCTGCCAGACCATGGACGAGCTGATGGAACTCACCACCGAGCAGCTTGTAGACGCCTACCTAAAGGCATACACCATCGACAAGAACTGCCTCCTCGGCGGCGCCAACTTCCCGCTCCTCGACGGCGTCACGCTGCCCGAGGACCGTGCGGACATGTACAAGATGTGGGGAGACGAGAAGCGGGCCAAGATCGATATGATGATTGGGTCCAACCAGGACGAAATCAGGTACTTCGTTCCGTTTGAAGGCGGCGAAGAAGGCTTCCTCAACACGCTGAGGTGGATCACCAAGCGAGACCGTGCACTGCTCAACGAGCAGGAGAAGGCCATGTACGACGAGTTCATGGCAACGCTCGCAAACGAAAGCGAAGGGAGCCGCTTGGAGCAATACTGCAACGACCTCAACTTCCGCGCCGGCAACACCAATATGGCCATCAGACACGCTGCCGCCGGCGGCAACACCTACATGTACTTCATCAAGAAGCCGGTGATAACCCCCGAGCTGGGTGCGATACACGCTGTCGAGATTACCTACCTGTTTGACACTTGCACATTGGACCCGATGGGGAGCGAAAAGATCGTCGGTACCGACGAGTGCGAGTTCCGCCACGTCGCAAAGGAGATGTGGGCCAACTTCGCCCGGACGGGCAACCCCTCCACCGACAAATACGAATGGAAGAAGTTCACGGGTGACGACCGCCAGACGATGGTCTTCGACGATGCCATCGGCATGAAGAAGGATATTTTCGGAAGGCGGGAAGACCTGATGATGTCCTGGGCAGAGCGCCTTGGGAACGGGTCGTCCAAGAGGGTCTGCTAATCAATAATGTTAGTAGGTGGGCACATGCCCACCTACTTATAAACAATTGTAAACATGAAAAGATTCTTATTAATCCTCTGCCTCGTCGCTGCCACATTCGGTAGCATGATGGCTGGCCCTGTTGACCAACAGAAGGCCGAAAAACTGGGTGCCAAGTTCATGGGCACCACTTCAATCGCACAGAAAAACGCTGACATCCAACTGCAATTAGTCAGCACAGCCACCGACCGCGATGCTGTTGACTATTACGTCTTTAACGTCGCTAATGGCGAAGGCTTCGTCGTCGTGGCGGCTGACGACCGTGTGAAGCCCATCCTTGCGTACTCCACAAGTGGTTATTTCAACCCCAATGATGTGGCTGACGGCTTCGAGTTCACCCTTTCCAGTTTCCAACAGGAAATCCAATATGTGCGCAACCACAACATAGAAGCCACGCCCGACATCATCGCCGAATGGAAGTCGGTGGGCGAGAGTGGCCAAATCACCCCAGGTCGCAATGCCCGCGCCGTGACTGAACCTATGTGCAAGACCTTGTGGAACCAAAACTACCCTTGGAACAGCCAATGCCCCGCCGACACCGCTGGCCCTGGGGGTCACGTGTATTCGGGCTGCGTCTCCGCTGCCATGGGTCAAATCATGAAGTATTGGGAATGGCCGGCACAAGGCACGGGTTCCCATTCCTATACCCCCGAAGGCTACGAGGAGCAGACTGCCAACTTTGGCGAAACGGAGTACCACTTCGAGCGTATGCCTCTGACCATCGATTCCACTAGCACCGACGACCAAGTGTTTGATATTGCCCAACTGCTTCACCATATTGGCGTTGCCGTCGAAATGATCTATAGCGGTAATGGAAGCGCCGCCAACTCTTTCGGCGTTCCTGTTGCTTTTACCGACTATTTCAGATACAGTTGCGACACACTCATCATCAACCTTTACGGCCTCATCCCTGATATGGGTTACACCAACGAAGAATGGATTCAAATGCTGAAAGACGGTGGCTTGGACGAAGGCCTCCCGTTGTTCTACACGGGTTCCGATGTCAATGGCGCTGGCGCTCACGCCTTTGTGTGCGATGGCTACGACGAGAATGACTACTTCCATTTTAATTGGGGCTGGAGTGGCAAAGACAACGCATGGTGCACTATCGGAGCACTCAATACCACCACATACGCCTTCAACAGGGGAAATGCCTTCGTTGGGCACATCCGCCCGCAAGAGGAAGCTTTCCTTCGTCCTGAAAAAGTTGCCAACTTCCAAGCCGCAGAAAACAACTCCTTTAACGGTGTCCACCTTACTTGGAACAACCCCACCACCGACCTCAACGGCAACGCGCTGACAGGGGCCATCACCGTCACCATCATGCGCAACTTCGAGGAAATCGCCGTCCTGACCAATGCGCAACCCGGTGCCTCTATGGAATACGACGATAACAGTCTCGCCCCTGGCCTCTACGAATACGAAATCTTCGTCAGCAACGAAGCCGGCATCAGCCGCACGAAATACGCCTCTTTGCTGGTTGGCGAGAAATGTGACCTCGGCTTCCAACTCCGCGACGCGGGTGGCGACGGATGGAAAGGTGCCTCCATCAGCGTCACCGACCAAAACGGGCAACGCATTGCTATCATCACCATGAAAGAAGACGCTGAACAAACCCTCACCCTCCCGCTGCTGAAAGGCAATCTCAACTTCATTTGGAACTCTGGCTGGTATCACGACAAAGAGCAATATGACACCGACGGTGAATGTTCCTTCACCATCCTCGACAGCCAAGGTGAGGAACTGTTCAACTCCTCTGTCCTTTCCCCTGGTATCTTCTTCACTTACCAGAACAATTGCGACTATGCCGTTGAAGAAGACCTTGCCTCGAAACCGCTCGTATATCCCAACCCTACCAATGATTTGCTTTATGTTGATGGTGAAGGCACGATGTGCGTCAGCGTCATCAACAGTTTGGGCCAAACTATCATGGAAACCACTGTTGAAGGCAATGCCACCCTCGACCTAAACCGCTTCGGTTCGGGCATGTACTTCGTCCGCTTCGAGACCGAAAACGGAGTCACATTACAGAAAATCAATCTGATAAAGTAAATGTATAAAAATACATCATCATGAAAACCCTAATGAAACATAGTCTGCTGGCCATGTGGCTGAGCCTATTCTGCATGGTGGCATTTGCCTCATGCAAGACAAACAATGCTGGAGAACAGCCCACCATAGAACGGATTACCGAACGTGGCACGTTGCTGGTGGGAACCACGGGCGACTATCGCCCGCTGTCCTACAAGGAAAGTGACGGCGAATACTGGGGCTTCAGCATCGATATGGCCGGAAAGATAGCTGACCAGCTGAATGTGGGCATCGAGTTCGTACAGACCTCGTGGCCCACGTTGTCTGCCGACGTGCAAGCCAACCCGCAGACCTTCGACCTCGCCATCGGAGGCATCACCATCACCGAAGCCCGCAAAGAAACCATGCTGATGAGTGACGGCTACTTAGCCAACGGCAAGACGATTCTCTGTCGCTCTGCTGATGCCGACACATACCAGTCGCTGGCAGACATCGACAAGCCCGAGGTGCGCGTGATGGTGAACCCTGGCGGACTGAACGAGAAGTTTGCCAACGAGAACCTCACCCAGGCCACCATCATCGTGTGGCCGAGGAACGAGGAAATCCCCTCAAAGGTGGCTGAAGGCGATGCCGACGTGATGATCACTGAAATCACCGAGGCCCCGTGGTACGTGCAGAACGACCCGCGCCTTGCCGCTCCGTTGCTCGCCACGCCCTTCACCCACGGCGAGATTGGCGTACTGATGCGCAAGGGGCAGGACGACCTCCTCAACCTCGTCAATGCTCTTATCGCCCAGATGAAGGCCGACGGCACATTACGCGAACTGCATGAAAGGTACGGGCTGGTGTATGAATATGGGCAAAGGAAAGATAACAAGTATTAACATATTAAAAATAACTAATAATGAAATGAGAACAAAACAATGAGTGAAAAGAAAAGAGAATTCAAGGATTTGGCCATTTACGATCCGTACGAGTATTTGAACAGCGAAATCACAGGAGACTACGACAAGGCCCATGCCGTGAATTGCGTGAACGGCACTTTCGTCGGGACCGAGGAACACGGGGTCGCGTCGTGGTTAGGCATCCCCTACGCGAAGCCGCCCGTCGGCAAGCGCCGCTTCAAGGCACCGGAGTACGTGGACGCGAGCGACCGGGTCTTCGAGGCCAAATACTACGGAAAGTGCGCTATCGTCGCATTGCCCTATGAGGATTGCCAGCAGAAACTGAGCTCTGAGGACTGTCTCTACCTGAACATCTGGGTCAACACCGACGACAAGACCGAAAAGAAGCCGGTGATGGTCTGGATCCACGGCGGGGCGTACGTCACCGGCTCGGGCTCGCAGATCTCCTACAGCGGAGCCAACCTCGTCCAGAAGCAGAGTGACATCATCATGGTGAACATCAACTACCGCCTGAACATGTACGGCTTCATGGACTTCTCCTCGGTGCCCGGCGGAGAAAACTTCAAGACGGCGCCCTGCAACGGCCTGCTGGACCAGGCCATGGCGCTCAGGTGGGTACACGAGAACATCGCCGCATTCAGCGGCGACCCCGACAACGTGACCATCTTCGGGCAAAGCGCCGGCGGCGGCTCTGTCTCCATTCTGCCAGTCCTGAAGGAAGCCAACCAGTATTTCCAGAAGGTCATCGCCCAAAGCGGCTCGACCACCCTGGCCTTCCCGGTCGACTGTGAAGCCGCGCAGGGCAAGACCAAGGCGCTGCTCGAGTACACTGGATGCAAGACCATGGACGAGATCATGGCCCTGAGCGAAGAGAAGCTCCAGGACGCGTATGTCAATGCCGTCGGCAAATTCACGTCCTGCCCCTACTACGGAACGGAGGTGCTCCCCGAGGCGCCCATCGAGCTGTATCGGAAAGGCTACGCAAAGCACATATCCATCATGGCTGGCAGCACGGCTGACGAAGCCAGGCTGTTCATGGGCGAGGGCCCGAGTCTGAACCTGGAAGAGCAAAAGACGTTCGCCCTGCGCGCCGTGGGCGACGCGGTCCCGTATCTGACGGAAGCGGACAAAAAGTACTACGAAGAATTCCGGCGGGTCTGCCGGGACCAGGAGCCGGGACTGATAGAGACGGAGTTCATCAATGAGCTCATGTTCAGGGTCCCCATGCTCCAGCAGCTCGACGCCCAGAGCGCGTTCAATAAGACGTTCTGCTACTACTGGTCGTACCCGGGCAGTCGCGCAGATGTGGGAGCGGCACATTCCGTGGAACTCCTGTTCGTGTTTGACATTCGCGGCATCGGGACGAACAGTCCCTTCAACGGTACGAACATCCCCGATGAAATCTTCACGGCCACTCAGCAGATGTGGACCAATTTCGCACGCTGCGGCAACCCGTCGACAGACAAGATCGAATGGAAGGCGTACTCGGCCGACGACCAGAACGTCCTGGTCATCGCCGGACCAGGTGACATTCGTATCCAACATGACCTGCTGGCCGACCAGTACAAGGCCGTGCTCCCCTTGCTCGGCTACTACCAGTTCATGGACAAGTTCTTCACGCCCGGCTACCTTTTGGATATCCTCGCCGCGCGCAAATCAAAACAACAATAAAAACGAACAAACGAACAATCATGAAAGCAGATAAAATCATCAAAAACGCAAAAATCTTCACTTCAGACTTGAACAATCCACAGGCGACAGCCTTAGTGGTCAAAGACGGAAAATTTGTCTATGTGGGCGACGAGGCTGGCCTCTTGGCTTATGAAGGCGAGGTCGTTGACCTCGGCGGCAAGTTCATCATGCCTGGCATCTTTGACAGCCACGTGCACGTGACGCTGCCTGTAGGCTTCGCTTATGCCCCGGAGAGCGAACGCTTTGCCTGCAACGGCAAGCAGGAAGCCCTAGACTATATGGCCGACTATATTGGCAAGCATCCCGGCCAACAGTGCTATCGCTTCATCTTGGAGAAAAAGTTCTTGAATGGCGAGAATCTCACCAAAGAAGATTTGGACGCCATCTGCCCTGACGCGGAGCTACAGATCCAGGAAGGGGAGTTCCACAGCGTTTGGGTGAACTCCCGGGTACTGGAACGCCATGGCATTACCGACGAAACGCCGGATCCCGTTCCGGGGCTGAGCGTGTATGAGCGCAAGAACGGGAAGCTGACCGGCTACATCATTGAAGGCTCTGCGGAGGTGCGCATCATCCTGGACGGTTCCATGGACCTCAGCGACGAGCAGATTGACGCCGCGCTCCAGTCCTGGATTGACTTCTCTGTCCGCAACGGCGTGTCGGCGGTGTTCGATGCCGGCATTCCCGGCTTCCCGGAGTTCCACGAAAAGGTGTACCAACGCCTGAAAGAGATGGACAAGCAGGGCAAACTGCCGGTCTATATTGACGGCTGCTATGTGATTGCCGCCAACTGGCAGGCGGAGGAAGGCCTCAGGGAACTCAAGCGTTTACGGCAGGAATTTGATACGGAGCACCTCAAGGTCCATACGATGAAGATTTTCATGGACGGCACCCAGAAGATTCACACCGCCGCCATGGTGACGCCATACGTGGATGTCGATGAGATGGGAGCCACCGCCTTCAACAAGGAGGACCTCGCCACCCTGATGGTCAAACTCAACGAGGAAGGTCTGGACCTTCACATGCACACCGTAGGCTCCGCAGCCTCCCGCGTGGCGCTTGACGCCGTGGAGCTGGCCCGGAAGGAAGTGGGCGACAAGTTCCGCATGCGGGTCACCTGCGCCCACTTGGAAGTGCAGGACGACGCGGATTTGGACCGCTTTGCCAAACTGGGCGTGATCGCGAACTTTACGCCCTGGTGGCATTCTGGTGACTACAGGCTATGGGCTTCCTGGCTGGGTGAGCCGCGGGCCCGCAAGCTGTTCCGCTGCAAGACGCTTTGGGACAGTGGCGCCCTGGTGACCTGGTCCTGCGACAACGTGGTCTTTGCTTTTGATCTCTGGAATCCCTATCTGGGTATGGAAGTGGGCATGACCCGCCATATCACGGAAAAGACCAATGCTCCTGATTTCACCAGAAGTGCCGAGGTACTTCCGCCCGAGGACGAGAGAATGAGCATTGAACAGATGCTCTTGGGCTACACCATCAACGGCGCCAAACAACTGGGCATCGAGGCCACCAAAGGCTCCATCACGGCCGGCAAGGACGCAGATTTCTTGGTGTTCGACAACGACCTCCTCACGGCAGAGCACGAGGGCTTCAGCCGTAACATGCCGAAGGAAGTGTATTTCAGTGGAAAGAAAATGAAATGAACAAATAAGCCTAATTAAAAGACTATCAAACAATGAACAAAAATAATCCCATCGACTATTCCCAAAAAGCCAACTGGTACCAGATTTCGGAAGTTTGCGACAGGCGAGTGTGACACGGGCGTCATCATCACCTGGAACACCGAAGGTCCCAAGAACAGGGAGGTGAATGCCAATACCTGCGTGTTGCAACCGGGTTCCATGAGCATCAACCCGCTCAACTGGAAACTGGACGACACTTACGCTCCAGCCAGCATGAACCTAGGTTCGCTCTTCCTGAACGAGAAAACCGGCGAGGTGGAGATGGGGGACATTGGCGCTGACGCGCAGGTATTCCCCGACCGAGGCGTGGTGGTGACGCATGCCAAGGGAGAGAAAATGACGGAAGAGAAGGCTGCGGTAGCCACGGCATTCTTTGGCCCTGACGGCCGCCATGGCGAGGACTACGCGCTCTTCTACAACAACATCAAAGACAACGTGGCAAAGCGCATTGCAGCCTATAAGGCGAGTCGATAGAAACAGGTTTAACAAAGGATAACAAACATGAAGGCAGATCATATCATAAAAAACGCAAAAATCTTCACGGCGGACAAGGACAATCCGCAAGCGACTGCCATTGTCGTGAAGGATGGCAAATTCGTCTACGTGGGCGACGAGGCTGGCCTTTCGGCGTATGAGGGCGAAGTTACCGACCTCGGCGGAAAATTCATCATGCCGGGCATCATCGACACCCATGTGCATATCACGACAGGCACCGCATTCGAGTATGCTGATTTGGGCGTGTACGTCCCATGCAACAGCAAAAAGGAAGCCTTGGCTTTTATGTCGGAACATATCGCCAAAAACCCCGGACTGGAGCCATACAGATTCATGTTGGAGCGCGCAGCCCTGAATGGAGAAGAACTCTTGAAAGAGGACCTCGACGCCATCTGCCCCGACAGCGGACTCGTCATTCTGGAAGGCGAAGCGCATAGCGTTTGGGTGAACTCCAAGATGCTCGCGCAACACGGCATCAACGACAACACGCCCGACCCCGTGCCCGGGCTTGCCTATTACGTGCGCAAGGACGGCCACGTGACCGGAAACGCCTTTGAATCGGCAAGCTGGCCCTTCCTCTTCGACCAATTGAGAAAGAGCCTGACCAATGAACAGATAGGGACAGCGGTCTCGCGTTGGATCGATTTCTCCAAGGAATACGGCATAAGCGCTGTTTTTGATGCCGGATTCCCTGAGCACAACGACATCCACGAGCGGATCTACGCCTATATGCGCGATTTGGACAGACAAGGCAAATTGCCGGTTTACGTTGACGGATGCTATATCCTCACGAATCCAAAGAAGGTGAAGGAAGCCTTGGAAGAAACGAAGCGTTTCAACCGCGAGTTTACCACCGAGCACCTGAAGGTGCATACATTGAAGATTATGATGGATGGCACCTTGAAGATTGAGACTGCGGCAATGGTGACGCCATACGAAGACACCGGAGCGGTTGGAGCCACAACCTTCACTGCCGAGGAAATCGCGGAAATCCTCAAGGAACTCAACAAGGCCGGACTTGACCTTCACGTGCATTGTGTCGGCGAACGCTCGTCGCGCGTGGTCCTTGACGGCGTTGAATTAGCCAAGAAGGAACTGGGCGACAGCTTCCGTGTGAAGGTCACCTGCTGCCATCTTTGGGTTCAGGACGACGCCGACCTTTCACGTTTCGCGGAACTTGGCGTGATTGCCAACTACACGCCCGCATGGCACAACGGAAACATGGGCTTGGGCTGCGAACCTTCAGAGTTCTGGCCCAACCTGATTGGCGAGAACCGCGCCAAGAAAATGTTCCGCAGCAAGACCGTCTGGGACAGCGGCGCACTGGTGACCTGGTCAAGCGACGACGTCGACTTCGGCGAGTTCCTGACCTGGAACCCGTATTATGGCATGGAAATCGGCATGACTCGCTGGATCAACGAGAAGACAAAGATCATGGAAAGCCAAAGGACGCTTAAACCGCTCGATCCCGCCAATGAGAGAATGAGCATTGAGGAAATGATCCTTGGCTATACCATCAACGGTGCCAAGCAGTTAGGCATCGAGGCCTCCAAAGGCTCCATCGCCGTCGGCAAGGACGCTGACTTTTTGGTGTTCGACAACGACCTGCTCACGGCGGAGCATGAGGGCTTCAGCCACAACATGCCGAAGGAAGTGTATTTCGGCGGAAAGAAGATGTAATGTCAGCAAAAGATTCGACATATCAGCTTCCGCAACGTTATTCCTTCAAATCCATCTGGAAGACTACATTCCCCATCCTTGTAGCCTTAGTGATGGAGGAGTTGCTGGGCATGACCGACACGGCCTTTCTTGGCCGTGTCGGTGAGGTTGAATTGGGCGCCTCGGCCATTGCGGGTGTGTATTTCAGCATTCTGTACATGCTCGGCTTTGGCTTCTCCATCGGTGTCCAAATCATCATCGGTTGGCGCAACGGAGAGGCTAATGAGAACGGGAAAGGCTTTGATTCCATCGGGCGTGTTTTCTGGCAGGGCATCTGGTTCCTGGCAGCCTTGGCGCTCGTGACCATCGTCCTGTCGCACTTCTTGTCGCCGCCGCTTCTTCGGTCGCTCCTGAAATCGGATAACATTTTTGAAGCCGCCAAAATCTATGTTGATTGGCGACTTCCCGGATTGCTCTTTGCCTTTATGACAGCGCTGTTCCGTGCTTTCTATGTTGGGACGCGGAAAACAGCCTGCCTCACATGGAATTCCATTGTATTGGTAAGCTGCAACGTCCTGTTGGACTGGTTGCTCATCTTCGGCCACTGGGGGCTGCCCGCCATGGGCATCAAGGGAGCCGCGTTGGCATCGACCATCTCGGAAGGCATTTCGTTGCTTTTCTTTGTGATATGGGCTGGCTTTACGGCCGATAAGAAATATGGTCTTCAGAAGCCCGTCAAACCCGTGTGGAAGGAACTCAGGCGCATGCTCTCCACCGCCTCTTGGGTGATGGTGGAGTATGTGCTGAACATCTCAGTGTGGCTGTTTTTCTTCCTCTTCATCGAGCATTTGGGCGAGGAGCAGTTGGCTATCGCCAATATCGTCCGAAGCATTTCCGAGGTGCCGTTTGTATTTTCGGCGGCCTTTGCCTCTACTGCGGCAACGTTGGTGAGCAACATCATCGGCGAGGGTCATCCCGAAGGCGTGATTCCCATTATCCGGCGGGTAGTCATACTCTGTGCTCTGACCATGCTGCCGTTGCTGGCCGTCTTCGCCCTTTTCCCGCATTGGATTATCAGCCTGTTCACCGACATCCCCTCATTGGTCGAAGGGTCCGTTGCCACGCTTTGGGTGATGTGCGCCGCCACCCTCGTCACGCTGCCATGGAATGTGTATCTGCAATCGGTGGCCGGGACCGGAAACACACGGATATGCCTCCGTTTCGATGTGGTGGCTTTGTGCATCTACGCCGTGTACTGCACCATCATCATCGGCATCCTCAAATCCAGTATAGCGTTGTGCTGGACCGCAGATGGCATCTATTCGCTTTGCATCTGGATCCAGTGTATCGTGTACATCCACGGGAAAAAATGGCACAAAAAGACAATATAATTTGATTTTGAGCAGTTACTAAACAAAGAACCTAACAATATGCGTAAACATAGAATCGTCAGATTATTTGAGTCAAGGAAAGGACATCTTGATTCACGAGTGATGCAGGATTATATCAGTAATGGAATCGCCACCATTCCCTGCCGCGTTTCCGACTACTACGATATCATCAGCACCTATAGCATCAAGAGTTTTGAGACACTGGATACGGGCTTCGTGGAGTATCTTAAAATATCCGCCGAGGTGATACCGTCCGAATACCCCCTTGTCTTGGAATTCGTTGAAGACACCCTGTCGCAGGAGGAAAAGAAGACCATCACAGAAACCATCCGCGAGTATTTCGCCTATAATCTCGGCATGGTGGAAAAGGACTTGAAGCGACATACGAAAAGGTTCATCCTTATGTGTTTCGGCATGATTCTGTCTGGAGTGTTGCTGTGGCTTTCGCAAGAAATGGCAGAGGTGCCGCGCGAAATGTTCTATGTCCTGTTTTGGTTTTTGGGCGACACCTTGTGCGACTATATCTTCCTGACTGGGTACGATCTTCGCAAGGACAAGCGGACGGCCGGACGGCTTGCGAGTGTCAAAGTGAAGTTCTCCAAACACTTCGACGAGTCCGACTACACGGAAAAAGAAGTGGACAAATTGTATTCCGAAGTTGAAAAAGACGTAAAAGAAACACTATAAAATACACAAATCATAAAAATGAAATTTATGAAAGCAGAGACAATTATTCTTGGGAATGTCATCACAATGGATGCGTTCAAACCCTATGCTGAAGCTATAGCGGTGGCCGATGGAAAAATCATCTATGTCGGAAGCAAGGATGCTGCCATGAAACTTCAGGGGGACAAGACCATGGTTTTGGATTATGGGAGCAATACCATTTATCCGGGTTTCCTTGAGGCACATTGCCATCCCGGATTTGCAGGTAATATCATGTTCGGCAGGGCCAACCTGGCTGAAGGAAACACGCCAGAGGACTACCTGGCCATTCTGAAAAAGTATGTCGAAGAGAATCAGGATAAACCAAACATAGTGGGTTCGGGCTGGGCAGACGATCTGCTGTATCAGCTCAATGCCAAGCAATTGGATCAGATATGTCCGGACAAGCCCATGATCAATCAAAGCAGCAGCGGCCACATGATGTGGGTCAACACCAAGGCTATGGAGGCCTTCGACATCAATGAAGAAGCCGTGAAACAGTGGGGGACGGAATGCATCCATGTAGATGAGAATGGCAAGCCGAATGGCCTGCTTGCCGAAAAGCCCGCCATCGATCTGGTCAAGAGGGTCCAGCCGGATCTTGCGCAGGCGAAGAAGGAGCTGCTGGGCTTCCAGCAATACGCTTTTTCAAACGGGTATACGGGTGTATATGACGCTGGCTACCAGCTTCTGACCAAGCATGACCCCCGTGCCTACAAGGAGCTTGACGATGAAGGCAAGCTGAAGATGTATTCCTTCTGTGGCAGTTTCGTCAACGACAACACAGATACCCCTGAAGAGGACATGGATAGGATTGCTCAGGAGGCAAAGGAATATAACGGCAAGCATGTGAAGGTAATCGGCGCCAAAGTCTTTGCCGATGGAGTCGTGGAGGGTCATACCGCATGGATGCTGGACGACTATGTGGATAAACCGGGGTACAAAGGCGTAAGAAGATTCGATGACCATGACAAGATGGTAAGACTCGTCAAGGCGGCGGCGACGCACCAGTTGAACGTTCACATCCATTCCATCGGCGACGGCGCCACCCGGGCATGGATCGACGCTATTGCCGAGGCGCAGACCGAAGTGGGTAATTTCGACATGAGAAATGCCCTCGCACATCTGCAAGAAGTGACTCCGGAAGATGTGAAGAGAATCGGTGAATATAACATTATGGCTGTATGCGGTATCATGTGGGCCATCAAGCATCCTGCCGGCTTTCCGCAGGAGGTTGCCTATGTGGGCGAAGAGAAGTCCAACAATGCCTATCCGGTCAAATCCATCATGGATGGAGGCGGTGTGGTTGCCAACCATTCAGACTACCCTGTATCCCCCCTGTTCAGTGCCGTCCAGGCATTCTGCATGGGAGTATTGAAGAAGCTGCCGTCATATCCTGACGAGTATATCAGAAATATCGACTAGGCTGTCAGCCGGTATGAGGCACTGCAGACCCTGACAAGCAATGTGGCCTACATGTGGCATGAAGAGGATAGGATGGGGTCCATCAGCATAGGCAAGCTCGCCAACTTCGCTGTCTTGGACCGTGACTTCATGCACGACGATTTTGCAGAGATTGAGAAGGCCAACATCATTGCAACCATCGTGGACGGCGAGGAAGTCTATTCGCGTTAAATACATGACACCTAACAAGTTTATCTATATAAGGAGAACATTATGATTTTTAGAGAACTCACACCTAATCATCCCGACATTCCTGCGGTCAAAAAACTGTTCGAGGAGTCATTCCCTGAGAATGAGCGCACCATGAGCATGGACGTCATCCTCGCAAACCTAAAGCTGATGCCCATCAAGCTACTTGGCATCTATCCCGAAGAAACCCCCGACACCTTTGCCGGATTTTTCCTTACGGCCGAGGGCAAAACAAGCGTTTATCTGACTTATCTCGCCATCCGTCCCGAACAGCGTTCGAGCGGCATAGGCGGCAAGGCCATGAGCGCCATCAGGGAATACTATAAAGGCAAAACGCTCCTGTTTTCATACGAAAGCCCCTTTGAAGAAAGCGACAACGCCGAGCAGCGCGAAAGGAGACGCAAATTCCATCTGAGGAACGGCTTTTATGAGACCGGCTGGTTCGCAAAGCTGAATGGCACCGAGTTTATCATTGCCTGCTCCAAAGAAGACTTCGACAAAGACGAGTTCTTGTCGTTCATGGCAGGCATGATGCCCGCAGGAGCCCCTATTCCAGAATTGTACAGGCGCGACTGACAAACCAACCTGTTCGTAAACGAAAGAAGCTACGGGACAATCCAATGTCCCGTAGCTATTCCATCTAACTAAAAACAACAATCATGCAAACAAGATTCAAAGAGAGAGGCAAAGTCATAGACATCGTGATTACCGCCTTGGCCGTCATGCTTTCGGTGGGCACGATGCTTTACGGCATCTTCCATTACGGCCTCAAGGACACCTGGCCCGAACTGGTGCTCAACATCTTCTACATCGCCTGTGTGGTGATGATTTGGATGTATTTCTTCAACCGTCTCCAAGCAAAGCAGTTCAACTATTGGTGCACCATATCCGTCGGCATCACGGTGATGTTGCGCGATATTCTTTTCCCGCCACAGCTGGCTTACTACCCCATCAGCTTGGCATGTTTAACGCTGTCGGTGGCATTAATCATCCTACTGACCTACTTCTATGCCCGCAAAGACTGGAAGAGCTACACCAAGCGGAATCTTTGGCTGATTTGCATCATCGACATGCTCATCGCTGTACTTTATAACGTCGACATCCTTCTTGAGCCTACCGATGAATTCACCGCGTATTTGCTCACCGAAATCTGGATACGTCCGACCATCACCTATGGGCTGGTGGCCTGTTTCGTGGCGGAGACCAAAAGAAGTAACGAAAATGAATAAAAAGCGCAAAAGCATATACATTCTTGCGGCATTGTTAGCCATTGCAGTGCCGGCCTTGGCCGTTTTCACCGGGATGGATTTGGACGCCACCTTGGCCAACCTGCGACGCGAACTGTTTCAAGACTACCAGCAAATCTCACAAACGCAAGACGAGTTGAAGAACCATTACGAAGGGCAGCACCAAAAGATGGTGGAGATTGCGAAGAAATGCAACGACCTGCCACTGATGCTGTATTCCCAAAAGCAGGACTACACCTTCGACATCAGCTATGCGCTGGAGAAAGTGACCCAGGAATACGAGGACTTCAACAAGAACCGCACGCCCTACGACCGCGCCGTGACGAAGCTGAACATCGAAATCGACCGCTATGCGCGACTTATTGAAGCACTGCGCCGCCTTCCTCCCGAGTTGAAGGAAGTGGAACTGGTGCCCGACAGCCTCGCCTATCATAACGACACACTGGACGCCCACTTGCAACACAACGAAAGCCTCTTGGAGCAAAAACTTTATGAGCAGGTGAACCTCGTCATGGCCTTCATTGCATCACAGGACACATTGGCCAGCGACTCGTTGGCCATCGGTGACAGCCTTGCCTATTTCGACGACACGATTGATGCCCTGTTGGCTCACAACGAAACCCTCATGCAAGAGGAGCAGCCTAAGCAGGAGGACACCCTCGTTGCCCCGATGGCGGTGCAGGACACAGCTGCCAAAGAGGGAAGCACTTCGCCGTTCATCCTGAGCGAAATGGGGCAGATGGAACGCGACTCGTGCATTTTCTACGCTTCGCAACTGCTGCGAATCTATGCCCAGACGCGCGAAGTGGTCATGGCCGACAGCACCTACTACATCGAAGCCTGGCTGCGCATGAAGGAATCCTACGACTATGCTCAGGATTACTACAAGATCCTTCAGAAAAACGTGTTCGTGGACGGCCAAACTCCTTGGGGAACAATTCTGATGAACCCAGGTACCTATTGGCGACAGGCCAAAAACGCCATGGCCGAGAAATTCTCCTCGAATTTCTTCCAAAAATGGTCAAACGACGGCGAATCAGGCAAAAACACCAAGGACAGCCGTTTCAACAACTCGACCACACTGTTTTGGCTGGTGGTTTATATTTTATCCTTCTTCGTCATTTGGGGCATTGCCGCCTTGCTGATGCGGCTGGTCTACCGTCTCGTGAAACCGCTGAATCAAGCAGTGGACAAAGAGCAAAGACGCTATATCGCACTCCTGTTGGCCTGTGTCTTGTTTATCGTGCTCAGCTACGAAACCACATCAAACGACAGGACTGCCAAGGCCCTCAGCTTGGCGCACACCTTCATCTGCCTGCTGATGTCCATTACGACGGCGCAGCTCATCCGTTTGGAACCCCAAAACCTCAAACACGGCATTCGAAGCTACCTGTCCACTATTTTCACGGCACTCTTCGTCATCAGCTGTCGGGCGCTTTTCCTGCCCAACGCCTTCCTGAATTTCATCTTCCCTCCCCTTCTGCTGATTATGACCGTGTGGCAGTTGATCTCCAATCTGCGACGGAGCAGGCATTCGGAGCGGACCGATGCCATCATTGGCTGGTTCTCCTTTGGCATTACCGCCATTGCCATGCTCATCAGTTGGGCCGGCTACATTTTCATGGCACTCATCATCTTGGTTTGGTGGTTCTTCCTGCTGACTGCCATCCTTGCCATTGCCACCATTTGGCACCTGCTACTATGGTATAAAGAGCATCGCCTCGACAAGCGAGTGGAAGACTACAAGGCCAAAATCACCTATCTGTCAGGCGCAGCCAAGGAAAAGCTGTTGTTCTCAGCCACATGGTTCTACGACCTGATTCACGATGTAATTGTCCCGCTATTAGTGTTGATATTGTTCCCGTTGTGCATCCGATGGGCACTTAACATCTTTGAATTCAACGACTTGTATCGCCAGATTTTCGTAGAGCCTTTCATCCAACACGATGGAGCCGACGGGTTTAGGGTGTCGTTGTATAACCTTCTGTTCCTTACAGGGCTATTCTATGTGTTCCGCTACCTGAACAAGGCCATCCGCACCATCTGGCAGCAGACCCAATACAATCGCTTCCTCCGCAAGTACAACCGAAAAGCCATCCGCAACAACGAAATCAACCTCTCGTTGGGCAACAGCCTCATCAGCGTATCCGTTTGGTTTGTTTATGTTTACATCTTCATCGTTACCCTTCAAATCCCCACCAGCTCTTTGGGGCTTATCGCAGGCGGTTTGTCAGCCGGTATCGGTATCGCGCTGAAGGACATCATCAACAACTTCGTTTACGGCATCCAGCTCATGGGCGGACGTTTGCGGGTTGGCGACTGGATTGTGTGCGACGGCGTGCGTGGTGCGGTCACCGACATCAATTACCAAACCACCCAAGTGGAGACCATCGACGGCACCACCGTCTCTTTCCTCAATGCAGAGTTGTTTGCCAAGAGCTTCACCAACCTCACCAAGAGCGACTCCTACGAGTTCCTCAGGGTGACTGTGAGTGTGGCCTACGGCACCGACATGCAACGCGTGCGCGACATCATTGTCGAAGCCATGCAGGTGATGCGCACCAAAGACGCCTACGGACGCGAAATCGTGGAGCCGAAGAAAGGCATCTATGTGGTACTCGGAGGGTTTGGCGACAGTGGTGTTGAAGTCTACGTAAAGCAATATGTCTTGGCCGCCGAGCACATCGGTTACGCCGACCGCGCCAAGGAGGTCATCTACAACACCCTGAACGCCAACGGCATCACCATTCCGTTCCCGCAGCGCGACTTGCATATTATTGCCGACAACAACGAGGAGTGATTCTACATGGTTAGAAGTTAGGAGTTTGCAGTTGTCAGTTGCTGGGCTTTATTATGGATACAAAGAAGGCATTTCTTTTGAAATTGATTGGAAAAGCGGCGAGTAATCTGAAAATGATTATTTTCGCAGATTGAAAGTTTGATTAAAAATTGTAATATTATGAAAACCATACTCAAATCCGCTGCCATTATAGGCGTAATGCTTCTGTCCGTGTTTTCCTATGCACAACAAGCACCATCAAATGCCAAAAGCGAAGAAACAGCCACCTACGTGGAAAACGAATTCATCATTTGGTTGGAGCAAGGCGTTGAGGCCTCAACCTTTGCCGCCAAGTGCGACGTCGCAATCGTGCCGAAAAGGCTCTTATCCGAAAGACTGAATATCTGGCTTTTCGAAATCATCGACAACAAAGAACCAAGAGAAGAAAAAATGCTCCGCCTGTCGAAAAACGCCGATGTTCGGGTTATACAAAACAACCACACCAACATCAAACTGCGCGAAGCGATTCCTGACGACACTTATTATAACATGCAATGGGCACCAGCCATCATGAACCTTCCGCAAGCCTGGGAAGAATTCACCACTGGCGGTGTCACGGCGACGGGCGACACCATCGTTGTGGCCGTCATCGACGGTGGCGCGGATTGGACCCACGAAGACCTCAATTGTTGGAGAAACATCCATGAAATCCCTAATAATGGCATCGACGACGACAACAATGGCTATGTTGACGACTATCGTGGATGGAATGCCTACAACCACAATGGAACTGTAGGTGCCAACCGCCACGGCACCCATGTCTCGGGCATCATCGGAGCCGTCGGAAACAACGGAAAAGGTGTATGCGGCGTGAACTGGAACGTGAAAGTCATGTCCATTTGTGGGAGTTCGAACAATGAGTCCATAGTTGTGGAGGCCTACGCGTATGCTTTGGAAATGCGAGCGCGATACAACGAAACCAACGGCGAGGAAGGTGCTTTCATCGTGGCCACCAATTCCTCTTTCGGTGTCGATTATGGGAATCCTGACGACTATCCCATTTGGTGCTCGATGTACGACGAAATGGGCAACGTGGGCATATTGAGCTGCGGCGCCGGACCCAACATGAACGTAAACGTTGATGTGGTCGGCGATGTCCCATCAGCCTGCCCGGGCAACTACCTGATTGGCATTACCAATACCACTTCTGCCGATGAGAAGTACGGAGGCGCCGGTTATGGCATCAACAATATCGACCTTGGCGCTCCTGGAACGAGCATCTATTCCACGACACCCAACAACGACTACGGCAACTCAACCGGAACCTCGATGGCCACCCCACAAGTTTCGGGAACCATTGCATTGATGTATGCGGCTCTGCCTTACGAAAAAATGGTAGCCTGCAAAAGCGACCCAGCCAGTTTCTGCCTTTCGGTAAAACAGTCGCTTTTCGATGGTGCCGACCATTTGCCTTCCCTCGACGGACTTGTCGCCGAAAGCAGAAGGCTCAATGCTTACAGTGCTATCGACAAGTTATTGAACGACAGCATCATCCCTTCATTGATCGGCGAAGTCAAGATTGTCGGCGATCCGGTTTTCGGGCAAACGTTGACCGCCGAGGCCGATTTGAGTTCCATGCCACCTATTCCCGACTTTGGCGCGTTGACTTACCAATGGCGAAGAGACACAACATACATTGAAAACGCTGTATTCCAGACTTATACATTAACAGAGGACGACATAGACGAGATTATCCGTGTACAAGTGACAGCCGAAAACTGCATCGGAAATGTGGTTTCGCCTCTTGTCGGCCCAGTGAGAAAAGCCGAGCAAACCATGCCTGAGGCTCCCCAATTGGAAAGCAACACCGAAACAAGCATCACCCTTGTCGCCATAGAGGATGGCGAGTATAACATCAATGGGGGCGCATGGCAAAGCTCTCCTTTGTTTGAAGGCCTTACGCCAGGCACGTCCTATCTTTTCACACAACGCAAAATGGAAACGCGCTCACATTATGCCTCACCCATAAGCCCCGAGGCTGAGTTTTGCACCACACCGTATGATGCTGTTTGCGAGAACCATAGAAGCACGTTCAAACTCTATCCCAACCCAAGCAACGGATATGTGACGATTGAAGGCTTTGGCACTTTGACCGTCGTAAACGCCATCGGCCAAACCATTCTGACAAAGGAAATCAACGGCAAAGGAAAACTGGAATTGCCTCAAGGAATCTATCTCGTGAAAATGGGTGATGAGGCACGGAAGATTGTGGTGGAATGATTCTTTGTATCTTTTCACTCCCGCCGTTTCGAGTCCATCAAAATCGTTACTGGGCCATCGTTGAGCAGCTCCACGGCCATCATCGCGCCGAACTCGCCGCTTTGCACTTCGCGGCCTGAGATTTCGGCCAAGCGTTTCAAGAACAATTCATAAAGCGGAATGGCCTGCTCGGGGCGGGCGGCACGGATGAAACTGGGGCGGTTGCCCTTCTTGGTCAAGGCATGGAGCGTGAATTGGCTCACGACGAGGAAAGAACCGCCGACTTGGTTGATGTCCAAATTCATAGAGTCGTTGCCGTCGTCGAAGATACGGAGTTTGCTGAGCTTGGTGCAAAGCCAGTCCACATCATCGGCAGTGTCGGCCTCCTCGATGCCAAGCAATATCATCATTCCGAGGCCGATTTCAGATTTCACCTTCCCGTCAATCGTGACGGAAGCGTGGGTCACTCTTTGTGCTACAATTCTCATTTTATTTGACTTCGAGACTTCGGGACGCGAGACTTCGGGGTTTAGCATCCACGGAAATTTAACTTATTTCTTGTTTCCATTAGCAAGATAGGCAATAAAAGCCCCTATTGCATTAGTCAGAGACTTACACTTTCCAATTAACTCAGTAGCCTTCACATCGCTACAATATCCTAATTTTGGGCAAAGATATAGCATATTCTTCACCTCTCCGCAACTCCCTTTCGAAATTCTTAAATAACGAATCATCATCGCGTCTGAACTATATTCCGAACCTTCCGCAATGTTGTTTGAAATGGAAATGGCTGCTCTCTGGATTTGGTCTCTGAAACCATAGTCCTTATTATCTTTGAACATTTCGTATATCTCCAAAGCCACACTTTGGGCATCTTTCCAAATCCTTAAATCCTCAAAAGCTCTCATAAGTTTATTTTTATTGTTTAGTTAAAGACTCGCTGTCCCGTAGTCCCGCTGTCCCGCAGTCCTGTAGTCAATGCATCAATTTAAAGATCATTTCCCGATACAAGTCCTTCTCGCTGACATCGCCGCTTTCGTAGCCTTTTGACTTCATATCGAACTCACGAAGAATGGAGATGTTGCGGATGCACATCTGCGGAGGGATGTTGCGGGCAGCGGCCAAATAATCCTTCACGAAAAACGGATTCACACCCAACACGCTAGCCAAGTTGCCCTGCGACTTGTCTTGGGCGAGATGCAGCTTCAGGATCTTCGTGTAATAGGCGTAAAGGTTAATCGCCGTCACCAGCAGCGGGTTCTCCTTTGGGTTGTCGCCGAAATAGCTCACGATGCGGTTGGCTTTCAACACGTCGCGACTGCCGATGGCATTCTGAAGCTCAAACACGTTGAAGTCCTTCGAGATACCGATGTTGCGCTCCACGTCGGCGTCGTCGATGCTGCGGTTTTTGGGTACCGAAATCATCAGTTTCTGCAACTCGTTGGCAATCTTGTGGAGGTCGGTGCCGAGAAAGTCGGCCATCATCTGCATGGCCTTGGGTGTGATGCTGTAGCCTTCGGCCTTCAGGTAGTTCTGTATCCAGCCCGGTATGTTGTTGTCGTACAGCTTCTTCGACTCATACCAAACGCCGCGCTTGTCGATCTTCTTGGCCAAGGTCTTGCGCTTGTCGAACTTCTTGTATTTGTAGACAAAGACGAGCAGCGTCGTCTCGGGAATCGTGTCGAGATAAGCCTCAAAGTTCTCCAAGTTCTTCACGTCCTGCGCCTCTTTGACGATGACCACCATGCGCTCGCCCATCATCGGGAACGAGCGGGCATGGTTGGCAATGGTCTCTAAGTCGACGTCACGGCCATAAAGCACGATTTGGTTGAAGGCGCGGTCGGCCTCATCGAGGGCTTCGTTCTCGATGGTATCCGAAATCATGTCGATGAAATAAGGCTCCTCGCCCGTCAAGAAATAGACTGGCGCGAATTGCTTCTTGTGAATCTCGGAGAGAATCTGTTCGTAGGTTTTCAAAACTTCAAATGTTTCACCGTGATACCATTATTAATAAGTTGCCGCAACGAGTCGATGCCGATGCGAAGGTGCTCGCCGACGAAGTTCTTGCTGACCAACTTGTCGCTTTCCTCGGTCTTCACGCCTTCGGGCACCATCGGGTTGTCGGAAACGAGCAACAAAGCGCCCGTCGGGATTTCATTATGGAAGCCGACTGAGAAAATGGTGGCAGTCTCCATGTCGACCGCCATGCAGCGGATTTTACGCAAATAGTCCTTGAACTCCTCGTCGTGTTCCCACACGCGGCGGTTGGTGGTGTAGACCGTGCCCGTCCAATAGTCGCGGCCATAGTCGCGGATGGTGGTGGAAATGGCCTTTTCGAGGCTAAATGCCGGAAGTGCAGGCACTTCTGGCGGGAAGTAGTCGTTCGACGTACCTTCGCCACGGATGGCTGCGATAGGCAAAATCAGGTCGCCCACCTTGTTGATTTTCTTCACGCCGCCGCATTTGCCCAAAAACAGCACCGCCTTGGGCTGGATGGCACTCAGCAGGTCCATGATGGTGGCTGCATTGGCGCTTCCCATGCTGAAGTTGATGATGGTGATTTCGCCGTCGGTCGCGCAAGGCATCGAGCGGTCGCGGCCCACCACCTCAACGCCTTGCCATTCGGCGAAGCGGTCGACGTAGTTCTGGAAATTGGTCAGCAGGATGTATTTCCCGAACTGGTCCAACGGCAAGCCCGTATAGCGCGGCAGCCAGTTTTCGACTATTTCTTGCTTGGTTTTCATTTCATTTCAATTATTTCTGCAAAAATAAGAAAAAAACTATAACAACCCATAATTAATAGCAAACGACAATGCTTCAGTAATATTCTCAACCTCCAATTTCTCAAACACTTGCTTGCGATAAAACTTTACCGTGTCGATGGATTTGCATACCTTTTCGGCGATTTCCTTCATCGTGTAGCCTCGCGCCGAAAGCACCAAAACTTCCTTCTCTTCGGGCTTCAACTTGATTTCGTCTTGATCTATCCATTGATGCTCGGTCAAGGAATAGACTTGATGCTGACTCGTTCCCATCCGACGGAATTCAATATGTCCAGCCTCCTTGTGCGAGGAGAGAGACACTGTGCAAAGCGCCAACCATACCTGCCCCAATTCGTTCAACAAAAGCGGTGTAATCTTGTGGTTGACAAGCAGTTTCTTTTTATTGGAAAGGATATGGAAATCATACGACATCAGGCAGCGCATTTTGTCCTCACGAGGCGTGGCATTAAAGGCTGAAAAACCAGCGCGGTTCAGTTCTGTCAGCATGGGCAGTTCCGCTTGGGGCACATTGCTCATATAAAAACCATAGCCCATCGCCTTCACTTCCTCGGCAGTGCGACCGCACAGAAAAATCGGATTGTCAGATACATACAGAAAATTCTTCTTGAAATAATCAATGATGTAGATGCTTTGGTACGTGGTCTGTGCGAAGGCCTGTGCTGTCTCGATATAAGGCTTCGCCCGCCAGTAATCTTCCTCGGTGATGCCTTCCACACGGTTTGCCTCGATGAAAAAATCCTCTTTTTGAATCATTCTCTGCTTTGTTTTGCATGCAAAAGTACAAAATTAACCTTACCCCAATGGGTAATTCTTCGCTTTGGCAAACTCTTTCACCCATTTGGGTAGCGATGCTGTCGTAGCGATTCTCTTCTTTTGCAGCAAAAATAAAACCGAAGCTGTAACTTTCTCGAAGCACATCCGTATCACTCATGTTCAACAATCAAATTTCTGACGCAATGAAAAAACACAAGACAGCAATAATCCATTGTTCGGCTCTCTCGTTGCTATTGTTTACATCCTGCTCGATTGTACGGGGCTATTTGGCTGATGGGGCCTATGGACCGACGAGTTTCAGCTATGAGAAGCAACTGAAGGATACCATCGTCAATCGTTCTGATGTATTTACTTTTTGCCGCGCAACCAAACAGGCTGATTGGATTGACACCTTGCATTTCTTTAATCAGGGCCGGATGTGTTCAAACTGTACGATGTGGGAAGCCATCGGACCCAAGACGGAGACGCAGGGCGTACTCATCATCCATAATGACAGCATCGTTTATGAGAAATGTACGGGAGACATCACCCCCGACAAGATTGCAGGCGTTTTCTCTGTGACCAAGTCGGTCACCTCACTTCTTTGTGGGATTGCAGTGGACGAAGGTTATATCAAAAGTGTTGACGATGCCGTAACTGATTACCTTCCCGAACTGAAGAAGGAAGACCCAATGTGGCAAAAACTGACCATCCGCCATCTGCTGGATATGCGGAGCGGTCTGGACTTCGACGACACCTATTCGCTGAGCCTAAAAACAAAAGACATCAAGCGCCTGAACGCAATGTCCAAGTTGAACTATGGCCGCAATATCATGGCACAGATTAGGAAGCTGAAATTCAGATGCGAACCCGGCACGGAATATAACTACGACAGCATGACAAGCGAAGTGCTGGGGATCATTATTGAAAGAGCGGTTGGGAGGAGTTATGCCGAGTACCTTTGCGAAAAGATTTGGACGCCACTCAGGATGGAGTCGCCGGCCTACATAAATTATGACAGCAAAAAGCACCACACGGCACACGCTTTCGGCGGGCTTGCCTTGACGATGCGCGACCTTGCCAAAATCGGCCGTCTGTATTTGAACCATGGTGTATGGGACGGAAAGAGAATTGTGAGTGAATCGTGGATTGAACAATCGACAGCATATTCGCAGGACAATGAAGGTTACCATTTCTGCTGGTACAACACCAGTTGTATTGGGGCTGATAAGCCAGAGTTCCCAGGCTATTATGCTTTGGGTATCCGCGGGCAGGTACTCTATGTGAATCCGTACAAAAATCTGATTATGGTGAGGCTGGGACTTAAGGATGACACCTATGCCCACATCCCGTATCTATTTGAGCAACTGAGCAATTCGTGGATCGAAAATTAGTATAACCGTGCTCTACAGAATCAAATCAGCAATGTTTAAAAACAAAAACTTTGCAATAATGAAAAAACTGTTTCTTATCTCAACGATATGCTTGATGGCGATGGCCTTGCAAGCGCAAAACATCAACGGGCGCATCATTGACGAGAACGCCCAACCGTTGCCTTTCGCCAATGTGGTTTTATTGTCGTTGCCCGACTCAACATTTGTGCAAGGTGCTGTTTCGGATATCAACGGACAGTTTTCCATCGAGGCAAAGCAGGCCCAAGGATTGCTGAAAGTTTCAAGCATCGGCTATGTTTCGCAATTCATTAAATGCCTTGGCGGAAATGTGGGCGACATCAAAATGATGCCCGACCAACATCTTTTGAATGAAGTGGAAGTGACGGCTTCGCGACCAACTTACAAAATGACCTCTGAAGGCATTGCCACGCAAGTGGAAAACTCGGTGCTGAGCAAGGCGGGAACGGCAGAAGATGTGCTGGCCAAAATCCCTGGCTTGACCAAAAAAGGCGAAGGTTTTGAAGTGTTCGGCAAAGGTGCTCCGCTTATCTATATCAATGGGCGCGAGATACGCGATGTGTCTGAACTCGACCAACTGAAATCAGAAGACATTAAAAACGTGGAGGTTATCACCAATCCGGGAGCGAGTTATGATGCCTCGGTGAAATGTGTTGTCAAGATACGCACCAAGCCCGTGCAAGGCGAAGGCTTCGGTTTTGATATGCGTTCCTCTTACTATCAATCGGAAAACACCGACCTCGTAGAACAACTCAACTGGAATTATCGCCACAACAAATTAGATGTGTTCGGCACACTACATTATTCCTTGACCAACATTCGCTGGCAAAGCATCACCACCACGATTGTACCCTCCGACACCTTATGGGAGCAACTGTTTATCCAAGACAATCGCATCAAAAGCCAAACCTCGCGCAATGTGATTGGTGCCAATTACGCTTTCGATGAGAATAATTCCATCGGTTTCCGCTATAACTTCACGCTTCGACCTGACAGAATACAAACACCTTGGTCGTCAAGCGACATTACCGCCAATGGTCAGTATTTTGACCACATGGAAAACACGGTCGATGGCAGAACGACTTATCAACAACCTGCACATACGATAAATGCTTATTACAGAGGCAAAATCGGTGAAGCTGAAATCAATTTCAACACTGACTTTTTGAGCAACGACAGCCACGAATACGCCCTTTTCAACGAACAAAGCGACAGTCAGGAAAGCCGCATCTTTACCTCGGAAAACATCGTAAAGAATCAGCTTTTCGCCTCAAAACTCACGGTTGATTATCCGCTTTTTGGCGGTAATCTGACGGCTGGTGCAGAGTACACCAACACCCACCGTAACGACGACTACATCCAGCCCGAAAACTATGTGCCGACTTCCTTCGCCAAGTTGGAAGAATCGAACATAGCACCTTTTGTGGAATACAGCCGCGAAACACCTATCGGGCAACTTTCAGCAGGTCTGCGCTACGAATGGGTAAAGTTCGACTATTTTGAAAACGGCCTCCACATCGATGAGCAAAGTCGCAATTTCGGCAACTTTTTCCCCAGTCTCTCTTTCGCCACACAAATCGATCAAGTGCAACTGCAATTGAGTTATGCCGCCAAGACTCGCCGCCCTACTTATAATCAATTGAGTAACAATATGAGTTATGGCAACCGCTTCTTGATGCAGACAGGTAATCCCTCTTTGAAACACGAATATGTACACGACCTCACTTTGACGGGACTTTGGAAGTTTCTGCAATGCTCGGTGAATTACAGCGACCGCAAAGATGCTATCATTATGTGGTCCAAGCCTTTGGAGGGGCATAGTAGCGTCACGGTCATCACGCAAACAAACATCCCATCTCTGAAAAGCGTTTCGGCGATGGTGGCTGTGGCTCCGAAATTTGGGATTTGGTCGCCACAATTCTCTGTCGCAATGGAAAAGCAATGGTTCACACTGCATACTTCCACTGGTGATTACGAATTGAACCGACCTGTATTTCAATTTAGTATGGATAACAGTTTTGAATTCGGTCACGGTTGGGTGGCTTCCATCGATGGTTGGCTAACCACCATCGGCGACCAAGAAAACGGTTCGTTTACTGGAAATACTGGGTCGCTGAACATTAGCCTTACCAAAACCTTCTTTGACGACCGACTTTCCATCCGCTTGCAAGGCTACGACTTGCTTGGAACCGAAAAGAACAAAATGCTCTCATACTTTGACGGCATCCAAACCAAGCAAATCGGCTGGAGCGACAGCCGCGAGTTTGGTCTCACCATACGCTACAAGTTCAACACCGCGCGCAGCAAGTACAAAGGCACTGGGGCGGGAAATGAAGAGAAGAATAGGTTATAGAAATAATTTTTGTCCATTTTACTCATAAGTGAAATATTTATCGTATTTTTGCAAGCAAAACAATAATACTAACTATGAGCGAAGCAGAATTATTACTGGTTAATGAAGCAAAGAATTGCACATTCTACACCATCCAATTCCTTTCGGAATTACCTTGCAGAACTTTGACAAACTGATAAAAGAAGGTACAGAAAATGGAACCATCATAGTGACAGAAAACAAAATAATGACCGACGAAACCTTTGACCTATGAAAACGATGAATACTTCATTTCAACAGATGGTGGCTTCTGTGCCTGCCAACATACAGCAGGAAGTGGATTTGGAACTTGCCCTTTCCAATCGCATTAGCGACCTGATGGCAGAACGAGGCTTATCAAAACTAGAATTTGCACAGGCATTAGGCAAACGTCCAAGTGAAGTCACCAAATGGCTGAGCGGTCAACACAATTTTACAATTCGAACCATTTCCCTATTGTCAGCTTTCTTTGGAGAGTCCATAATCCACGTAGAATGACCCACTACCCCATAAAAATCCTGATGGCCTTTGCCTGCACCTTCGAGCCGGAGCAAGGCGACGAATTCAGCGACTGGCTGATGCGCAACGGCTATCCCGAGCTTGTCGCCCTCAGCCAAACCATACAAGGCGACACCAAAGCCAAGGACTGGCTGATGGAACACAATTTCCCCCAATTGGCCGCCATCGACAGCGTCATCGACAAGGAAGCCAAGGCCGAAGAATGGCTCATCCGAAACCATTTTGATGTCAACCTCGCCTTCGCAAAAGCCATCAATCGCGACGACGATGCCACCGATTGGCTCGAAAAAAACGAGTTGCAAATCTTTATCGTCATTGCCGATAAGATTCGCAATTATTTGGACGACAAATACTTAAACTTCCATAAAATCCATTTTTAAATTGAGTTGATTTTTTTTGGCCTACATAAAAGAAAAAATCCTAACTTTGCGGCCACAGAAAAGAGTAAATAATTAGAAAACCATACTACAATGAAAAAAGGATTATCCATCGTCATCAACATCGTGCTTTTTGCCGTTGTTGTGTTTTTAGCAATCCAGATTGTCAAGAGTATCCAGGCTCCCATCAAGTTCAATAGCGAACAGAAAGCCCGTGAAACCCAAGTCGTTGAACGCCTCATCGACATCCGTAATGCCGAAGTGCTCTACAAAAATGCCAACAGCAAGTACACGAACAGCTTCGACACGCTCATTAAGTTCTGCCAAACCGCCGAGATCCCGATCGTGAAGATTGTGCCCGACCCGACCGACACCACCTTCACCCGCACCATCAACGACACCCTCGGCTACGTCAAGGTGATGGACTCCATCAGAGCCGGACGCGAGAGCTTCAACATCAACGACATCAAGTTTGTGCCTTTCGCACCCAACCACGAAAGCTTTGAGCTCGAAGCCAGCACCATCACCCGCAACGGCATCGAAATCCCTGTGTTCGAAGCCCGCACGCCTTACGAAGTCTACTTAGCCACTCCCGGCAACGACTTCAGCGAGAAGGAATGGAACCAACGCCGCGACAATGCCAAGGCCGAAAAGGAAAGCATCAACCGTTACGCCGGCCTGAAAGTCGGCTCGATGGAAGAAGCCACCACCGACGGCAACTGGGAGAAACTCTAAACCATTAGGATGAATGGCGGCATCATTGAATCCTTATATCTCCACTTTTGGGGAAGAGTTTGATGCCGAGAAGTCATCGCATTACCGACTGACCATCCAATTCGCATTGGGTGGTCTTTCTTATGCCCTCCTCGACACCACGAGGCAAACGCTCGTCGCCTTGGAATGCTACCAAAGCGACCTCCTTTTTGACAGCGACGACCTCTTCCGCACCTTGGAGCGTGCCCTCGAAGCAAAAGGATTGAACGACAAAGGCTTCGAGGCAGTGACCTGCCTCGCCGACAACCGCCTATGCACCCTCGTCCCCAATGCCGTGTTCGACGATGACGAGAAAAACAAATACCTCGAATTCGCCTTCCAAATCCCTGAAGGCTATACCATCATCGCCGAACCAGTGAAAGCGGCAAGCTGCCACAACGTGACGGCTTGGCCCAAAGCACTGCAAGAAAAGCTGGCTGCCAAATGGCCCAACGCAATGTTCAGCCACACAAGCAGCATATTCATCGAAAGCGTGATGCAAAACGATACCACTTCAGGTGTCTTCGTGCTTGTTCGCAACCGCGACTTCGACATGGTCATCAAGAAGGAAGGCAAGTTGCTCTTCTTCAACAACTTCAAATTCAACACAAAAGACGATTTCGCTTATTTCATGCTGTTTGCGATGGAACAATATGGCCTTTCGGGTCACGACACACCCGTTTGTTTCTCGGGTCTCATCCGTCCTGCTTCGGAAATCATCGACCTTTGCGGACGCTACGTCAAAGACCTGAGCTTCGCCGAATACCATCGTGAGCTGAGCGTAAGCAAAGCCTTGAAAGAAGTCCCGTTTCAATATTATTATATTCATTACCAAACATTTACAAAACCAGTCATTGGATAGCAAGTCTCGTAGTCTCGCGTCCCAAGTCCCGTAGTCAAAAAAATGAGAATCATCAGAGGAAGATACCAACGCAGGCAAATCGTTGCCCCCGCCAACCTGCCCGTGCGCCCCACCACCGACATGGCCAAGGAGAGCTTATTCAACATCATCGAGAACCACTTCGACTTCGAGGAGACCGAGGCCTTGGACCTTTTCGCCGGCACAGGCAACATCTCCTACGAATTGGTGTCGAGAGGCTGTCCTAAAGTCGTCGCCGTCGACCAGGACTTTGGCTGCGTGAAGTTCATCCGTGAGACCGCCAACAAACTCAGCATGAAGGAGTTGCTTGTCGTCCGTTCAGATGTATTCCGCTTCTTAGACAAACACCAGATGCAATACGACCTCATCTTTGCCGACCCACCCTACGACTGCGAGCACTACAACGAGCTGGTGCGTCTCGTTTTCGATCACAACCTGCTGCGCGAAGGCGGCATGTTCGTATTGGAACACGACAAGTACCAAACTTTTGAGGAGCACGAGCACTTCATGGAGCAACGGCATTACGGCAAGGTAAATTTCACCTTCTTTGCCCAAACCATCGAAGAAGAGGAATGACTTCTTTTGGAAACAAAACCCACAAAACCTTTAAAACAATAATGCCGTATGGAAAGCAGCCAACGGCATGCTTTCAAGCGGCGACACGGTTGTGAAGCCGCTACGTTTTTTTGAAGTTTTGCTGGTTTTGTTCTAAATCAGATATACCCGAATCGTTTCCTGACAATCTCCTTCTCTTCGTCGCTGCTGTCGCGGAAGAGCGGCATCACTTCGTCCTCCGGGAAGTCGGTGAAAGTGAGGAAAAGCAGGCTGTCCAATGTGTCGTTGAAATCGGGGTCGACATTGAAACACAAGAACTTGGCATTCAGTTTCAGGTATTTCTTATACAACGTCGGCAAACGGTATTCGCCATTGCTGAGGCGGAAGAGGAACTTGTCGAACTTATCGACGCCGATCATGTTGTTTCTCAGCAGCACATCGGCATCCACCTTGAGGAAATCAGGCACAAAAGGCGTCTTTGGCGTCACCTGGTCTTTCAGTTCCTCCTCAACCGCATGTTTTTCGGAGACGAAACGCGCAATGAGGCTGAGATAGAACTTGGGATACCACGCGCTGATGCTCACCGGCCCGATGAAATGATTGATTTCGGGATAGCGCACCACCACATCCGACAGGCCGCGCAACAGCAGCATCATCGGGAGGACCTCTTTTTGGTAGTCGAGGGCAACGAACGAACGTCCCAACTCGATAGTATGTGCCAACTTGTCGGAGAACGACTCTTTGATATTCACCAATGTGCTGATATAGAATCCTTTGATACCGAATTTCGGGACAATCTCGCTGCCGATGCCGAGGCGATAACAGCCGGCAATCCTTTGCTTGACCGTATCCCAAAGAATCATCTGCTTGAAATGCGCATCAAACTCGTCTTGGTCGAGGCTTTTGCCCGTGCCTTCACCGATGGCGCGGAACGTTTCCTCGCGCAAACGTGCGATTTCGTGCATTAGATTAGGAATATCTTCATAATCAGCCAAATAGCAGTCAAAATTAGCTGTTGAATACAAGAAAGCCTTGTCGCGGATGGCTTCCAATTCGGCCAGCATCAGCGACAGTTCAGAAGGCCCGTCGATTTCGGCAAGATTCGATGGCTTCTGCTCCACTGCAGCGGCAGGTATGTTGGCTTCGAGGGCATAGGAGCGGCTGCGCAGATAGGCCGCCAAGTCGGTAGGCTTCTCATAGACAGCGACCTCGGCAGGCAAAATCGGCTTGCCGATTTGGAGGTTGAAGCGTTGGTCGTGCTTGTTGGCCAATTCGCGGCAAAGTCGGGCCGTGCCCATCAGGGGATGAATCTTGTCGACCGCATAAAACAGCTTCGAGTTGCGCCCTTCCCAAAACACGGGAACCACCGGCACCTTGGCGTTTTTGATGATGCGTGCGATGGAGTTGCTCCACGGCAAGTCCTCGGGGTAGTCGTGGCCATGATAGCGCGACACCTCGCCTGCCGGAAACACGCCCAATCCGTTGCCCGCCTCAAGATGCAAGATGGCCCCTTTGATGCCGCCCACACTGCTTTTCCATTCGGGGTTCTTCTCGAATGGGTTGACGGCGAAGAAACACTCGCTGAGGTTGGGAATGTGCGATAAGATGAAGTTGGCCATGATCTTGAAGTCGGGACGCACCTTGGCGATGGCACTCAGGAGCATCACGCCCTCGATGCCACCGAAGGGATGGTTGCTCACCACCACAAAGCCGCCCTCCTTGGGAATGTTGTCCAACTGCTCGGGGCTGACATCGATGGTGATGTTCATGTTCTCCAAAAGATGGTCGGCAAACTCACGGCCTTGATAATCAGCCGCGCCGTCGAACAACCTGTTGATTTTTCCAAGACCCAAAAAACCATAGGCCAACCCCGCCACACAGGTGCCGAAGAAGCCTTTGAGGCCCAAAGCCTTTTTCAAATCCTCATTTGTTACTACTTGTCGCATGGTTAGATAGTCCGTCGAAACATGGGTTTGAAACTGCAAAGATACGGATTTTATCAATCAAAGCATTTTTTTCGACAAGAAAAACCTATTTTTGCATCGCATAAAGCAGTGATATGGTCATTCTCTTCAACAAGCCTTTTGGCGTACTCAGCCAATTCACCCCCGAAGCCGGTCATCGGGCCTTAGACGAATTTTGTTTTCCTGCCGGTGTTTATGCTGCTGGTCGCCTCGACCACGACAGCGAAGGCGCCTTGCTCCTCACCGACGAGGGACAACTCGTCAAGAAGCTGCTCGACCCCAAGTTTGAGCATCCGCGCACCTACCTTGCCCAAGTGGACGGGCAAATCACGCAGGAGGCCGTCGCCCAATTAATAAAAGGTGTAACCATCAAAGGCTACCGAACCAAGCCCTGCAAAGCGCAAATCGTTGACGCGCCCGACAACCTCTGGGACCGCGTGCCGCCCATCCGTTACCGCGCCAACATCCCAACCAGCTGGGTCCAACTGACCCTCATCGAGGGCAAGAACCGCCAGGTGCGCCACATGACCGCTGCTGTGGGCTTCCCCACGCTGCGCCTCATCCGCGTGAAGATCGGCAACATTGCATTAGGCAACTTGCAACCGGGCGAATGGCGCATCGTCGAAGAGCGCGTGATTTGATTTTTTTCGTATTTTTGCCATCAGAATCCCAAGACACCAACCTGTCTTTTGTTCATCAAGCAAGAATAGCTATGCAATTCAAAGACGTCATAGGGCAAAGCGCCATCAAGCAAAGGCTGATCAATAGCGTGAGGGAGAACCACGTTTCGCACGCGCAACTCTTCTTGGGCCCTACTGGAAGCGGCAAACTTCCCTTGGCCCTGGCTTACGCACAATATATCCTCTGTCCAAACCGAACCGAGACCGACAGCTGCGGCATATGCCCCACCTGCCAAAAGATGCAGAAACTGGCCCATCCTGACCTGCATTTCGTTGTGCCAACGGCCACCACGAAAAAGGTGAAAAGCAACCCTGAATCGGACTTGTTCATGGAGGAATGGCGCGATTATGTCATTCAAAACCAAGGCTATGTCGACACATCGAGTTGGTACACTTTCCTCGACGTAGAGAACAAACAGGGCTACATGTCGGTGCGCGACGCGGCCTCGCTGCTGCGCAAGCTGAGCATGAAATCCTACGAGGGCGAGTACAAGATTGCCATCATCTGGATGGCTGAGAAGATGCGCGTCGACACGGCCAACAAACTGCTGAAACTGCTTGAGGAGCCACCCGAGAAGACTGTTTTCCTCCTCATCGCCGAAGACGCAGAGGAACTATTGGCCACCATCAAGTCGAGGACGGTTTTGGTCAAGATTCCAGCCATCGAGGCAACGGCCATCGAGTCGGCGCTGCAAATTCGGCTCGGCTGCACAGCCCAACAGGCCCACAACGCCGCCATGATTTCGGAAGGCAACTGGCTCAACGCCTGCCATTCGGTCAAGGAATCGGAGGACAGGAAATACTTTTTCACCACCTTCCAGCAATGGATGAGGCTTTGCTTCCGTGCGGCCTATTCCGAAATCATCGATTTCTCGGCCAACATCAAGTCGATCGGACGCGAAAAGCAAAAGGAGCTTTTGGACTATGGCCTGCGCATCATCCGCAACGCCTTGTTGTTCAACAACAACTTGGCCGGAATCGTCATGCTACCAGACGACGAGAAAAAGTTCAACGCCAACTTTGCGCCCTTCGTCAACCCAGCCAATTTGTCACAAATATCGGAACTCTTTGAGGAAGCCATCCGCCAAATAGAACGCAACGGCAACGCCCAAATCATTTTTACGGACGTTAGTTTCAAGATGGTCGGATTGCTGAAAAAGAAGTAAGGTCACTCCAAGACCTCGATATAGTCCATCTCATATTGGATGGGATGGCCGGCCTCGAAATAGCGTACGTCGTGCAACACCTTGTCGAACACATAGTTCTGGATAAGAACAAAGTCGTTGCCGCCATCAATGAGGGCATACATACGGTCGCGGTCGATGTCGCCATAGTCACCTCCCATGTCGGTCACTCCATTCAACACTAACTTCCTAAAAGTCTTCATGTCTTGCTTGTTGCCGTCCTTGTCAGTCACAACGACGTAATGCACAAACGGCGACCCAGTAATGGAGTCGATGCGCTCTTGCGGCAAAGTGTTGGTAAACAAGGCCTCGAAGCGAAGGTCGTTGAACGACGACATGAAGTTGATCACCTTCAGGGTGTCGTAAGGCAGTTCCATGCCGTCGGCCAGTCGCGTGAGCTTGTATTGGTGCTTGCCCATGTTGTCGATGCGGAAGCTGCCTTGCGGATCTTCGTTGAAGTCGACTTCGACGGATTGGATGTCGGCCATGTTCTCGTTGAATACTGTATGGTCGCGCCAGTCGTCGGGATTGGCGGTGAAGCGCGTCGTGATGAACCCACGGAAACTGGGAATATAGACAATGTAAGCCTTGTCGGCACCTTCTTTCAGCATGAACGTGCCGCTGCTGTCCATGGTGGCATCGCCCACGTAGAATACTTTCGTGCGCTTTTCGTGGTAGAACAGCTTAATCTTGTCGAAAAGATTGATGCGGGGCACCATTTGGTACACCTCCACCTTGGTGCTTTGCGAGGCCAACTGCTTGACGATGTTGTCGTGACTGGCCACGGATACAGGCATCTTGATGCGAATCTTGTATAATGTGGTCAACAGGTAATTCACCTGTTTGCTGTGTGCCTTATAGGTACCGTTGAGCGTCCAGCCGTCGGTGTGGCGTTCGAGCAGCGACTCGCGTTCCCTGCGGTCGGCCAAATAGATTTTGGTGACCGATGCGGTGTCCCACACTTGGAAATCCGACGACTCGCCCTGAATCGTCGAAAGGTAGCGGTTGTTCCAAATCAAAACGCCGGCGATGACAACCAAAATGGCAGTGATAATAATGGTGATGCGGTTATTTCTCTTCATGACGAATTATTTTTTGCTGTATTTTCTCTTTCTCCCGAGAGCCAATGCCACTCCAAGCAAGATGATGATGGCAATCGGAAACAAAGTGTTGATTACCTGCCACTTTGCCCTTTCGCGGCTGATCTTGGTGGCATCCAACAGACGAACCTTAAGCTCGCGCGAACGAATATCGATCATGCCTTCGCCTTCAACGAGATAGCTGATGGCGTTCTCGATGAATTCCTTGTTGGCATAAGTGTTTTGGGTGTATTGGTCGAAGCCCAATGGCAAAGGCTTGCGGGTACGGATGTCGATTTGGTTGCGGATGATGTCGCCATCGGCCACCACAATCATGGCAGTAGGCTTACTCTCTTCCATGAAGTCGGTCGCTTGGTCGTCGGCGATTTCCTGCGGGATGCGGTTGGCATACAACGAAGGGAAGGTGCCTTTGAGCAGATAGGCCACATTCTTGCCTTTCGTGGCGAACATGCGCTGGTCGGGTGTTTGGCGCAACATGGCCAGAGTGATGAAGACTGGTGTGCCCGACACCTTGGTATAGTTGGACGTCCTGAGCAACGGGATCTGCTCAACGCCAGTGGCCGAAGTGGTAGCGTCAACCGAGCTGACGAAGTCGGCCTTGATGGCGTTCATGTTGCGTACCATGGGATGCTCAGATGCAGCCTGAAGCAACGGGAAATAATACCAGCGGAAAAACTCCAGTTGGGCTTGCCCACCCACTTGGCCTGTGCGAATGGGCAAGGCGGCACACGTCAAGTCAAGGAGCAAGTCGCGGTTGAGGCGCACGCCATATTTGAAGAGCATGTCGTCCAAGTTGAGGTCCTGCTCGATGCCCACGGTCGACTCCTGGTTTTGGAGGCTGTCCATGGTGGCAAAGACCGGCTCGACGAGCCAGAGCACCTTGCCGCCATGCATGATGTATTGGTCAATGAGGAACTTGTCGCGCTCGTCGAAAGGCTGTGTGGGCTTGGCTATGACGATGGCATCGAACGATGGGAACGCGCTCACGTCGCGCAAGGTGTCTTGCGTCCGGTGGATGAGCGCATCGATTCGTCCGCCAATCTCCAAGCGCACCACATTGTAGTTCTGCGACAACGTCTGGGTGATGTCTTGCACCTGCGGCGCTTCCAGTTCGCCATGGCCCTCAATGAAAGCGATATTAGGTTTCATCAGGCGCGTCACTTTCTTCACCGCATCGATGAGACGGAACTCGAGGTTCTGCATCGAAGCATTCAAGGCCTCGCTGTCGGTTTGTCCGATCTGGTTCTCCAGCAAGTCGATGGCAATCTCCGTATTGTTGCGGTAGCTCACCAAGGCCCCAGGCCAAATCACCATCTGTTTCGTCGAGCCGTCGCTGTTCTTGACGTTCAGGTCGGCCGGATTCAACCCTGACCTATACAGCTGGTTGTAGGTCTCCCTGATCTCGGCCTCGTTGCCGCTCTCTGCCGGATTGATGAACTCGTAATCAATGTATTTCGAATAGGCGCGGAACTCGTCGAGCATCTCCTTGGTCTCGCGGCGCAGTTTCTTGAAACCCGCCGGAAAATCGCCTTCGAGATACACTTTGAAATAGACATAATCGTTGAGGTCGTTGAGGATTTCCTTCGTCGTCGGCGAAAGGGTGTAGCGTTTCTCGCTTGTCAGGTCGAATCGTGTGAACACGAACGATCCAATCACGTTGACGAGGACGACGATGGCCACCGTTACGAGGAAGGTCACGATTTGGTTCTTCTTCAAATTCTTGCGTTTGTTTTCCATCTCTTTGCCTCCTTCTACCATTTGCGGCTCGCAAGAACCAGTTTCGTTGCACTGAGAAACAATGCAATCACACTCAGGAAATACAACACATCGCGCGTATCGATGACACCTCGGCTCAGTGAGCTATAGTGCGCATTCATGCCTAACTGCTGGATGAACAAGTCGACGCTCCCGAACAGCGACAGCGAATAAATGAACTCGAAGCCAATCAGCAGGAAGCCACAAAGGAACACCGAAATGATGAAGGCCAAAATCTGGTTGTTGGTCAACGAGCTGCAAAACACTCCGATGCTGACGAAACTCGAGCTGAGCAGGAAGAGGCCGATATACGACCCCCATATACCACCGCTATCGAGGTTGCCCTTTGGCAGACCCAACTGATAGACAGATAGATAATAAATGAAAGTCGGGATTAATGCGAGCAACACCAAAGCTACGCCGGCCAAGAACTTGGCCCAAATGATTTGCCAATCCGACAATGGCTTGGTCGCCAACATCTCGATGGTTCCCGTTCGGTTTTCCTCGGCAAAGCTGCGCATCGTCACCGCAGGCACCAAGAAAAGAAACACCCAAGGGGCAAGGATGAAAAGGCTGTCGAGGTTGGCATAGTCGCCGTCCAGCACGTTGAAATCGCTTTGGAACACCCACAAAAACAAGCCCGTGATGAGCAGAAACACCACAATCACCATGATGCCGATCAACGAGCTGAGGAAATTGCTTATCTCTTTCTTGAATAGTGCATACATAATGCAAAAACATTTGGGGTGCAAAGGTACGGTTTTTTTTCCTATTTTCGCTGCATCATTCAAGATTATTCTCCATGAAGCAGTTGCAACACATCATCTTGCTCTTCGCGTTGGGTCTTGCCCTCTGCCAATGCCAACCCAAGCCCGACGGCATGACGGCGGAACAGCTCTACGAAGGATTTCGCCAGCCCGAATCGCAATACCGACCCTTTGTGCGCTGGTGGTGGAACGGCGACAAAGTGGAAGCCAACGAACTGGTACGGGAGCTGCGCCTACTCAAAGAGGCTGGCATCGGTGGCGTCGAAATCAACCCCATCGCCTTCCCAAGTTACTGCGACAGCCTCGGAAAACCGTCGTTGCAATGGCTCAGCCCCGAATGGATCGAGATGCTGAAAGTGTGCTTCGACGAGGCCGACTCGCTCGGCATGGCCTGCGACCTCCTCGTGGGCTCAGGCTGGCCCTTTGGCGGCGAGTTTTTGAATGAAGACGAACGCGCTCAAATCGTGGTGAACTACGCCGAACCCGTCACCGGCCCGACGACTCTGACCATCATCAAAGACAGCATTTGCGCCAAGGCCATGCCCAAAGTAAGCTCGCCCTACAAGGGCAACACCAAGGAACTGATGCTGCTCAGGCTTTACCCGAATCCGGCAATGCAGGTCAATGACGGCATTAATGTTTTGGCTACAGATAGTGTCTTCAACATTGACATCCCCGAAGGCCAATACACCCTTGCCGCCTTGGTGAAAATCAACGGTTTCCTTGAGGTCATCAACGGTGCCCCTGGCGCGGCAGGCCCCGTTCTCGACCATTTCAATAAAGAAGCCGTCGAGAAATACCTCAATAACATGTCGGGAAAAATTGAGGCACAAATCGGGCCGATGAAAGGCCATATCCGTGCCCTTTTCACCGACAGCATGGAGCTTGAAGGCGCCAACTGGACATCCGACATGGCAGAGGAATTCCAAAAACGCTATGGCTACGACATTACTGATTACCTGCCTTTCATCCTCTTCAAGATCGGCTCGATGGGTAGTGCGCTCAATTATGACCCTGTGGTGCCCGTCACCACCGACTTCCAAAAAGAAATCCGACGCGCCCGCTACGACTTTGAGGACTTCAAGGCACAGCTGATGGATGAACGTTTCACTGACACTTATATTAATTGGTGCCACAACCTCGGCGTGAAAGCCCGTGCCCAAGCCTACGGTCGCGGTTTCTATCCCTTGGAGAATGCCATGGGCTACGACATCCCCGAAGGCGAGTCGTGGACCACCAACTGGCTCCGCCACAAGCCTGGCGAAGAAATGTCGGAAGCCGACTACCGCCGTGGTCGCGCCTACACGATGGTCAACAAGTTCGTGTCGTCGGCAGCACATTTGGCCGGCAACCGCACCGTCAGCTGCGAGGAGATGACCAACACCTACACCGTGTTCAACATGGGCCTCGACCAACTCAAACTCGGCGGCGACCAATCGGCCATGTCGGGCGTCACCCACAGCATCTTCCACGGCTTCAACTACTCGCCCAACCTCGAGGCACCCTTCCCTGGTTGGGTGCGTTATGGCGCATTTTATAGCGAGAATAACAACTGGTGGCCGTATTTCCACCTCTACAACGACTACAAAACCCGCCTTTCGTATGCCCTGCAACACGGCACCTATTATGCCGACATCGCCATTCTCAACCCCGAAAACGACATGTGGAGCACCATCGGGATGCAAAACGAGCCCTTCCCCAACACCACGAGAGCACCCTACAAGACCATGATTTGGGAAGCCATCAACAAATGCGGTGGTGGCGTGGATTACGTGAGCGAAAACATCATCAACCAATCGATAATCAAGAAAGGAAATTTGTGTTTCAACCAACGGAAATACAATACTTTGATGCTTATTGATGTGGAAAGCCTTCATCCCAAAACCGCCGAACGACTACTGAAATTTGTGGAGACAGGCGGCAAAATCGTTTGCATTGATACCATACCCTACCAATCGTTGGGCAACCCTGACAATCATCAAAAAAATGATACCCTGGTGAAAGTTACGATAGAAAAAACCATGCAACACAAAGACCGTTTCGTCTTCGTAGAGCCTCCAAAAGAAGGCTTCATCGCGTGGTACGACAGCCTCATGAAAGCCGAAAGTCTACCCCATTACCTCGACATCGAAAGCCCCGACCCCTTCGTGATGCAAAACCGCTACACCACCGACGACGGTAGCGAGATGATCTTGCTCAGCAACAGCCACCGCTACCATGCCCACCAGACCAAAATCACCTTCCATAAGGAATTGACACACAAACGTCAAGTCCAAATCTGGGACATGCAAACTGGAGAACGCTATATCCTGCCTTTGGCCGACGATGGTAGCTACACTTTCGACCTCGGCCCTGTGGAATCGGTGCTCGTCGTGTTCGAGAAAGGATACTCTCCACGTCGCTTCGCGTCATTGCGAGGAGGAACGACGAAGCAATCCAGGGGTAAAGCTGATACACTGGATTGCTTCGTTCCACGCAATGACAAATACGAAGACCTTTCGGCAAATTGGGATATTGAATTATGCCACAGCCTCATAAAAGATACCGTATCCACCCATTTCGACACCTTATTTGACCTCAAAGATAGCGAAACATACCAACATTTTTGTGGCACTATCATCTATCGGAAAATCATCCATTTCGATAAAGACGTTGCACGCAACGTCTCTACGATTCTGGATTTAGGTCTTGTGGAAGGCGTTTCAGAGGTCATCGTCAACGGGCAATCTGTTGGCATACAATATTATGGCCGCCGCATCTTCGACCTCAGTCCCTTCCTCACCGAAGGCCAAAACGACCTCGAAATCCGCGTCATCACCACGATGGGCAACTACCTCAAGACCCTCAACCGTGAGGAAAACTTGACGACTTGGCTTTATGTCAACCATCCCAAACGCGACCAACCCTTGCAACCCATGGGAATTATCGGTCCCGTAAAACTTTTCAAAATAGTTATAACCAGTCCCGAAGGGACTATACCCCATTAACCCTACACAAGCGCAGCGCAGTGTAGGGGCCAAACACAACAACACTATGAAAAGAATAATCCTCACCCTCCTCCTCATCGCGAGCCTCCAAACCCTCGCGCAAGAAAAACCAAAGTACTACAACGCCTCGCTCTTCGGCATCCGCAGCGACGGCGTCACCATGAACACGCGAAGCATCCAGTATGCCATCGACTGGATCGCCGAACAAGGCGGTGGCACGCTCCGCTTCTGGGTGGGCCGCTACCTGACGGGCAGCATCCACCTCAAGTCGAATGTCACCATCGAATTAGTGGAAGGCGCCGTGCTCGTAGGCAGCACCAATCCATTCGACTACGACCGCCTCGAAGCCACCAGCGACCACGCGCTCATTCTGGCCGAGGGCGTCGAAAACATCAGGCTCATCGGTTACTACAACAGCGGTGGCGTCATCGACGGACAAGGGCGCGAGTTGGGTAACAACTGCACCGACCTCGTCCACAAAGGCCTGTTGGACGACCGCTTGAGCAACGACCGAGTAGCCGAGAACTTCCGGCCCAGACTGCTGATTTTAAGGGAATGCAAGAACGTGGAAGTCGACAACGTCACCTTCCGCAACGCTGCCAACTGGGTGACGATGTACGACCAATGCGAAAACGTCAAAGTCAACAACGTGCGCATCCAAAGCACCGCCTTCTGGAACAACGACGGCATCGACATCGTCGACTGCGACGGTTTCCTCCTGACCAACAGCTACATCAATTCGAGCGATGATGCCATTTGTCTCAAGTCGCACAGTGCCAAAAAGTTGTGTCAAAACATCGAAGTGCGAAACTGCACCGCACGCAGCAGCGCCAGCGGCATCAAGTTTGGCACGATGGGCGCAGGCGGCTTCAAAAACGTGAAGATCATCAACAACACGGTTTACGACACCTACCGCAGTGCCATCACCATCCAAAGCGTCGACGGCGGCATCTGTGAGGACATCGTCGTCGACTCACTCCATGCTACCAATGTAGGCAACGCCATCTACCTAAACATAGGTGCCCGTCGCGACAAGCAAAGCTTCATGCAGAACATCACCATCCGCAACATGACCTGCGAAGTGGCCGCCAGCAAGCCTGATGCGGGTTACGAATACGAAGGCCCCATCGAAGACCTGCCACGCAACATCTCGCCTTGCGGCATCATCGGACTGAAAGACAGCAAGATAAAGAATGTCACCTTGGAGAACATCGACATCATCTTTCCTGGTGGCGGCGACCCGAATTACGCACACATTGGCCTCGACGAATTGGACAAGGTGCCCGAAATGCCCAAGGCCTACCCCGAATTCTCGCAACACATGGAGCTGCCCGCGTGGGGATTCTATGTGCGCCACGTCGACGGCCTCGTGATGAAAGGCATCAAGCTGACGGCATTGGAAAAAGACTACCGTACAGCCGTGGTCATGGACGATGTGAAAAACCACGAAATCAGCACGTTACAAGTATATGAACCGAATGGGAATAAGAAAGATGCAATTTTCGTTCGGAATTGAATTTTTTATATCTTTGCAATCGAAAACGAGAGCATATCCACAATTACGGAACTTAATTACAAACAACTATGTATCAAATTTTTAAAGACCAACTCGAAAAGTCAAAACTCATCATTTCCGGGGTAAAGCGTAACCAACGCCTCGGACGCGACGCTGGCGTGGAAGAAAGCGTGATGCAAAAGATGGAGGAAGACTGCAAGCGTTTGGAATCCATCTCAGCTGAAATCGACAAACTTCATGAAGAGCTTCGCAAGAAGAGCGATGAAGCCCACGATGCCTTGAACCTCCTGAAAAACAGGACCCAGACCGTGAAGAGAGCGATCAAAACAAAGTATGATCAAACTTGGTGGACCAAGTTTGGCATCCCCGACAAGAGATAACTCATGGACTTGTGAAACTCAAAAGGCCGCTTCCTCCGAAGTGGCTTTTTTTGTGCGGATGACAACCCTTTTCTCGCCCTTCAAAGTGGTGGCAAACAGATAGATGCCATCGCCATCCCCTATCTTCAACGCTTTCCGCAACTCGGCCACCGTCAGCGGGAAATTGCGCACGGCAATGCTGGCATTGTCGACCTCTGAAAACAACGTCTGCTTCACCCTCTTGTTGAAAGGCGCAAAAGCCTCCACCTCGAAAATACGTCCAGGAAAGTCAGCAACCAAGATGTCGGAAGTAAACAAATTGCTGTTTTTGTGCAACTTGAAAACACCATATCGCCGTGTCAGCAGTTTGTGGCATCCCGCTTTCATCACGGCCGGGTTAGGTTCATAGAGATACCTCATCACCGTTTCGGCCAACGCAGCTGTGGCATTTTTCTCATCCTCCAATGCAAGCCTAACGTCAGGCTGCCGCGTCAACAGATTGGCACAAACGCACTGCACCTCTCCTTCATAGCCGCGTTCCATGACAAAATCCAGCTCCTTGCATTCGTTGGCAACAGCCACCACATGCACTTCATGCACATGATGCAATTCCTCCAAAGCCTTCGTAATATCCAGCATGGGCGACAATTTCACCACCACGCGACCGGCTTTTTCGAGCAGCAAATTCTGCAATGCCACCACATCGGGCGTGCAGTCGGCAATGGAAACAGTCTTCCGACCAAACGCATCTCTCCGCGCTGGATCAATGAAGATATAATCCTTTGCTCCACAATGTTTTAAATAATCCTCGGCGGTCTCATTCCAAATCTTGATATGTGAACCAAGCGCCGCAAAATTATGTCGCGCCAAATCGCAAAGTTCAACTTGGCATTCCACATAATCAGCCTGCTGGAAGCGTTGGGAGATGAAATAGGTGTCGACACCGAGGCCACCCGTAAGGTCGGCGAAGGATTTCCCCTGCATCAGGCCGGCCTTATATTTCGCGCTGGCTTCCGACGAACATTGCTCAATGGAGAGATGGGGAGGAAAGAGAAGTTCCTCGTTCGCGCTCCACGAAGGCACCTTCTTTTTTAGCAGCTGTCGCGCTTCGATCTGTCGTAGTGCCAATGAAAAGTCAGTGCCGACGGGCGCCTTTTTCAAGGCGAGCGTCGGCACGTCGGCGTTCAGGTTTTCCCTGATAAACTGTTTGGTGATTTCGTTCAAGGTCAAATCTTCTTCAGGTTCGAGACCTCAAGGTCGGTGAGGAAACGCCATTCACCACGCGGCAGTCTGTATTTGTCGAGACCGGCAAACATCACGCGGTCGAGCTTGGTCACCTCATAGCCCAAGTGTTCGAAGATGCGGCGGACGATGCGGTTGCGGCCCGAATGAAGCTCGATGCCAATGCCTTTCTTGCTGTCGTCGTCCTGGTCGTAGGCGATGTTGTCGGCAGCGATGGGACCATCGTCGAGTTCGATGCCCTCAGCGATGCGCAGCATGTCGTTCTTGGTCAAGGGCTTGTCGAGAATGACATGATAGAGCTTCGGCACCTCACTGCTCGGATGGGTCAGCTTCTTGGCCAAGTCGCCATCGTTAGTGAACAGCAGCAGGCCAGTGGTCTGCTTGTCGAGGCGGCCTACGGGATAGACACGCTCGGGGCAAGCGTTCTTTACGAGTTCCATCACGGTGTCGCGCTCATACGGGTCGTCGCTGGTGGTGATGTAGCCTTTGGGCTTGTTGAGCAAGATGTAGCGGAGCTTCTCGCGGCTGAGCGTTTGGCCTCCATAAACCACCTTGTCCTCGGTTTTCACCTTGTAGCCCATCGTGGTAATCACTTCGCCATTCACTTCGACGCAACCGGCCTTAATCAGGTCGTCGGCTTCGCGGCGCGAGCAGATGCCACAGTCGGCCAAATATTTGTTCAAGCGGATTTCGCCAGTGGCTTTCGGGCGGTCATACTGCGGGTCTTTCTCGCGAACATAACCCTTGCGCCCACGGCGCGGTTCCTCTTCATCGTCGAAGCGGCGGCGCGGACGGTCGTCGAAGCGGCGGTCGCCACGCGGACGGTCGTTATCGAAACGACGGCGCGGACGATCCTCATCGTCAAATCTACGGCGCGGACGGTCGTCATCGTGGAAACGACGCTCACGCGGCTTGTCGTCGTCAAAACGGCGGCGTGGACGATCGTCGTCATCAAATCTACGACGAGGCTGGTCATCGTCATTAAAGCGGCGAGACCTCGGACGGTCGCTGTCGTCAAACCTACGACGCGGACGGTCGTCATCGTCAAAACGACGACGTGGACGGTCACTGTCGTCAAACCTACGGCGCGGACGATCATCGTCATCAAAGCGGCGATGTGGACGGTCGTCATCATCAAAACGACGGCGCGGACGGTCGTCATGCTCGTCGTCGAAACGGCGGCGCGGACGATCGCCAAATTTGCGGTCGCCAAAGCGGCGGTCGCCATCTCTGTCATCAAATCGGCGTTCACCTCTCGGCTTGTCGCCAAATCCTCTTCTCTCTTCAGACCCTTCCTCGTCACCGTCGCGGTGATAGAACTTGAAGGACCTCCTCTGTTGGAACACTTCGCGTTCGTCAACAGGTTTTCTGGTGCGCGGACGCTTGCCAGATCTTTCGTTGTCAGTCATTTATTAATAATGTATTAGTGTTGAAAATTGATTCCTTTCGCGGAATTGGGCGGCAAAAGTACGAATAATTTGGGAATTGGGCGCTATTTTGACAAGTTTTCGATGCAAACCATAGGAAATTCCCCGCTCAACTCGCTGATTTTCTCTTCTTTCAGCTTCTTAAACCTTTTGAAAGCCTCACTTTCAGGAAACATCGGCTTGTGCTGAAGCATTTGTTGGAGTTCGACGGCAGCCTTCATCGCGGTTTTTTCCATTGGATCGATAGCAAAATCCACAAACCGCTCCCAAATGTGACGCACGGCCTGTTCGGTGGGATGCACCATGTCTTCCTTATAGAAACGATAGTCGCGCAACTCGTCAAGCATGATTTCGTAGGCAGGGAAATAATGCGCATTCCTGAAAGATTTGCACACCTCGTCGACGGCCAGCAGCAATGCAGCCTTGCTCAGCTGGTTCCCATGCAAGCCATCCTTGACATGACGCAAAGGCGACACGGTGAAGACAAACTGCTTTTCAGGATACATTTTGGCCAACCCCGAAAGCACCGCCACCGACGTGGGCACCGAGAGGCAAATCCTATCGAATTGCGAAGCAGGCAACTTGTGGCAATTGGCGACCACCTCTTGCGTTTCGTGCGAGCGAAACACCCACGACGTGCCCAAACTGATAATGATCCATCGGGCGTTTTCAAAACATCTGTGCGCTGATGCAAGCTCGGCATTAATCTGTTCCAACAAGGCTTCCTCGGTCGGTTGCCAGAAGTTTGTGTTATGGCTGAAGGTGCAATAATACGCCTCTCCCACCCTAACAACTTCCTCGTGGGCGAAAGGTCTCCCATTGGCCAAACGATGGACGGCATTGGCCACGCTGACGGGATTATAAAGCACGCCAAAAGGATTAACCAAGGCATCGAAGCCCAAGCCACGGCAAATGCTGCCCACCTCATCGGCGAAACACGAGCCTAAAAAGAGCAAACCATCGCCATAACGGATGGTTTGCTCCAAAGGTTGAATCTTTATTTCGGTTTGAAGAATCATTTGTGTTCAGCCAAATATCTCTCCACCTCAATGCCCGCCATGGCACCCGTGCCAGCAGCCACGATGGCTTGGCGATAGATGCGATCCTGGCAGTCGCCGCAGGCGAAGATGCCTTCCACATTGGTGGCCGTCGACTTAGGTTTGGTGATGATATAACCTTCCTCATCCATGTCGAGGATACCCTTGAAAGGCTCGGTGTTGGGCGTATGGCCGATAGCCTCAAAGAAACCGTCCACATAGATGGTACGTTCCTCCTTGGTGTCGCTGTGAAAGAGCACGGCGCCCTTCAGCTTCTTCATGAAGCCTTGTTGCTCGCCAAAGAGTTCCTTGGTCTGGTGCTTCCACAAAACCTCAATGTTGGGCGTATTGAGCACACGGTGCTGCATGGCCTTGGAAGCGCGCAACACGTCGCGACGAACGATGAGGTAGACCTTGTTGCAAAGTTTGGCCAAATAGGTGGCATCCTCGCAAGCCGTGTCGCCGCCGCCGACCACAGCCACGTCTTTCCCTTTATAGAAGAAGCCGTCGCAAGTGGCGCAGGCCGAAACGCCACCGCCCTTGAACTCCTCTTCGGTGGGCAAGCCCAAATAACGGGCTGCGGCACCTGTTGAGACAATAATGCTATCGGCAAGCAACTCGCCGTCGTATTCCGTCGTCACCTTGAATGGGCGTTGGCTGACATCGATGGCCGTCACTTCGCCTTCGCGTATCTCGGCACCAAAACGGAGCGCCTGCTGACGAATCTCTTCCATCATATCGGGGCCTTTCACACCGTTAGGATAGCCCGGGAAATTCTCGATTTCGGTGGTCTGGGTCAGCTGGCCACCAGGTTGCATACCTTCATAGATGACAGTTTTCACGTCGGCACGACCAGTATAAATGGCAGCGGTATAACCCGCTGGACCCGATCCAATAATCAGACATTCAACTCTTTCCATAGTTTTCTGTTGTTAGTTGTTCTGTTATTCAGTTGGTTTAATTCTGTGCAAAGGTAATTTTTTTTCTTCAAAGTGAACACCAATTCAAAAAAAGTTCCTATCTTTGCACCCGCAAATCGAAAGATAAGCAACGCAAATCAATGCAATCGGGGTGTGGTGCAGTTGGCTAGCATTCTTGCATGGGGTGCAAGCGGTCGCCCGTTCGAGTCGGGCCACTCCGACAAAAGAGCAGCTGAGAAATCGGCTGCTTTTTTTGTGCGGTTTTGGCAAGCCAAAACCACACAAAAAAAAGGACACCCACGCGGATGTCCTTTTTCATTGTCATTAAGCGAACCATCAATATTCCCAGAGGCTCTGTTCGAAGTCGAACATTTCATTCTTGATGCGCTCTGATTCGTAGAGGGCGTCAATGTTGAAAGCATAGGAGTTGATGTAACGGTCGTAAACGTTCTCTTCCTTGATGATGTAGCTGTCGAAGATACGTTTTTGAAGGACTTCGTCGAAGGTGCGACGCTGGGCTGAGTTGTTGCGGTTGAAGGCAAAGGCCTTGGCCAAAACGTCACGCGAGTCTTCGTAAGGCACCCAGCACACTTGCGACAAGCCACCATCATCGTCGACCACGATAGGGCCGAGGGCGATGATGCGCACGAGGAACTGCGACAATTTCTTGTCGAAATACCAGTCTTCCTTGATACGCAGACGGGTCACATTGAGCATACGGTCCTTGAACTCAATCTCGTTCGGCACCTCCTCGCCATCTTTCCAGATGACCGGCGGGTCGCCAATCTTTGTGTTTTCTTTTTCAAAATCGGCCAAGGTCAAAGGTGTCACCATGTCGTCGATGTTGTTTTCAACGCGATAGGGAGTGATGTCACCGCTTTGGATGCCATCATAAATCACCGTGATGAAGTTCCTCCAGTCCTCGGTCGGATTGATTGGGTAGTAGAACACTTGATTGATCTTCTGACGGAAGTCGATTTCCCTGATCACCGTCTTCTTCCACATCACGTTTGACTCGTCAATGATAGGAAGCGGCGAAGGGGTCTTTTCGTTCATAACTTGCTGCTGGCCTGAGAGGATGCTGTTCTTCGGCGGCTTGATGTCGGTCGTCTGGGCATTGAGGCACAGACTGCCGAAGAGCGCCACAAGAGTCAACATGGAAACAAGTGTCTTTTTCATCTTATAAGGGTTTTAGTAGTTTACTTAATTTCAACACCGATAGGCGTCTCAAGGGTCTTGGTCTTGCCATCATTACCACGCACTTGGATGGCCGTGAACTGGAACATGTCGCCCACGTTGGAACCACTGATGGCATTCTTGATTTCATCAGTGAACGCGCCACTGTTGGCCTTGGCTTCCTTGGTGGTACCAGCCTTGGTCTTGTAACGGAAGGTATAGCCGACCACATCGTACTTGACGCCGTCGAAGTCGAAGTCTTTCATCTCAGCTTCCACACGGTTGGCAGCAAGCAGAGCGCTCTTCGACACTTGTCCGTTGACAACGTTACGGATAAGAGCCTGAGGTTTGGGCAGGTCTTTCACACGGAACTTCATGCTACCCAAGCTGGAGCCGGCAGAACTAACATTGATAGTCACTTCGTCGGCCTCGCCGGGACGCAAGTTATAGGTGCCATTACCCGTTCTGGTCAGCGAACCATTGGTAGCCGTGGCACTGATTTCGCCACCGACACCGCCGCCCACTGCAATCGGGTTGTCGATACCACGATAAACGACGTTCATCTTGGTGGCCGAAACGCTCACCGCAGGAGGAGCCACGACGAAGGAACCTTGGAACGGGAACTCTTCCATCTTGTTGGTCGAGGGATCAAGCATGTCGATGACACCAGTGTAGCTGTGCGAGCCGACGCCAACGTTCCATTCCAACGGAATCACACCTTGGGCATCACTGGTATAGACTTTCTCAGCACCACCGTCCAACTTGACGCGGGCGGTCAGTTGCGAGTTCTTCCAAGCGGTCACCATGGCTTGGGCCTTATAGGTCTGGCCAGAGAGGAGGTAGCCACTCTCAGCAAACACCTTGGCACCGATTTCGTCGAAGGTGAAGTCTTGGGCGTGGATTTCACTCATCAATTCGGTAACGGCATTCAACTCAGCTGTCTCAGCCTCAGAGATGATCTTGTTCAACAAGGTAACATCAGCAACCAGCACCGTGTGGTGGAAGTTGTGGTATTCCCAGCTGTCTTGCACCGGGTCGGTCATGCCAGGATAGTAGCTGATCTTGGCACCGTAATACTCACCAGGAAGAGGAAGTCTCTTCATTTGGCTGTCGGTATAACCATTCTCCTCCAAATAAGCCTTCGTTCCATAGATACTATCGGTAATCAGTCCCACCTCGTGAAGGTGTTCAGGACCCATGGCCTTGATGACTTCGCCACGGAAGCGACGGACCTTTTCTGACAATTCGTAAGCCCTACCGCCGTTGCCCGGACCTTCGGGGTTGCCCATCATGTAGGCCGTCGGTTGGTTGTAGTTGTCTCTCGATTTCACCTTCGAAGTGTTGATGTTATAGATTCTCCGGCCATTGCGAACCGTGTCGGTGCTCCTCAGCAGGCCACTTTCGAGAGCCATCGAAACGGCCTCGGCGGGCGTGCCGGCCTTGTTGCACTCAATCTTCTTCACCAAGTCCCATTTCAGGGCCTCGACGTAGTTGATGAGCTCGGTAGCTTCCTCTCTCAGAGCTTGGGCTTGTTCCCAATAAGGTCCGACCTTTTCTTTGTCCAAACCATATTGTTCCTCGAAGGCAGCGTACTTCTGATTGATCTGATTCGAAAGGGTGATGTTCGTTGTCTGAACGCCCTGGTTCACGGTGTCGAAGGCATCCAAGATGTCCTTCGAGACATTCATGGCTAACAAGGCAGTGTAGACCAGGTACATCATACCGATCATTTTCTGTCTTGGGGTTTCTTTTGCGCCTGACATAATTTTACTCCTTTTTTATATTAGACAATAGGTTTGAGTAGAAATTATGCCTTGATATTCATTGCTGACAACATTCCACCATAGACGTTGTTCAAAGCGGTCAAGCGCTGCGACAATTGAGTCAACTGGGCGTTGAGTTGACCGGCGTTCTGTGATGAAGCGTTGAGGTTATCCATGTACTTGTTCATAGTTTCGGTCAACTTCTTGCTGGCGGCAGAGGTCTGCTCGGCACCTTGGAGCTGCAGCTCGTAGATGGAGTTGAGCGAGGTCATGCTGCTGGCCACCTTCTTGATGGTGTTGGCATCGAGGGCGCTGAAGTCGAGCTTGCCCAGCGAGTCGGACAACTTCTGGTTGGTTTGGACATAAGCGTTGGAGAAGTCGGCGATTGACTTCGTGGCACGGTCCATGGCGTTGGCGTAGTTGGTGGTGGCGGCCATGGCGTTGCTGATGTCGGCCATTTGGCCAGCGTTTTCGGCCAGCTTGTCGATACCTCTACCGAGTTTCTTGAAGGTGTCTTCGCTGACGTTCATCTTTTCGAACATCTTGCTCAGCATGGCTTCTTCCACGTCGGAGGTGGCACCGGCCTTGCCAGTGGCGCCAGTAGTGGCAAATTGTGTCTTTGTTTTACCATCCCAGTCTTCCTCAAGCTCGACGAACACATTGTCCCAAGCGTACTCAACATGCTGAGGCTCGAAGGCCGACATGAAGAAGATCAATGCTTCGATACCCAGACCGAGAGCCAACATGAAGTCGGCACCAGGGATGTGGGTCAGTTTGAAGTAAGCACCAATCATAACCACAGAGGCGCCCCAACCATAGAGGTAACCCATGAAGGTCTTGTACTTTTTCGATGCAAGGAATTTCTGGAAATTGCTAAGTTCTTTCTTTGCCATGACAATTAATTTTTAAAATGTGAATGATTTAGTTGATTTTCTATTTAATTTGTTGATTTTTCGATGAATAAGGGTTATCTGTACACTCTCGACATTCTCGGGTTGTCGCCCTTGTTGCGGCCTAAGTAAGGCTGGATGCAACGGAAACCGGTGTAGCAGTTGGCCGAGTCTTGATATTGGTAGTCGCGGGTGGTGACTTGCAGGTAGTAAGACACATCCTTCCACGAACCGCCGCGCACCACCTTACGCTTCATCACAGCCGGGTCGTCGGCCTTGGCGTTGTAGGTGTAGTTGGGGTTCATGTCCCAAGTGAAGTTGTAGGAATTGGGGTCGTAGGCCGTGTTAGTCCATTCGGACACGTTGCCGGCCATGTCATAGAGGCCCCAGCCATTGGGCGGGTAGCAACCCACCACGAGGGTGCGCAGGCCACCGTCGGCGAGGTAGTTGCCACGACGCGGCTTGAAGTTGGCCATGAAGCATCCTTTGGCGTTGCTGGCGTTAGGACCGCCCCAAGGATAGGGGTTCAGCATCTTGCCGCCACGGGCAGCCCATTCCCATTCGGCCTCGGTGGGCAGACGGAACTCGGAGAGGTCGGCATCCTTCCTGGTGCGCAGGTAGGAGTTGAGCAACTCGGTGCGCCACACGCAGAAGGCCTTGGCTTGTTGCCAGGTGACACCCACCACCGGGTAGTTGTCGTAGGCCGGATGCCAGAAATACTTCTCGGTCATCGGGTCGTTGAACGAATAGCTGTAGTCGTGGATCCAGCAGAGCGTGTCGGGATAGACATTGATGACTTCCGAACGGGCATAGACCGAACGGTCGCTGTAGCCCTGCCTACGGTTCGACCAAGCGCCCTTGCGGTCGACGTTGATGCCAGCGTCGGCCTCGCCCAACGAATAGTCGTTGTTGACGAGCTTGTCGTCAGCGAAGTCCTTCTTGGCGGCAGCAACCATGTCAAACCAGAAATAGGAATAATAAAGTTTTCTCGTGTCGATGTCCTTGTGGCGGAAATATCTCTCATGTTCGGGGAGATACATAGGCTCGAGGGCCTCGCGGATTTCCTGTTCCTTGCTGTTCCAATCAAGTTTTTCCTTCCAGTTCAAGTGCGGCGGATCATAGACTTCGCCCGATTTGCTCTCGGTGATGGCAAACCTGTCGGGGAAGTTTTCGGCAAGAATCCTTCTTGCGATGGAGTCTCTGACCCAATAAACAAATTGGCGGTACTCATTGTTGGTGATTTCGGTCTCGTCCATGAAGAAAGCGGAGACGGAAACCGTTTTGGGCTCGTTGAGGTAGGAACCCGTAATGTCTTCGCCACCTACGCCCATGGTGTAGTTGCCTTGCGGGACGAACACCATTCCGTAGGGGTCAGGTTGATTGAAGGTTTTGTTGGACTTCCTCACTCCAACCAACTCGCCTTGGTTTGAATTGCCGCAGGCTGTTAGCAGCATTGCGACGGAAAATACGAACAGTAGTCTTTTCATCTTCTTGACAATGATATAATTACTATTTTGTTTCTTTTTATTCTTTCAATCAATCGTGCCGGCCTTTCGGTCCAGCGTTACCTTTTAAAAACCGCCAAAATTAGAAAATATTATTTACCCCTCATCATTTTTTCCCTCTTTTTTTCTTCATTTTGACTTTAAATCAACATTAATCCACTTCCAAGCGACCTCATTCCCCCTTCAAAAATCACCTACAGATAACGGACGCTGCGATAGTCGCGTGGCGTTCGGTCGAGGTCGAGCTTGAAGCAATAACTCAATCCTATCTCGTGCGAGCCTGGCACCCCCAAGCCCAACGTATTAATATCATATGAATAAGCGATGGTCAAATCCTTGATGGTGATGCCGGCCAGGATGCCCACCGACTCCTGAAAACGGTAGTTGACGCCCAATGAGAAGAGGTTGTTGTAGACCACCCGCGCACTGGCGTTGAACTGCGTGGAGGCGATGTCGCTCATCACGCTCACCGAAGGGATAAAGGTGAAGTAAGGCATGTCCTCGAACTGGAAGGGGTAGCCAGCCACGGCATAGAAGGTGCGATCGGTGGTGAAACTCGCGCTCGATTCCGAATTGTCGTTCAGCGCTTGGCTCATGCTCTCCAGCACATTGATGACCGAGAATCCGACATAGAACGACTCTGGGACTTGCCAAAACAGGCCCAAGTTGAAGTCGAACAGCATGGCGCTCTCCTCGCCCAGGCCTTGCAGCAAGGGGTCAGTAGGCTGGTTGGGATTCAGCTGCGAGAAATTGACGGACCGGTTGAGCAAGGTGCCTGCCACGCCGATGCCGAGGGTGGAGCCGCCCAAGTCAAGGTGGAAGGAATAGCCCAAACCCACATTGACGTTGTTCTCGAAGCCCAACTTGTCCTGCATGATGCTGAAGCCTAATCCGCCATGCAGTGCACGGAAAGGCATATCGCCCGACAAGAGGAAGGTCTTGGGGGCGATGTCGTTTCCATCGTTGTCGACAAAACCGGCCCACTGCATCCTGTAAAGCCCCAACAGATTGATCCCTTCGCTCATTCCAGCGAAGCCCGCGTTAGCATAGGCATAGGAATTGGAATAGTTGGTGAACATGGGAGCTTGCTGTGCCCTGACACCGAAAGCCGTCGTCAGCATTATGGCGAAAAGGAGGGCGATATGTGTGACTTTCGTCTTCAAAACCTGTCTTTTTGTTGATTTTTGAACCGCGAATTTACGAAAATAGTATTGAACTCACCAAATTAATTTTTCAGCGACATTCTTAACCATTTGAATTTCAGAATAATATTTTTTACCTGAACAGCCTAATAATGTCGTTGCCATTGGCCAAGATGACCAAACCAAGCACAAGAATGAGTCCGACGGTCTCGGCCACCTCCATGAACTTGTCGCTGGGCTTGCGCCGTGTGATGATTTCGACGAGCAGGAAAAGGATGTGACCGCCGTCCAAGGCCGGGATGGGCAGGATGTTCATCACGGCGAGTGCGATGGAGAGGAAGGCAGTCATGCGCCAGAAGATGCTCCAAATCCATTGGTCGGGGAAGATTTTGCCGATGCTGATGAAGCCGCCCACGTTCTCGTAGCCCTTGGTCTTGGGGTTGAAGATGAGCTTGACCTGCTTCCAATAGTCGCTCAGTTCGTCGAAGGTCTTGGAGAAACCGGCGGGAATGGCCTGCCAGAAGGTGTATTCCTTGGTCTCGATCTCGAAATAGTCGGGGAGATAGGTTTTCGTGTAGGCACCAATCACGCCTTCCTCGGGGAGATGCATGGCCAAAGCCACGGTGTCGGCACCGCGCAACACAATGACTTCGATATCTTGGTTCTTGAACTGCTTGATGTTTTTGACAAAGTCCTGATAATAAGGTGTAGCGATGTCATTAATGCCTATGATGGCGTCGCCTTCCTTCAGTCCGCCAGCCTGTGCCGCCGAGTTGTCCATCACATCGGCCACCACAAAGGGGAAACGGTAGGAGATGAAGGTGGGGTCTTGCGAGCTGAGCAGAGTGGCCACGGCATCGTCGGGGAGATTAATGACGGTGTCCTTGCCATTGCGCTCCACTTCGACCGTCTTGGCCTTGTCGAGGATGATCTGCATGGGGATGTCCTGGAACTTTTCGATCTGGTTGCCATCGACGGATAAGATCTTGTCGCCATCGCGGAAACCCAACTCATAGCCGAGGCTGTCGACCGTGATGCCGTATTTGTTGACTTCCTTGGTAGGCAGATACTGTTCGCCTTCCTTGGTGAGCAGTCCGATGTAGATGACAAAAGCGAGGAGCACGTTCATGGTGACACCCGCAATCATGATGATGAAACGCTGCCAAGCGGGCTTAGAGCGGAACTCCCACGGCTGCGGGGGCTGCTGCATCTGCGACTTGTCCATCGACTCGTCGACCATGCCGGCAATCTTGTTGTAGCCGCCCAACGGGAACCACCCGATGCCGTATTCCGTGCTGTCGCTGCGGCGCCAGTCGTCCTCCGGCAAGGTGCTCAGGTCGATGGGTTCGTATTTGGTTTGCTTCTTCCCTGCCGCGTCGCGATATTCGGTGGCGGTATAGCTCTCTGGCACATTCTTCGCAAAGAACTTGAAACGCCACTTGCCGTTCACCTTCTTGCAACGGAAAATGGAGAATCCCCAGTCGAAGAAGAGGTAGAACTTGTCGACGCGCGTCTTGAAAGCCTTGGCGGCGAGGAAATGCCCCAATTCGTGGATGAAAATCAAGATGGAAAGGGAGAGGAAAAACTGCAATACCTTAATTAATATAGTCATGGTTTGTTTTGTTTATCGTTGGAAAAAGCGTGCAAAGATAATGATTTTTATTTTCCGTCGGGCTGATTAATGGTCATATATTCAACAGGATTGATGGCGATGCCGTTGTGCCAAAGCTCGAAATGGAGATGCTCGAAGGTGGCATCGTCGCCTGATTCACCCAAGATGGCGATGGCCTCACCCGCCCTGACATAATCGCCTTCCTTCTTCAAAAGCGTAGCATTGTGCTTATAGACAGAGAAATAGCTATCCTCATGCTGGATACCGATGCAATAGCCGTTGTTGATGCTCCAAGTGGAGAACACCACGGTGCCGTCCAAGGTTGCGTTGATGATTTGGTCGCCGGCGGAAACGATGTCGATGCCATAGTGAGCTTCGTCGGCATTGAAAGCATTGGTGACCGAGCCATTGAGCGGCACAAAGAAGTTCTTGACGAGGGTGCCGGGCTTGGTGGTGCTCATCAGGTCGGCACCAAAGAGGTTGTATTGGTCTTGGGCCTCGTATTCGGCGCGGAGCAGGCTGTCTTGCACCGACTTCCTCAGCGTAATTGTGTCGGTGACACCCGCTGGCAGAGGCTCGTAGATGCTCAAGGAGGCCAAGGCACTGTCGGCAGCGAAGTCGTAGCCTTCGACGATTTTCTTCAAGTTGTCGAAATAGACGTCCTTCTTGTGCATCTCGCGGCTGAGCGAGTCGGCGCGGAGGTTGAGCAGGTAGACCTCGCGGTTGAGGTTGGTGTCGGTGTAGCCAGGGATGTATTCGCGCAAGGGCGTGAATGCGATGATGAACGTGGTGATGACGATGAGCAGCAAGGCCACGCCAAAGATGACAAGGACGAGGTTGAGCAAATTGAGGCGGAACTTGAGCATGGTGTTGCCCGTTTCGTCGTGCGACATCGAGAAGTCGTATTTCCTGTTGAGCTTCTTGAGCGAGAACCACTTGCGCAACCGCGCCCGCGTGAGGATTCTATCTTTCTTTTCTTCAGCCATTTCGAGTTATTGTAAGGTATTAATAACTATGCTTGACTGAAAATATTGTGCCATCAAACAAAAAAATAGCCAACCACTTACGCAGATGACTATGTTTTCGCGATGCAATGTAACATTAGAAAAATCACAAGTTTGAGATTTCCTGTAGCGACAAGCCTGTCACTTGAGAAATGAAGTCGGCAGTGGCGCCAAGTTCCTTCATCCTACGAGCATTGGCAATGTTCGTTTGCTCATGGCCCTGGGCGAGACCTTCCGCATGACCTTCCGCGTGGCCTTGGGCAAGACCTTCTGCATGGCCTTCCGCGTGGCCTTGGGCAAGACCTTCTGCATGGCCTTGGGCGAAGCCTCTTTCGCGAGCCTTTTTCGTCTCGCCGTACAACAGCGTCCTATGCGTAGAAACAGCATCCCAATAACGGTCGTAGGCGTACAACTCCGATTTACTGTAGCTCGCCTCTTCCAGCAGTTGTAGGGCCTTTTTCGTGTATCGGTTGTCTAAAAGTTCTTTCGGCACCGACTCCGTTTGGTCTTTCACCTCGGTCAGATAGCGCAGCCACAACACTACCATCTTCTTGTCCCTGAAGTTCTTAGGCTTGAACTTGGGCAGCTCCACAAACACGAATTCCATCCCTTTCAGGTGTTCGTTGGTCTCGTACACGTCGACGATGCTGTAGTGGTGGTAGCAGTTCTCCGCATCCTTCAGCTCGGTCCTGAACACATCATTCACCAAACTCAGCGAATAGACGGGCTGCAAGTCGGAGTAGCGCCTTCCCCTGTCCAACTGGCGGACATACGCCTTCGACGAGTTGAAAAGCACCCGTTGCAGGAAATCGTCAGTCCAATACATCTGCATCTCGACGATGAACTGGCGGCCTTGCTTGTCGAAACACCTGACGTCCACGATGGAATCCTTGCTGAAAGGCGTTTCGGGGACAATCTCCGCAGGCAGGTATTCCACACTCTCAATGTAGTCGTCTTCGGAGGCGAAAGGCATAAGGGCGTTCAAGAAACTGATGAGCAAATCAGGATGTTCGCCAAACACCTTCTTGAAGGTAAGGTCGTTGCGTGGGTCGAGGTATCTCATAGTGTTCCAATTTGTTTCTGACGGCAAAGATAGACAAATTTGCTGGTTTGGAGAAGCCTTTGCCCTAAAAACTTCACTCCTTGACGAACTTCCCGCCCGCCAGTTCCTGTTCTGCGTTGTAGACGCGATAGGTGTAGACGCCCGCCTTGAGGCCCGAAACGCCCACCGTGAGCACATTGCCTTCGCCACGGACAAACCTGTCAACGCAGGGACGGCCAAGGGCATCCGTGATGCTGATGCGGCAGCCTTCCAAGTTGAGCACATCGCTGATGTCGATGTTCAACTCATCCTTGGCAGGGTTGGGATAAGCCATAGCCTTTATCGCTTCCTTTGGCAATTCCTTTACACTACAAGGAATGGGATTGAAATCCTCGCGGTTCATTTTGATGAGTTTGCCCTGGGACTTTTGATTGCTTAAAGTAAAGAATGTGACAATGATGCACCCTCCATCATTTTGAGGCAAAATGAAGTAAGACGGATGATTAGTGTACTCTTCATCAAGAAACACCTTGTTACCAAGAATTTCCATGTCTTTGTCGAATAGGCAAACACTTGGGAAATAGGGGCCATACATGCTTTCCGAGGAACGATAGGAACCATAGATGGTCGTGTCGTTGACAAAGGTGGCACTGTTGTACTTCCCTGACGCGGTACGGAACGGAAGTACAGGCTCGATGCGAATGGTATCCAGCCGTGGAACGCCACCACTCAATTTCACATCAAGCAGGCCTATGGTACGCGATTGCGCATCATAAGGCCTCAATGTTCCAAATACAAGCAAATCATCGTCCGAAAGCCAACAACATGAACTGTATTCGGTGAAAAGCAACATATGGTCGTTCTCCATCCAAATGTTGTCAATGTAATTGAAGTCGCGGTCATAGCAAATGAGGGACGGGAGGCCGTTTTGCCCTCTTCCCATCAGAACCAGTCCGTCATTCCAGGGATTCTTTAGAATCTGGTGGCATTCGAACTCCTGTAAATAGTACTCGGGATGGGGCGCTTCTGGCATGACATAGCGGCAACGTATGGTGTCGGCTTTTTCGTCAAATCGATATAGGTAAGGACGTGTGAAATAGCTTCCATTTATAGCGGGATACCTTGCACCCCCTGTCATCACCACTGTGCCATCTTCGTCAAGGAGAAGCCGCCCTCCGTGGAGCGAGAGGGCGGTTTCCGTCTTTTCGTAGCGCTTGTCTGCAACGATATCCAAATTGGCATCAAGCACCATTGCCACTACGGCTTCTTCCGAAGCGACGCCTGCCGCAAAATAGTTGCCGTTAGGCAGTTGCACAACATCTGTCAGTATCAACCCGTCAAAGCCTTCGTATTCACGCTCAAAATGCGTCCCGTCCGACTCAACATGCATCACAATCGGGTGGCAATCTGGATAAACAAGGCCGCTTCCACCCACCATGATACCATTCCCTTCCGCGTCAAGAATGCCATTCACATAGGCGATATAACTCTCGCCATTCGAATAGTCAAATTCCCATTGTTGGGCCATCACAGGAAACGTCCATGCCGCAAGCAGCAGCAAAAGGACGGCTTTTCTCATTGTCGTTTTTTTCATCGTTTTATGGATTTGAGATTTTGAGGGCAAAAATAGGGATATTTATGACTTACCCAAACCATTGGAGGCGTTTTGTCCATATCTTTTTTGGAAGGTTTGTTTTTATGATATTGGTTGTCAATTGTTTGTAAAATTTTGCTACAAAGTTTTGTCCATACGATTTTTGGGGATGGAGATGGGAGAAAAACAAAAAAGGCCAGCCTTTTTCAGGACCAGCCTTTTGCTCGTTTCCATTAATTCTGGATTGCTTCTTATCTTGTCTGGATTGCTTCGTTCCTCGCAATGACGCAAAGCGTGTCATACGTACGAAGCCATTCAACATTCAGCATTCATAATTCCTCATTCAGAATTACATCATCCCATCCATTCCGCCGCCCATGGGCATCGGAGGTGTGGGAGGCGTAGGCTCCTTGTGGTTGCTGATGACGCACTCGGTGGTCAGCAACATGCCGGCGATGCTGGCAGCGTTCTCCAAGGCCACGCGCGACACCTTCACGGGGTCGATGACACCCGTTTCGAGCAGGTTCTCGTAAACCTCGGTGCGGGCGTTGAAGCCGAAGTCGTTCTTGCCTTCCTTCACCTTGTTAACCACGACCGAGCCTTCCAAGCCGGCGTTCTCAACAATCTGGCGCAGCGGCTCTTCCAAGGCGCGCTTGATGATGGCGATACCCGTGGTCTCATCCTCGTTGTCGCCCTTCAGCTTCTCGATGGCCTTGATGGCGCGGATGAAACCGACACCGCCGCCAGGGATGATACCCTCTTCGATGGCAGCGCGGGTGGCGTTCAAAGCGTCCTCAACGCGGTCTTTCTTCTCCTTCATCTCGACCTCGGAGGCGGCACCCACATAGATGACTGCCACGCCACCTGCCAACTTGGCCAAGCGCTCTTGCAGCTTCTCGCGGTCGTAGTCGCTCGTGGTGGTCTTGATTTGGGCCTTGATTTGGTTGGTGCGGGCCTCGATGTCGCTCTTGGCGCCGTGACCGTTCACGATGGTGGTGTTGTCCTTGTTGATGCTCACCTTGTCGGCCTGGCCGAGCATTTGAAGGGTGGCGTCTTCAAGCTTGTAGCCCTTCTCTTCGCTGATGACGGTGCCACCGGTCAGGATGGCGATGTCTTCCAGCATCTCTTTACGACGGTCACCGAAGCCAGGAGCCTTGACGGCAGCGACTTTCAGCGAGCCACGCAGACGGTTGACGACCAAGGTAGCCAAGGCCTCGCCGTCGATGTCCTCAGCGATGATGATGAGGGCGCGACCGGTTTGCAGGGTCTTTTCGAGCACGGGCAGCAAGTCCTTCATCACGGAGATCTTCTTGTCGTAGATCAAGATGTAAGGATTCTCGTAGACGGCTTCCATCTTCTCGGTGTTGGTGACGAAGTAAGGCGAGATGTAGCCACGGTCGAACTGCATGCCTTCGACGACGTCGACGTAGGTGTTGATGCCTTTGGCGTCCTCAACGGTGATCACGCCTTCTTGCTTCACCTTGCCCATAGCCTCGGCGATGAGGCCGCCGATGGTGCTGTCGTTGTTGGCCGAAATGGTGGCCACTTGCTTAATCTTCTCGTTGTCGCCGTCGACCTTCACCGACATCTTCTTCAGCGAAGCGACCACAGCGGCCACAGCCTTGTCGATACCGCGCTTCAAGTCGAGCGGGTTGGCACCGGCGGTGACGTTCTTCAAACCCGTGGCAACGATGGCTTGAGCCAACACGGTGGCGGTGGTGGTACCATCACCAGCCAAGTCGTTGGTCTTGGAGGCCACTTCCTTCACGAGTTGGGCGCCCATGTTTTCGACGGGGTCGATGAGTTCGATTTCCTTGGCGACCGTCACACCGTCCTTGGTGATTTGGGGAGCGCCATACGATTTTTCGATGACCACGTTACGACCTTTGGGGCCGAGGGTCACCTTCACTGCGTTTGACAAAGCATCGACGCCTTTCTTCAGGCCATCGCGCGATTCGATATTGAAAAGAATGTCTTTTGCCATGATATTTGTTGTTTATTTGTTGACTGTTGAAGTGTTTAATTGTTGTTTGTCACAAAACTTGCAAAACCTTCAAAACCGTTTTTTGTTCATGGAAGCCTGCCAACCGGCGGCTTCCAGCGGCAAGGCGGTTGCCATGCCGCTCAAACACGAAAGAAGTTTTGCTTGTTTTGTGGGTTTTGTGATTAAATGATAGCGATGACGTCGTTTTCACGCATAATCATATAATCCTTGCCGTCGAGGTGGAACTCGGTGCCGGCATATTTGCCATAGATGACATTATCGCCGACTTTCAGCGTCATTTGGTTGTCCTTGGTGCCAGGGCCAACGGCGACCACTGTGCCTTGTTGGGGTTTTTCTTTTGCGGTGTCGGGGATGATGATACCGCTTGCGGTTTTCTGTTCGGCGGCGGCGGGCTCGATGACCACGCGGTCAGCCAAAGGTTTGATTGATAATTGTGCCATTTTATTTGTTGTTTAATTGTTGATTGTTTATTCGTTGAATTGTTGACGCGGGACTGCGGGACGCGGGACGCGAGACCGCAATCCACTCGGCAACGGCGCGTTTTTGTCACATTTCGTGCCAAAGTGGAAAATGGCAGGTTTTTGTCAGTTGGGGTGACAAAGTGACACGAAGAGGCGACGCTATCGAGAAACAGTGAATGGTTTCGAAAAATATGCCTATACTCGGCGGAAAGTGGAAAAATTTGACAGATTCCGCTGAGTATAGGTATATTTTCTATTTCTCAAAAAGTGCATCAGAAGTGATTACTGCTTGAAATTCATCAGAAAAGGAGAGGTTTTCATTTTATTTCTAATTCGAAAAGTCACAAAAGTGTCCATAACTCGAAATTTTGTTGAGATATGGACACTTTTGAGTGTTATTGTCGGAACAAAGCGGCCATGACAATCATAAACAAAGCGGCTGCCACGGTGCTTCGACAGGCTCAGCCTTGTGACAATCCTATACCACCTCACCCAGGCGAATGTTCTCAATTGAGAGATTTATTCTGCATTGTGAACAAGACGCACTGAATATCCACCTTCGTACGACCCCGTCATAAAATAATAATATGGAACAAAACCCATTTCTCGCGAATTTCCATATTCATCGGTTGAACTTAATCTATACTGTCCCCTATAACCCACTTCTGTTACCGTTGTCTTATAACGGTAACCTGCAGTAGGCCAAAACACCGCACCAGCAGCCTCCATCTTCTCCCATTCATTGACACTATATACGGGGGGCACATGAGTTCCTGTCCAGGTGCTTCTTAATGAAATTTCCGCAGGGCATCTCCAATTGTCTGGAAGCATAATCATGCCATAACCATTGTTACCTTCAATTTCACCGAACGCGTATGTGACATCCGACTCGTGAGTCGCAAACATGTAATTGTATTCATCCTTTGTGGGAGTACGCCAAAGATTGGGCACATTGCCCCCATTGCTTATAGCATTAGTGCCCCAGTCGATAAAACCATAATTTTGAGATGTTGTTGTTGGATTATTACCCGTCCCCCATTCAAAAAGACTAACTACATCTTGATTCTCATAATTATTGCCCACATCCTGTCCATTGGTTTCCACAATGTCATATTGTTCGTTCAAGAAACTCCATGTGGCAGTAGAAATGGTATAAGTCAAATTGGCTTGCGAGAAATGGACGACTGCACCTTCGCTATTAACCGCAAACTCGCCTCGTAATGTGCCTTTTTGGTACGAAGTTGCCGACACTTCAATCGGTGTGTCCACAACCCCATTGCTACAATAGAACCTGCCACCAATAATGCCGTAATTAAACACATCATTGCAAGTGCCTGTGGTTCTCTTGGACACAAAAGTAATGTTAGTGGTCATTTCTTCTGTTCCGTCCGTATGGTTGGGCAGAAGCACTACATAGCAAGGGCTGGTTGCGCCTTCAGCAACTGTTCCGGCACAAATGTAGTTGTCCTTTTCATTGTCAACTTTGCCGAAAGTGGGGGCATTGGTCGTAAAGTCAATGGCCATCTTGTTGTTGATGTTGCTTCCGTAGAAGAACACCTTCTCGCCTGTTTCTGCCATGCCTGCAATGTTGAAATAAGCCATAGCCACGAGTGACTTCATTGAAGCTTGAGCCATTATGGTTTCACCTTCGGTCACTTCCACATCGGTCTGCAAGCCATAGCCCACATGGAAGTCGCCAAGGTTAGCAAGGGTGCCGTCTTGGTCGGAAAAGTCCATCGTGAAATCTGTAGCTCCTATAGCGATGGTTTGAGTGTTTCCAACATAGTAATAATGAAAATCGTAGGTGCCGCTGCTGATGTTTAACGTTCCTGTAAAGGTATTGCCGCCTTCACTGCCGTTGGTCACATAGCCGACACATTGTCCATTAGTGACCACATAGATTTTCTCGTTGGTGTTCCATGCGATAGAGCCGTTTGCACCGAAGCTGGTTTTTGAGCCTCCATTGTCGGCAGTCAGCTCCATTTTGATGCCATTGCCCTGCTCATTGTCTCCTGTGTTTTCCTGTTTTTTGCATTGGGTAAAGAGTGCCAACACTGCCAATGCCAGGATTAATGCCGCTTTTCTCATTGTCTACTCTCCTTTCCCTTTTTGGATTCGACGATTGCATATCCGGTACCTGCCATCGTTAAGATAAGCCATCCGCTTCCAATGGGAGCCTCTTGTGTAGGGTCTTGCGGGGTCATGCCGCCCGACCATTCCATTCCGTCGCTGCTGCCGCTATTGCCTCTGCCGAGCATGCCTTTGCTGCCATTCCCTTCAGCATTGTCCTGTGCGCCGAACATTCCTTTCTGTGCCATCATGTTAGTCGGCAACAACAGTCCTATTGCCATTGCCCAAGAAAGCAGCAATACTTTCTTCTTTTTTGTCGTTTTCATTTTTGAGAGTTGATTTGAATTGATATAATTATTCGTCTGCCTCAAGGCTCATGAAGCGTTCGTTTACAGGCAAAGAGAGCGGAGCCTCCCAATCTTATCCTTATTTCTGACAGTTGGACCTAGACTTCCCATAAGAAAAGAAACAATGAATAAGGGTTTGCTCCGCTGTATATGTTGTGCGATGAAACACAGACATAACAGCGAAAGCAACCTTCTTACCCTTTATCCTCTTTCTTATTTCACAGATGAATTGTCTAGGTTCACTGTCGAGGAACAAAGCGAAGAATGCGCTTTCTCTGGCCAAATCGATTTCTCCCGAAATGGCGGGGACAAAAATAGGGAAAAATTCTTTTGGAGAATGAAAAGGAGACAAAATTTTTGGAAATCCGTTGAAAAGGATGGCCCTGTTTGGGGATTTTGTTATTTTTGCGGTCGAAAACAACAACAATATGACACAAATTCCAAAAACCTCGGTCTCGTAATGTTTAACTGGGTGGTGCCAAAAGGTATAGCAACCACCCGCAACATTCGAGACACAATGAGTAGAAGCAAGAAAAAGACACCTGCCAGCACCTGTTGCTGCTGCAAGTCACAAAAACGCGGAAAACGATTCTGTAACCGCAAGTTTCGCCGCCGCGAACGAATGATGATGGGCAAAGGCCAATATGACCGACTGCCGAACAAAACGATTGAGGTTACCGACCCATGGGATTTAGGCGGTGATGGCAAAACCTTTTGGGGGTTCAGCCCAAATGAAGATTGGTTTGTCCGTCTGATGCGCAAATAAAGATTTGTTTTTCTCCAAAAGCCTTATCGCGAAGTCACAGCATAATGCGTGACTTTTCCGTCTTTCCAATCACATTCCACTACCTTGTTGCCTCGGGCGCAGAGGCCCTTGAAATGGCCGTCCTTCCATACCGAAGGCAGGGCGGGCAGCAACTCGATTTGGCCATCGTGGCTTTGCAGCAACATCTCGGCGATGCCTGCCGTGCCGCCAAAGTTGCCGTCGATTTGGAAAGGCGGATGGGCGCAGAAGAGGTTGGGATAGGTGCCTGCAGAATGGCTTCCGTCAAGGTGGACGGCAGGTTCAAGCAGATTCCTCAACAGACGATAGGCATGGTCGCCGTCGTGGAGGCGCGCCCAGAAACAGATTTTCCACGCCCGCGACCAACCCGTGCCTTCGTCACCGCGACGCAGCAAGGTCTCGCGACAAGCGTCCAGTAATTCCGGCGTCTTCGATTGGGTCAGCATCGAGCCAGGATAGAGGCCAAAGAGGTGCGACACATGGCGGTGCTGCGGTTCCACTTCTTTGTAGTCTTTCAGCCATTCCTGCAAATAGCCCTGCTCGCTGACTTGCATCGGCGGGAAATGGGATTTTGCGGTTTGCAGGCTGTCGGCGAAAGGCCCGTCGACACCCAAAATCTCTACCGACCGACAAACGGCATCATACAACTCGCTGACGATCTGCACATCCATCGTGCTACCCATGCACACGCTGACCGTTGTGCTATCGTTGAGCCAAAAGGCGTTTTCGGGCGAGGTCGTCGGGGCGGTCACGCGCCAACCGTGCTCGGGTTCGGTAATCATCGCGTCGAGGAAAAACAAGGCAGCTTCTTTTATTAATGGATAGGCTTCGCGGAGGAAGGCCGTGTCGTTGGTGAACTCGAAATGTTGCCAGGCATGGAGGGCGAGCCAAGCCCCGCCCGTGTTGGTGGCGCCCCACGAGGGATGCTCGCCAGGCGCCGTGAAGCCCCACGGATTGCTGACCACATGGGCCGTCCAGCCCCGTGCGCCATAGAACGACTGCGCCGTCCTCCTCCCCGACTCCATCAGCCCTTGCGCATAACGGATCAAAGGCAGGTGAAGCTCCGAGAGGTTGCAGACCTCGCAAGGCCAATGGTTCATCTCCACATTGATATTCAGGTGATAGTCGCCGTTCCAAGGCGTTTGGATGGTGTTGGCCCATAGTCCTTGTAGGTTGGGTGGCAACAAATCCTCGCGCGTCGAACTGATGAGCAGGTAACGCCCGAAATGGAAATAACACACGGGCAGCCACGGGTCGTCGTTCACGAGGAAGTCCTTCCAATGGTCTTCCAACGTAAGGCCTTGTTTCTCTTTCGGTTCGCCAATTTGGAGTTCAACGCGGTCAAACAACTCGTGGTGCGCTTCAAGATGGTCTTGCTTCATTGCCTCAAAGCCTTTGACGAGAGCTTTTTCCAAGTGTTCGTCGACATAATCCTTCGGGTCGGCGCATATGAAATCAGTGGCGGCACAAAAATAAATGTTGGTCGCATCGTTTTCCGTAACCGCTTGGGCTTTGGCATAATACCTCATGCCTTCCACACCCTCCACGTTGCTATCCAGTTGGCCAAACATCACCACGCCATCCGCATCGGTAATCACTTGGGCGTTCTCCTCTCTTGAAAGCGCGAAAGAGCAGGAAGCCGGACCCGACAAGCGGATAACCGCCACGTCATCCGTCCGTGAGATGAAAGCTTCGCGTTCATAATGCTGTCCGCCTTTATCAAACGAGACTGTATGTGTGGCATCATCAAGGCAAAGTGTTCGTTGATAATTGGTTACGGAATCCGCATTGGGATAATGGTATTTAATCGTCATGTTGCCCAAGGTCTGGTAGCAACCGAAAGGCACCTTCGCGCCTTGTCCATGACCCGAGCCTTCGCCGCCGCAGACAAAGGTCTCATACATCAGGTTTTGGGCTTCGTCGTTCTTGCCTTCCTTCAAGAGCCGTTGGATTTCGGGCAGCGACTGCAAGGCCAAGGGGTTGCTGTCGTCGCTCGGCGCACCGCTCCACAAAGTGATGTCGTTCAGCACGATGGTCTCCTTCTCAACACCGCCATCGGGCATCATGCCGAGGTGGCCGTTGCCCAGAGGGAAACATTCCTCCCAGATTTGGGCAAGGGCAGTGTAAGTGAGGTTCCAAAGTGATGTTTGCGGCTTTTTGTTGCAAGCCACGAGTGCTAGAACCATTAATATCAGGGAAAGGAGTTTTTTCACTTGAAACAACAGAGGCCTATCATAAAACTATTCAGAAATCTATTTTCCAAATACTTTTAGCGCAACTACCCATTTGCTGTTGCCGTCTGTTAATAGCTTCTCCATTCCACTCAAAGTAATCCTCAGGAATCGATTTTGTGGTTTCAAAAGCAGACTGGCTAAAAACTACTTTCTTGTCAGAATAAGGTTTGTTTTCCAGACCCCTATTATATGCTTTTTCAAGCAAGCAAAGATTCCCCAAACGATAAATCAGTGAATCAAATTCATAGTTGTTATCACCCCACTCTTCGCCTGGATTTTGAGGCAGTATATGCTCTACCGTATCGGTTTCACTATTAAAATTCACATCTCTTGAGCCCCCCTTAAACCTCTCGTATTTGCCCAAAATATAACGGACAATTTTGTTGTTCCTCGAATTTTCAACAAAGCTCTTATGATTGAAAATTGGCAAAAACTCATTATCGTCCACATAAATATCTTTCAACAATACGCGAGAGTAATTCTTATCTGAAGAGATCCGAACAGCAATGGTATTGTAAACACGTTCAATGTCATTAGGATTCTTGGCACAAATTACGCTATAGCGGAATCCTATAACGATCACATCATTCAGCAATCTTTCAAACGAACCGAAATCCAAAGATTTATAAGCAGCCATCAATAAAGAATAGGGCTGTTTCAGATTGAAAAGATTCAGCAATTCAATATTCTCAGTAATGTCTCTATTGCCATGCCACAATTCATCATTAGCATTCCGCAATGCCATATACACATCACTATAGCCCATCATTTCGTTGATCAGAGCAAAAACCTCAGAATCGGTCTTTATCTTGTCACGGATGGCTTTAAACAAATCACTGGATCTTACAGTCTTGTTCTTTGAATTCCAATAATAACGGATGAAATCTGGAAGTTTTTCCGCTTGAATGTTTTTGGTAAGTGACGACCATTTCTCCTCTAATGTCAGGATTCTATCAGGATGTGATGATGTATTATCTACCAAAGAAAACAGATAATTCTTCAACAAGTCTGCTGACGATAGCTGCACACCACGAGCATTCAATGTTTCAAAAACCCTGAATGCATTCATTTCGTTGCTCACTCGAATAATGGTGAAATACAGATTATCAACGATATATGTAATAAACTCAGCATACTCACGCCCAGATTGGAACTTGTTGATCAGCTGACGTTCATACCATTCAAAGCATTTCTTCATCAGCTTTTCAGTGTATGAAGTATTGCGCAGCCTCAATTCACCAAGTTTCACAATGTAGTCCTTATAATACCCATCATTGTTTCGGTTCAACACCAGGATATTATCATACTCAAGACTAACAGGATCGACATTGCCAATATATGTGTCTTTTAGGGTCTTTATGCGTTGCTCATTTTCCTCGACTTCAATTCCCTTGTCAATCAAGCCTTGAATTGACTTAATGGCAGCAAGTATGATCATGGTTATGGTTGTAAACCTCTGCTGGCCGTCAATGATTAAGCAATCCTTGCCATTCAAGGTTTGCAACACCAAATAACCCATGTAGTGTTCTCCTTTCTCGGCAATCATACTTTCAATATCCTGCCAAAGATCATCCCATTGCTCCACATCCCAAGAATAATCCCTCTGGAACTTTGGAATAATATATTTTCCACCACTTCTGATAAGCGAACCAAAATGGTTTGTCGTTGAATCTTGAATGCCAATCATTTTTCTTAGTAGTTTATAATCGCTGCAAAATTACTAATAATTCACTAATTACCGTTGTTTTGATTTTACCTTCACAACTTATTTTCATCAATAATTCTTATAAAAGGCCTCTGCCTTAAACTTTACAAATTCATCAGTTTTATTCATCCCGCGCGAAATCACCTGGAATGGCTCAAGACGTGCCACCTCGGTTTGCAAATCTTTGGCTGTTTTGTTGCTGCATCCGAGAATGTCCTGAATGTCCTTTGCTGTCGTTCCTTGACATTGGAATAAGAACGAGAACTCAAGTAGTTCTTGAAAATCAAAGAATTTCTGCTGATAATCCGATGGCGATTGCGACGCAAAGAAAACCACCACACCTTTTGAGCGACCTTCTCTGATAATTCTTTGGAGAAATATATTTTTCTGGCACAAATAATTATGTGCCTCGTCAATGACCAATATCGTTCTTATGGTACGTCGGCCATCTATAACTTTGCTATCAGGCAGTCCAACCATCTCCTTATAAAGACGCTCGATGACAAGATATGCCACAAGTTCTTTCAACACCGGCATTTTGTGTACATCAATAATCATCGTGCGATTGCTAATGCGTTCAATGGGAGGTACAACTGAATTGTGCGACCAGAATAAATCAAATTGGGCCAAGTCTCTCAACACCTCAATCAAGGTGTCATCCCTTTTCCCTTCATCGGCGTATGCACCTCGTGCTATTTCATAGACATCGTTGAAATCAGGGAAAGGCCTATCCGAGCCTTGCCTGGCTTGGTAACCAGCGACGATAGCATCCGTCAACGCGCCCTTTTGCACAACGCCCATGGCTGAATTAATGGACGAAAAGCTCTCCGCCTTTTCGCGGGCTGACAGCAATATGGATTGTTCGCTATAGTCCGACAAAATAAACGGACTAATCGGCAATTGGTCTTCTCCTTGAAGCAGTTTGTATGTCCTACATCGGCTGGCATCAATGAATTTTTGGTTATCAACGACATCGCCTTTATAGTCAAAGTAAATGAAATTGGTTTGGTATTCTGATTGTTTGCGAATATCGGCAAGGATTTTGAGCAAAAACTGCGTCTTACCAACACCTGGTATGCCCATTATGGCAAGATGCGAGTTTGCATGAATCGAGGTGTTGTTTAGCCCCATTATCAAATCCTCGTTATTTACGACATTTCTACCAATGAAAATATCAAGGTCCTTGGTTTTCACATCATAATGACCTGACAATTTAATTATCTTGACCAATTCAGCATACCACCTATTGACATCTTCGCCATTGTTGTGATACAACTGCCATAGTAATTCTGCACCATGATCTACATGGTTCTTAATAATGGAATGGTTGCTATAAAACTCTTGTTCGTCAATATCGCTTTTCTGATATACAAAACCGATAAGAGTACGAAGGAAAACCTCATCATTGCCCACAAATGTTGGCCGCTTCATCTCTCCCCCTGAGAAATTTGTACTTTCCGGCACCTCTTTTCCATTGGTTGTTATTGAATAGGCAAAAGCCAAACGTGCCACAACGGCTTTGTCAAGATTTGTCGCGCTACGTAACGCGCTGATATATTCGTCTGCTTTCAGTGAAGTATATAATCTGTCTGCCATAATGTCTGCGTTTTAATCCCAGAAGTAACCCTCTGAAACCGTTGTTAATTCTTGATTCTTATTAAACACCAGCCGTGCTGCTCCAGAAAGGTGCGACTCCAAATTCTTGAAGTAATTGCTGTCGACTTCGGTATCTGTTGAAAGTATGATAACCTGTTCGGCGGCATTGGGAAAATACTGTCGGACAATATTGTCACGATGAACGCTATCCAATCTGGAAAGCGGTGTGTCAATGATGATCGGCAAATTGAGTTGCGAAGTCTGAGCCAAGCCCCAAAGCAACGAAATGGCAAAGACCTCCTTTTCGCCAGCCGACAAACCCGACTTGCGCATAATATTGCCATTTTTGTCCTTGATGGTCATTTCGTAGGTCTTTTCGTCAATATCGATGCTTTTCACCAAATCCGATTTACTCGACAAACGCACAAACATTTCAAACGTCTTGTCGCGAAGCAGCTGGATTTTATTCTTACGAAGCTTTACAATATAGGCATTCAACATATTGGCAATGGCATCACATTCCTCGATAAACCTCGCTTTTTCCTGTGATGTGTTATGCCGTTCATACAGCTTGTTAAGCTCCATTTCTATATCCTTTATCCTGCCTTCAACAATATGTATTTCATCCTGCAAGTTATTGATGCTTACAGAAAGCCGTCCAATTTGGATCTGACAGCTTTCCATTGTTTCCTGCAAAGAATCGAACAATTCTCGTTCGCTTTGTGTGTTTCCCCTTGATTGCAGGCTCGACTGAATGCTATGGATTTCATCATCCACTTCCTGTTTTTGTGCAATTAAGTCGTGCAATTGCAGCACATCGCTTTGCTCAATCTCCTCCATCTTGTTGAGCACCTTTGCTGCATCACGATCGCTCAAATTAAGTATTTTGGCTACTTCTTCGGCACTATCACCACTAAACAAGGCAAGCAGACGCTTTTCAATTTCGTCTTTTTGACTTTCGGTAAGCGGATTGCCAGTGATTGGGCGAGGATTGTCAATCGTATAAACGATTTGGCGTGTCAGCTCAGGGGCATTCTCAGCAAAGAACTTTCCGCGCTGTGCATGGTGTTCTTTCTCTATCTGCTGCTTTAACGGCTCAAACAGTTTCCCAGCCATCGCCCAAGGCAAAAACTGCTCAGTCAACTGTTTGATTTGGGCATCAAGTTGCCCGCTCTGCGTGGATAATTGGATGCGTTTTTTCTCCTTCTGCTTGATCACTTCCGACGATTCGGGGTCGATGCTGAAAATGTTGCGGAAACGGTTTTGCGCATCTTCTTTCTGCTTCTTGAAATCGTCTAATTGCTGTTGCAAATCAACCAAGTCTTCTCGTTTACTCTTCAGCTTGCGCTGCTCTTTTTTCAATTCCGATTCCTTGAAATTGATGTCCTCGTCCGAAATCTCGACAAAGCCTTTACGCTCCTCGTGTTTCAGATATACCACATCTTCGGCAAGCCGTGAAATGTATTGGATTCCCAATGCGGCCTCCAACGAATCTTTCAGGCGCACCTCGGAGTGGTCATCGGCGGCAATCTCTTGGATTTTTTCACCGTCAAAGAAAAAAAACTGCGTGATGCTTTTAGGGATGGTGCTGTTGATGTAGTCCTGCCACATTTCCTTGTTTTGGACAGAAACGCGCCTTCCGTCCTTTACCACGGTAAGTTTCTCGACCAAGTCTTTGGCCAATGGTTTTTCGCAAGCATTGGCACTCCAGCTTCGTTTCACAAGAACAGTTTCAGCATTGTCGGTTTCAAATTCCAATTCAAAGCTTACGAAAGCATTCCCTTTTACCAGTTCTTTATGGTTGATGGATTTGTAGATGACATCGACACGCTCACCATAAAGGCAAATGTTGACTGCCTCCATGATGGATGTCTTGCCTGCGCCATTCATACCTCCCACAAGAAAAATGCTCTTGCCTGTCTCGCTTTGCGGGAATTCCAATTTGGTTGGAAACTGAAACGATTTGTAGTTCTCTATGGTAAGATAGTTGAATTTCATTGTTCCTGCTGTTTAAGGTCCGATTTGATGGTTTCTTTCAATGCCTCGTACACACCTGTACGGCGGTCGCGGAACTGGTATTCGCGCACAGTTTCAAGTAGGTGTTGCACCTTCTCAAAACTCACATCATATTGCTGGCAAAGTTGCTGCAAAAGCTCTTGGTCGGTATTGTTCATGTCTATTTGTGTTTGTTTGCTTCTTGTTCTATTAGTTCTTCCACCCGATGCTTGGCTTGAGCAAGTAATTGTTCCGATTGATTTTTTGCTTTTATTGAGTTTTGCACAAGCTCGGTTACTTTTCGTCGAACCGACTTTTCAAAAACAGGAATCGGAATTCTCGCCAAATAATCATCTGGCAATGAAATAATACCTGTTGTGCCAGAAATCCCTCTATAAATAAGCTTTTGTCCTACTTCTGTTGACAAGAAAAGCATAGTGGGAATTTCAATATCACTCAACGATAAGTCTTTCTTTCTAAGTATCCTTAAAGTACCATCAATGGCACAATTTGTTTCTTTATCAGTAACATAACTCATCCTACCTAATGATCCTACACCCATAGCCGCGAGAATCAAATCGTCCTCTCTAGTTTGCGTCAACGGCTCTTGGGAGTCTGCATAATCTGAAATCCTCTTTTTGTCAACATTAGGTGTTCTCACATTTTTTGTCTTTACAACCGGAACACCCGATTGATAATAACATTTAGGGGTATATCCTCTTATGATTTCAAAGACATCATTAATCGTCACAGCTTCTTTTAAGAAGTCTTGGGAAAGTATACAATAAACATCAGGTGAAAAATACTCTGCATTTATCCTTCTTTCTTTATTCACCTCGCAATAATCCGCCGTGTACCATTTCTTGTTTGGAAGTTTCAGTTGGTCAAGTTGAAGTTCTTTGGCAAGAAGGGTTTCAGCTTGGTTGTAAAGAGAATGAGAACGTATAGAAAGACTATAACTCTCTCTAATAATACTTGTTATTTCATCAATAGAATCTTCAAAAATTGGTACAGGAATACTATATAATTCTGGTTTAGAAACATAAGAAATCAATGTATTAACCTTTGTCCTATCGCGCAAAATTTTTCCATATTTACAACTAAAATAAGCAAAAATATATTCCGGTGTAACAGACTTTTCATCTATTGTTAATTTGAACAATGTACCAGTAACCAAAGTTCTCTTTGGCATATATTCTTGAACAATTGTGACTTTTTCTGCCTGCCCTTTAACCTCAATTAATAATTCGCCACTTTTTATTCTTCCTTTTGGGTATTTGTCCCAATCTTTTTCAGATACGAATCCGATTCCCTTTACGTCAATCCACAAACCATCATCGCTAACATTTGTTGCTTGCAAGAACCTAACATCTCTTTGTTTATCAACACTTTCTGGATTCAAAATCTTGGTATTTTCATAAACAACGCGATAACCATCTTTTACAAGGTTGCCCAAAAAAACATACTTTCCAACCTTTACATAATCATACGCTTGTAATGATTCTTCCTTATAATACTCAGCATCAATTCGTCCTAAGTGATGGCTCACTAGTGAATTGTTAACAATACTCCACACCGCCATATTCAATCCTCCTTCCAGAAATCAAAACCTTGTTCAACAGCAAACTTTACAAAAGCTTCTGCAATACACAACGAGTTTTCGGCAATGAATGGAGCATCGTATGTTGGCAAAGTCTCAGCAGCATAAGCAAAAGACGCTTCACCAGCTATCATTACCCCGTCGTTACCATTAAGCATCTCGCGATACTTTTTTGCACGCATTTTCAGGAAATTACGTGTAATTTCATGGTTTACCAAATCCTGGTCAATCTCAGGATTACCAATGGCATCTTCAACAAAATTTCCATTGGCATCACGCATATATTCATAGTCGCCGCTATTATTTTTACCACCATGTTCCGAAACGGCCATGAAAATCGGATAGTCCAATCGTTTGGCCACTTCGGCATCCACATAGCGGTTTCGCAAGCGTTCCATAACATCAGGCAGGTTGCGAATGATTTGAAGACGACCTTTCAGCGTGAGCTTTAACAAATCTTCTTCGGCAACAGGTATCTGTTTTTCGAGCATCTTCAGTTCAGCCTTTAACTGCTTCTCTGCTGCCTTGTTGCTGTCTTTCAATGTCTTCAGCTCTGCCTTATGCTCTGTTTGCATTGTCTTTTTGTCTTCAGAACGTTGCTTTTTGTCTTTTGCGACATCCGTTGCCAAAACTCCCAATTCCGACTTCTGCTTAGCTACGAGCGCTTCCTCTTTGTCTTTAAGGTCTTGCAATCGTGTCGCAACATTCAGTTTTTGTTGTTTCAAATCGGCAACTTGTTGTTCAGCCTGTTCAATCTTTTCCTCAAGCGTTAGTTGTTCGTAGTTGTCATCATCGGAATTGTCATTATTTTCGTCAGCAACTTCTTCCTCCTCTACAGGAAACTCTTCATTAAGAACAGCGAGGATTTCTTCTGGGATATAGGTTTCATCAAGGTCAACCACATCTGATGCTTTTTCTATCAAGTCGCTAATCTGTTGCTCATAGTCAGGACAACTATCAGAAACTTCTTGTTTGATTCTTTCAATCTCAGCAAGTTGTTCTTCGGTATATTTTTGAATGACAAGCACCGAAGTTTTGGTTCCTGTGTGCGGTTTGAAAGTGTTCCCATGAAGTCCCACGACAGCCAGCAAACGAGCCTTATGAAGAATGAATTCACGAATAAAGGCCAAAGAAGAATTGTTGAATTTGCCTTGCGGAAGCACAACGGCGGCACGGCCGCCAGGTCGCAACAAATTGATGATACGCTCAATAAAGATGACATCACGTTCTTCTTTGGGCTGTTTGTCCTTGGCACGGCGCAACGCAGGTTGGGCTAACTGATAATGCTGAAGCATTTTCTTGTCTTTCAATTCACCAGCGAAAGGCGGATTGGCAAGTACAATGTCAAATTTCATTTCAGAGAAATAATCCCATGCCTTGTCCTCATCGGTAAAAGTTTCCGTTTCAGGAATTTTGTTTTTAAGCAATGTGGTCTTACTCAACTCTGCCATCAGCAACTTGCCAGATTTTGTATTATACCAAGTCTTAGGATCAATGCTACTTACATCGGGGCCAAAAATGTTAGTATGTCCATCGCCCGCGATAAGCATCAGCGCACGAGACGTTTTGGCGGCTCGTGATTCAAAGTCAATGCCCCAAAGGTATTTGGCTGCGTAACGGGATTTTCGAAGCTCTTGTTTCTCTGGGGTGTCGGCAGGCATAGCCCATTCCATGGCATGTAATAAGAATCCAGCCGAACCACAGCTTGGGTCAATCACATATTCATAATCTTTGGGATTGAGCATTCGGACACACATTTCAATCACATGGCGAGGCGTGAAAAATTGGCCTTTCTTCTTTTTGGCTTCAGTTGGCATTAAGTATTCAAAGGCATCATCCATAATGCGAAGGTTAGAACCTAAAAGGCGAATGTTTTCAAGAGGCCCGATGCAAATTTGCAAGTGGTCTTTGCGCAACTTGATGTCTGGCTCTTCGAAAACTCCAGGCCATTTCTCGCAAGCTTTATGGTATAAGCTGTTAATGGTATCGTAAGTCAGTTGAGGATCAATAAATTTCTTAAATTCAACTTCCTGGTGACGGCGCGAATCTTCAGCGGCAATTTTCTCGTCATATATTTTCGCATAAATGAGCTTGAAGATCTCATTGAACTCGTCAATGCCACTGTCGGCAAGCACAAGCTCTTCAAGGTCTTGAATGATTTTTTTGAAATTGAAGTGTTTTTTCAACATACCCAAAGTGCGCTTCACTTCCATCACATCCTTCGCTTCCTCGGTCACCTTCGGGACCTCTGACAATGTATCGAAATCCTTATTATCGGGCTTGTAAAGAATCAATTTGTCGGCTCCGTTACTCCAAACCCCAATAGGGTTGCCTTTTGCGCCCAGATACGATTTCAGTTGTTCGATACCGTCCTTGCGTTTAGGTTTTTTCACCTCGAAAAGAATCTTCACCGTTTCAAGGTCTGTCTTTCGATACACAGCAATATCTGCGAACTTGGTCGCTTCTGAACTGCCAAACTGCACAGGGATCTCGCAACGAATCTGATTAGGAGAATAACCATAAAAATTAATCAACTTCCACACCCACAATTGACGCACTATCTCTTCTGGGTTAGATTTTCCACCTTCCACAAAGATTTGAAATTCCTCTTTCTCGGAATGGAACTTGCAGAGCGGCTTGATATAATAGACATCCTTGCCTGTTTGTTTGCCTGTACCTGGACGACAATATATATTGAGCATTTCAGGAATGGTTTTCCCCAACCCTTGAAATTCGGTAAGTTCATATTTGACTGAGGGATCGTTGAAGATGACATCTATTACTTCTTGTGTGGTCATATATTATGGCAATTATCAAATTCTACACTTACATTATCAGCGAATCACTATATAAAGTGACTCAATAATCCTTTTAAATACGACACAAAAGTACAAACTTTTTCTTTTCGGTCAAGTATTGGTGTTCAAGTATTGGTGTAATAGTTAGAAAAAATGTTTTCCCACCCGAGGCCTCAAAACCCCGCCAGCTCCATCGTCACCGTAGGAATCAGCAGGATGCCACCGAGGATGACCAGCACGAGGATGAACTTCCAGATGAAGCGCACCCACTTGTCCCACGGGATACGGGCCACGCCGAGGGCGGCCATCAGGACGCCGCTGGTGGGGGTGATCATATTGGTGAAGCCATCGCCAAACTGGAAAGCCATCACCGTGGCCTGGCGCGAGATGCCAATCAGGTCGCTGAAGGGCGCCATAATGGGCATGGTGATGGCGGCCTTGGCCGAACCGCTGGGGATGACGATATTAATCAAGGTCTGGATGCCGTACATGATTTCGGCGGAGGCAATCTTACCCATGTCGCTCATCGACTTGGACAGGCCATAAAGGATGGTGTCGATGATACCGCCGTCCTGCAGGATGATGACGATGCCGCCCGCCAAGCCCACGATGACCGCCGCCGAGAGGATGTCGCCCATGCCTTCGAGAAAGAGCCGCGCGATGTCGCTCGCACTCTTGTCGACGGCCAAACCGCTGGCGATGCCGAGCACCAAAAACAATGAGGCAATCTCCATGATGTACCACTCATAGCCCAGCACGCCCACCACGAGGAAATAGACCGTGGCGAAGAGCAAGGTCAGCACGAAATAATGCACCGTCTTGCGCAAGGTGACGACGCTCAGCAGGGCAAAAACCGCCGTGCCGATGGGCAGCAAGGGCAAAGTGGTTTCGCTGTTGCCGATTTTCAAGGTGGTTTGCGGGTAAAGCACTGAAAACACGATTAATACCGCTGTCAGGAAAGCAAAGACAAACCACGCCTTGCGGGGCGTGTAGCGTTCCAATTCCTCTTCCTTCACCTCTGCCGACTTGCGCCAATAGGCGTCGTCCTCATACATGATGGACGACTGCGGGTTGCGTTTCACTTTTCGCGCATAGAGCAGCACGAAAACGATGCCCACCAAGGTCAGGATGGCCCAGCAGACGGCGCGATAGCCGATGCCCGTAAACAACGGTATGCCCGCAATGCCTTGCGCGATGCCGATGGTGAACGGGTTGAGCATGGCTCCCGAAAAGCCGATGTGCGCCGCCACATACACCATGCAGAGACCCACGATGCTGTCGTAGCCCATAGAGATGGCCAACGGAATGATGATCAAGGTGAAGGCAATGGTTTCCTCGCTCATCCCGAAGACGCTTCCGAAGAGACTGAATAACAGCATGATGAGAACAATCACAATGTTGTTCACCCCAATTTTCCGCATTAATGGGCTGCGTTCGAGGCGTTTGGTGAACTTCAGGAACGACATGATGCCCATGTCGATGGCCTTGCTCTTGTTCATGATCCAGAAGGCGCCACCGATGATTAAGATGAACACGATGATGTTGGCCTGCTTGACGAAGCCCTTATAGAACGCCGAAAACACCTGCCACGTCTGCGGCTCGGGATGGAACTCGCTGCCGCCAACTGCCTCCGGCAACTGGTCAGCATAATAAAACGTCATCACCGTTTCGCCACCGACCTGCTCCTCGACATATTTCCCCGGCGGGATAATCCAAGTGAGCACCGCCGCAATGACGATGATGGCGAAAACGATAACGAAGGTATGTGGGACTTTGCGCTTTTTCATTTGTCGTCGTAATGGCCGTAGGCAGCAAGCACTTCCACAAAGACCTCAGTCTCAAAAATGCGATATACGAGCCTGTGTTTTTTCGTGATTTCGCGGCTCCAACGGTTTTCGGGCTTGCCTTTCAGCGGCTCTGGGTGCCCGAGGCCGGTTTTGGGATGCTCTTCAAGCTCCTTAATGAAACGTCTTGCTTTGTTGTAAGCTTTCGGTTCATATCTCGCAAGAAGGATCAAGTGTTGTTCGGCTTTAGGCGAGACTGTGACTTTATATATCATAACCTACTCGTCTTAAGAAATCCGTCAGATCCTCACCTGGGAGCATAGTGTGTCCCTCTCCCCGTGCTAACTGTTGCTCTGCCTCATCAAGCATTGCGAAATACTCCTCTTTGGTCATCAAGGTTGAGTCTTCTGTCATTTCCTTGGCCAACTTGCGGACATACTTTGCCACACGCTTCATCATACTTTCGCTTTCGGCAATAACACCCATATCGTGCCAAAACTGCACATTCATCGCTTTTAATTGGGTTGCGGTCATAACTATATCTTTTTGTTCCGACTGCAAAGATATGCATAATTTTCCTAATTTTGCCGCAATTATCAAATTTGAACGAAAATGAAGAAAATTCTGACCCTTTTATCGCTGGCCGCCTTGATGGCCTTCGCGATGCCAGCCACGGCGCAAGAAAAAAAGCTGTTCACCCCTGAAGATGCTTCCTACAACAACCGCAGCCTCTATGCCCAACGCCCCAACCAACTGAAATGGGTGGGCAACACCGACATCCTCATGAAAGTGAAAGGCAACGAAATCGTCACGATGAATCCTGGCTCGAAAAAGGAAACGACCTTCCTGACCGTCAACGAGCTGAACGGCTACAAGAAAGGCGAAGGCGTCAGCGACCTGATGCGCATCCCCAACCTGACCTGGATCAACGACTACCAAGCCTACTTCTATGCCTTGGGCGAAGAGGGCATCACGCTCAACAAGATGGACCTCAAGAAAAAGACCATCGACAAGATGGCCTCCATACCGCAAGACGCCGAAAACCGCACCATTAGCGACGCCTCGCTGCGCGTGGCCTACACCATAGGCAACAACCTGTATGTGACCAACGGCGACAAGCAAATCCAAATCACCGACAACCCCGAAGGCGTGGTGGCCGGCCAAAGCGTGCACCGCAACGAGTTCGCCATCAACGGCGGCATTTTCTGGTCGCCCGACGGCAAACTCCTCGCCTACTACAGCATGGACGAACGCATGGTGACCGACTATCCCTTGGTCGACATCACCGAGCGCATCGCCACGGCCAAGCCCATCAAATACCCCATGGCGGGCATGACGAGCCACCAGGTGACACTGCACATCTATAGCATTGCCACAGGCAAGGAAATCGTCGTAAAAACCGGCGAACCCGTCGACCAATACCTCACCGCCATCACCTGGAACCCCGACAACAAACGCATCTATATCGGCGTGCTCAACCGCGAACAGAACTACCTGAAGTTCAATGAATACAGCGCCACGACGGGCGACTTCATCCAGACCATCTTCGAAGACCGCGACGAACAGTATGTGGAGCCGCAAGGTCCCGCCTACTTCCTGCCCGACAACCCCGACCAGTTCATCTGGAAGGCCCAACGCGACGGCTATTATCATCTCTACCTCTACACCATCAGCAAGAAGACCGTGAAACAGCTCACCAAGGGCGACTTCGTCATCACCGACTTCAACGGCTTCTCGAAAGACGGCAGCAAGATCTACTACCGCTCCACCGAGGTCAGCCCGCTCGAACGCCACTGTTACGTGATGGACATCAAGAGCGGCAACGTCACCAAACTGACCAAGGAACACGGCACCCACGACGGCAAGCCTTCGGGCAGCGGCAAATACTTTCTTGACTTTTACAGCAGCACCGACGTGCCTTACAACGTTGACGTGCAAGATGCCAAAGGCAAGTTCGTCAGCCGCCTCCACGAGGCCGAAAACCCGCTGAAAGACTACAACATCGGCGAGACCACCCTCGGCACGTTGAAAGCCGAAGACGGACAGACGCTCTACACTCGCCTCATCAAACCCTATAACTTCGACGCTTCGAAGAAATATCCCGTTGTGGTCTACGTGTATGGCGGTCCCCACGCACAGCTCATCACCGACGACTGGACGGCTGGCGCAGGCATCTACCTCAACTACCTCGCCCAAGAAGGCTTCCTCGTCTTCACCTTGGACAACCGTGGCAGTGCCGACCGTGGCGAGGCCTTCGAGCAATGCATCCACCGCCAATGCGGCCAACTCGAGATGCGCGACCAGATGGTAGGCATCAACTGGCTGAAGACCCTGCCTTACGTCGACGCCGACCGCATCGGCAGCGATGGTTGGAGCTATGGCGGCTTTATGTCGACCTCGCTGAAAATCAACCATCCAGAGGTGTTCAAGGTGAGCGTGGCTGGCGGTCCCGTGCTGGATTGGAAGTACTACGAAATCATGTACGGCGAGCGTTACATGGACACGCCCCAGGAGAACCCCGAAGGCTATGAGCTGACCAGTCTGGAGAACAAGACCGACAAGCTGGAAGGCAAGCTCCTGATGATCCACTGCACCACCGACCCCGTGGTGATGTGGCAGCACAGCCTCGTCTTCGTCGAGAACTGCATCCACAACGGCAAGCAGTTGGATTATTTCGTCTATCCCGGCCACGACCACAACGTCTACGGCATGGACAGGGCGCATTTGATTACCAAGATTACGCAGTATTTTAAGGATAATTTGTAATATAATAACGATTAATTACAGAAAAAAGGTGCGGCATTAAAAATATGTTGCACCTTTTTTTGTTTTTTTGCACTAACACGACTGAAGTTATCAGATTTTTCCCTATTTTTGCATCGGTGATTAAACTCCCATCATAAAAAGAACAAACCACATTCATCAATGTAGCTGGAAATCAGCGCAAAATGAATAGATTTGACAGACAAGAAAACATGAATCGCCACTGCATGCAATAAATGCGGTGTCCCTCTTCTTTTTCATTTATTCTTCGCGCTTGCCCATGGTTACAAAGGATGAAGTCCTGTGGTTTCCTATGCGTGTAACATACCATAGAGAACTAAAAATCAAGGTAATGCTTGACCAATTAAGCATTGAGAATTTCCTACCTATGCGTTACGAATTGGTGGAAACAAAAAACGAGGGAAAAAAACGCCTACTGTTGCCAGCCATTAACAACCTGATTTTCGTCCATACATCGCAGGCTGTCTTGACCGAATTAAAAATGACTCGAAAGGAATTCTCGCCTATGAGATACATAACGAAGAAGTCTTTACACAATGATGGCATCGCGGAAATTATGACTGTTCCCACCAAGCAGATGGATAACTTCATTAAAGTGGCATCGGTACAAGACGACAGGATATTCTTCCTGAACTATGACGAAATACAAGGCATCAGCGGGAAACGTTGCAAGGTGATTGATGGCTATTTTGCAGGCGTTGAAGGCACAATCAAACGCATCAGCAAAAACAAGCGCGTCGTTGTTCAGATTGACGGTGTTGCTGCCGTTGCCATTGCCTTTATCCCTGCAAGCTGTTTGACTCTTTTATAACAAACCAACATATATGGACAAATATATCAAGTTATTAGAAAACATGCCCTTCGACTTGCTGCACATTGCACAGTCGTTTGCCAACGACAACAAGTCGCCCAAGATAGAACCGGCACACTTGCTCAGGGCGCTTCTGCACAAGAGTGCCGGATTGGTCAACTTCATTGAGGACACGCTCGACGAGGACTACTATTATCTTGTCGACTGGGCCGACATGCGAATGCAACAATGCGAGAAGTCGCCATATCCGATGAAAGGTGTCGAACTCGCACGCGACTCGGAAAGTGTGGTCAAAGAAGCCCTCGAAATCAGCGAGAAGTATGGGCTTGAAGGCGTCAATGCGGTGTGTCTGTTGGCTTCACTTGTCACACCAGGCATCGGCTTCACCTACGAGCAACTGAAAACATTGCCGCTTCAAGCCGAGAAAGTACTGGAAACACTGCAATCAGACGGCGTAGCCAAACCAGTTGCAAGAAATAGTGCGTCTTTCAATATTAATAATAAGGTGTCGGGGAACGACATGGGCGGCTATTGCCTCCCAATGATTGACTACATTCCCGAGACGGCTCCCATCGGCTTCGACAATGAAATCCTTGCCCTTATTGAGGTTCTTGCCCGCAAGGACAGGGCCAATGTGCTGATCGTTGGCGAAACAGGTGTAGGCAAAACCAGTCTTGTCAACAGCATCTTGCAGCGTTTGCGCGACAAAAAAGTGCCTGGTTCGCTCGAAAAGCTCCAGCCATTCGAACTTGACTTGATTGCCATCAGCCAAGGCGTGAGCTACAAAGGCGAGATAGAAGACCGGTTCAAAACCGTAGTCGAGAATCTGGCAAACATGGAGCAACCCTTGTTGGTCATCGAGAACTTCCACCGTGTCGAGGACAAGCAGTCGGTGCTGAACGGGCTGCTGCCTGCCATCAAGAAGCTGCTTTCGAAAAACCAATTGCAGTTCCTTTGCACGACCACCATCGACGGTTACACCAAAGACATCGAAAAAGACAAGGAATTCACGGCCTACTTCGAGAAGATTACCATTGAGGAGCCAGATGAGCAAAAAACCATCGAAATCATCGAATCGAAACTTGCGAGTTACGAGCAATACCATCACCTCGCCATCGAAGACGACGTGCCCGCCGAGATTGTGCGTCTCGCCAAACGCTACATGCCCGACCGCCGTCTCCCCGCCTCAGCTTTGGACCTGCTTGACCGCGCCATGGCCTCAGTAAAGGTAGCCAACGAGATGGCAACGCTTTCGGAAGAGATGGTTACCACGCAGGAGAAGCTCCAAAAGGAAGCCGTACGCGACGTTGTCTCCAAAATGACGGGCATCCCAATGGGCAACATCCAGTCGGAAGAACGCCAGAAACTATCGAACGCAGAGGAAATCCTCCACAACCGTGTCGTAGGACAAAACCATGCCATCAAAAGCATCCTCGATGCCATCTTTGAGTCGCGTTCGGGCCTCAACAAGAAAGGGCAACCCATCGGCTCGTTTTTCTTCCTCGGCCCAACGGGCACAGGCAAGACCGAATTGGCCAAGTCGTTGGCCGAATTCCTTTTCAACGACGAGACCGCCATGCTCCGCTTCGACATGTCGGAATACAAGGAAGAGCACTCGGTGGCCTTGCTTTATGGCGCGCCTCCCGGCTATGTAGGCTACGAAGAAGGCGGTTTGTTGGTCAACCAAATCCGCCAGCACCCTTATTCGGTCGTTTTGTTCGACGAAATCGAGAAGGCACACCGATCGGTGTTCGACCTTTTCCTGCAAATCCTCGACGAAGGCAAGCTGCACGACCGCCTTGGGCGCGTGGGCGACTTCTCCAACGCACTCATCATCTTCACCTCCAACATCGGCAGCGACTACATTTTCAAGGCTTTTGGTGAAGGCAAGGTGCCCACCCACGACCAACTGCTTGAAGTGATGCAAGGGCAGTTCCGTCCCGAGTTCCTGGCCCGATTGACCGAAATCGTCCCCTTCTCGCCCATCACTGAAGCGATGATCGACCGCATCTTCGACATCCACATCAAGAGCCTCCTCAAGACCCTCGACGAGCAGAACATCAGACTCGAGATCGACGAAACGGCACGAAAATACGTCACCAAGGTCGGCTTCAACGCCCACTATGGCGCACGCCCCATCTTGGGCATCATCCGCAAGGAGATTCGCAGGCCTCTCTCGAAGCTCATCATCGCAGGCGACATTTGCGCTGGCGACACCGTGACGATGAAATACGACGAAGAAAAGAAGGAAATCCTATGGGAAATCGACACACCCGAAACGGAAGACAAGCAATAACAACATAAAAACATCAAACACTATGGCAAAAAAAACTGTAATCAGTAAAGTATTGGATGTCGACGCTCAAGACGGCATCATCGAATTCCCGCAAAACAGGACGCTTTATGCAGACCAGTTCACTGACGATGCTCCCGATACCGACGAAGAGCGCGAAGGATTCAAGCCCAAAAGCATGAGGGACGTGTTCGAGCACTATCGGCCCAACAAGGAAGGAGTCGAACTTGAGACCGAGGACGGCGGGACAGCCTACGAAGACTTCGAATTCAAATCGATTAAGGACTTCGAGGACGAACAGCTCATCGAGCAGAGTGCACTTCTCGGGTTGGAGAAAGGCAAAATCGATGCCTTGAACGCAGTCATCGCACAATTGGAAAAGAACAAGACGCTACGCAATGCCTTGAAAGACGAAGCCGCGCGCGGCAACCTCGCCAATGCGCTGAAAGCCTTGCTGGCCGAACTTGAAGAAGCTGATAAATAACCCTTAAGAACTTTTGACTATGGCTACTGAAGAATTGAAAAAAGAAGTGCAGGCCGCTGGCCCTGAACTTCAAGAAAGACAAAGAATAGAGAATCCCGACAGGCTTCTGAAAGACAGCCTTGGCGGTTTAGAAAACTTCGGCGGGTTCCAAATGATCAAGGGCCTTATCAAAGGCGCTGAGAACATGGATCCGCGCAAGAAAGCCGTAAAAAACATCTTCCTCTCCGACTCGGCCTATGCCGATTCGCGGAAGAAGCTCAAAAACGAATTGCAGCTTTGGATCGAACTGCTGGAGAGCGGCAATCCCAACCCGATGGAAATCATCGACGATTGTGTAGACCGTCGCAACAAGGCCGAGGACAACATGAGAGACAACCTCGCCGCCATCCATGAGGCCATCAACAGCCTTGAAGTCACCTACCGCACGCTCGATTCATTCTTCGCCAATGCCGGACAAGGCAAGATCGACTGCATCACCCTGATGAACGTCAACAAGAAGGAATTGGCGACACACGACTCCGACGACACAAAGGCCATCAGAGAGGAACTGGAGCAATACTACGACCGCTTGAACCTAAAGAACAATTACTCTCTCCTCGTTGTGCCCGGCTACCTCGGCGATGCCACCACCATAAGAATGTGGGCCGACACCGCCTATCGCAACAAGGTCATCATGGTGACCGACTTCAGGGACATTCCTGATTTCGGTATGCTGAAGGATGCCCTCGACAAAGCCAGCCTGCAAGGGCAAGACGCCCATTTGGCCAACATCATCATGACCTGCAACTACCTTCTTGGGAGAAAGCGGTCGGAACAGGCCGATGAAGACGACGACCTCTACATCCCTGGATCGGCTGCATTGGCCGGACGTATGACCAACACCGAAGAGATTGTCATCGCCCAAGGCGCAGCCGGAAAGAAATACGGCACATTGAGCAACGTGAAAGGCGCACGCCTCGACTTGCGCAAGTCGGAAATAGCGGCCTTGATTGACATGGGTGTCATCCCGATGGTGGAGGAAGACGGCCGCACTATGGCCTTCTCCAACCGATCGCTTTACAACGGCGCCACGATAGGGTTGCAGGAATACCCCATCGTCAGAGTGTTCGACTGGATTGGGAAGGTGTTCCAAAACTTCTTCAACGACGAGGCTTTCATCAATTGGAATTCTCAAGTGAAAGGCGAACTGATGCAAGCCATTCACGACTTCCTCAGCGACTACAAAGGCCCTGGCAAACTCATCGAGAGCTACACCTTAAAGAAACTCGACCAAGACCCCAAGACCAAGGACATCAAGATTGAGGTCGAAATCAAACCCTTCTTCGCGGCAAAGAACTTCTTCATCGAATTGACCGGCCACAATGGCGATGCTGGCGCCGAATGGGACCAAAACGTAAAATAAAAAAACGTGAGTTTTCACGACAATTCATTCAATAAACAATTAAAACAACAATCAACATGGCTACAAGAACAGTAACAATCAATGCCGATGGCATTCAGGAACGCGAAGTGATGTACGTAAGGTACGAACTCAACCAACAGACCGACGTGGAAGGTCAACCCACCGGAACCACACGTGGAGGCAAGATCTACGTCAAGGTGAAATCTAACGACGACGGCAACTCCGACCTCATGGAATGGATGTGCGACACCTACATGAGCAAGAGCGGCACCATCAGCTTCCCCAACCGCCAAGGCGGCGAAATGAAGCACCTCTCCTTCAAGGAAGGCTATATGGTGGAATACGCTGAGACCTACGACAACAAGAACGAAGTACAGCAGTACGAGGAGTTCACCATTTCCGCCAAGGAAATCCAAGTGGGCAACGCTCGCCACAACAACCGTTGGACCATCGACAACAACTAATCCACCATCGGGAGCATGGTTTGGGGCAAAGCATGGCCTTGCCCTAAACCCGCTCCCTCAAACAAAAAAAGAAAATGGCACTTCAAGGCAGCCTCACCATTTCAGGAGGCAAGACATACGGCATCGTGGAATGCGCCTACGAATTCCACCAAACCATCGACGAAACTGGCAAGCCCGTTTCGCGCACCCAAGGCGGCACCATCACCTTCGTCACGCCTGCCTCAAACGACGACGACCTGTTCTTCTACAAATGGATGTTCAACAAGACACAAGTCCAGTCAGGGTATTTCAGGTTCGTCGTCTATTCCAACGACAATAAGCAAAGCTTCAAAACCGTAGAGTTCATCAATGCCTATTGTGTCGAACTTAAGGACTACTTCAACGACAACGACAGCAAGTTGATGTACACCACCATCACCATCAGCGCACAGATAATACGCATTGGCGGGCTAATAGACAATGCCGCATTCACCAACGAATGGACCTAACCCATGTCAATCTCAGTAAAAAACATAAAAGTCACCATCGACGGCAATGAGTCGAACAAGTTCGACATCCTCATCGGCGGAATCCATTGGCGGCTCGAAAACTTCACACTATTCCAGAGCCTCCTCTCCCCCAACATTCTGAGCTTCGACCTCCACAAAGGGCCTGAAGAGGACAGTGACGAGCCGAGATTCTCATTGTGCACCCAGCTCATCGGAAAGGCCATCACGGTAGCCTTGGACACCGAAAACGTGGAGAACCTCTCGCTCAAGACCAGTAACGATAGCACTGCCGAAATCAACTTCAGCGGAGTTATCTTCTCGGCTTCGGGCAACAGAAACAACAGCCAGTATAGGGTCCAAGTAGAAGCTAAAAGCTGGGACGCTTTATTGGAAGACAACCCCAACTGCAAGTCGTTTGAGGAAAAGACCCTCGACGATATCGTCAACGACGTGGTTGACGATTACAGCGACCATCTTGCGACCACCATCGACGCACGGTTTACCGACAGCATCGCCTACTGCGTGCAATACAACGAGACGAACTACCAGTTCTTACAAAGGCTGGCCCGCCGCTACGGGGAATGGCTCTACAACGACGGAGAGCAGCTGGTGTTCGGAAACCTGAAAAACGCCGAATCGGTCATCCTCAACTACCCCAGCAAAGACATACCAGTCTACGGGATCGACATGAAGATGCAACACGTAGGGTTCAACCACGTGGCCTCATCATACACCGCCTACGACGCTACTGAGAAAGACGGCCTCAGCGAAATGGATCGTTCATACAACGAATTGAGCGACAGCGTTTTTGAGGCTTCAAAAAGCAACTTCACAAAAACCACATTGCAAAACCTGCATTCAGGCGGATTTGCCGACAACGACGGTCGCGAAACGGTGCTGAACGTTTCGACCAAGACCCAAGGCCGCGGCGAGAAGGCCGGAATGCTAACCTACTCGGGCATCACCTATTGCTCGAAACTGAAACTTGGTGCCATCCTGACCATCGTCGACAATTTCATCACCGATTCGATAGCGAACACCAAAAGCGACGTCAACCAAGACGAAATCCTCATCACCGAGCTTGTCCACACCTTCTCTGCCGACGAGACCTACAGCAACCACTTCGTCGGCATCCCATCGGCGTGCGACTATCCACCTTACTCCAATAGCGATGTGTACCCACAAGCCGCATCGTGCCGCGCCAAGGTGACCGACAACGAAGACCCTTTGGACTTGGGCCGCATCCGCGTACAGTTCGACTGGCAAGCCCAGCTCGACGAAGACATGAAGACCCCCTGGCTTCGCATCGCGCAACCTTACGCCGGCGCCGGAAAGGGTTTCAGTTTCATTCCTGAAATCGGCGAGGAAGTCATGATCGACTTCGAAGGCGGCAACGCCGAACGGCCCTATGTGAAAGGCACCTTATATAATGGCGACTCGGAATATGGCACCCCCGACAGCCTATGGCTGCCCAACAACAACAGCCTCAACCAGATCAAGGCCATCCGCACCCGCAACGGACACACCATCGAAATCCACGACGAAGGTGCCGACGGCTACATCCGCATCTACGACAACGAAAAAGAAAACTATATACTCACTTTCTCCACCGACCGTAAGCTCATCATGCTTGAATCGACGGGGAACATTGAATTGTATGCCAAGAACGACATCATCATGCATGCCGGACACGACATTGCCATGACCGCCGACCACGACATTTCGGAAACTGCCCACAACGACATGTTCCTGGCTGCCGACAACGACATGCAACGCACCGCCGACAACGACATCCGCGAGCACGCCGGAAACGACCGCTCGACCAACATCGACCGAAACGACTCGCTATCGGTAAGCGAAAACCAGTTCGTCAAAATCGGCGACAACAAGGACGAGCAAATCGAGCACAAGCTCCAAGTCACCGCCGAGAACATCCGTGAGGAAGCCAAGGAGCAACTGCTTGAATACTCAAAGACACACCATGCCAAGGCCGAAAGGGAAATGGCCCTCAACGCGGGTGCCAAGATCGACATCAAGGCTGGCGTAGTGAAAGTGAACTGACACAATCGAAGACAAACAGGAAAACAACAATAAAAACAACGACAAATGAAAAGACATCTACTGTTATTCGCCTTGCTACTTCTGACCGCAGCAATGGCCACAGGGCAAAACGACACCACCTACCTCATCAGAGCTTACGCCGACCCCGAAGTGGCAGGAACTATTGATGGTGTTATTAATGACACCGCTACGTTTCCAGCTAACACCACAGTAACCTTAACAGCAAACGCCAATCCAGGCTATGAGTTCGTCAATTGGACCAATCATCATGGCGACACCGTCTGCAATACGCATAAATTTGAATTCCAAGTGACATCAGATTCTTCCTTTGTGGCTCATTTCGAGCAAACTACCGTCTATTACAATGTAATCATAGACTCTATTGCTAACGGGAACATCACTGCCTTCCCATGCGATAGTGTGCCCCCTGGCACTCTGGTTCAAGTCAACATAGTAAGCTACCAATATTACGAACTACAAGAAGGGTCACTGAAGTACATTGTGGGATCCATTGAATATCCAATAGAAAACAACACTTTCGAAATGCCTGCGTCTGATGTCATCATCACTGCTGTTTTTGAAAAGAAGAAACATCGCATCCAATTGGCTCCAGGCATTTCCAACGGCGATATTGAAGTAACTCCATCCGGTGAAGTCGAAGTCGAAACCCAAATTTCGGTAATCGCCACTCCAAATGATGCATACGAAACGGACTCTGTTTATTATTACAACACAAACAATGTCAACGAAATCCATATCATAGAAAACGGAAGTTTTCCCATGCCCGACTACGCCATCACCGTCTCAGGTTCATTCTCCAAAAGGAAACACCGCATCACGGTGGAAGAAACCGAAAATGGAACCGTTACCATCGACCCCACAGAAGCCAGCGAAGGCGAAACCATCCATATTTATGCCACCCCTGACCCGAACTATTTCCTAAGCTCGCTTGATGCAACATACATTATCATGTGGTATCAGCAGCATATCACAATCAACCCGGACAACACTTTCACCATGGTGAATGCCAATGTAACCGTAACCGCCCAATTCGCTCGCATCGTAGCGAACATCGACACTCCCGAAGCGATTTGCGCAGGCCAACCACTCGACTTGGAGGCACCTACGGTTGAAGGCAATCCCATAAGCCAAGGTTGGGAAATGTCGGACGATGGCTTCAACGAAACCATAGAGCCTTACAGCATCGGACAATCCCTCGACGCTTCCTACAACCATTGGCAGTTGCGCTACAAAGCCTCATTTGGCCCAAACGATGTAGCCTACAGCAACACCGTTACCATAACGGTCAACAGTTTGCCCGATTTGGCATTGGAAGGCGAGCAAAACATCAACCTCAGCCAAAGCGGGGAAAGCTCATATTACGTGTCGGGAATCGAAGCCGGCCTCCCCTGGTATGAGTATCAATGGTTCGCTACCGACTCGTTAGCCGCCATACAGCCCAACCACGACACCTGCACGATTGTTTGGCAAACCATCGGGACGCATCAAGTCAGCGTGCTGGTCACGGACACTCGGTATGGATGCACCGACTCAATTAGCATGGATGTCAGCGTGGCCTCGTGCCTCAACGCACCTGAAATCCAGGAAATCGTACCAAAGAAGAACGCCTCGGGAAGAGTCTACATCCTGATTTATCCCAATCCCGTGGCAGGATGCAAATTCCAATGGTATAAAGACGACGAAACAATTGCAGGAGCGACCGGGCAATACTACTATAGTGGCAATTCGCTGAGCGAGGGGAAATACAAAGTCAAGCTCATCTTGGGCGAGGATTGCGAAGTGTTTAGCGAAACGGTTGAGATCACAAGCGGCAACAACATCGTCCTATATCCCAACCCCTCACACAGCGGCGATGGTGTAACCGTCGTGAAGGAAAACGACGGCGAAGCGCTGCTTGCCCTTTATTCCATCGACGGACGCCTGCTGCATAGCCAAACACTGACCGACAAGCAGACCTCCATCGGAATCCAGCTGCCACAAGGCATCTATATGGTCAGAATCACAGACCCGACAGGTTGCAACAAAGTGGAAAAACTCGTTGTACAATAACCGCCAACCGTCAACAACAACATAAAAACAACTATAACCGCACACAAAATGAAAAAGATATTCCTCATCGTCGTCATGACCTCAATCGTCGCCACCGCATGGGCGCAACAACTTTCGACAGTCAGAGGCAAAACCAAGGAAAACAAGACTCTGACGGTGCAATACTACCCAGGCTCTTTTGAAGACCGCATCGAGTCGGTCAAATACCAACTCGTCGACGAGCTGCAAAGCACCGTCAAAACGCTACAGAACAACGTGCGCGACCTCCAAAGCCGATTGGACGCAGCCAACAAACAGGTGAAGCAGCTGAACAACGAGCTGAAACAGCCTAACAAGCCAACCGTGACGCCCGAACTCCAGCAACAGCTTGAGGCGAAAGAAGAAGAAATCGCCCAACTTACAACCCAAATCGACAGTCTCAACACCCAGCTGGGCCTTGCCAGGAAGGAGACAGCCGACTTGCAAGCCGAAATCGACCAAATGATAGAGGCTTCGCGCCAGCAAAACATGAAGAAAGATCTCAACATAAGTTCGCCCGTCGTTGGCATCGAGGTGGGCTTTGGCCCTACTGTCTTGAACAATGGAGTGAAAGCCCCATGGATAAAGGACATCAATTGGAGCAAGCATCTTGCCGTTTATTTCGGCACAGAAAGTTTCACCGAGTCGCTGCCCCTGTCGATTGAAGCAGGCATAGGCTTCAACATGCTCCCTGTTTCGGCCTACCTCTACCAATATGAGAAGCAAATAACCAACCAAACCGACAATGACGGAGACGGCTTCACGGCCTGCTACAGCTTCGACAGCCTGGCCGAAAGGCTTTCCACGGCCAGCATCGGCATCCCAATCCGCCTTTGCATCGGTCAACCCATCAAGGGCAAGGGAACCATGTACGCCAAAATTGGAGTCACACCGTCCTTCATCCTCTCCTCAACATTCACGAGAGTTGGCCAATACACGCTTAAAGGCCATTATGACCAATGGGGTGTCACGCTTGAAGACATCGAGGAACTCGGATTCCACACCGACAAAGCGTGTGACGAGAGTATGAAGGTGAAAGCCTTAAGGAGATTCAACCTTTGGGGCAACGTGGCTGTGGGTGCCTATCTACCCCTTGGTTCGTCGCTGATGCTGAACATGGGACTGAAAGTGGATTACCCCCTCATTGGCGCGGGCACGTTCGACAGCGAGGACGGCGATGCCCTCATGCCCCACTGGGAGGGGCTGCTCAGCGACCAACATAAGCCCTTGGTGGCCAGCTTTGAACTCGGTATTGTCTACACATTGAGATAAGATGGCAGATTCCTACGTCTGTTCGGGCGCAATCATGCGCTGCACGATGGGCACCAGCACGGCCAACCTGACTGTGCTACCCATTCGTACGGTCAACCTCACGGGGCCACCGATGGCCAACATCAGCGACCACAAGTCGATGGTCAACCTGGCGCCTTTTGGGCTTTGCCGCTCGTTGGGGTTTCCGGCCACCGCCGCAGCCACCGCCGCAGCGCATGGCCACCTGACGCCCATGCCTTGCGTACACAACACCCCCGTCCCGTGGATGGGTGGCAAGATGGACTATCTCATCAAAGGGCAACCCGCCTTGTTGAAGTCATGCAAGTGCCAATGCATGTGGGGTGGAACGATTAGCTTGATTACTGATGGACAGGTGGGAGAGGGGACGCAGTATGTAACCAAAAAGCCGAAAGACATAAATCTCAAGAAATCAAATAGTCCAGATAGCATAGAATTTCAAGGGGCTCCAGTAGCTCGGAATACTCAAGGCGAATCACAAACAATTGGTCAAAAATTCTTGGAATTGTTAGAAAGGGCTAAATGGTGGTGGAGTCATAGAAAGTACATCAAAAATGTTAAGAAAACAAAATATGAATACAAACCAGAGTCTATTGATATTACATTAAGCCAAAATCTGAAGACGAAATTGGATGAAATAAAAGCTGTTGAAGAGATGTCAGCTAAATCGCCAGCAGAACGTATTGATTTTGTTGAAAACACACTTGTTCCGCAAATAATTGATACAATGGATCTGGACAAGACCAACTTGACATTCAATTGGTATAATGCTAATAATGGTGAACTCGGGTATTATAGCGAAAGTGATAGATCATTAAATATCAATATTAATGTATTAAATTCAACGGATACAAATGCGATAAAGGTTGTATTAAACACTGTCATACATGAGTTTAAACATGCACAACAATATGATGAAATTACAGGGCGCAAGGATCATGGCTATAGTAAAGAATTGAAGGAAAAATGGAAGGAGAATATGGAAAACTACATCTCCCCTGATGAAAGTGATGAGGGTTATATGAAACAACCTGTTGAACTTGACGCATGGGAATTTGCTGACAGTGTAATACCTGATGGATTGCTGGAATCATTTAAATCAAGTCATAATAATTTATGAAATATATTGAATTATACAAATACCTCGTTAACGAGGAAGGATTAACTCGAGTACAAGCCATTCGTTCAATTAACGATATTAGAAAGTTTGATCCTGAAATAAAGAAGGCGTTTGGAGCATGGTTTGAAACCAGGAAATGCGACCTTGTTGTTGAAGGAATCTCTTTTGATGACTTGGTGACTATCGAACAGATGAAACCGGTAAGAGCATTCAAAATGCTAGATTGGGTAAAACGCGAACCTTTTTTGGCAATTCGATACTTATCTAGAAAACCATTTATCACTGATATGTCAAAAGTTGGCAGTGCAAAGATAGCGGAAGATATTGAAGAGACAGACACGAGCGATATTGATTTATAATGATTTTGATTCTTAATCGGCTATATGTCTTTTGTTAGAATTGGTTTTTGTTACAAGTAAAGTGATAGCATGAGTACAAATTTTGTTGATGCGAAAGAGCCTTCAAAGAAAGACAAGGACGAACACGAAGAAGTGGAACGAGAAATGTATTTCACTTCATTCGAAATTTATGATGAATCCGAAACCTTAGATATTGAAGACGGACCTATAAAACAAACAGATGAATCTTCTTTCGAGATTTCAATTTCAAAAAAAGAAACTTATGAAGACAACTCGTCCGTTCCCCAAAAAGAGCATTCTACTCTTGATACAGTGCATACCATACTTGACATCGCTGGTTTTATTCCCGTTCTTGGTGCAGCCCCTGATTTGCTCAATGGGTTAATCTATTGTTGTGAAGGAGATTTTACAAATATGGGATTAGCACTTGTTGCAGCTGTCCCTCTATATGGTGACACTGTAGCTGGAGTGGCTAAGGGTGTTAAGTACACAAAAAAAATAGTTTCCCAAGGCACAAAGACTGGAGGAAAAATAGCTTCTGCCAGCACAAAAAGATTTATCAACACTGAAATAAAGAAACAGGCCCAAGACATTGCCAAAAAAGCAGCAAGAAATAATATTAAATCAATTTCTCTATTCTGGACAAATGGAACAAAGTTTAATGCAAAAGCGGTTGCTAAAGAAGTTGAAAAGATAAACCCTAATATTAAAATCAAAGTTCTAGAAAGGAGTGCAGAAGGCGTTCAATTAGAAAAACAAGTAAATAGAAAACTTGTTGAAGAGGGCCTTCGTCAAGGGTACACTAAAGAAGAGTTATTTCAACTATTAAAAAAGAATGAACTTTGGAGTAAAGTAACCCCAAAGGCTCCTTCAAGTTTCACCCAAAGCCTTGAAGCACTTCAAAGGAGAAAGTCAATATTATATGCCAAATCTGCCAAAAACAGCGATTGGATTATTAGATTCAAACAAGAAGGTGGCAAATTAGGTCAGGCAAGTGTTGAAGAGCAGAAAATACTCGACAAAGCTCATAAAATAGTTGAACCTGTTGACATTAAGCATGAAGATGTATTGAGAAGAGTATTACAACCAGATGGATCAACCAGAATAATCCCTTCAGGTAAATAAAATTACAGATTCTACTGATTACAAAAAATCACAAGAAAAATGTTCTCATATCATTTAAGCGGATGTTCCTATGAATTAGCTCCTTCTATTACAAATAAATGTCTATTTGTATTTGATGGGAATGGTACGGTAAACGTTTATGATATTATTAATGAAGGCAATTGGGGCAAACCATATCCTTTTTTTATAGATGATGACAATTTTTACAATCAGATTCCTTCAAAAATACTAATTAATTGGGTATCTGTTATTGAGAAAAAGAACTACTTGTTGTGCTGCGAAATACCAAGATTACAAATTGAACAGTTGATATCCAATAGTCATTGCTTTAGCGACATTATGGTCGGCATGGCTCCATACGGCGGTGTTGCCTTATGGACGCACGGATTACATAAGTCAACCTTGATAGCATGGATGCATGGTGAGGAAACGCAAGTGGAAATGACAGATTTTATGCCAACAAATCCAACAATAACACTTGACGAGCTCTGCGATTCCTACATCAACAACGACCCCATCGTAAAACAAAACCTCGCCACCAACGGCCTTCCGCCTCGCGATCTTTTCGACAACTACATGAAGCAATTCACCTACCGTTATCTGCCCCTGTTCGACCATTGGGACGAGGACCAGGAGAAGTGGACGAAATACACGGAGGAGGAACAGGAAGTAAAGCCGGAGCTGGACTATATCGAGGAAGCCCTCTACGATGGCACCCACGACAAGCTGCACGACGGAGGCCTGCTCAACTTCCATGAAGCCGGCAAGCCGAAAAAACTGGCCGTGAAATGGCACATCAAGAAATCGGAATACTCAGCCTACTTCTGGTTCGACGACGCGGCCATCCGCGCCGTGTTCGACAAGTTCTATGGCGCACACCCCGACACGAAGACCGACTTCATCCTCCACTTCGACCCGATGAAGAACGAGTACCAACTGGCACTCTATCGCCTCGGGCTCAAAGAGCCGCTGCCCATCAGCAAAGAAGCCTACCAGCTCATCGTGTTCAAGAACAAGTTTGAACACTACCGCAGCGAAAACTACGACCAACCGCACGGCGCGTGGATTTGGTAAGAACAACAGACATCAACAATCAACAATAATCAACAAAAACACAAATAAAATGGAAAACGAACAATTTTACGACGAGCCTTTTCTCGTCACTCTAAGCATCGAAGGGTCACAATACGAAGAAGTTGAGGTGGAAGTCACCGACCCGATGAAAACCATCCGCGACCAAATCAACAAGATCGTGGAAGTCTTCGAACTCCAGAAAATGGACAGCAACGGCGCCCCCATCACCTATCTTTTGGGGCAGATGAACGACGACGTGGAGCCTTTCATCTTTGAGTTCGAGGACGAGCAAGGCCGCGAACAAACCTTGTCGGACTACAACGTACAGTCGGGCGACAGACTCGTCCTCATCAAAACCGCCATCGCTGGCTAACTAACCGATAAAAAACCAAAACATCATGAACGACATCATCAACAATTTCAACCTGAAGAAACTGGCCCCGCGCGATGCCTGCCTTTGGAAAGAATGGAAAGAGCTGGACAGCCTTTGCGACAAGCGCAAAGCCGAAAGCGCCAACCCTCGCGAGCCATCCATCTCCTACATCATCCGAAAGAAAAACGCCGTGGGTCTGCCCACCGAATACGAAATCTGGTATCGCGTCAAGTCAATCGTTGGTGTTGAAGGCGACAAGCCACCGCGCAAGCCCATCTTCGGCCATTTGCACAAGATGAGCATCGTGCTACCCAACAACTATCCCTCAGCCGACGGCAACCCGATCTTCACGTTCAGAACCGACGTGTGGCATCCCAACATCCGCTATTCGGGAAGCTTCAAGGGGCATGTGTGCCTCACCATCAAGGAAATGGGCGTGATGGCCTCCATCAAGGATCTTGTGCTTCGCGTCGAGCGTTACCTGAAATACCAGCTCTACCATGCCCAAAACACCTATCCGTACCCCGAAGACCAGAATGTGGCCGAATGGGTGAGAGAGGAGGCCGAGCCCAACGGCTGGACCAAGTTCTCGCAAAACGGCCCTGACGCCATTAGTCAAGCAGAAACTCCATCCACATCCACCCCAACGCCCGCTCCAGCTGTCACACCCAAGAAAAAAATCCGCACAATATGAAAAAAGCCTATTTAACCCTCCTGACTCTTTGCCTTGCCGTCAGTGCAGCCATCGGCCAAACCATTCCGATCACATTGAGCGACGAACATCCCGTTGAGCAAGTCAGCCTACCCGCCTTCAATTCATACGACCTTGGGCAGTTTACCTTCACCAAGGGAGAAGCCGATGCCAACGGCAACGCCACCGTCACCATCGAAGTCGAGAACACCTCCATCTTCGTATTCGTCCTGTTCGACAAGTCATACGACCTGCAATACCTGCGGAAAAAACCGTGGCGCATCGTACCCAACAAGACGGCTTTTGCAGGCAACTCGCCAGTGGATGAAGTGGAAGGCGTTGACCTGACGGAAATCCAAAGGTTTCCGTACAACCCAAGCGGCTTTGCCTCCCAAGACGACAATATTTACCGGTTCCCCAACATCACCGTCAAGGAAGGCCAAAGCAAAGAGCTGACCGTGCCGCTCTACCTGGCCCGCACGAAGCCTATATTCCTGTGTTCCCAGCTCCGTTTCGAACTGATGGGCAAATCGGACCTCAGCTTCACCATCACAGTCGAGCAAAGCGACAAGGACTTCGACCGCATCAAGGCTGCCTTCGACGACATTGACATGTTTGCCGACAGCTTGGGCGAAAACCAGATTTGTACCAACGCCTCGCACCAACCATCATACATGAAGACAATTGAGCCTTACACAAATGAAATCAAGCAACTCCAGGACGAAATCGACAGGAAACTTGACGACCGCCGCCACCCTCTCACCGATTCGAAACGCAAGGAATATCTGGATTTGCAAGACAAATTGGAACGTATCGAGAGCTACCTCACCTCCGGCTACAAATACGATTGCGGCAAGCACAAAAAGCATTCGTGCCAGTATTGCAAACTAAGCTTGGAACAAATCTACAGGAAACTTGACAACAGCTACATTGAACTGAGCACCACCTCTGCATCGGAATTCGACGCCAAAAAGAAAAACGTGATGAAAGAGGCCAACGCGATGTACAAATGTTGCACCGACTCTTCTTGCGCCAAGCATGCCACCCAATGGAAAAAAGGCGGTCAAATCAAGCAGAAAATCATAGATCGCTACGACCAACTCAAAAAGATGTAGCCATGATCCAATTCCGGTTTCTTTTCCTTCTACTTTCCATGGCCATCTGCTTCGAGGCCTCGGCTCGTGTGGTGACCGACACACTCTGTTCGGCGCAAAAAGACCGTTTGATCATCACCTACGACTTGAAACAAAGCGACGAGAGAGTGGAGATACGGTTCACCAGCATCAAGGCCATAAGGCTTGGCGACCAACTCTACAACAAGTATCGGAACACATCGGAGATGGTGGCAGTTTTCTTCGACCGCGTTGGTGGATTCGAAGATCTCAGGTTCAGCGGCCTCACGCCCAAAGCCCTTTCATGGTCGCCGGGAGTAAACTATATGCCATCTGCCGACGGATATTTCATCCTCGACCCCTACCAGTATCCCTCTCTTGTGTTCGAGAAGAAAGCAACTAGCGATGCCAGGGTTACCATCCCCATGTATTTGGCCCATTATGAAAAAAAACGCCACTATGAGATTCTTTGCTCGTTCGGCTCGCTTGAGGTCAAGCTGGGGTCACAAGCAGCCAACAAGATCCCAACCGTAGGAAGCAGGGAACCAAGCCAACAAAACCAACAAATCGAAATCGAGCCAGGGCTTACAGACGAAGAGAGCGAAGCCCTCACCTATGCCAACTCCATCATGAAGCGCCTGCCCGAACAAACGGAAGCACCTATAAGCGCCACATTGGAGCAGGAGGTCAAGAATCTCATCAACCTGAAAAGCAAAATCAAGAACGAAAACGTGCAAAGGCAAATCGAAGCTGCCATTGATGCGTATGAAGCGAAGAACAAAGAGCTGAACGAAGCCCAAAGGAAAAAGGAAGAGGATGACTTGGCCAAAAGAATCGATGACGACGCATTCAACCAATGCATAAGCATAGAAGCCTGCGAACTCTATCTTAACAGCCATCCAAACGGGCTTCACGTGGAAGAAGTGAAAGCCAAAAAGGCGGAACTCGAAGCCACCGCCATGGAAAAGGAAAACAAGGAAAAGAAACGTAACATCTGGATGATTATCGGCGGTGCCTTGCTGGCAGTGCTTCTCTTTGTGGGCAACCAAGTGATGCAAACCCTTCGCAACAGGCGCACCCAACGCAACATGATGCAGATGCAGCAGGACGCTGTCAACCGTGCCAAGAATACGGCCAGGAACAAGGCTCAGGGGGCTATCCGCAAACAAACCAACAAAGTGGTGAACCAAGCACGGCAAAAGAGCCAAAGCGCGGTTCGCAACGCCGTCGACGGCATCGCCAAACCCAAAGGAAAAACTAATGGAAACAACAACCGTGTATCAATATAAACACTTTATGAAACATTTGACTCGAATAGCGACACTCATGGCACTCACCCTGTCGTTGGCAACCTCAACGATGGCTGAAATGACATCGCAGCCCAATGCCATCGAAAAAGACACTGTGGTAAAAAAGTTCAGGGAATACATCGACACGGTGCCCGATCTTATTGAACAGAACAGCACACGAACGGTGTTCAAGAATTTCTTGGAACTGAACAACATCGTCGAAGATTCCATCGTCGACTCAAGCCACCCAGGACTTTCCAAAGACAGCATCATCACGAAGTATCGCGACGAAATGCTATCCATTCTAGTCAAGAAGCTGGACCAAATCACAGAAAAGCCGAAAGAAGAACCCACTGTGGAAAGCCATGCCCAATGGTTTCTGAAACAATGGAAATGGACAGCATCGATTGCTGGCATGCTGCTGGCCTTACTACTCTTCATCCTATGGGCCAGGGGCAGGAAGAAGCGGAAAAAGGCTTACGAGGAAACCCTAACCAAGGCCACGGCAAGCAACAGCGAAGACCCAGGCTTTGTGGTGCGTCGCAAGACCACATCAATCATGCAAAAGCAAAGCCTCGACGATGTGTACAACAACGGCAACTACTTGGTCATTAATTGTGCCGAATTCTGCGCCGACTCTGCGGTAACCAAGATCTACATCAAGAACACCTGCATCATCGGCATCTACAACATGTATGCGGAAGACCTGCGCAACCCCGACAATCCCAAAGAGGACGGATGCATGGTGTTGGGACGTTGGGTTCACGACGAGAGAAGAGATGAATATGCGGTGTCCTTGGAGGAGGTCATTTTGCCTGGCGACGATGCCATCTTTTCCGAATACAACCTGAATTTTGGAGGCAACATCAAGGCGAATGTCATGAAAACACTCAAAAAACTCCGTCGCGAAACCGAATTGCAATATGACCTGACTTGTTGGGTACACTCTCACCCTGGATTAGGCGTATTCTTCAGCAACAACGACAACAACGTGCACTTGATGCACAAGCACCCCACGCACCCCAAGTTCCTGACCGCCATCGTCATCGACATCCTTACACCCGAACAGGAGCTTGGCATATTCACCTTCAAACACGACGAAAGCATCAATTCGAAAAACGACCTAAAGAAGATGTACTCGTTGGTGGAATGGTACAAGTGGGCGCTTGGAAGCAAACGCGACAACAAGCGCAACTCGTTCAGGAGCGAAGACCAATACAACACGCTGGCAGAAGCCAAGTCACACACAAACGAATGTTACTGCACCGAGCTCACCAATGGCATCGTTGTCGACATGGGAAAAATGACAGCCTTGGAAAAGCGCGAGTTGGTCTATTTTGTGCATGGCTTCACCAACAACGATGCCAATCGCATCTCGTGTGTCGCCGTGCAAATCGACCAAGCCGAATCGATACCCGACTTCGACCTTGTCGGATGTTTCGTAGTGGTCACCAACTTCAGCCTACCCTCCATCATGAAAGCCGTGACCAGCCTTCTCGGCCGAATCAAATTCGTGCTGGCCTATTCATCTGACGACGGGCTGCTCACCACCATTCCCGTAGTCAACAACGATTTGTGCACCGACGAATCATACTATGGAAAACAACAATTAGAAGACCTTTTGATATGGACAAGAAGAAAAAGATAAGCGCTTTTATCGCTTTAGCCATTGCAACGTTATTTTTGTGGCCACAGAACCCAATGGCCCAAACCAAGCCTGACAAAATCCAGTTTTGCGACAAGCAATACAAAGAAGAATTGGGCAAAGACAGCATCACCCTGTTTCTCAAAGCCATTGACAGGGAGGGAAACCACATGACCTCGGTCAATGCGTCTGACTTGGTGCGCAGCTTCACCCTTGTTGAAGACGGAAAGGCCATTTCGAACGACCGTTGGACGGTGGAAACCCTCACTAACGGCAAACGCATACCGGCAAATTTCACGATCTCCGTCCTGGTCGACCTAAGCATTGGCAGGGAAGGCAAGGAAAGCATCTACGCCGCAATCAAGCAACTGCTTGAAAGCACTCACGAAGGCAGTGTCTACCTCTCCTTTTTCGGCAATGTGGTCTCATCAAGCCAATTGGTGACCAAGGAAAACATCGACTCTTTCAAGAGTCAATTTGAAAGAGAACCCGACGAGAAGTGCATTTACAGCGCACTTTACGCCAAGCTTTCAGAATTCAATTGGACCTACCCACCCTTGAGAGACTCCATCAGGAAAGAAGGCGGGTATGAGAAAAACCAAGACATCAACAACAGGGCCAGCAATGCCTCTGAAGGGGAAAACCTGCTCTTCCTCTTCACCGAGGGCCACATCGAGCCTACCATCGAGTATATCGATTACCCACGACTTCAGGAATATCTGAATAACGAAGACTATGCACGGATCACGCCCAAGGTTTACGCCTTCTTCTTCGACACAGGCAACGGGATCGACCCTAACCTGGAGACTTTCCTGAAAGGCATTACCACCCCACGCGACGCCAACCATGAAATCATCAAGAAAAGGCAAGGCGCCTATATGTCATCAAACAACATGAGAGATGTGGTCGGGAACTTCGAGCAGGCTGTCCGAAACGAAATGTACGACTTCGCCCTTAGCTATAGGGTGCCTGAAAACAAGGTATATACCGGCAGGGTCGACTACGAGGCCCTTTGGGACGGACTGTCTGTGGGCAAGGCCGCTTTCGACATCGGGACTCCCGAAAACTCGTGGCCTCACCGTGAGGCAAAGGCATCCGAATCCGTGGTGAAATATTTAGTGGCCTTGTTGGTGACATTGCTCACCATTATACTGTTCATCGTGGTGATGAAAATCCTGGTACCCGGCATCAAGTCGAAGACATTCGAGACGAAGTACTACAACCGATACAAACCACGCGACGACGTAAAGAAGCTGACTTGCCCGCTTTGCCGCTGCGAGATCTTGCCAGGCGAAATGATCGTGACCAAATGCAAGCACCTCATGCATGTACGCTGTTGGAAAGACAACGATTACAAGTGCGTTGAATATGGGCAAAACTGCAAGGACGGAATTCAAGACCACGTCCATTGGGATGATTTGTTCACAAAGCACACCCTTCGCGACTGCTATTTGGCCATCATGGGCATCGTGGCTGGACTGCTCAGTTGGGTCATCTATGAACTTACAGGCAATGGGATGTTCGAAGGTTTGTCGACAAGCATCGTCGACACATTCTTCAAGGCCGACGAGACGAACCTGGGCATCGTCAGCAATTGCATAACCAAAGTCTCGGCATTCCTCTCCATCGGTTTGCTTCTTGGTTTCTTCCTCTCTCTCATTTTCAGATACAACGACGGCGTTAAACGCAAAGACTGGAAATCGTTGCTGGAAATCATCGGCCTGTCGTTACTCACGAGCCTTATCGGCATGGCGGCGTTTGCATTAGGTGGCATCATACTGTGCTTATGGCTTTCGCCAACAGACACAACCATTCCCTGGTATTGCTCGTTCCCTGCCTACCTGCTGTTCTCTGTCTGCACATCATTAGCCCTAACCATCAAGTCGTCCATCCCCATCAAGAGCGCTCTTTTAGGCGGACTGGTTTCGTCCATAATAGGTTTCATCGTGCTTTATTTCTCAAGCATCACCAACAAGAACTGGGAATATATGAACATGCTTCTCAACTTCGTCATCTACGGAGGCGGTCTTGGAGCTTCGTTGGTCACAGTGCGTATGTTGGCTGAGAAATATTTCCTTGTGGTCACCAATGGCATCCGAAGTGGCCTGCGCATCCCCATCCACAAGTGGATGAACGCCACTGGAGGAGGCAACATCGTCACCATCGGCATGACACAGCGCTGCGAAATCATGATGAATTGGGAGAAAAGCAACAAGGTGGCCAAGGAGCATGTGCAACTCTATGTCGACCACGAACGATCGCAGGCCATGATGAGGCCATTGGCCAACACGGTATTCAACATGAGAACCGAGCTCACCTCAACCAGCAAGCCCGTGCCGCTTTCCAATGGCGACACCATCAAGGTCGGCGACACCATTTTCCAATATGTTGAAAACTAACGGCTGCAATGACAAACATGGAGAACCAAAACAAATATGAATGGGGAGAAGGTGTTTTCACCCTTCTTTCATGGTTCAGGCAAGACAAGGTGAAAAATGCACGAGTGCTGGTGGCAGGTGCAGGTGCGTTGGGCAACGAGGTAGTCAAGAACCTTGCGCTTTTCGGCATCGGACACATCTACGTGGTCGACTTCGACCAAATAGAGCTGACCAACCTTACCCGTTCAGTCCTCTTTAGAGAGGAGGATGCCTACAGCCACTCCTACAAAGCGGAAATCATCGCCAAACGCGCCATGGAAATCAATCCCCAAATCAAAGTTACGCCCATCGTGGGCAACTTGTTCTCGGAAGTGGGATTTGGCATCTATCGAATGGTCGATGTCGTGATTGGCTGCTTAGATAGTCGTGTCGCCCGCTATCAGCTCAACCGATTGTGCATGAGGGCAGGAAAAACATGGGTTGACGGCAGCATCGAGAACCTGACGGGAGCCGTCAGGGTTTACACTCCAGGACTATCATGCTACGAATGCGGCCTTTCGCGAGACGAGTTCAACAACATCATGCTCCGCACGGGTTGCGCCGATGTGGTGCGCCTGCAAAGCTCGGCAGGACGCATCGCCACCACCCCCATCAGCGCCTCCATCATCGGTGCCATGCAAGTGCAGGAAGCCATGAAAATCATCCATCTCGACACTGAAGCCGCTTCCCAATTCAAAACCCTGCAAGGCAAGCTCTTCCATTACGAAGGGATGACAAACAGTGCGAAGGTTTATAAGTTCGCATCGTGGAAAAGCACTTGCCCGGCGCACCATATTTGGGCTCCCATCGTTGAAGCGAAAGACCTCTCGGCCACGCAAACAGTAAGCGAGGCCCTTGCCCGAATCAAAGCCACACTTGAGGTTGAGACCGTTGAAATCAACATGTGTAACAACAAATTCGTCGACAAGATAGTAGCCGACAAGAGCGAGAGGGAATTCGATGTCATGCTCCCAGAGTCGAAGCTCGAGGACTACATCAAGAAGCACGCCGAATTGCGCCAACTCAGCTACACGACACTATTCCACAAGTCGTTCTTCGAGAACATCGACACGGATTTCCCCTACCAACATCTGACATTGCAGCAGATAGGCATCCCGCTATTCGATGTGGTGCAAGTGACCTCCGAAAAAGGATTGTCGTATGTCGAACTTAGTGGCGACGCGCCTTTATTCAAATGAATAAGCCCAAAGACATGATGCCATCCAACATCCCTTATGACATCAACATCGAGCTGCTTCTGGCGTATTTTGCGGAAGGCTCATGCAAAGTCTCGTTCAGCGGCTTGCACAAGCGCAATGCATACAACGACCTGATCAGGCTGGAAGAATCGTCAGGCGGCAAGATGCAGCTTACCGTTGGCAGAGCCAGCCTTTACAACTCGTTGCCCGAGCTGATGTTCCATCCCATCGACCGTTTCGACAACCTGCCCTACGGAGAAGAAAAAGAGGTGTTTGATGCGGAATATGAGGCCCAAGAACGCGAAAAGGAAAATGCCCACAGGTTTTTCGCGCCCATCGACCTCATGCTGCTTCGCTTGCGCCTGATGGTCAGGGAACGCCTCAATGTGTATGCCGAGACCGACAAAGTCATGATCGACATCCTTGGTGACGAGATTACCGATACACAACGCAACAACAGATTCATCAAGAAAACCATGCCGTTTCTGCCTTTTTGCAAAACAATAAGAGGCAACAAAATCAACCTTACGCTGATGCTCCGCAAAATCTTCATGGAAGAGGGCCTCAGCATCAACCTGTTGGAACAATCTGTCTCCTACACCGATGACAATCCAAGATACCTATCGCATTTGGATGGCAACATAGAGGACATTTTCGTCGGCAACACATTCGATGAGCGGACGACGACATACTTGATCCATTTTTGGCCCGATGACGAAGACGGCGAACTTTTCCTGCATTTTGTCGACGAAGTGGAAGTCTTCAGCCTGTTTGTGCAGGACTATTTCATGGCCATTGACGAGACGATAAGGTTCGATATCAGCTGCGACAACGCCCCAGTTTGCCTGTCGGACAAAACGAACTTCAATTATATGAATTACAACATGAATATCTAAACACCATGCAAAAAAGAATTTGTTGGAAAAAAGGGATGCGGCTCTCTGAGAGCATCATGCGGGCATCCGACGATGCCACTGCCGAAATAGTCAGTCATGCCCTAACACTCGCCGCAACGGGGAGGCTCGGACTTCTCCCCTGCTCTCGCCCCTTCCAGCTCTCACTTGGCGAAATCAACCCCGACTACATCGAAGTGAAAGCCTTGGACTGCCTCGGTGTGACAAGAGGCGGCCATCTCATCGACATACAATTCGACACCAACTACACAAACCGATTGAAAAATCGCGTCCCCATGCCGGCGTCTTCTTCGTCATATACTGCAAGCGAGCTGTATCTTACCGTCAGCGTGCAACCTCATTGGGAAGAAACCACAGACGGATACGAAGAACCCGTCTACGAATTTGCGCTTGCAGGCATCAATAGCCCGATTGCCGACAATGCCCTGCCCATAGCACGTCTCATCGATTCGGAATACGGTGGATGGCATGTCGACGAAGACGGTTTCGTCCCGCCCTGCCTCTTTGTGTCGTCGCACCAAAAATACCTGAACCTGCTTATCCAATTCATCCAGACGTTGAACGAGACCGAGGCGAAAATCAGCCGGATGCCCAACGACAGCATGGACGAAGCCTTCCGCATCTTTTGGCCCATCATGCAGCAAATCATGATTGACACCGACAAGGGCCGCGACATGCTGACTCCCATGACCCTACTGGGCAACGTGCAAAAGTTCATCGCCGCGTTCACAACTGCCATCACCATCGACAAATACCTCCGCTTAGACGACACCACCGTTTTCAGGCAATACATCCTGAAGCCTTACAATGTCATGGATGCATATGCCCTGATTAACCAAGGCATCAACTTGTGCATCACCATCAGCAGGAAAATAGACGGGCTTGAAACCGTTGAGCCTGAACAGCCCAAGCCAAGCAACAAGTTGCCCTCGCCAAGCATTGCCGACGAGCACCTGTCAAAAGACTGCAACAGAAGCGTCATTCCCATCCCAGTCATCAACCCGATGCCAGAAGCCACCGTGATGTTCTCAATCGACGGAGGCAATTCGTTCAAGCCAGCAACCCTAAGAGGCAACAACCTTGTCATCTCCATCAGAAACAAGTTCAAGCCCGAAAGGATTCCGGAGCCAGACCAAAACATGGTTGTCATGCTCAAGGCTATCCTCAATGGCGACGAAAGCGATGTCAACACGCTCACACTGAAGCTGCACAAGGACTACAAGACCTGGATACAAATCTAATCCCCATGAGCTTCATCAGCACGCCTCTCGACTATCTCAAGACCGACCCGGAAGCCGTCATCAAGCACGAGCCTGGCAACGGTGTGGCCGTGATCGACAATTTGCTTGAGCTGATCGTATTCACCCCCCGAGGCAGTTTCATTGCCGACCCCGAGTTTGGATTTGAGTATTGGAACCACGAATACACCAACATCCAATATCGCTCGTTCAATAGCGGACAGGGAGGCTTGGCAGGCAAGGCGGCATCAACAGTCACGAAAGCCGAATGCCAAGCCAGCATCAGGCAGAGTTTGCTCATGTACGCACCACAGCTGACCGATGTGGACGTGACCGTTGAGCTTAATCCAGCCGCCGACAAAGACCGGCAACGCAAAAAGAAAGTACAATCCAAGCACTTGGTCAGCGTCCATGTGGAAGGCAACATTGGAGACGGGATAGGCATCAGGCATTACACAAAAGACATCGTTTTCTTGATGGAGCCTACCGCCAAACGGCACATGCAGTACTAATCGTTTTCTAAAGAAAAGCAAATGGACATACAACTGCAACACAAGCTAAAGGAGACCATCGAACGGCTGAAAGCCCTTTCCATTGACGACCTCGACCTCAACCAAATGGATCCCGTTGTCAAGATGATGCTGGTCGCCTTGCTTAACGAGACCCAAAAAATAAACGACCATATCGACGACCTCGACCAACGCATCGTTGAACGTTATTGCACCGACTTCATCCCACGCCAGGAAGTGGAGGCCATGCCCGCCTTGACACTCATTCACCCGAGATGCAAGCCCAACAAAGACTGCGATTTCATTCCCATTGGATCAGGCCACACCTTCACCTACAAAGTGGAAGGCCGGAAGCAAGCGCTGAACTATATCCCATTGTTCAACACAATGATGCTTCCGTATGCCGACACGCTCGTCTTGAAGCAAGACAACGAATACTGCAAAAGTGTAAATATGTTCCGGCCCAACCGACTTTGGGTAGGCATCAGGACGCATGTGGAGATAGAGTCCCTCTACGGTCTTTCCTTGCTCATCAAGGGAAATCGCGGAATGGTGCCCGAACGCATTTACATCGGCGACGAATCATACAGAATTGACTTCGTGACCGCCAAGGATATGGAGCAGGTGGAAATGGCAAGTCCTTTCGATGCCCAGCAGGCCTCAGGGCAATTCTTCTCATTCTTGGGTTCGTGGAAAGAATGCCTGCTCAACATGAAGGATGCCACGTTGCTGTTCCTGACCGACAAAACCGTCAACCGCGACCTCTTCAAGCCTCGGCCCTTCCCCGACAGCTTTAGGAAATGGCTCGAAGACAGCACTTTGGAAAGTTTCAAAGAAAACCCACCGCTATGGCTGTGCCTTGAATTTCCGCAAGGCTATGACGTGCCCGATGAATGCGAGGTGCTGCTCAATGTCATACCCGTTGTCAATGTCGACGTGTGTTCTCTCACACTCACCCAAGCCTCCCCTATCGCCAAGCTGCAAAAACAGGACGACTCCTTCTTCCTTCGCGTCTTGGAAACCAGCACTGCCAACCACAAACAAGGATTCGAAATGACAAGCGACGAAATCATCGTCAGGGATTTCGACGCTTCGTGCTACAACGACGGCGACCTCTATCGTGACGTGCGCAATCTCTACAACCGTTTTGTCGACGACTATTATGCCTTCATCGAATACAACGACATCAAAGACGGCGAAACCTTGAGACAATTGCGCGAAACCATCAACACCATCGGCAACAACGCCAGCATCAAGGAACCCAACAAGAAATTCAAGTTCGACAGCGGAGTTTATGTCATGAAAAACATGAGGCAGAAGAACCCCAGCCAGTCAACCAAGGTCAGCTTCCTCACCACACAAGGCTGGATTGGCAACACACCCAAACAAGGGGAGACAATGGAAAACAAGAAACTGCCTGCCGTTGAGCAAAAAGTGGCTGTCGTTGCGGCTGCGATGGGAGGAGCTGACAAGGCTTCGGCTGACGAACGCTACGAATTGCTCCGCTATTACTCGCTAACAAACGACCGTCTCTACACCAAGATGGACATCGACGCTTTCCTTCGCAAGGAAATCATGGCCGAATTCGGCAAGGAAGAGTTTGCCCGCATCTTCACCAAAATCACCGTCGAGGGGGCCGAAGGCACAAAAGAGCTAAGAAGGGGGCTTTACATCAGCATCTCATTCAAGGACAAGAAGAACTACGAGAAAGCAACCAGGCTTTCCTTCGACAAGCTCATGCAACAACGGATCGGGAACAAGTCGTGCATCACCATGCCAATCATCGTGAATCTAATAAACCTAGAGGAATAATCCATGGCTATCGTCAAAATACCCGCCATTGATTTGTCGGAAATAGTTGTCATCCTGAAAACGGAGGGCGGTGCTGAAGTATACATGGCTGCAAGAGGGCTGTTCAAAGACGCGAAGGTCTTCAACAGCTGGGATAGGATCATGCGCATTCTGGAGTTTAACATCATTCCGGTGTTGGCCAAAGGAGACGACATTGCCTGCATCAGGCCCTATGTACGATTATTGGTCAATGAAGGCAGAGTGATATCCGAAGCATTCACTGCTGTCGGGAGCTTCATACCAGGCCCTATTGGCATAGTTTGTTCTTTGATTCGCGCCATTGCATGCTTCTATGGAGGCAACATACCAATGGGACTTTTGGAATTGTTGGGCTGTATACCTGGAGCCAAAGTCGGAATCAAAGGAAGCTCAAAAGTACTCGAAAAAGTGGGGGCCAGGATGATGATAGCTTTAAAGAAGAACAAGGACATTGAAAAATATTGCACCCAAATACAGAAATTAACGAGAAAAGCCAGCGAGTTTCATTCTTCCTTTGTTCTCGCCAAATTGGATGAAATCACGAAACTCGCAAGCCAAACCATGCAAACACCCATGCCTAAGCTGCTCGATTTAACAAAAAGAGGTGTTTCGCCAAAACAAGTAACAGATTTTGGGCATCTATTGATTAAGTACAAGTGATGAAAGCCAAAAGAAGCATTATCGCGTTTTTTCTCATTTCAGCCATTGGCGCCTTGTCCCAGTCGCCCTCCGACATCCGCGCCTACATTGACAAATACAAGGATCTGGCCATCATGCAGGAAGACCTGTACGGCATCCCCGCACCCATCACCATGGCACAAGGCATCCTCGAATCGGGAGCCGGCACAAGCCTTTTGGCCACACAAGCCAACAACCATTTCGGCATCAAGGCCTTAGGTGGATGGGGCGGAGGAGTGTACCTAGCCTGGGACGATGAAAACACAAAAAGCCGATTTCGTGTATACACCTCCGCCGAAGCCTCCTACGAAGATCATTCCAAGCTCATCAAAAATAGCACCCGATACCAGTCGTTATTCAACATCAGCAAATACGACTACCGAGGCTGGGCTGCAGGTCTGCAACGGACGGGCTACGCCACAGCCAAAAACTATGCTTCAGCCCTTATCGGCTACATTGATGCCTATCAGCTCTACACCATCAACGGCGGAGTGAAACTCAAGCCTGGCAAGAAATCCATCATCGAAAAAAACACCAAGATCGAGGATCTTGCCAAAGCTAAAGACTTTGTCATCGCTGACTCTGAGGCCACGGAAGAAGAAAAGGAAGTTGTCCAAATCGTGCAAAAGTTTGTGGTCGAAATCAACGGGGTGCTCTGCACTCAGCTCTATCCTGGCGAAACCCTCTCTTCCATCTCCATGAAACATGACATCCCAAAGCAAAAGCTATTGGAATATAACGAAACGACCAACGAAGGTGCCATTAACGAAGGCGACATCGTGTTCCTCCAAAAGAAGAAAAGAAAATTCAACGGAATACAAGAATTCTATCGCGTTAAAGGCGGCGATTCTCTCCACAGCATAGCACAGCAATTTGGCATCAAAATGGAGAGCCTGGCCAAAATGAACAAAAAAGGTATCATGTCGCAATTGGAAGAAGGAGAAAAGCTGAGATTAAAATAGGCATTTTTTACTCTAATTGACAACTCGAGACGGATGTACCAGATCTAAAACGCTGGTTTTGAACTGATAAAACAAATGATGATTTGAATAATAGTCATGGAATGTCCCATTAATCCTAGTGGCGATTCTTTTACAGCCAATTCACTGTTTGACGGCCATTACAAACTGTTGCGGCCTCTGAACACCGACAATGGTTCACCTGAAACCTGGCTTGCCATCGACATCGACACCATCGACAAGAATGCAGCCGCAGCCGACGAATCGTCAGGTAAACTGGTGTCAATCAAGGTGTGTTTCCATAGCTCGACATTAGATATCGACGAGGAGCAGCGGTTGCAAGACGAATTCGACACTGCCCACCAATGCCGACATCCCAACCTGTTGCCGCCCGAGGATTATCGTGTTTTCGGGGACACCTATTACCTCGTCTTCGACCATACGGAGAGGCCTTCGTTACTGCGTTTCATGGGTGAAAGCATACCTGACAGAGTAACCCGGAAACTCATCTCCGACCTGGCATCGGGACTGGACGAACTCCACACCCACAACCCCAAAATCATCCATAACGACATCAAGCCCTCCAACATCATTGCACTCGACGAGGAGACCTTTGCACTCACCAATTATGGCATCCATCTTGAACCTTCCAACAACGAAATCGCCGAGGAACCGATAGCAAGCAGGGCTTACATGGCCCCCGAAAGATTTGAGGTGGGCACATCGCCAACTCCCGAAAGCGACATTTGGGCTTTGGGAGCCTCTCTTTTCGAAGTCATGACTGGAAACAAGCCTTTTGGTGACGACGGCGGCAAAAACCAACAAGCCGGCACCCCCTTACCTCCTATACCCGACCAGGCTGACGATATCAAGGAACTGGTTTATGCCTGCCTTAATGCCGACCCGAAAATGAGGCCAACCGCCAAGCAAATCAAAGAGGCCATCAAGCAAAAAAAATCCTCTCCAAAAGAAAAAAACAAGAACCCGGAGAAACAAGAGGCCAAACCAAAAGCCGAAGGGAAACCCATCAAAAAGCTTCCCTTTGCAATCGTAGGTGGTGTGCTGCTGGTCATCGCTGTCATAGTGCTTGTATTGACGGCTACCCGCCACGATGATAGTCCACCCATTATCCAGACTGAAGAAATTGCCACAGTCGATGATTACGACAACGCTGTAAGTCTCCTTTTGGACAAAAACACTGCCGACAGGGGATTCATGCTTCTCGACTCGCTGGTCGCCTCAAACGATTGGCGCGCCACATACCTTAAGAGCCGTCTATATTTCGACACCCGCGAATCCGACACCATATTTTATGACACGGTATGGAAAACGATGCAAAACAATTGCGGCATTGTACCCAACAACGAAGCAGCGCACCGTTATCTGTTTGATGCTTTCGAACTGAAAGAAAACGACTTCATGATACTTTACCAACTTGGATGCGACTTCAAGGCAGGAACCATGCGAGGCTGCAAGCGGAAACTCGAATATGCCCTTTGGTGCTTCAACCATGCTGACTCAGTCATGGCCCATGCCAACATAAGCAACAACAGATACAAGCAAGAATTGGACAATGGCCGTGACCGCATATCGACAATTGACTATTCACCCGTCAAACCGAAACGGTAATTTCCAGAAAAAAACAAATCTACTATGGTTAGAAAAACATCATTTCTTTTGCTCGTCATGGGCATGGCCTTGACCCTGTCAGTCTCAGCACAAACAGTGCAATGGCTGGTAAAGCCAAATTACGACGCCATTAGCCATCTCAACAATTCGATCTACAAATGCAAGATAAATGGAAAGACACAGCTGGTCGACACAAAAGGCAAGGAGCTTTTGGATTCACCTACCGACTCGGTAACCGACTTCAGCGGTGGCTTTGCCTTCGTCTTAGCGAAAACAAGCGAGAGACTCAGGATTCATGGGATCATCGATGAAACAGGCACGTTCAAGCAATTACACGGAGATTATTACGCCAACCAATACTCCCATTTTTCGGAACAGCTGGCCAGCGTGAGCAATCCGCTGGGCAAGTCAGGATATATTGACACCGACGGAAAGCTGGCCATCCCATGCCAATACAAGGTGGCACGGCCTTTCGTTTGCGGCTGGGCTTCCGTTGAGCCCTCCAAAAGGAAACAACAGACCCGCTATATCAACCATCATCAAAAGACCTTGAAAGTTCGTGATTTCCATGGTGGGAAGGTCATCATGGGCTCAAGTTTCAATGAAAGAGGCAGGGCCCTGGTTTCCTACTACGGCAACCACAACGCCATCATCGACACGACGGGAAAAGTGGTAGGAGAATATAAAAAACAAGAAGACATTATCCCAATTAGGGACTACGACTTCGCCTTTGACGAAGCTGCACAAAACAACGAGCCACCAACAAAACAAACAATCACTTTCGACCCCAACATTATGCCTTACACCAAAGTTGACTTGGTTGGTTTCCAAAATGGCAGCCATGTCATAGCGCCGCCACAATTCACTTGGGCCGAAAGATTTGCCAACGAATGCGCCATTGTCCAAAAAGAGGGGAAATATGGCATTGTGAAGCTCATCGAAGGTTCTTTTGGAGGCACATTCGAGGGCGACGACCTGATTGTAGCCTCAGGGAAGAGCTTACCGAACTATACCTACACGCTTGCAATCCCACAAAGCCTCGCCCCTGCCTCTTTGCAAACCATGTTCGACATAGGCGACGGCAACATGCAACGAGTCGAAATGCAGGGAAACACCTACTTGTTTACCCCATTCGTTGATGCCGATGCAGACGTTTGCATGATGAAGATGCAAGTGTATTCTGAGGGGCTTTTGCTTTGGGAAGACTCGTTGGAAAGAAGTATCGTTAGCGTCAGCCTTGACATCAGTTCTCCTATGGCTCTCTCTGAAAGAGCCGACGACCAAGACAATTTCCGAATCCAATCGGTTATAACCAACAACTCAGATTCTCCTGTCAACGTTACGGGAGCTTTTTCCATTTCACTTGCCAAAGGGTCGAAAAACAAAGTCGGACAAAAGAGAAGCTTTTGGGGCAAGATTGCGCCAAAGGGGAAAATGGAAGTCTTTGTCGACCTGAACGTAATCGAGGAAGAGACGGCCAAGGTGACAGTTTCGGTCAAAGTGAACAAAAAAGCCATTGGCGCCAAGTCGGTGAACATCCCTCTCAAACCATTCTATTAATATTACTCCCATCATGAACATGAACAAGAAATTGGCATTAACAATATTGGCATTGCTGTTTTCCGGCATCGCCATTGCCCAAGCACAGGAAGACCGTTGGGTATGGCCTGACGACCACATCAAAGACGCTTTGTATTTTCACCTCGGCATCGGACCCAAAATAGGCGCTGGACTATCCATGGCCTCCAACCCCTCGTTTTTCGATTTCGAAGTCAAGAGCGGCTTTTCCTATCAATTTGGAGCTGCGCTTAGTTTCCACGTTGGGCATCATCCTTCGCTACCCATGAGTGGCATAGGACGCTGGGCACTTGAAATTGAGGCGCTTTACGAGGCACGAAGTTTCAGCACCAGCATCGCCACTCTGACGATGAGCTGTTTGGAAATGCCGATTCTCATGCGATTCTACCTAACTTCCAGCTTCCAGTTAGAGGCGGGACTCACTCCTGTCAGAGTGTTGGGTGTCGGGCCCGAATACTTGCAAGACGGCCAAATTGTAGCTCACACAGGCAACCTTAAGGGAAACGATGTAATGATTACGGCTGGCGCCGCCTACCAGACCGCCATCGGCCTGTCAGTTGGCCTACGTTACAACTATGGCATGAGCGAATGGGCCGATAACTTCCACAGCAAAACCAGCACCCTGATGCTCTCCGTCTGCTACCTGTTTTCACTAACCAAGTAACCCCAAAATCAACGAGGAAATGAAAAACACGGCTTATATTCTCCTTTTGTCCTTATCGTTTCTTGCCTTCTTCTCGAAATGCAAGAACCCTGGAATTGATTACGACACATTCGCCTTGACCGAAGAAAACATTAGGCCCGAAATCCGAAGTGTTACTGCATCGGGCACCTACGACTTTCTTGGAGAGGTGGTTGGCATCAAACTCAACATCGGCCTTGACGATCAACTGGCCGATGCCGAAAGCCATCACATGGTTGTTGAAAACCATAACTTCTCGGCCACGGTCGAGAGCCTTGACCCTGGCACACTTTACCATTATTGCTTTGAGGTTGATTTTGGAGGCAACAAAAAAAAGGTGACAGACATAAAGAGCTTCAGCACCTTGTCTGACAAGCCCAAAGTAAGGACTCTTGAAATAACCAAAACCGACGACAACACGCTTCGCGTGAAATGCATCGTGGACGACAATGGCGGCAGCCGTATTACCGAAAGAGGCATCTGTTGGAACCACACGGGCAATCCTAACATCAACAATAACCACGTAATCCATGGGGAAAATGGTTTGGGCGAATACCATTGCCAAATCCCTGATATTGAACAAGGCACCACCTATTTCGTCCGCGCCTACGCGACAAACACGATTGGCATCTCATACGCCGATGAGGTATTGTGTTTCGACACGGAATCCGAAGAAAAGCCTACGGTCGAAACAATGCCGATGGATGCCAACGGTTTTACACAGACGTCGGCATATTGTAGGGGAAGAATAACAGACGAAGGATCGAGCCATGTCGTCGAACGCGGCATTTGCTTTGGAGCCACCTCAACTCCTGACATCAACGGAGAACGGTATCCAAGCAACTCGAGCGAAAACGATTTTTCCGTGAGCCTAACCAACCTTTCGCCAAATACAACTTACTATTTCTGTGCTTATGCGACCAACAATGTAGGAACAAGCTATGGGAGCATATTGGATTTCACCACCCTAAGCATAAACAAATTCCACATTGGGGCAGAAGCCCTTCCTAACGATGGCGGCCAAACCGAGGGGTCGGGAGATTACGAAGAAGGTGCCACATGCACGGTGAAAGCCTCGCCAAATGCGGACTACCTCTTCGTGAATTGGACGGAAAACAATGCCGTTGTATCGCAATTAGCCGAATATTCTTTCACTGTGGAACGAAACCGGACCTTGACAGCCAACTTCACTCCCAAGTCCTACACCATTGCTGCGACTGCATCTCCCGATGAAGGAGGCTACATCGATGGCGATGGGACCTATCAACATGGTTCACAATGTACACTGACTGCTCATGCAAACGAAGGTTACGAATTTGAAAATTGGACCGAAAGCAACGGCACCGTGATTTCAAGCGATGCCAGCATTTCATTTGTCGTCACTAACGACCGGACATTAGTTGCCCATTTCAAGCAATTGCCACAAGTCCCCCAAGGAGGCATCAACGGACTGTTCGCAGTCACCCCTTATAAGAAAGTGTATTTCTCGCATGGCAACCTCCAATACCGTCCACAAACCGGCACCTGGCAGTTTGCCCCAAGCCAATGGCAACACATCGGAGAAGGAAACGCCAACATTTCGCCAACCTATAACGGTTGGATTGACCTTTTCGGATGGGGGACAGGAGACAATCCAACCAACACCTCAACCTCGACCAGTGATTATGGCAACTTCCACGATTGGGGCAACAACAACATCAGCAATGCTTCCGGATCATGGCGCACACTGAATAGGGACGAGTGGAAATATGTTTTTGATACCCGCCCAGCCTCGACAATCAACGGAATCCGGAACGCACGATATGCCATGGCGACCGTGTGTGGTGTTTATGGAGTCATCCTATTCCCCGACGAATACACTCATCCAGCCAGCGTCACACTCCCAAACAGCATCAATATTGCCAATGCAGGCTTCAATTCCAACACCTATTCATCAAGCCAGTGGCTGCAGATGCAAGCCAACGGATGTGTTTTCCTACCGACAACAGGATACCGGCAAGGAACCGTGTTCAGGGAGCCTAACATGGCCTACTACTGGTCTTCAACAGCCATCTCCTATAGCGTATTGCGGTTTGGCTCTGACGGGTCAGGAGCCATGCAGTCCCTGAATCCACAATTCGGCTATTCGGTAATCAGAGGTGTGGGAGTGCGCCTCGTCCATGACTCCCGACAATGAGGCACTTGTAGGAAACCTGCCTAAGGAACAAACAACAATTAAACCAACAACTAGAAAACGAGAGAATCACCCACAATGCTTAACATCGAAGACTCTATACAAGAAGGTGAACTATTCGACGGCCACTACAAGCTGATTCGCCCATTAAGCACGGATGGTGCTACGGCTGACGTTTGGCTTGCCCTCGACGTCAACACCATCGATACCGAAATAGATGAAGACGAAGACCCAGACCAAGGAAAACCCGAGGAGACGGGCATGCTGGTCGCAATCAAGATTTATCGTCCGAAAAACGCCCTGGACATTGAGGGCGAACAACGGTTTCGCGATGAATTCAAGATCGTCTATGAGTGCCGTCACGAGAATTTGCTTCAGCCGACGGCGTTTTCCATCTACAAGGACATCCCTTACCTTGTGTTGCCATATTGCAAACACGGCTCATCCGAACAACTCATCGGGAAGAAGCAAACGCCTGATGAAATTTGGAAATTCATCGACGATGTCTCATCGGGCCTGGCCAAGCTACATTCCAATCACCCACAAATCATCCATCAAGACATCAAGCCCGCCAACATCCTCATCGACAATAGCAACAACTTCACCATCACCGACTTCGGAATCAGCGCAAAGACCAACGGATTGCATGGCCATTATTACAATGATGACAACAGCGGCACCTTGGCCTACATGGCTCCCGAACGCTTCAACCATGACCCAACGCCGCTTCCCGAAAGCGACATTTGGGCATTTGGCGCCACGCTTTACGAAATCCTTACAAGAAAAGTCCCATTCGGAGAAGAGGGCGGAAACAACCAGAACAGCGACACACCCATGCCCCCACTCACCAATGTGCCTCACAGCGTCAGAAACCTTGTCTATGCATGCCTGCAGCACGACCCGAAGAAAAGACCTACAGCCAAGCAAATCCAGCAAGCCGCACAAACACGGCAGTATCCACCGAAACGCAAAACATGGCTCTTCATTACAACAGGACTCTTGACATGTTTGGCTGTTTTCCTGGCCGTTTTCCTAACGCGAAAAACCATAACGTCACCACAGCCAATGCTCCAAGAGACATTTGCCATTGCCTTGCGCCAGCTCAACACCAACAACGTAGACACGCTCAAAGTCGGACTTCAAGCCATGGACAGCCTAAGCAACCTCAACTACATACCCGCCATGTACGAAATGGCATTTACCTATGGTTGGTACTCTGACTCGCTTTCGGTGCAAAGAAAACGTTTGCTTGGAATCAAAACCACCCAAAAGAAATTCCCCATCTCTGACGAATACAACGTCAAAGCCAAGGCCCTGCTCACCTACATCCTCGACATGAATGACTCCACCTATGCCGACATCAACGCCAACGCTGCATTCCGCCTGGCTTGCTATTATGGAGAAGTGGACGGATCTGTCGACAGCAACAACAAAGTTAACTATGAAGAAGCCTTAAGATTCATCGACATTGCCGACCATTGGGCTAACATCACCCAAAATCCCGACTTGGAAAGAAAGATAACGAATGGAAGGAAAGTCCTCGAAAGAAACTCAAACAAGGAATAGAACCCATAACACAAAACCCAAAGCATCAAACTTATTTTTGCGTATGAAAAAAGTAATCTTAGCATCATTTATCCTGTTATTGACATTGCAAACCCATGCACAGGTGGCCGGTTGGACCATTCCTCCACAATACGACAGCATCTACTTTGCCGATGGCGCCGACCTCATCATTACCGACTCGCTCAACGAGAAAAGCGTTTGGACCCGACAAGGAAAAAGGCTTTTCAAGACATCCGACATACTCCATCCATTCGCCGACGGCATTGCCGTAACAACGGATCCGGAGTCAGACATGATCACTGGTTTCTATACTATCAACGGCGGCTTTACCTCTCTAAGCGGCTATTCCATCGCCCACGATTACCCTTATTTTTCGGGCGGCTACTTACTGGTAAAGAAACAAGACAAGTATTATTTTGCAGACCCCAAAGGAAAAGTCAACGAACATGGAGTAGTACTCGCCTACCCTTTCCACGGAGGTTTTGCCTCATGCAAAGACTACAAAAACCCCGATAAGCCTAAAGACTTGTACAACTTCTTGATCAACAAGGACAAGAAGAAAACTACATTCACATTCAAAGACAAGCCTTTCAACATCGACGATCTGGAATTCATTTCGTCGGTTAACGATGAAGGCATAGGCATCGTGGTGGCAAAAAGAAAAGTTTATTTTTTCGAGAATGGAATCGAAGAACTCCGTCCTGTATTCATAAACCCCGAAGTGGTTGACATGAAACAACAAGCCAAATTGTCGGGCAAAGTAGCCGATTGCTTGACTGCCACAGCCAACTCCAATTATATACTTTACGCAAATTGTGGCAAAATAGACCAAATATCCTTCCAATTTGATGAAAGAATGGTCCCTGTCGCCATAAGGTACAATGTCGAAAGCCGCCCTTTCAATCAATCCAAGGAGAGCAGAGTGTTGCCCGACTCACCCATAGGGACAACGCGAAGCAACAACTTGTTGGGCTTGTCGGTCGATGGCGTTGACTTCCTTCCTGCACAGTTCGATGCCGTATACAAATCTTTCGGCAACGAAGCATTCGTGAAAAAATCAGGAAAACAAGGGCTGATTTGGGTGTCGACAGACGATAGTTTCAGGCTTAGCATCAACAAAGGCAAAGACATCGCTTTCAGGCACCAAACATATGAAACCCCAATCCGACTCGACATGCCAAAATCAGTCCCTTCAGAAAAGACCGAACTGAGGATTGCCTCGCCCGATTCGGGATGTCAAATCGACCAAACGTCAAAGGAAGCAAAAGACACTCCCAACGGCAACTACATTCAGTACCAGAGCACCCTTTACATACCCAACGACTTGCCCGACGAAATCACCGAAATCAGCTACCCTATACAAATCGTTTCCGACGGAATCAAATTCCCTGTAGTCAAACTGAATGCCAAGGCTTGGCACTACAAGTATTTGACCATCGACATTATCAACTCGGAAACTACCATCAGCAAAGGGACTGTCTCCTTTACTTTCGACATCAATGCCGAAAGGTTTTCCGACGAGGATTTCTATCCCACCAGCATCAATATCGTGACCGACTCGCTACTCTATTCCGAGACACAGAAAATCTCCGAATCGCGATACAAATGCCAAGTGTTCGACCTAAAAGAAGGCTCCAACGACATCACCATCGAAATCATAGAACAAGGCTGTCCTCCCATTTCATCACCCTGGAGAATCAACTACAACAAGCCATCTGCAAAAACCAAGCATAAGGAAACTGTTGAAATCAAGAAGAAAACCAAGGAAGATGAAATAGAAGAAGAGGAAGACCTGCATTTTGAATATTAACATCAAAGCTATCATGAAAGTCACCATATCCGGCCTTACCGATGTCGGCAAAGTCAGGAACAAAAACGAAGATGCTTTCGTCATCTGCCCCGACCTTGCCCGCCCCAAATGGGGAAAAAAGGTAGCTAAAGTCGAATTAGGAGCCAAAGGCACCTTGTTGGCCGTTGCCGACGGAATGGGAGGAGCCAATGCTGGAGATGTAGCCTCCCGATTGGCTTTGGAAAGCCTGAAATCCTCTTTCTCCTCAAGCAACTTGGATTCCATCATTGAAAGCGCTTCGATAACGGGATTCCTTCAGAAAACGATTGCCATTGCCGACAAAACAATTAATGAACACGCCTTGAGCCATCCCGAAACGTTTGGCATGGGAACAACGATTGTCATCTGTTGGTTATTAGGAAGCAAGGCTTATGTTGCATGGTGCGGCGATAGCCGTTGTTATGTCTACAATCCTACCTCTGGACTAATTGCTTTGACAAAAGACCATTCCCTTGTCCAAGAATTGGTCGACAAAGGAGAATTGACACCAGAAGAAGCTTTCAACCATCCCGACAGCAACATCATAACCCGAGGATTGGGATGCTTCGATTCTGAGCCCATCGCAGGCTTAACGACATACAACATACAGCCTAACGATGTCTTTTTACTTTGCAGCGATGGTCTAAGTGGCTATTGTAAGAATAGTGAGATAGAAAATGTGATAAAAACCTATTGCCTAAACATCGACAAATGCTGCAAAAAGTTGATGTATTTGGCATGGGATGCCGGCGGTTACGACAACATCTGCATTGTATTGGCTTCTGCTGACAATCAATACCATGCCAAAAAATGGCGATTAACATTGGCATCTTTCCTATAACACTTGTTTTCCTATAAAAACAAAAGACATCTCATGTGGCATAATTGAAAGAGCCTCCGCGTCGCGGAGGCTCTTTCAATTTATAGCTTAATCTCAACTCCGATGCTCCTGAACTTGTCCGTCGTGACGCCTGGCTTGTACTCGGGCAGAAGGTTGGTGAATACCCGAATGCCGTGGATGATGCCCAAATGCTGGGTGTTGAAACTGAGACCCACTTCCAACTTCCATGGGTTGAAAATGTTGTCGAGATGGTCTTTTGTCCCAGGGAAGAGAACGAGACCAAAGGGCTTGGTTGGGTCTTTGCTGGTGACGAGCGTTTCTCCCAAAAGGCGACCGCAATACAAATCTAAAGAGACGCTTTCGGTCTGCTTTTTGCCGAGGTAATAACTAAGTGAAACAGGGATGCCCATGTAAAGGTTATACAGTCGATTGCGCTGATAGTCACCCTGCCCGTCGATTACTACCAATTCGTTGTTTTCGTATTTCACCTGGTGGCACAGCGACTTCCTATTTTCGTTCCATAGAAGTCCCGTCTTTAAGCCCCAACGGTTGCCGAGGTTGAAATAGGTGCTAAAACCAATGTTGACTGTCAATGTGTTGTATTGCAGGAAGGGGCTGTTGGGATTTGTTGGCGTGTTGCCATGTTGTAGGCCGATTCCTATGTCAAGAATAAGCGCGTCATTCCATACCTTTCTACGATCGGTGGTGACGAGCTCGCCATCCACTTCTTTGGTCTTGATTACCCTACAATCCTTATGCTGGTAAGGCCAATTAGGCCAATTACCAGTTTTATCGTATTCAGACAGTGTGATTTTACCATGCAGGGCATTGATGCCGTATTGAAAGTCTGCGCCTGCATAAGTATTTACCACTGCATCACCTTCGCCAGAGATGGTGTCGATGGTCAGCCGAGCTTGGTCCCAAACATCCATTACAGGCGAGTTTTCTTTGCTGGGGATGTGATAATGCTTAACAAGAAGACTTGCATTTTTTCTGAGGTGGAGATTGGTCTCCTTTTCTGATACAGATGCTGCGGATGCAACGACATAATCCGCTTCAGCCGTCGCATTGTTCAAAAGGTTGATTAGCCCGAAGGTCATGGGGCCTTCAATCTCCACCACGGTGCCTTGCGGTAGCTGGGTGTTCTCAAGGATGGTCAAAGTTTGATCCTTGACGTTGCAGAGTTGCACGTTGTAGGCCCGTGCCGCCAAATCATCTTCGGTGATGATGGCCACGCGATAGCCACTGTCGGCCTCGTGGTGAATCAGATGGACATTCCATCCGGAATTGATTTCCAGCTTGTTGATGCGTTGGTTGATGTTTTGCTCGATGGCGACTTCTTCTTGGGCGAAGGCCATTTGTGTTGCCAAAAGAATGGCTAATAATACTGTGGTGCGTTTCATTGTTCTAACATTTAATCAAGTTTGATTTCAAAGGCCAGCGATCCGTTTTTCATGTTCGGGTCTTGTGGCTGACCGAAAAGGGTTCTGTTGTTCATGTTGGGTTTCGGCTCGACTTCGGGCTCGGGGTCCTTCTGACATTCGTAGCACACCAGGTTGAGGCTCCGGATGACTCTCCGCTGGGGCTTTTGAACGGCTGAAGGTGTTTCACTTTCGGTGGGTATGGTGTTGGATCCAATATTCGTAGTGTCATTGGGTTCCGTTGGGATTACTTCAGCCAAGATAGGCTGTTCAGCCACTTTTTCGACGACTTCTTTCCTCGGTTTCTCTTTCTGTATTTGCATCTTTTGTGGGACAACCGCCGGTTCTTCGGCCAATAATACTTCTTCATTGAAAACCGGTTCTTCAATGACGACATCGTTTGCCTCGGTTTTTGTGGAATCAAGGGTTATGGTCTTTTCAACAAGGATTTCCTGCTCCATTTCGGGTTGGCGCATTGCGCTCGGTTTAACGAGCAGCCAAAGCAGAAGGCATGCCGCCGCCACGCCCATGGCCCACCAAAGCGGATAAAGCTTGCGCCGCTTTGCGTCATTGCGAGGAGGCACGACGAAGCAATCCAAGGGTTCAACTTGTTTTCTGGATTGCTTCGTTCCTCGCAATGACGTACCCGTCCCTAATTCCTTCTCCGACAATTGGTCGATCAAGTCGCCAAGTTCCTTTTGTCGGCGGGAGTTCTTTCCGTGTTCTTCCAGGCTGTTGAGCAGCTGGCGGACTTCCTCGTTCATTTCGTTTTCAGTATTCATCCTTGTTTCTCCTTATATTGTTTTATGGCTTCTCGTAATGACTTGTAGGCGCGCGACAGTGTTGCATACACATGGGTGCTACTCATGCCCGTCGCTTTTTCGATTTCCTTCATGCTGAGACCGTCCTCATATTTCATCAGGATGGCGTCGCGTTGGCGTTTTGGCAGTTGCTCGACGAGGTCGCGGGCCAGTCGGTAGCGTTCCTCGTTATCGTCCTGTGGTGGCTCGGCAAGCATCAGGCTCTCTGTATCGATGGGCACTGTGGGCTTCTGCTTCCTGAGCAGGTCGATGCAGCGTCGTTTCACGACGGTCAGGCTCAGCTTTTCCATGTCCACGCTTTTCATCGTCGCGCGTTGCTCCCAAAGGGTGATGACGGCTTCTTGGACGGCATCCGCTGCTGTGTCGGCATCGCCAATGATGCCCTCGGCGGTCCGCTGCATTCGGGGTTGCAGTCGCAGGATGTCTCGTTTGAACTCTTCGGTCGTCATTCCATTCGGTCGTTTGCTATAATATCGTGGGAAGCTGGAAAATCTTACACTTTGAGATGAAAAAAGTAATGTTTCGCTCTCTTATCCAAATTCAATTCGGTTTTATCTATCAATTTACATCCTATCGAATATAAATCAACACATTTTTCGCAATTTTATATCATATCGGATATAATTTCAATAATTATTACTATTTTTGCATCCGAAAGGATATAAAAAATGAAGAAAACGCCATTGACAGAGACCGTAAAGCGGTTAAGGAAAGAGTTCGGGCTGACGCAAGAAGACTTGGCACTCAAGTCGGGCGTCGGGCTTAACTTCGTCCGCGAGTTGGAGCAAGGCAAACCCACCGTCAGGCTCGACAAAGTGAACCAAGTGCTCAACCTTTTCAACTACGAAATGACGCCGTCACCAATACCAAGAAACAATGAGGAAAGCTTTGATTTATAACAAGAAAGACTTGGCTGGCGTTTTGACTGAGACCGACGACGGCTACTTGTTCCAATACGACAGCAATTATTTAGCCATGCCAAACACCGAGTCAATCAGTTTGACCATGCCATTATCACCTCTGCCCTACAAAAGCAAGGTGTTGTTCCCGTTTTTCGACGGACTCATCCCCGAAGGCTGGTTGTTGGATGTCGCCATCCGCAACACCGACATCAGCATCCTCGACCGAATGTCGCTATTGTTGTTATGCTGCAAAGACTGCATCGGTGCAGTGAGCGTCGTACCCTTAAACGAGGAAAACCATGAGTAGATGTTTGTATTGTTATAAGGAATTGGGGGCAGAAGAACATGATTTCCATGCCACATGCGCAAGGAAATTCTTTGGGACAGCCGAAGCGCCCATTATGGAATACACGCGAGCGGAAATGGACTCTTTGGCTGAGAAAATCATCCGTTCGCAAACCACGCTCACCGGCGTGCAGCCCAAGCTGTCCCTCAATCTCCTGCAACACGAAGGCTCGCAACGCCTTACCATTGTAGGACTATGGGGCTATTACATCTTCAAGCCTCAGACCGACAATTATCCCGAATTGCCCGAAAACGAAGACCTGACCATGCATTTGGCCGAAATCGCCAAAATCAAGACGGCACAGCATTGCCTGATTCGTTTGGCCGACCAGTCCCTTGGCTACCTCACCAAGCGCATGGACCGCGACAAAAAAGGCAACAAACTTGCCATGGAGGATTTTTGCCAACTCACCGAACGCCAAACCGAATACAAATACCGCAGCTCACACGAACAAATTGCCAAAGCCATCGCGCAGTATTCCACAACGCCACAACTGGATTTGGCCAACTATTATGAGTTGCTGCTATTCTGCTGGCTGACGGGCAACAACGACATGCATCTCAAGAATTTCTCCCTGCTCAGCAACGGACGCGGAGGCCATCGTCTTTCTCCCGCATACGACCTTCTGAACGTGGCCATCGCAAACCCGAAAGACACGGAAGAGCTTGCCCTGACCTTGAACGGGAAGAAAAAACGCATCACGCTGAAAGACTTCAAGACGGCAGCCGCAGCGTCCAACATCCCCGAAAAAGTCATCGACGGGATGGTTGCACATTTCAAGAAATGCCTGCCCGCTTGGGAGGCCATTATTGGAAACAGCTTCCTTTCCAAGGAATTGCAACAACTTTATCTTGACCTGCTTCACGAACGCTTTGAGAGAATCGAAGCGTAAAAAACGAAAGGTGCCGCAGGAATCCCTACGGCACCTTTCAAACTATCTGATAATCTTAACTGGATGGTTTAAGGATCCTTGAGCTTGTCGAAAGACCTGGTTAATTATAAGTCGGCCCTTCGACAGGCTCAGGGACCTTAGCTTTTAGAAATAAAGGTCACGCTCCCCGTTCTTGATGCGCTCGATGCGGCTCTTCAGCTCGTCGAGGAACTTCGGGTCGACGTTCTTGAAGTTGTTCTCGATGCACTTCCAGCCTTTGGCCGCGACTTCGGGCGTGGCGTAGTCCACCAAGTATTCGCTCAAGGTGAGGATGGCATTGGGCGTGCAGTAGCGTTTGATGAAGCCCGGCACGCTGAACTCCATGAAGTGCTCGCCCGTGCGCCCCAGACGGTAGCAAGCCGTGCAGAAGCTCGGGATGAAGTCGTGGTCGAGCAGCTTGTCGATGATGTCGCCCAACGAGCGGTCGTCGCCGATCTTGAACTGCTCGCGATCGAGGTTCTGGTCTTCCTGCTTGTCGCTGTTCTTCTCTTCTTCCTCGTGGTGATATTTGTAGTCGCCAATCTGTAGGTTGGTGCCACCGTCGATTTGCGAGATGCCGTATTCGATGGCCTTGGCGCGGAAGGCGGCGTCCTCGCGGGCGGTCAGGATCATGCCCGTGTAAGGCACAGCCAAGCGGAAGATGGCGATGATCTTCTCGAAGGTCTCGTCGTCGACGAAATACTTCGTGTCGATGTTGAGGCCCGAAGCGTCCTTGATGCGCGGGAACGAGATGGTGTGCGGACCCACATTGAAGCAAGCCTCAAGGTGGTTGGTGTGACGAATCATGGCCAGCACCTCGTAACGCCAGTCGTAAAGGCCGAACAAAATACCCAAACCATTGTCATCGATGCCGGCTTCCTGGGCGCGGTCCATGGCGGTGAGGCGGTAGTTGTAGTCGCCCTTCTTGGTATTAATCGGGTGATAGTCGTTGTAGACTTCGGGGCAATAAGTCTCCTGGAAGATCTGGTAAGTGCCGATGCCAGCCTCTTTCACGGTGCGGAAGCCTTCCACATCCAAAGGAGCGGCGTTGATGTTGACGCGGCGGATGCTGCCCTTGCCTTTCTTGGTGGCGTAGGTCACCTTCACGGTGTGGGCGATGTACTCCGGCGAGTATTTCGGCGACTCGCCATAGACGAGGATGAGGCGCTTCTGGCCGTCGTCCTCCAAAGCCTCCACATTGTGGATGAGTTCTTCGTCGGTCAAAGTGGTGCGCACCTGTTCCTTATTAGAAGAGCGGAAACCGCAGTATTTGCAGTTGTTGACGCAGTAGTTGCCCACATACAGCGGGGCGAACAGCACGATGCGGTTGCCATAGATGCGGCGCTTCAGCTCGCGTGCGCCTTCCTTGATCTCTTCCACCAACGCAGGGTCGGTGGTGTTGACGAGGACGGCGGTCTCCTCCATCGTCAGGCGGTTTTTGTCGAGCGACTTTTGGATGATTTCGTGCACGCGCTCGGGAGTGCTTTTCGTGTTGTTGATGTAGTCCCAAATCTCTTCCGAGGAGATGAACGGGCGGTTAGGCTCGTCGGGGATACGACATTTTTCGGGATGGAATTGCATATCTGTAAATTATTGAGTTTTAATGATTTTTAAGCAAAGCCGATTTCACCTCGATGCCTTTGATGCGGCCCAACTGGCCTGTGAGGGAACCTATCTCATCGGTGGTGCCTTCGAAAATGACGGAAATAAGACTGTATTGCTCGCGCGGAAAACCCTGACGGCAGATGATGATGCCTGCGTGACGCGACAGCACCGCGTTCACTTCGGGCGCGGCTTCGCGGTTTTCCACATAAATAAGGACGGTGCCTATTCTCCTTTCCATTTGAATTTCCTCCGGATCAGATGATTGATGATTCCCGCACGAGCCTCGATGTCAACGCATTGTCTTCATCTCAGCGGTTATGCGGCTTAGATTTGCGGCTGCAAAATTAAGGCTTTTTTTGTTTTTGGAAACAAATCTGCAACAAATCTTACAAAAATGTCAAATCTCTTCGATTTCGTCAAAGATTAGATTCGTTTTTAAATGGTTCTCTCGTAAATCAGGATTTTATCATTATTAACGCTTTCAACAGCAAATGGAAATAATGATCCTTCTTCTACCAAGTCTACACTTCTATCAAGCAATTCTTCAAGGTCATTCCACATGCCAAAATACTTTAGTCCAATTCGCTGGGAACGGTCAAGAGCAACCAAAATGTTGACATTGCTCAAAGGCGTTTGCTCATCTCGGGCAAACGAGCCAAACAACCACGCCTTAAGCACTGGCTGGTTGGCGAAATACTTAGATACAACACGCCTTATTTCTTCCTTATCCAACATTGCGGATAGTTTTTCAACTGCAAAAATAACATTTTTTCCGCAAATTGCTTTGATGTTCCAAAAAAAACGTATTTTTGTGGCGGTTCTTTGGCGGATTTCGTGCCGCCACGGTTTATCGAACTAAGAAGCGTTATGCTCGTCTTGTAGTTAGAAACGTGAGAAACTTCTAAACAGAATGCAAGATGGCGTAATTAGTTCACGCTTTTGGGCGTGGGCTGTATTATTCCATATCTTCATTCTAAGGTAATTCTCACGACCTCTAACTAAAGAAGTGGTATATCAGTGCCACGCTTCTTTTATTTAGATACATCCTTTTGAGGTGCTGGAGAGGAAAAAAACTAAAAAGTTGCGCCCGGCACGGATTTAGGGTATATAAAAATGCAAAAGATAACCAAAGCATTGACATTGTTGCTCTTTTTGACTTCTCTATCAACACTAACCTCCTGCAAAAAAACTAATTAACGTGAGTTCGATATAAGCAATCAAAAGAGCACCAATTGGTTATCGG
>R28__coassemble_10_pt1 | contig 174427 bp, 145 predicted proteins | sample R28__metabat2_low_PE_021 | metagenome-assembled genome bin R28
CCCCCCATGACAGTATCAAAAAATCCAATGAGTTTTCACTTTTTTTGGAAAAAAATACCTAATTTTGCAGCCCATTATACGGAAATCTATTGTTGAATTATCAAAGATGCTAAAGGAAATGAAAAACTTTGTTTATCAAATGCTTAGGGGTCGGATAATTGAAGACAGTATGTTTTTGAAAGGTATTCGTCTCACCCCTTTGGGTTGCGTAATATAAGTGCCGTGTGCCGGCATTCTGTTCCCGCGAAAGGCACGATTCTTGTAAAGTCCGGGGACGGCTTAGCCTTATTTATCAGAAGCGAATTGCAGTTGTAGTGCGAACTATGGTTGTCGATTTGTCATTTTATTGAGTTTATATGCAACAAAAAGAAAAAAAGGATAAAATATGAAAAGACAAGATATTGGGAAACAAAGTGTGCTTAAAGGGAGCAAATGGCTTCGCGGCACGGGATTGATGATGCTGATGCTCTGCGCTTGGAACGGGGCGATGGGGCAGACGCCAACACCAATCAATGATGTGGCTGGACTGAATGGGATGACCGCCACGGGCAGTTATGTTATAAAAGATGACATTGATGCGGCAGGCTACAATCCGTCGCTCAATAGTGCTTTCACTGGCACATTGACTGCCCAAGCAAAGGCTGATGGCACTTTCCCTGTCATTTCAAGACTGACGCGGCCTTTGTTCACCACAGTGACAGATGCTTCTATCAGCAACATCATGCTCAAAGAGGTGGCCATTAGCCAGGCTGACGACGTCGGAGCTATCTGCTGCACTGCCAATGGAGATACCCGAATTTACAGTTGCGGCATCTTGCCTACAGATCCGGTTCATTTTTCTGACCATCCTTCCACCGTTGCCAGTAGCGATAACCATAATTGCGGTAGCCTTGTCGGTTTGCTTGACGGAACGGCCCGCGTCATCAACTGTTTCAGTTATGCCTGGATTACCAAAGGCGGTGGCGGCAACTATTATGTGGGCGGACTGGTGGGCAACAACAGCCAGACTTCAACCCAAGACGATATAAAGACCATCGTGGTGAATTGCATGTTTTATGGCGACATTGATACTCAAAACTGTGTGAATTTTGCTCCTGTCTATGGTAACAATGTCATCGAGAATGATTCTGACACAGGCATCAATCCGTACGATTTTTTCCGTGAGAGTGCCACTTTTGATAATGGATTGGCCATTGCCGACCATAAAACCTCATGGCCTGTCTTGGAGGAGTATCTGACCCGATTTGAATATTACCGCAGCATCTTCAACAGCAACCGTCGCCTCTGCACATGGTGGGTGAACGGAACCAATGGAACGGCACCTACCGACGAGGAAGTCGCAACGTTGGACCTTGCCAAGTGGGTGCTCGACCCCAGCATAGCCCCTTATCCCATCCTGAAGAAGTGGGGCAAGTATCCTTCCGTCATCAATCCCGATCCGGACAAGGTGTGGGACGAGACAACGGGCAATTGGGTGCAGCGTACCGATGCCGTGGCTTTTCAAGGACGAATCATGGGAGAGACGGGGTATCCCGCCCAACCTGGCAAGCTGAAAGTCACAGTGAATGCGGGTTCCAACAATTCAGGTGCTTCAGACGTGGTCCTTTATCTTCCTATTATCGACATGGACACTTTGCACCATGATTATTGCTATGCCAAGGTGCAACTTCCTTATTATAATGAGCAGTTCGGCCGCCCCAATGGGCAGACACATGCCGAGAAATACGGCAACAACTACACCGACAAGGTGGTGACGGGCTGGAAGATAACCTCGGTGACTGGAGGGACGCAAGGTAGCTTCAAAGGCTATGCCTATTCTTCCTCGTTTGGTAGCTACACACCCGACGAGGTTTCAGCAACGGCATGGGAAGACGGTTTCAATTTTGCCGACCGTAATTGCACCAACAAAGACCTTTATGCAAAGAGCGGCCGTGTATTTGCCCAAGGTGGCTATTATTATGTGCCAGAAGGCGTGACCGAGATCGCCATCGAAGCCTATTGGGGCAAGGCATTCTATATGCACAATACAGATCACTACCTCGATCGTGTGAAGATGACCAACAATGCGGCCAATGGTAGTGTGAAACTCGGAGATCCTTTTGTGCCCGCAGGAACCTTGCCAACCACATTCCAAGGCCAAACGGTTTATTCCGATTGGCGTGAGGCGGTCAAACACCTTGATGCTGCCACACTTTCGAACAATGTGTTGAGTTTCACGGTTTACGACCAAGCCATTGTGCTTGTTGGCAACATGCAGTTGAGGAACGAAAACGGTGCTGTAGGATATGACATCGACAACAAATGGCATCCTTACACGATAATGAGTGTCGATTTGGACTTTGACAACGAGCCGGACTATTGTTTTGAATTGCAATTCCGCAGGCTATGGGGGCGTCCTGGCATCCAACCCATACGGTTTGATTTCCTTCCCGTGCCTGAGTTGGGTATGGCTGTCCGCCATAGTCAAAACCAAAACACCATCGGCATTATGGTGCCTCAAGGACATTTTGAAATCACCGAGACTTCATGTTTTCACACGACCCAGTTTGAATATGACTTTAGTGGCACAAAAGTCGAGGCTCCTGTGATTCTTAATGGTGGCCATTTCGAGCAGATTGTTGTGCGTTATGGCGATAACAAAAGAACCTCCTATTTCATATTGGGCGGCCATTTCCGCATGTTGCGCTTCACGCCAGGCCGACACTGCAACAACGACAGTAATGGCAAGAAGACCAGGCATTGCGCTGTCAACGTCTTGGGCGGAGACTATCCCGAATTCTATCTTTCGGGCATCTACAATGCCAATGCTGGAGCCTATCAGGACAATCCGCACTGCTACACGAATGGCGGACACTTTGGCATGATTGCGGGTGCGGGTTACGAAAAGGTGGATGGCAATGTGACTTTCAAGATTGACCATTCCATTATCGGTGAGTTCTATGGCGGTGGCATCAATGGCACCAATCCGGTCACTGGCAGTATCGATGTCACCATCGACCATAGCTTGGTGGAAAAGTACTGCGGAGGTCCCAAGATTGGCGCAATGACCGATGGCGCAACGGTCACCACCCATGCCACAGGCACCATCTTTGGCCGTTACTATGGTGGCGGCAACGGTGGCACCAGCTATTATCGTCAGCAGAAGCAGGATGGAAACGTGGCTTTACCCAACCCCACCGCCGCAGGTTGGGCCAACTATGGCTATGGGACATTCAATCCTCTCAACACCGTTAATGGAGTCGCTACGGCATATGAAGGAACGGGACAGAACAAAGGCTATCATGCGCTTTTCGAGTTCGAGTGTTTCGTGGAGTCCAATGGATTGGGCGAGAGCCCTACGGTTCGGTCCTACCTGCATTGGGCGCAGTTTGGCACCACCACCACGGGCGATGTTACCAACATATTGGTCGATTGTACGGTTAAAAAGGACTTTTACGGCGGGGGCAATCTCGCCAATGTCAATGGCAATGTCACTTCAACGCTTACAGACTGTACCATTCTGGGCAATGCTTTCGGCGGCGGCTTTTCCGGTAAAATCGAGCCTTTCCGCATTCACGACAAGAATAATGCGCACTTCCCCTATCTCGACGGGGCCGGTCTCATGCAGGATGGCTTGAATAGACTTAACTCTTTAGAATACATCGACCGTGAATACACTTGGTGCTACAAGAACAGTGCTGGCCAGATGTTCCCGCAAGGAGTGGTGATCCCGTCAAATGCCAATACGGGAGCAAACGCCACCTTTGAATATCCTGTTGGAAGTAACAAATGGTACGTGCTCACCACGGTGCCGTTGGAAGGTCTTGGCGCTGTCTCAAATGATGCCTCGCTTACCTTGGAAGGTTCAACCACCGTGGGTACTCCAGGCGTTAGTGGTACGGGCAACGTGTTCGGCGGCGGCAACGAGAGTGCCGTCAGTGAAAACACCTTCGTCCACATCAAGGACCAGACCAAGGTGTTCGGCAACATCTATGGCGGCGGCAATATGGGCGAAGTGGGAGGCAATACGAAGGTGATTGTGAACGGACAACAACCATAACCGAAAAATAGGAGCGATTCAATATGAATAAACTGAAAGGTCATTCAAAAATGAAAACATACCTTATTAATAATATTATATCAAAGTTTACGCAGAGGTTTTTGTTAGGCAGCCTGCTGCTCTTCGCCTTGGCGGGCAACGCTTGGGCGCAGACCGACCAGCCTTACGTCATCAAGCTGACGAATTACAACAATACCAACGGCGACCATTATCTGGCACACGTGAAAGTGGGGGAGGTGTGGGTGCTTCAGGATGCCACCACATTCAGCCCCAACTGCCTTTGGTATTCGGGCCGCGAACTCAACCTCTCCGGCACCAACCACAACTATTATTTCATCGACGACGCGAACAACTACCGCTTCCTCTCCGCTCCCTTGCAGGAGGGCGGCTCGCTCTCGCTTTCCGACTCCAAGCCGGAGGTGTTCCTCCTCAACAATACCGACCACAACTACTACTTCTATGACTGGGACTACGATAACTATCCCGAGGGTTCAGGCGTGGCCCGTGGTCACCAATACAACGGGGTGGTCTCAGAAGATGAGTGTCAGTTTGACTGGGAAGACGAACAATGCTGGGAAGTGTACTGGGTGGAATATTACGAAAATGGTTGGAAATTGTCGCCCGACCATTCCTATAACATCACCGAAAACAGCGGCAGGTTCCGCCTTGTGACCGACACTCCTAATGATATGCAGATTACAGGCGACGGTTTGGCAGATTTGACGGATTTTATTATGGAGTTTACCAGCCCCTCACATCTTCTTTCTGCCACAATCGGGACTTTCACTTATATACCTGCCTACCACAAGTATGATTTTGACGAAGTAACCGTTCCGGGCACTCAGGGTACTTCTCCAACCTTGCAGCACCACACCTATTACTATCCCTTTGGTGAAACGAATACAAATCCACCCACGACTCCACAATCCAGCGGCGAACCGAATGACTGGACCTACAACTGGACCATATCGGGCGAGGGCGCGGAATACCTTTCGTTCACGAATGAAGGCGAAATGAGCCATACCAGCTCTTTGCCCGCCCCGACACTGTATTACCGCACCGTGAACAACACTGGCGACAAGCAGGCCACGCTCACCCTTACCGTCACCTATAGCGGCGAGTCGAGGCAAACCAAGTCGGCCAGCGTTACGGTGAAAACGCCGTGCCAAAACCCGTCGTTCTCGGCCAATGTCAACTACGAGGGTGTCACCATTTCGTGGACCCCCACCGCCGAAAGCTATGTGGTTTCGTGGAAAAAGCAAAGCGACTCGGAATGGCAAACAGCCACGGTGGACAGTCCCGAAACATCCTATTTCCTCGCTAATCTGGATTACGCCACAACGTATGACTACAAAGTGAAGGCCACTTGCGATTCAAACGAGCCAACCCCGCTTCAATTCACTACACTTCATCAGCCTAAGGCTGTGGTGGGTGGCGCAGTGTTTGGAGGTGGCCGCATGGCCGACGTGCACGGCAAGACCGAGGTGGTCATCATCAATACCGACAGTATCGGCGCGGTGTATGGTGGCAACGACATTGCGGGCCAGGTGTTGGGCTACGATGGCGACACCCCAGGCGTTTACGGTTCAACCATTAAGTTGGGCGTGACCTCCAGTGACCCAGATGCTGTGACCTATAACAACAGCCAAGCCTCAACCAAAGTCAGGATCGGCGACGTGTACGGCGGCGGCAATGGATATTATGCTTACGACGGCTCCACTTTCGTGGCCGCTGATGACAATCATACAACTTTCGAGGTCCCTAATGGTGGAACTGTGAAGGCCATGACCCAGTCGCACCAAGTGGGCGAGGTGGTATGGGAAAACACGACGGGTGCCGATTACATCCTTGCCGTGCCCACCATCATCAAGACCGCTATCACGGTTTCCAATGATGTCGTGAAGGTCGACTCCATCTTTGGCGGTGCCAAGAATGCTTTCATCACCAACACGGAAGATGATGCCAACGGCACTTCTGTCACCGTTAATGGCGGCACGGCTTTCGCCGTGTTTGGCGGCAACAATTTCGGTGGCAACCAGACCGCCGGCAAGCACTATATCGAGATCAATGATACAAAAACCAACGTTAACAGCTATCCTGATGGCCTTGGCATCGACTATGGCATCTGTTATGTTTTTGGCGGCGGCAACAAAGTGCAAGGCCTGACGACGGACATCATCGTCAGTGGCGGAATGTGCGACACCGTCTTTGCCGGTGGCAATGCCGCCGACGTGACAACAGCTGATGTGACTGTCAACTGTAGCATGGCAAGTGGCTCTAACGGTACATTCGGTAATGTCTTTTCCAACGCCATAAGTTCATACAATGGAACGGTGAGCATTAATAACAGTTACCCGTGGAACGGCACTGGCCTCTATAATGTGCGCGCCCTCTTCGGCGGCAACAACAGGGCCGACATGGAGGGGCTTCCTACAGTCACTTTGACGTCGGGCAGCGTGGGCACCGTGTATGGCGGCGGCAATTCGGGCCGTATGCTGGCGCAAACGCCTGAAACATCGGATAAACCCATCGCCACAGAGTTCGGGGCCAACTATATCGGAGATGATGAGCTTCCTATCTATTACGGTACTCATGTCATTATGGACAGCCCCAACATGCTCGTCGACTATCTTTATGGCGGATGCCAGATGAGCGATGTGCTCTACAGCACTTGGGTGGAAGTCAAGGATGGGCATGTGGGCACGGTGTATGGCGGCTGCAACATTGGCGGCGACGTGGGAAGCACGCGGCTTTCTTTCGATATACCTAATGATGATTTGACCAACGAACATAAGCAGGCTGTGCAGGGCGCTACATACGTTAAAGCCTCTGGCGGCACCATCTATGGCGACCTCTATGCCGGTAGCAACGGCTATTACCACTGCAACGATGGCGTGCATTATGTCGCAGGCCTCGATTTCTCCGACCAATACCATGTGGGGAGGACTATCCCCTCGCACAACGAGACCCATGTGAAGGTGAGCAAGCAAGATGCCGAACATGCGGTCACGGTCAAGGGCGATGTGTATGCAGGCGGCAACTTGGCCTATGTGGGTTTCATCAATGCCACGACCAATGGTCGCAATTTCCCGACGTTCAGGGGATTCTGCTCGGTGCGCATGGATGGCGGCAGGGTGGAAGGCAGCGTGTATGGCGGCGGCAACCGTGCCTCTATCTTCGGCAGCAACGAAGTGCAGGTGTCGGGAGGCAGCATTGGCTACAACGCTTCGGGTAATCCCACCGGCGGTGCCCTCTATGGCGGCAACGACAAGGCAGGGCAGGTGGCGCAAATCACCAACCGCGTGCTGCCTGACAGTTATTCTGTGGCTTCCGATGGCGCAACCAATCTGAAAATCATGGGCGTGAAGACTTATGTCGGGATTACGGGGAACCCCCAAATCAATACCGTTTATGGCGGCGGCAACGGCGCTTACGATTATACTCCCGATCTGTATTGCGACGTCACCGACCAGCCTGTGCAATCCAACACCTTCGTTGACGTCTGTATTGATGCCGATGGGGGCAGCCAAACTGGCGGCTATATTAATACGGTGTATGGCGGCGGCAACGGCGTGACTGTGCTCGACCGCATCACCGTGTTCCTCAACGTGCAGAATGCGAACAATATGTATGACCACGTAGGCACCATCTTTGGCGGCAACAATATGGGTGATTTGGACATTTTGTCCGACATCGTCTTTGTGAACGGCCAGGTCAATACGGTGTATGGCGGCTGCAACGAAGGAGCCATGTTGGGTAGCTTCACCGTGGGCGACTATTCCAATGTGGGCAGCTTGATACAGCGAGGAGTCAATTATATTCCGGTAGGCACTTCGGTGCCGCGTCCGCTGAATGGCGTCATTAGCGGCTATGCCTACGGCGGCTGCCGCATGAACGGCGTGACCAACAATACTCTCGTCCTCGTGGAAGGCGGCGAGCATCCTGCCACATTCTTCGGCGGCAGCGATGTGAGCGGCGACATTGGCGGCTTGTCGCAAGTGGTCGTCACGGGAGGCTCGACGGGCACGGTGTATGGCGGCGGCAATGGCGGCTATGAGTATTCGGGTTCTGACCTACCGCCTTATTGCACCGCTTCGCGCGTCGATGTGTTGGGCGGCACTTGCACGGGCAATGTCTTTGGCGGCGGCTTGGCTGGCGAGAGCGGCGAAACCCATGTGACCGTCGATGGCGGCTCGGTGGGCAACAACGTGTTTGGCGGCGGCAACGAGGCTGGCGTAAAGATCTATGCAATTGATAGTGAAACCAATACCACGGGCAACAGCACCATCACAATGAACGATGGCTTTGTGGGTGCAGGCGTCTATGGCGGCTGCAACACCCTCGGTGCCATCGAAGGCGACGTGGCCATCACGCTTACGGGTGGCACGGTGGGAACGGCAGACAACCCTGCTTACATTCATGGAGGAGGGTATGGCGAAGACACTTCAGTTGCCAACAACATTGCCATCCAGTTTGGCGTGGTTTCAGCCACGGCTAACGAGTATCCGAAACTCTTTGGCGATCTCTACGGTGGCTCGGCCTTCGGCAGTGTAAATACCACTTCTTCAAACACCACAACCATCAATATCAATAATGGCACCATCAACGGCAATGTGTATGGCGGCGGCTTGGGCGATACCGATGATGCCTCCAAAGGATGGGTTTATGGTGAGGTGCATGTCAATGTAGGTGGCGAAAACCCTGATGGCACTTATTACGGTAAGGCATCCTTCAACAACACCTCCATTTTTGGTGGCAATAACGCCAATGCTTCGCCCCAAACCGATACGTATGTCGACATTTATCAGACGGCTCACACCACGGAAGATACCTATACTTACACTGGCAACGACCGCACATACGCCATTTATCGTGTGTTTGGTGGCGGCAATGTAGCCGACTTTGCCCCTGAAAATGCTGATCCACACTCCACTAAAAAGGCTCACGTCAGTGTGCATGGCTGCGAAAACACCATTGAAGAAGTGTTTGGAGGCAGTAATGCCGCCAATGCGATAAGCACGCACACCATCGTTGACGGCGGTCGTTTCAACTACATCTTTGGCGGCGGCAATGGCATTATCGCTGCGGCCAATGTGGGACTTTTTGAAGGCGAACACCACACTTATAGCCAAATCAAAGGCGGTCATGTCGGTTTTTGTTTTGGTGGCTCCAATCGTTTGGGTAACTGCGTTGGCGTAGTCCAAGACACGGAAACACCAAGCAATTGTGACGCATTGATAATAGACAACCTCTTTAACGGAGGAAACAATGCCGACCAGATCGGCGAACAGGTGCTCAACCTCGACTGCTCCGACGCAAAGACCTATCTTTCCGCTTACGGCGGATGCCGCTTGGGCACGGTTTATGGCAACATCACCGTCAATGTCACAGGAGGAACGATTGGCAAACTTTTTGGCGGTTGTCAGGGCGCCAGCGACTATGCTGCTGATGTGAAGCGCTATCCTACCATGGAAGAAATTAATCAGAATCCAGGGAATTATACGCAAGAAGTGATTGATTTTATGCGTAACAATCCCTCCCTTGCAGGCACGGGTGGCAACATCACCATCAATATCCACGGTGGTGCCGTTGGCGAGGTGTTTGGCGGCTGCGACATCAAAGGCAACGTGGAGGGCAAAATCACTGTCAATGTGGAAAGAACTGACACAGGGTGCGGCTTCTTCCTTGGCAATGTTTATGGTGCCAGCAATGCCACCGATTACAGTCCGTTGGATGCTACGCTTGCTTCGCCCGAGGTGAACATCATCAAAGGTGAAGTAGGTGGGGAATACGACTTTAATGCAAACGGAACGATCCAAGATGAAGAGAAATACGCTGGCAATGTGTTTGGCGGAGGCAACATGGGCGACGTGACCGCCAATCCGAAAGTGAAACTCGGCGACCCCGAGCATCCCACAACCAGCCCTGTCACCATCTTGGGCAACGTGTATGGCGGCGGCAAAATTGGCAAGATCAATGGCAGCACGAATGTGATCATCGTGCCAACGGAATAAGACATTCAACATTCAAAAACCGGAAAGAATAATCATCAATAAAGCATCATAACAGCTATGGAAAACAAAAATATGGTTGTAATGAAGACATTGAAATTGAAACGTAATGCGCTTCTCTTGTTGGCCATGCTGCTCACGGGCGGTGTGGCATCGGCGCAGGTGGTCGTCAAAGGCAGCGTCTATGGCGGCGGACAAGGCATCGAAACCGACGAAACCTCCGGCCTTGTGACGGGCAACGCCACCGTGACGATGAACGGCGGCACCGTCGAACGCAGCATTTACGGCGGCGGCGAGCTTGGCTCGGTGGGCACTTTTACAGCGTTTACGACCGTTGAGTACACCGAAGGTGAACATGAAGGGCAAAGCGTGCAAGTGCCATCCAAATGTGCCGAAAACACCGGCGTGGCCACGGTGACCGTCAACGGGGGCCATGTGGGCAAGAACGGCTCGTTGATGGGGGTCAATCCCGATGATGACGACCGAGGCTGGATCTTCTGTGGGGGGCGTGGCGAGGCTGACTCCATCACCTATCCCAAGGCCATCGCGCTCGGCGTGGTGGGCAGCACCCATCTGACCTTCGGAACCCTAGCTAACGCTCCCCAACCGCTCGTCACGGCATCTGTGTATGGCGGCTGTGAGAACGGCTTGGTGCTGGAGGATACCCATGTGGAGATTCTGGGCGGACAAATCGGCACGGGTCTTGTCTCCAAAACGCAAGGTGAGAATAATGTGTGGATTGGCAATTGGGATCCTGTATATGAAGAAGACACATGGACCGATGCCATTAATGCGGTGCGGTCTGGAAATGCTTCTGAAATTAATGCTGCTGCGGGCGAGTTCCATGAGTGCGATGCCTGGCCCTACGGCGACGGCAACGATCACTACTATGTTTATGACATTTACGCCGGTACATCAGGTTACGACTCGCATGGAGGCGCCTTGCAAGGCTTTACCGGACAAACGTTCTTCGGCTGTGTTTTTGGCGGCGGTTCGGGCTACTATCCCATCAGGCCCGGCGTATGGCGGCGAACGGCTGGTCAGGTGAACGGCAACACCCTTGTGGAAGTCACCGGCGGCCACATCCTCACTTCCATCTATGGCGGCAACGAGCAAACCGACGTGAAAGGCACATGTACCGTCAATATGACCGGTGGCACCCTCGGTGTGCCGCGCACCTTGGCGCAAATTAAGGCGCACCCCGTCACCTGCTACCTCTTTGGCGCAGGCAAGGGCGACCAACGTGTCATGTTCAACAGGTGGACCAATGTGCAGAATGCTGTGGTCAACATCGGCGGCGATGCCTTCTTCTTCGGCTCGGTGTTTGGCGGCGGCGAGGACGGCCACGTGCTCGGCGATGTGACGGTGAACATTAATAATTTAGCCAGCGGTGCCAACAACGCCTTCATCGGCACATTGGGTTATTCCTACGTGGACGGCAACGTGTTCGGCGGCGGACGTGGCTTCTCAGGCGAAGGCATCACCTGCGGATCGGTGGGCGGCGATATCACCGTGAACATTAATGGAGGCAACATCCTCGGCTCCATCTATGGCGGCGGACGCATGGCCTCGGCAGGCATCGGATTCGCACTCGAACTTGACCCTATTATAGGCTATTTCCAGCCCGACATTCCCGACGACCCCGAAACCCCTGAGGATGAATCGGAAACCCATGGCCACGTCACCATCAACATCAGCGGCGGCACCATCGGCAACGACTACGAGTCGAAGCTGCACCTCGGCAATCCCGACCTCGAAGGCGGGCGCACCCACGGCGGCAACGTCTTCGGCGGCTCGATGGGCCGCTTGACCAAACTCGATGGCTCCATCAACCCGAAATGGCCCATCTTGGGTCAGGTGAAGACCACCGAAATCAACATCGCAGGCGACAACACCATCATCAAGGGCAACGTGTACGGCGGCGGCGAGTTTGGCCTCGTGCTCGACAGCACCGAGGTCAACGTCAGGGGTGGCACCATCTGGCGCAACGTGTACGGCGGCGGCTACGGCAGCAACGACAACACCACCAAAACGGATATCCAAACCGGCCAAGCGGGCGTGACCTTCCGCTACACGCCCATGGCCTTCGCCGGCGTGGTGAGCAAGAAGACCTTCGTCAACATCAGCGGCGGCTGGGTGAAGAAGAACGTGTATGGCGGCGGCGAGATGGCCTCGGTGGGCCTCATCGACTACAGACTCAACAATGCCGGAACCGACTTCGAGAACATTACCAAACACGATAACGAAGCCTCTTCCTTTGCCTTGAGCTGGCCATACGATTATCAGTATTTCACAGGATTCGACGGCAACACGCACGTGGAAATCACAGGCGGACGCATCGGCATCACCGGCAAGGACTTCATGGGCCCGTGGAACGCTTCGGGCACGCCTTTGGTCATTCCCGAAGGAGGGACTGAATATGTAGCCTATGACGGATCGGATGCACACAAAAAGGCCCTCAAGGCTGCCCGCCAAGACAACGGCGACGTGTATGGCGGCGGCCACGGCATCGCGGGCGACCGCTACGACTTGGCCTTCTGCGCCAACGCCAACAACACCGTGGTCAGCGTTGACATTACCTCTGATGCTGCCAATCCTACCACATACAAGCCCAATGACTGGGTTTATGGTTTTTTACCCAAAGCGAATGATTGGACAAACTACGGCACCTTAGCCTGCATCGCCGGTTCGGTGTATGGTGGTGCCGAAAACGGCCATGTGCTAAACACGGCTAACCTCACCCTCGACAAGGGCTTGATTGGCCATGCCATCTACGGCGGCGGCAAGGGCAAAGACACCTATACGGTAAGACTCCTGAACTTGGGTTCCACGACTGAGTATCATAACGCAGAAATCTACAGCCTCACAGCAGGCAAGGTGTATGGCAGCACTTCGGTGACCATGAACGGCGGCTATGTGATGCGCAACGTCTACGGTGGTGGCAACATGGCCTCGGTGGGCAAGGGCAACTATGCTGGCGGCTCTGACGACTATTCCACGGCTGGTTACGGCGAGAAAGTCGCCAACTTGTGGACTGGTGGAGCGGGCAGCAATGCCTGGCACTTCATGAACAGCGGAAAAGCCACGGTGAACATCGTTGGCGGCACGGTGGGTACCGCTGGCGGCGAGAAAGACGACCTGCCCACAGGCAACGTCTTTGGCGGATGCCGCGGTGAGGCAGCACCCAACATCCCCAACACACCGCGCTACCAATATGCCCCTTCGTTCTTCTCGGGTTATGTCAACATGACGGATGTCACCATAGGCCGCTTGGCCGAAGGCACCGAAGGGCAGGAAGGCTATGTGGCAGCCTCTGGTCCCCTCATCTATGGCTCGGTGTATGGCGGCAGCCAGGATGGTCATGTGCGCCGCAGCACCAACGTGACGGTCAACTACGGCGAAATCGGCTTGGCCTATAATGCAGCTAACATCGCAAATGTTGGCACCGTAGACGAAAACGGCAACCCTGTTACCTTCACCCATTTCAAGTGGCTGCTCCGAGGCAACGTGACCGGTTCGGGATCGGGCATCAGCAAGTATGAATACGACCTGCCCGACAGCAACCCGACATTGAACTACGATGGCATCATAAATGAAAACCACACGTTCACCTACACCTATAACGGGAGAACCATTACGCTCAGTGAGAAAGACTACAGCAACTCGTCAGGCTCGGTGACCGACAGTACCTCGGTCGTCATCAATGGCGGCACGATCTATCGCAACATCTATGGCGGCGGCTCGTTGGCCACGGTGGGGCCACCCTATATTCCAGGCACCATTAACCCTGATGAGGAGTTAGGCAAACCATCCCATTGGTCGAAGAACATCGTTGAAGTCAAGAGTGGCACAGTGGGCGAACGCAATGGAGTGGTGGCTGGCTACGGCGGCCATGTGTTCGGCGCAGGCCGTGGTGTTGAGACTGTCGACATCGAAAAATTCTCCACCTCGGTGCAAACGCAGGTCACCATCGGAAGCGAAACCACTCATGACGCCCTCGTCTACGGCAATGTGTATGGCGGCGGCGAAGTCGGGCAAGTGTCCGACGACACCGAAGCCAATGTGGTGAGTGGACAAGTGGGCACGATCGACTACACCGACGCCAATAACGATGGCACTTTTGATGGCGTCACGCACACCACCGGCGGCAAAGTGTTCGGTGGCGGCAAGGGCCTTGCGAGCGTTGTTGAAGCGGCGCGAGTGAAAGGCAACTCAAATGTCAACATCAGAGGCGGCCATGTGCTCTTCAACGTGTATGGCGGCGGCGAGATGGCTTCCGTGGGCCTGAGAGAGCAATACACCTACACTACAGGCGAGGGAAACGAGCAAACCGAACACACAGACTACAGACCTAAACTTAATACTGGCTTGGCCAAGGTGACCGTCACCGGTGGCCAAGTGGGACCTGCTCCGAGAGAGGGAGAGGGCTACAACATCCCCATCGGCCTGAACGGTGTTGACGGCTACGTGTTTGGCGGTGGCAAAGGCATCGCCAACGACTATATCACCGATCCGACACATCCTTATAGTGGAAGTTATCATTCCTTTGCCGATGTCAATAATACAGAGGTCACTGTGCACATACCCGCGTCAGCCGATGCCAACACCAACCGCATTTGGGGCAGCATCTTCGGCGGTGCCGAAGACGGCCATGTGCTTGGCGATGCCCATACTTATTATGTTAGTGGTCTCATGGGCACCACTGGCACCACGAGCTACGACGGCAACATCTTTGGCGGCGGACGCAACTTCAGCAAGGCCAACTACAACGCAGGCCGCGTGCGTGGCAACATCACCGTCGAAATGAGCGGCGGCCAAATCTATGGCTCCATCTTTGGCGGTGGTCGTCTTGCCTTGACGGGTGTCGACCTCTATGGCAACGTCATCCCTGACGAAGAAGGTGAAAACGGCCAGAAATTCGGAAATGTCAAAGTGAAGGTGACAGGCGGCAAGGTGGGCAATGAGACACTCATCGAGAACTTCACCACCTACAGCATGGGCAACGTGTATGGTGGTGGCAAGGGCGACAAGACGGGTATCGTAGCCGCCCCTGGCACCTATCATCCCAAAGCATCGGTCTTGCTTGTCTCCATGACCAAAAACACTGAAGTTGAGATTTCGGAGGCCAATCCAGCCGTTCCCACCAGAATCTACGGTTCGGTGTACGGTGGCGGCGAAATGGCCAATGTGGGTCAATACACTTGGGATTTGGTTCCTAACCAGGAGCCGCAAAACATTACCCTGAAGGACGGCACGGGTGTTGCCAAGGTCACCGTAAGCGGCGGCATCATTGGTATTGACAATATGTCGTTGAGTTCGGATGACATCCATGTCGATGAAAACTTCAATCTTACCAGAAACATGGATATCGGCCATGTGTTTGGCGCTGGAGAAGGCATTGTGGATGACCCCAACAGACTTGACGACAATAATCAACCCTTATATCCCCAGGTCAGTATCGTTGAAGGTGGCCAAACCATTTCTCTATCCCTTTTCAACTTGATGAATACCGTGGGCGAAACCCAGGTGACCGTCAGCGGTGATGCCTTTGTGAAAGGCTCGGTGTATGGCGGCGGCTTGAACGGACATGTGGAACGCGACGCGAAGGTCTATATCCAAGGCGGACAGATTGGCTTTGGCGAAAACGCCGATGGCACGGATAAGCTCAAGTATGACAATGATTTGTTTGTCAACCCGCTTCAGGAAGGGGGAATCACCACTAGTTTGGCGGGCTGCCCCCACTGGGATTTGGGCAATGCCTCCGGTACCATTATTCCTTACGATCCTGTTTGGATCTCCCAAGGGAACCCACCAAGGGATGGAACTTCATGGTATGGCAACGTGTATGGCGGCGGCTCCGGGTTGTTCCCATACGTTGTTAAAAACACTTCTAATAATCAATGGGAGAGCCATTGGAACAGTTATTCGGGACAAGTGAAAGGCAACACCCGCGTGGAAATCTCGGGCGGGCACATCCTTACCAACGTGTATGGTGGCTGTGAGATTACGAATGTCGGCTCATACGGCTACGATAACACCCAAGGTGTCACCAATATTTCAGGCGATGGCAAAGGAAAAGCCACTATCGTAATGAGTGGCGGCTCCATCGGTGTGCCACGCACTGCCGATCAGATTGAGCAATTCCCTCTTTCCGGCGACCTCTTTGGCGCTGGAAAGGGCGACCCGCGCACCGCTTTCAACACTTGGACCAACGTGGCCAACACCGACATCACCATAACGGGTGGCTTCGTCTACGGCTCCGTGTTTGGCGGCGGCGAGGACGGCCACGTCATCGAAGACGCCAAGATCTTGGTCAGCAAGGCCGAAGGTAGCGACTTGGTCATTGGCTCCCACGGCAACACGGGCTTGGAAGGCAACGTGTTTGGCGGTGGCCAGGGCGATGACCCTGAAGCCCTTACCGCTGGCGGTTTGGGCGGCAACACCCTCGTCGAAGTGGAAGACGGCAACATCCTCGGCTCCGTCTACGGCGGTGGCAGCACTGGCTCGGTAGGCATTCGCTTCGTGCCAGCAGGCCATCAACAATATGGTTTGGTTCAAGATGGCGAAAACCACGGCTATACCACCGTCAACATCAGCGGCGGCACCATCGGCCATGTCGACAACACGGGGCGCATTGGCGGCAACGTGTATGGCGGCTGCAAAGGCCTTGCCGGCCCTCCAGGCTCCATCTTCCAGAAAATGGCCAAGGTCAAGGAAACCCATGTGAACATTTCTCAAGCCAATGGCAAGCAAACCTTCATCATGGGTTCGGTGTTCGGTGCCGGCGAGGACGGCCATGTGACGAAGGACACCCACGTCGCCGTTTCAGGTGGACAGATCGGCGGTGATCGGTATTATGCTAGTGACGCCACGCCTCATTTATGTGCAAACGAATTCCACGGCAATGTGTATGGCGGTGGACGTGGCTTGGACACCTATACCGACAATAACGGCAACCCGCAATACAGCATCACCGCTGGTAAAGTGGATGGCAACACCAATGTCAGCATCACGGGCGGGCGCGTTTGCCGCGACGTGTATGGCGGCGGCAATATCTCCTCGGTGGGCGACCCCAATGAAGAACCCGTGAACGGACAATACGCTACAGGCTTGGCCACCGTCATCGTCAGTGGCGGCAAAATCGGTATCGGCAGTGGCGAATACAACAACGACTATGCAAGTGGACACGTGTTCGGCTCGGGCCACGGCAAGGCCGGCACATTGTATGCCGACAAGTCCTTTGTGAAGAATACCTTTGTGAACATCAAGGAGAATGCCATCGTTTATGGTTCGGTGTTCGGCTCGGGCGAAGACGGACACGTGCGCAAGAACACCCATGTGAAGGTTGAAGGCGGCACCATCGGCGTTACGGGCACCACGGGCTACGAAGGCAACGTTTACGGCGGTGGCCGTGGCCTCGATCCGGATGCCCAAGGCAACCTGAGTCCTTCGGCAGGAAAAACCGAGGGCAACACTTTGGTTGAGGTCGTGGGCGGCTGGGTGAAAGGCTCCGTCTTTGGTGGAGGCCGCTTGGCTTCGGTGGGCGACCCCGATGAGGAACCCGATGCCCAAGGCAACTATCATACAGGCTTGGCCGAGGTCGTCATCGGCGACGGCACGGGAGACGAAACAGCTACTATTGGCACCACACATGAAACCCAGACTTCCGTTGAATTCGGCGGCAATGTCTATGGTGGCGGCAAGGGCCAGGCTGGAGCGACCTACAGAGACCTCACCTTTGTGAAAAACACCTCTGTGACCATTCAAGAGGGCGCTGCCGTCCACGGCTCGGTGTTTGGCGGCGGCGAAGACGGCCATGTGCGCCAAACCTCGACGGTGAATGTCACTGGCGGCACCGTCGGCGACAATGAGTCAACTTGCGCAAACAAATACCACGGCAACGTGTATGGCGCAGGCCGAGGCATCGACAACACGGGGCAAGGTGTAGGCGGCTACAGCTGGACGGCAGGCCGTGTCAACTGGAGCGCGACGGTCAATATCAGCGGCGGCCACATCTATCGTAATGTTTACGGTGGCGGCAACCTTGCTTCGGTGGGTCGCGTGAAGCGAGACGAGAACTATAATTTGGTCCTGCTCCCCAATGGCGATATGAATCCTTTGGACCAAAACGACCAACCGATGTTCGATGATGAGGGTAACGAAAACAGCGATTTCGATTCGGATTTGCTGACAGGTTGGGCGCATGTGAACATCACTGGGGGCACCATCGGCAGCGATGCAGACATTGACGACTTCCACGGCAACGTGTTCGGATCGAGCCACGGCATGGCAGGCGAGGATTTCAAGAACTTGGCCTATGTCCACAATGCCGAAGTGAAGGTTTCGGAGGCTGGCTCGGGAAATCCCACTTTGATAAAAGGCTCGGTGTTTGGCGGCGGCGAGGACGGCCATGTGACCCTCGATACCAAGGTGACCGTCAACGGCGGCCAAATCGGTGCCAAAGACAATGACGAGTATAAAGGCAATGTGTACGGCGGGGGCCGTGGCATCGACGTTGACAGCGGGGGCCAACTTAGCTCCACGGCGGGCATGGTGAAAGGCCACACGAGGGTTTACGTCAATGGTGGCACCATCAAGAATAGCGTCTATGGCGGTGGCAACCAGAGTGTGGTGCGCCATGAGAAGGTGGTCAACATCAACGGTGGCACCGTTGAACAAGACGTGTTCGGCGGCTGCAATGCCGTGCCCGAAGGCCGCCAACATATCGGCCTGAAGACCGTCAATGTGCGCAACGGCCGCATCAAGGGCAACGTGTATGGTTGCAGCCATAACTCCACCGATGGCAATGCAGAAGTCACTCCCACGACAGACAACCCATCTTGGACGGCATTTGTCAACATCAGCGGCGGCGTGATTGGCGGCAACACCGACAAAGGCAACGTACACGGTGCAGGCTTTGAAGGCATAGTGAATGGCTCGGTGTGCGTCAACGTCGGAAAGGATGCCATTGTTAAGCAAGTGAACGATGCAAACCAACCCCGCATTGCGGCCAACACGTTCTACAACGACTGTGGCGGCGACGAGCCAGGTCTCGCACCAGGCCAAACAGCCATCGAGCCTACCGTGGGCAAGCTCATCATCCGAGGCTCGGTGTTTGGCGGCTCCGACTATTTCGGCAGCACCCAATCCACCAACTGGGACAATTTCGACATCACGGGCTACAGTAACCTCTATATCGACGGCACTGGCTACAACACCAGTGCCGATGATGAAGCAACGCCTAACTACATGGCCATCGGAGGCGGGTTGTTCGGCAGCGGCACACATTGCGAGTCGGGCCGCTTGGGACGCAACGTTTTGCTCAAGGACTACGGACAACGCACAGAAACCGGCAACGTGGAGATGACCACTGCCACCCGCACCTTGACCACCATCCAGCGTTGCACCGACCTCGTCGTGTTCAACTCCAACGTCAACTTGACGGGCATCGCCGACATCAGCGGACAAGGCTCACGCAACTATGCCGTGAACAAGATTTTCGGTGTGACAAACCTCAACGGAACCAATCAGGTCGTGGGCGGCATGTATGTGTCCGACGCTTCCAGCTTGGTCTTGGGCAGCTCCGAATCGTCGGCCTACATGGATCAGATCAAGCAGCTGAACAGCCTCCACCTCAAACAAGGTTCGATCTACAACATCTTGAACGGCAACCAAATGGAATGGCATTGGTTGGGCATCAATGACCAAAACCTGGATGCACACCTTTATTATATTGACGGAAACACAATCTCTGGTTCGGCTTTGACCAAAGACCAGGAAAACGTCATCCTCTTCAACGGCGACTCGCGGCTTTGGGTTCGCTATGTCGATGTCGACAACACCCAGAAATATGGCGAGCTTCGCGGTTTCTTCCGCATGAAGAGTCCGTTTGAGCCTTACGGCACCGAGAGCTTCGCCTACGCCCGCCCGAAGATCACGGATGAATATGCGACGAACGACAACGAGGCCGACGGCGGCTTCCTGAGCTACAACAACGACTACAACTTCTTCACCGACGGTGGCGAGGCCTACACCAATACGAAGCAGCATCCTTACACCAATGTGCTCTATTTGGGCAAGGGCGACCGCCAGGAATACCGCGAATGGGTCATCCCCAAGCGTAAAGGCCGTTGGTATGTGGACGGACGTCCCGGACAGTGGGGACACGACAACAAGTCGAAAGTCACCGATGCCGCAGGCCTCTTCCCCGACAAGCCCAAGAAGACCATCTTTGGTGAAGTGACAACGGGTAGCTTTGGTGGTATCATCACCGAGCATTATCCTGAAGAGTCACCCGATGCCAGGTTTAACTATTCCTACAAGAACGACGTGATTTACGTTGTTGGCGCTTTGTCGGCTGCCGATGAGAAAGCCATCGTTGAAGGCAATGCAACCTACACTATGCAAGATAGCATTGGCGGTGGTGTCCACTATCCTTTGAAACTCTATCGTTATCCCGGTGGTCACGAGATGAGCAATGGTTTGATTGACCACGGTGGCGGTGGACACATCAATAAGGAAGACTTGTGGGGCGTGGCCGAGAACAGCACAGCAGGTCCAGGTGCCAACTATGGCGCCATGCTCAATGTGGGTGAGAACAAACAAATCACATTGCAGGGCGTGATGATGGATGGATTGTATGGCTTCACCAATGAAGACAAGGTAACCCATCAGATTCCCACGAATTTGGAGCCTTCAACCAGCAACTTCGACCCCAAGCGAGTCATCATGCCTTTGGTTGTGACCTATCCCAACGCGACGCTTACCCTCAATGGTGGCACCGATTTGAAGCGGGGATACAACAACAATGATGCCGCCACTGATTGGTACAACAACGCTGACTTTACGCCTTCAGACGATGTCATCCACGGCGGTGCGGTCTTCGTCAACCAAAGCGCCACAATGAACGTGAGTGGCATGGTGACCGTCATGGGCAACAAGCAAAAGAACGGTGACGGTGAGGTGGAAAGCAATGTGTATCTGCCCACTTTCTACAAGAGTTTGAACATCACCGATGCATTGGCCGAGACAACAGCAATTGGCATCACCAGCCCGAAACGGAACGACAAAACCAATTACACCTACAACACCTTGTCGCCTGTGGCGGAGGCTACGTCGTATGCCAATGCCCTAAGTGCCTGGACGAATTGCAACTTCCGCGACGACCAGGATTGGTTCTTCGTCAACGGCAACACGCAAGAAACGCCAAGAACCACCTATTTCGCCCAAAATACCGAGGACTTCAAATTGTATTTCGGCTGGACTTGGGCCAACGTGGTGCGCAAGGCCCCTGAAGAATTTGCCTATGACAAGATCAATTCGCCCGAAGACTTGGCATGGCTCATCAGCAAGTCGGCTGGAATGAACGGCCAGACAGCCATTGACTTCACAGGCACCACGATTTCGCAAACCGACGACATCGACATGCAGCAATACGTTTGGGTGCCGGTGGGAACCGAGAGCAATCCGTTCAAGGGAACCTACGATGGCAAAGGCCATCTTATCAAGAACCTCAGCATCGACTACATCGGCTCGGGCGACCTTCGTTACGAGCGGAGCAACTACGGCTTGTTTGGCCACGTCACCGACGGCACCATCAACCGTACCTTCGTGGTGAGCGGCTTGGTCAGCCCCGAAGGCGCTGCCGAGATGGAGCTTGGCGGCTTGACGGGTACACTCGAAGGCACTTCGGCCAAGGTTACAAACAGCGAAGCCGCCGTTGCCATCGAAAGCCCCAACAACAGCAGCAACTCGGGTGGCTTGGTCGGACAAATGCTGGGTGGCACAATCCATTCTTCCATGGCCATGCCCGACTTCACCCTCAGCCAATATGGTGCCGTGGGCGGTTTGGCCGGTATCACAAAGAACAGCGGAGGAGACAACCCGATCACGCCGTCAATCAAGAACTCGTTTGCACAAGTGAAGTTCGACTTCCCGACAAACGCTGTGTCAAATGTCGGCGGACTTGTCGGAAAGAGCGTGAGCTTGAGTTTGGTCAACAACTATTCGCACTTGCGCAAAATCACTCCAGCGACCTCATCCAACTATGTCTCGTTGGTCGCGCAGGCCGAAGCCTCCACAGCTGGAATATTGCTATGGCGATGCGGGTAGCTATCCGTTGGTCAATCCTTCCACCCTGACACTTGTCAAGAGCGGAAAGCACACTGCTGTCATCGGTTCCGACAACTTGGGCTATATGTATGCCGACAACAAAATTGAAAACGACACTTCGTTGTTTGTGAGGCTCAACAAGAACGCCATGAGGATGAACAAGGACCCCAACGTCAACGACAGCACCTACGCCCACTGGGCGCGTCCGGGCTTGGCCGAGATCAACGGCGACCTGCCCGTGTTGCTCCTTAATGAATTTGACGAGGGATCTTCCTACAAGTATCAAGGCAGCTTCCGCAGCGTGGCCACCTACGAGGGCGGTCCGGCCTTGCAGTATGGCGGCCCCGTGCGCGATGGCGAAAACGACGGCAAGGCGCTCAACGAACTTGATGCGGCCATTGCCCGACTCACCGCAACCGACAATTTGATGATTTACGGCGACATCACGGTTGCACCTACAGCCACACCGCCTGCGGGATCGAAAATCAGCATCAACGAACACGTCACCATTATGCATCCTGGTACGTTGGCCAACTTCGCTGAAACCTACGTCGGCATCACTTTCGATAATTCGTACGGCAAAGCCTATTCGACGCCTGGCGTCAACTACGGCCTCGTCGGCATGGGCGGCTTCCTCTTGCCCCGCGACTGGCACATGTTCTCGACCCCGCTGAGCAACGCGCCCTTAGGCTTCGATTATGTGGTGGATGGCACCAATACGAACACATCGAGTTATTCAGGTGGCGACCACGATAACTATTTCAACAACCCGTGGGTAAATTCGAGCAGCGAGTTCAGCTGGCTCAACGGCATCGGACGTGGACGTTATTGGATGAAGGCTTATGCCACCGCCGATGGCTATTTCCCGACCCAAGTCGACGGAACGGCTGTCGTTGAAAACGACAAGCTGTTCATCGTCGGCTCCGACGAATGTCCCACCCCGGGTGTACACCGTTTCCCTTATGGCATGGACTTCTACACTTGGTATGAGCCTCAGTATCACTGGATCAACTTCAAGCGCAACGGCCCCAACCACTGGCACAGCGACGAAAACAGCCAGGGCGTACACGAACATCTTGATTATGTCCCTGTTGATGGTGCTACGCCCAACCAGAACGAAGACAACCTGATTGTGGGCAAAGGCTACATGGCCAGCATCACCATCCCGACGTTCATGCAGAGCCACGGCACGCTCAACCAAGGCGACAAGAGGATCGCGCTGACCCATGACGGTGCGCACCTTACAGGTTGGAACCTTGTGGGCAACCCCTATCATGGCTACCTCGACTTCACCAAATTTGCCAAAAATGAAAATAATGCAGGCGTGCTCACCACCAACGTCGATAACCAACCATTCTATGTCGTTTACGATGCCGACCAATACGAGGAAGGTCATCAAGGGAGTGGGTTCCTGTATTATCCTATGGATGGCTCAAGAGGTGGCGAGTATGCCGGAAGGTTCATCCACCCGCACCAAGGTTTCTATGTGAAGGTGGCCGACAACGCCATGACGAATGAGTCCAACGAGTTGCAATTCAGCGAAAGCATGGTGAAGCCGCGTTCCGAAGTCTCGGAGAGCCACTTCCGCGACGAGGAGCCTGCCTATCCGTTGGTCAATCTTTACCTGAGCAGCGACAAGGGCTGTGCTGACGTGACGGTCATCGAGTTCGGTCGTCCCGAATGGGGCGGTGCCCGCAAGCTGAAGGAGCTGCGCGTGGGCGACGGCCTCTTCTATGCCCAACACAACGACACCCATTATGCCGCCCTCTTCACCGTGGAAGGCATTGAGCGCGTGCCGCTGTGGTTCGAAGCCAAGGACGACGACATCTTCACCATCAAGTGGAACACGGCCAACGCCAACTTCCAATCCATGTATCTCGTCGACAACATGACCGGCGTGCGCTACGACATGCTCCGCAACAACAGCTACAGTTTCGAAGGCCACAAGGGCGACTATCCGTCGCGCTTCTACATTACTTTCCGTTTCACCGACGTCGAAGAGAATCAGGACCATCCGTTCGTGTTCTTCGATGGCTCGCAATGGGTCGTCACCGGCGATGGCGAGGTCGAATTTATCGACTTGCTCGGGCAAGTGTTGGCACGGAGACAGGTGAGCGGCCAAACGAGGTTGAATTTGCCCGAGGTGGCTGAAGGCGTCTACCTTTTCCGCCTGATTGAAGGACAAGAAACGAAGATACAGAAAGTCATCGTCAAAAAATAATAAGGAGGAGTGGATATGAAAAACATCAAGAGAATAATCAGAATCACAATGGTGGCCTTGACGATGGCCATCGCCATCCCCACGCAGGCTCAAATCCTCATCATGGATGACGAGTTTGAAGGCGAGCTGCGCTTGAAGTCGGATGAAGACTATTTCTTCATCATGGGTCAAGGTGAGGGTGCCGATGCTTACACACCTCTTGGCGACGGTTTGATAGTGCTGTCGTGTCTCGGCGGTGCCTACCTGCTTGCGAAACGGAAGAAAAAACATTGAAAAATAATCCGTTTTCGGTGCAAAAAAGTTGGCGCAAATGGATTTTTCCTATATTTGCGCCAACTTTTCTTTTGAAACGAAAACACTTTGGATATGGAAATTAAAAGAGTTTTTGACCTTCTCGACAACTATGTGGAGAAGTACCCCAACCAAAAGGTGGCCCTCGCCGGAAAGAAGAACGGGCAATGGGTGAACTACAGTTCGCTGGCCTATAAGGAAAATGTCGACATCCTGAGCTCGGCCCTCATCGAATTGGGCATCGAAAAGGGCGACAAGGTGGCCATCATCCTCAGCAACCGCCCCGAATGGAACCTGCTCGACATGGCCATCAGCCAGGTGGGCGCCATCGACGTGCCCATCTATCCCACCATCAGCGAGGAAGACTATCGCTACATCCTGGCCGACTGCGACGCCAAGATGGTCGTCATCGACGGCATCTCGGTGATGAACAAAGTGACCAACATCCTCCCCGACGCACCCAACGTGAAGCTCGTCTACACCATGCTCGACCGCGAGAAATACCCCTATTTCGACCAACTGCTCGAACTCGGCAAACAGCATCCCCACATCGAAGAGATAGCCGCCCGCAAGGCCGCCGTCGACGAGATGGAATGCGCCACAATCATCTATACCTCTGGTACGACTGGCACACCCAAGGGCGTGATGCTCTCGCACCACAACCTGATGAACCAGTTCCCGAATTTCCACTATACCATTAGTGACACGTCCAACAAGGCGTTCAGCTTCCTGCCCGTGTGCCATGCCTACGAGCGTGCACTCAACTATTGCTACCAATATCGCGGCATGTCGATTTACTATGCCGAAAGCCTTGGCACCATCGCCAGCGATATGCGCGAAATCCATCCCACGATGATGTGCGCCGTGCCGCGTGTGCTCGAACGCTTCTACGATGCCATCATCCAGTCGGGCAACAAGCAAAAAGGCATCAAGAAGAGCATCTTCTTCTGGGCCGTGCGCCTCGGCGAACGCTACAAGATCGACTCGGTGAGCCGCCATTGGTTCTACGATTGGAAGTTGGGCATTGCCGACAAGTTGGTCTACAGTAAGATACGCGCCAACATCGGGGCCGAGAACTTCGACATCATCGTGTCGGGGGCCGCCGCCATCTCGCAAAAGATCGCTGGTTTCTTCTCCGCCATCAAGATGCCTGTGTTTGAGGGCTATGGCCTGACGGAGACTTCGCCCGTCATCGCGGTCAGCAACCGCAACCCGCATGGGCGCGAAGTGGGTTATGTGGGCCAACCGCTGCCAGGTACAGAAGTGAAAATCGGCGAAAACGGCGAGATCTGCTGCCGTGGCCACAACGTGATGATGGGCTATTACAAACACCCCGAGCTGACCGCTGAGGTCATCGACAAGGACGGCTGGTTCCACACGGGCGACATGGGCGAGTTCGACCAATACAACCGCCTGAAGATCACGGGCCGCATCAAGAGCCTCTTCAAGACTTCGGGCGGCAAATACATCAACCCCGACTTCATCGAAGCCAAGTTCTGTGCCTCCAAATTGATAGAAAACATCCTTGTGGTGGGCGAGAACCAGAAGTTTGCCGGAGCGCTCATCATCCCGAGCTTCGCCGACCTGAAGGCCTGGTGCGCCGAGGAAAAGATTGCCTACACGACCAACGAGGAGATGATCAAGAACCCAGAGGTGCTGAAGCGTTTCGCAGCCGAAGTCAACGAGCTGAACAAAGGCTTGGGCGAGACGGAGAAAATCAAGAAACACGTCCTCCTCGCCGACGAGTGGAGCATCGCCAACGGACTCCTAACGCCTACGCTCAAAGTCAAGCGCAAGGTGCTCATTGCCAAGTATAAGGATATGATTGAGAAGATGTTTGCTTGATGGTTGGTTAATACATATAAAGGTGCGGTGTCTTGCAAAAAAGAGGGGGCTATATACCAGTTGACAGTAAATAAATAACGGAGTCAAGAGATTGACTCCGTTTCTTTTCATGTCCCCATCCAAACAAGGGATTTTTTCATCCTTTATCTTTGTTTATTGATATTTTCCCTATCTTTGCCCCATGCATTTAATTGGGGTACTATTTAACCTGTCGAGATACTGTATATGGAACTGATTGATAACGTCACCAAGACGCTGCGCGATGACTTAACTGTGGAGATTAAGTCGGCAAGCAAGATTTCAATGGCTGCTTGCTGTTTCTCTATCTATGCCTTTCAGGAGCTGAAAGAGCGACTCAAAGACATCAAAGAGTTGAGGTTTATCTTCACTTCGCCCACGTTCACAGCCGAGAAAATCGACAAGCAAAGGCGTGAGTTCTACATCCCGCGCATCGACCGTGAACGCACCCTTTACGGCTCTCCCTTCGAAGTCCGCCTCCGAAACCAACTCACACAAAAAGCCATTGCCATCGAGTGCGCCGAGTGGGTCAAAAACAAAGTCCGTTTCAAGTCAAACATTACGAATAACACCCTCCCCGGATTCATCATTGCGATGCTGCGCTGCCCCTGATGGGCATTGACATGGACAAGGTATGGGAGCACATAGTGACGACCATTGGAGGCTTCGAGGTGATGGAAGGCGTGACGATCGAGGAACAGATAACGATTGACGGAGAGAGGCTGAAAGTCATCAAGCAAATTGAAACGCTTGAAAAGAAGGTGAGGACAGAATGACAGCCTCGAAGGAAATATGAATTGTATCAGCAATTATGCAAGTTGAAAAAAGAGCAATAGGTGCCACGATTAGTGGCACCTATTTGGCGATTTTTGCTTATCCTTCTGGAGGACAAGGATCATTGCCGTAGCTGTTCTTTTGGCGGATTTTGCCATCGACGCCATGAATACAGACTTCTTGTCCGTTGTTTTTGGCTATTTGTTTGGCTCGTTCCACTGCTTCAGCTTGGGTGTGGAAATTGCCAGAGCTTCGCTTGGCTTTCTCTTGGACGGCCGACCAATGATCGCCTCTTTTTACTATGTGTATATTCTTACCCATAGGTTTTGTTTTGGTTAGTATTAGTGTGGTCGCCTGACCGGACCACTTCGGTCGCTCGATTCTTACGGGATGAGCTGCCCGAAGCAAATCACAGATTGCTTGGTACTGGCACTAATTCCCAGCAAACGTTGAATTCGTCAGTCCTTTGGTTGCACGAGCGGCATATTGGAGTGATATACCAAGACTTGTCGGTACTATTCACTTTTTGTACGTGTGCTCCAACGAGGTCTGTCTTGCTACATCCAGAGACACCGCAAATGCTGACTTTCTTGCCGGTTTGGTGCTCCCAGTAGTCTAGCCAAGTGCTATAACCTTTTGGCGCTGGAAATCTGCTAGAACCAATAATGTTTTTTACTAACATGGTCTTGCTGATTAGAGTGTTAGCATCCTATTCCCTGATAGTTCAGCTTCAGCCCGGTTGCTTTATACAGGTGTTGAAGTATCCTGTCGAGAAAAACGTGTCAAGTTGTGTACCACCGCATTGATTCTGTCAAATTCTCGTTTAAATATGACAGAATTTTCACTTTATATGTCAAATTGGCATAATTAATGCGAATTTTTGATATAAAATGCAAAAAATTTCGATTTTATTTGGCGATTTGGATGCAAAAGTGTATTTTTGCGGTGTTAATAACCCAATCTTGGCAACAAGCGCAGTTAATGTTATGATACAAGAGCTTAAAATAAAAAACTTTATGTCGTTCAGGGATGAGGTGACACTCAGTTTCGAAGCGACGAAAGACAAGACATTTGAAGAGTCCCATATTGTTGAGGTGGCTCCTGGGGTTCGCCTACTCCGTTTTGCAATGGTATATGGAGCAAATGCTTCAGGCAAAACAAACCTGCTTCTTGCATTGGTGTTTTTGCATGATTTTGTGTTTTACAAGCCTGATGACATTGAAGAAGAGACCGGTTCGGAACCTTTCCGTCTTGATGCTGCTACTCCTAATGAACCAACAGAGTTTAGTATTAAATTCTATGTTGATGGTATTCGGTATTGGTATGAACTGAAACTTGACCAACAAAAAGTGCTTCTGGAACGCTTGTATTATTATACATCGGTACAGCCTACAAAGTTATTCGAACGCACTTGGAAAGATGGTGAATCTATTCTTGATTTCAATCCAACAGTAGTAAAGATTAGCCAAGCAGCTAAAGAGGAATTGTCATTGAAGTGCCTCCCAAATATGTCATTTTTTGCGGCTCGTAAACAGGTGAATGTGGCCATGAAAGAAATAGATGCTGCTAGGGAGTGGTTCCGAAATGGGATTCTTCCTATGGTGAAACCGCAAACAAGAATGTTTGAATATGCAAGCGAAAAGATGCTTGAAAACAGCGTTCTAAAAGAATATTTGCTCGATTTCATTCACAGGGCGGATTTCAACATCTCTGATGTTAAGACGGATGTGATAAAGCAACCCATCCCACAAAAGGTGCTCAACCTAATGCTGCAAGATGATGGCGCGCCGAATGAGGTTAAGGAAAGGTTGACAAAAGATAAAGCGTTTGATGAGATTCGAACGACTTTTGTCCACAAGGTTCATAACGGCCGTGGCGAAGAGAGTTATGTCCTTCCTGATGAGTATCAATCGGATGGCACTAAGCGTACTATTGGTGTCGAAGCTGCTATTTTTGAAGCAGTACGTAAACAAGCCATGCTTTTCATAGACGAAATTGAAGCCTCATTGCATCCCGATTTGGTGGAGTTTATCATCGAGCAGTTCCTTTCGCAGCGCAATAGGGCGCAATTGCTTGTTACAACACATTATGATCCCTTGTTAAATACCGTTGGGGACGACCTCATTCGCAAGGATTCCGTTTGGTTTACGGAAAAAGACGAAACGGGAAACACCGACCTTTATTCTTTGGTAGAATTCAAGGGGTTGAATAGAATTTCATCGTTGCAAAAGGCTTATCGCAATGGAGTCTTTGGGGCATTGCCGAACATTAAATAAACCATTCCCATGGCGAGAAAAGCATCCATAAGAATAAAGAAAAGCCCGATACCTACCCTTATTGGGGCGGGTATTACCGAGCAATGGTATTTCAAGCATTTGAAAACGCTGAAGGATTACCGCGTAAAGATACGCCCTCGCTTTTTTGGAACGGAAACGGCCAATGGCATGGCGAAAAGGATTGAGGAAGTGCTTCGGAATGATGGCTTTGCCATTTGTGTGTTTGATGCCGATGTGTCAACATGGAATGAGTTGGAACTTAAAAAATGGAATGCCCTGCGGCGAAAGTACAAGGACAATCCTTCGGTGATGCTTTGCGATTCGCTTCCGTCGATAGAGTATTGGTTTTTGTTGCATTACGAAAACACGAATCGCTTTTACGGCACTTCTCGTGCTGTTGGTGAAGAACTGAAAAAGTTCATTTCGCAATATGATAAGACCGAGCAATTCCTTCAAAACCAAAAGTGGGTGGCAGATATGATTGGGGAAGGCCGTCTGGAAGAAGCATGCAATAGGGCAGAAATGTTTGGGGTTGAAGGTGAGTCATACACGAATGTTTATAAGGCGGTCAAGTTAATGGGAAATAAATAAGACATGAATCCAATTAAGGTAGAGCAGAATGCGGTAGATGAAGTCAGAGCTTGCTTTGACGATTGTGATAGAATACTCGCTGGAGTTCAAACTAACGATAAAACTATTGCTTGGGATGGACATTTGTATCTTTTTAATGATTCAAGTTGTAGAAAAGATTCGTATTATGCTAAAATTCCGGTTCAAGTTAAAGGGGTGAGCTGTTCGGAAAAGCATCCCGATAATATTAATTACTCCATTGACATTGCTGATCTTAAAGCATATAAAGATGATGGTATAGCATTTTTTGTGGTTTATATAAATAAAAGAAAGAAAACGGTTTATTATGTACTTCTTGCCCCAATTGAAATTAAAGCCATAATATCAACATGTTCTGAGCAAAACAGCAAATCCGTTTCATTAAAGAAACTGGATTGCTCAAATTCAAATGAATTGGACTTGTTGTTTAGAGTTTTTTATAATGATTGCAAACGTCAGAAGAGTGTTGTGGATATGCCTGTATTGTCTTTTGAAGATTTGAAAGATTTGGGAAATCCCAAACTAACAGTTTATGGCTTCACTGCTAGCGATATAGCTAATTTACCACGAGCATTAGCGAAAAAAGATGCTTTCATTTATGCAGATGTTGAAAAAGGCTCGATTAGTTTGCCCTATCCAATTGGTACCAGCAGGTGCTCTATTGCGGTTTCTCAAAAAATAGAAAAGCAAGTCTTTGTTGGGGAAAAAGCTTTCTTCGATTTTTATTCTCTAACATACAATAGAGACAATGACGTTTTTTCGGTTGGTAAGTGTTTGGAAATAGTTTCAGCCACCAATAATCCAGAACTAATTCATGTTAAAGTTGGTTTCGATATTAAAAAGTACAAGCTGACGGAAGCAATTAATGAATTGGAGTTTTTGTTGTCTTTATCGGTTGAGAAACGCTTAACTATTGCAGGTTGTAGCCTTGACATGGATCAATCAGATGATAAAGGAAAAAGTGTGATAACTGAATTGAGTGGATTTAAAGGTTTGCATGAAAGATTTGTGAAATTGCAAAAAGCCTTGGATGTTTTGCATGTCAAGGATGATTTGGATCTGAAGCTGATGAAGAAAGATTCAGATAGACTTATTGATATTTTGATTTCAGCTTTTGTTGAAAATAAAGATGTAATTGAGAAGCAGGATGTGGGGTTAATTACTGAAATAGGGTTGTGTAATATCAATGTCTTGGTCTTGGTGGCAAAGACAGGAGAAAACACCTATCATCTGTATGACTTTTTTAATTGTCCTTTTGATTTACACGGGTCGTATGGCGATGATAAGGTCTTTCCCATAACGCCATATGCTATTCTTGATAAAGACATAATTCTCAAGTATTCCAATATTGACTACTCTGATATTCTTTCTTCTTTTAAAGCAATCATGAATAATAATCCTAAGTGTTTTCATATTGCTAATACCGTGGGATTATATTTACTCCTCGCATATGATGAACAAACAACGAAGAATGAAATGCTGATTAATACCGCTAAAGAAGTGTTTGATTGGTTGTATGAGGCTGAGGATGATGAACTATCGAAATTGTCTAGCAGACTCAATGTTCTTCAAATAAAAAAGCGGTTAGGGTTGATAGGCGATTCTGAAAAGGAAGAACTGTTCGAAATTGCTGAAAACACAGAATCAGATGATGTAAAATTCGCAGCGTATTTGCTTCTTGGTGAGAAAGTACATGCAATGAGGTATTTTGATAAACTAAATGGTGATGTACGAGATTTTTACCGAACTTTGCCAATATTTCATTTCGTAAAATAACACACATAAATATGGACAAACTCAATATGCAAACCACCAACCAGGTGGACGAAAACATAAAGAAGATTGCCGAACTCTTCCCCAACTGCCTCACCGAGCGGCTGAACGAGAAAGGACAGCCCGAAGCGGCCATCGACTTCGACATGCTCCGCCAAGAACTGAGTAAGGACATCGTGGAAGGCCCGGCGGAACGCTACCAGTTCACCTGGCCCGACAAGCGCAACGCCATCCGGCTGGCCAACGCGCCGACCACCGACACGCTGCGCCCCTGCCGCGAGGAGAGCGTGGACTTCGACAACACCCAAAACCTCTATATCGAGGGCGACAACCTCGAAGTGCTGAAGCTGCTCCGCGAGAACTACCTCGGCAAAGTGAAGATGATCTACATCGACCCGCCTTACAACACGGGCAACGACTTCGTGTATAACGACGACTTCACCCAGACCGCCGACAGCTACATCCACAACAGCGGGCAGGAGGACGAGGAGGGCAACCGCCTCGTGGCCAACACCGAAAGCAACGGCCGCTTCCATACCGACTGGCTCAATATGATTTATCCGCGACTGAAAGTGGCTAAAGATTTGCTGAGCGAGGATGGGGTGATTTTTATTAGTATTGACGATAGAGAGGCTGATAATCTCATTAAAGTTGGAAACGAAATTTTCGGAGAACAATGCTTTGTGGCGAATATCAGTTGGCAGAAAACTTATTCACCAAGAAATGATTCGAAAGGTGTTCCTGCTGAGAAAGAATGCATAGTCGTTTATAGTCGAAATCCAGGATGGGCGCCAAAAAAGTTGCCAAGGACAGCTGAAATGAACAAAATGTATGACAACCCAGACAATGACATAAAAGGTGATTGGAGAAATGACAATCCTTGCGCTCCTGGTGCAAAAACCCACCAAGGTATGGTATATGCAATCCAACATCCTTTTACGGGAGAAATGCTCTATCCCTATAATAGCTCTTGCTGGAGATATCACCAAGAGGAAATGTTCAACCACATGAATGGTTGGTGTGAATACGAGTTGAGAGATATAGATGATGCTGATAAAAGAGCAGAAATATGTGGCGTTGCAAAAAACGAAGTTCGCAAAAGTGTTAAGGCTATTGTTCTCAAAAAAAACTTAGAAACATCTCGTCAACAGGCCGAAAGTGTTTTGAAACGAGGTCAATGGCCGAAATTCTATTTTACAAGAAACGGTCAAGGTGGTATAGGTCGTAAAACCTACTTGTCTGACGTTGAAGGCAAAATGGTCACCAACCTTTGGCAACACACTGAAGTCGGACATACTGACGAAGCCAAGAAAGAACTAAAAAATCTTTTTGATGGTGAGATTCCTTTCGACACCCCTAAACCTGTTCGTTTGCTTGATCGCATAGTTCAAATTGCTACCGATGAGAATAGTACTGTACTCGACTTTTTCTCGGGTTCTGCCACTACCGCCCATGCCGTGATGCAGCACAACGCTTCCGATAGTGCTCATCGCAAATTTATCTTGGTACAAATACCAGAAAAAGTTGATAACAAATATGGCAATCTTTGCGAAATCGGCAAGGAGCGCATCCGCAGGGCAGGCAAGAAAATCAAGGAGGAATTGGAAAAGAAGAAAGCGAAGGAAGGGTTGTTTGCGGAGGACAATGTAGAGACGCAAAATTTTGCGTCTCTACCGGACATCGGTTTCCGTGTCCTGAAATTAGACTCCAGCAATATGCAGGATGTCTATTACCGCCCGGAGGATTCAACGGAGCAGACCCTGTTTGAGGGCAACATCAAGCCCGACCGCTCGTCAGAGGACTTGCTCTTCCAAGTGATGCTGGAGTGCAACCTGCCGCTGTCCGCCAAAATCGAAACCGAGAAGATAGCCGGCAAGGAAGTGTTCTCCGTCAACGAGGGCTACCTCATCGCCTGCTTCGACGCGGAGGTGAACGAGGATGTCATCAAGGAAGTGGCCAAACGCCAGCCCTACTACTTCGTCATGCGCGACAGCAGCTTAGCCACCGACAACGTGGCGGATAATTTCGAACAGATTTTCCAAGCTTATAGCAAAGACACAATCAGGAGGGTTTTGTAAATGATGAAATTCAGTACCATAGAAGATTTGCAATCGTTAATTGACAACGAAATTGAGGAGTCCACCGAGTTGGAATACAAAAGCTCTTTTGCCGTTGAAAACAAGAAATGGAAAGAGGAATTGGCAAAGGATGTGAGTGCTATGGCTAATGCCAATGGTGGAACGATTATTTATGGAATCAGGCAAAAGGAAGGTGGTAATGTTCACGCTATCCCCAGTGAATTATTACCAATTCCGTTTACTGAAATGTCTAAAGATAAGCTGTCGCAATTATTGTCATCAAACATTCAGCCTATAATCGATAACGTTGAAATCACAGTAATTCCAAATGATAAAGAAAGCGGTTTCTTCATAGTGAATATTCCGCAAAGCAACACGGCCCATCAAAATAGGATAACTCACTTGTACTATAAGCGCAGAAATGCTACTGTTGAGGTAATGGAGGATTATGAGATTCGTGATGTAATGAATAGAAGCAAGCAACCAGTGATTGAACTTGAATTTGAATTGCATAAAACTATTATTTTTGTCACAGAAAAACCTCGTAAACAATTCTTTAATTTTGCTGATAATGTTAAAGAAGAAGACAAACATTTCACGGAAACCAAATACAAACTGAAGTATCGATTGGTGAATAATGGAATGGTGTATGCAAGATACGTCAATTATTTCATTTTTATTCCTGTAGAATTTGTTCCCGAAAACGAGAAAGAGTATGGCAGTGTTGATGAGAATAATGCATATTATATATTCTCTGGTAATAATACAGTAAGAGATATAACGGCTGTAAAAGGATTAAACAATGAATATGGTCCAGCCAGATACAATCCAATACTGCCTGGTACAAAGGGTGATATAAAGAGCATAGATTTGTGTTTTGAAGATTGTGTCAACGATACTTTAGCTCTACGGATTGGTTATACGATATCAGCAGATAATGCACCTATGCGACAAAAAACAGTTACCATTGATGATATTAAGGTTGTAGAAAAAAGCAAAGCAGTCACAAGAGACCCTAACTATATTGGATTTAATCCGATACTTTATAAAAAGTAAACAATGAAATTCAAATTCAACATACAGCAACACCAGCCCAATGAGGAGGTCACCACTATCAAATTTAGTATCTTTGCCCTATGAAAACGCTTGACTATTATCTGAATCAGCCCGAAGGGCAGACCTACGACAAGAATAGTGGTCGTATCTTGCCCGGGCGTGTTCGTATCAACAACATGCGAACCACCCACTTCTCCCGCAACCCCAAGATTGCCGCTTTCATGAAAGAATATGAGTTCATCCGTGAGTTCGGTGAAGGCGTTGACCGAATGTATCGCGAACTAGAAGAAGGCGGATGGGAAAAACCTGTATTCAAACAAGATGACTTTATTCTTCGGGCATCACTCAAGTCAAGATTTAACACTGAGGGTTTACAGAAAGATTCAAACAAACAAACTGGAAGTCAAATGGATGACACAGATACTTTACAGAAAACTTTACAGAACAATCCAAATTCGATCCAAATCAACACTCAATACGTCACAAGCCTGTCCCAAGTCCTGTCCCAAGTTGTCCCCAGCTTGTCCCCAGCTTGTCCCCAGCTAAAAGACGGTCATTTTTCAATGATGGCCATGGTTATGTTGCAGCTGCATTCCCAACAATACTCAATATCTGAACTTATGAACGCTATTGGGGAAAAGAACAAGAACAGATTCCGCCAGTTTGTGTTAAGGCCTCTGATAAACATTGGCTTGGTTGAAGCTACCATCAAAGACATTCCCAATAGTCCAAAACAACGTTATGCCCTTACGGAAAAAGGTAAAGAATTGATGAAGTCCTATGAAATTTAAATTCAAAATACAGCAATACCAGTCCGATGCGGTGGAAAGCACCGTTTCGGTTTTTGCAGGTCAGCCCTCGCGCGACGCTTTCCAGTTTAGGAGAGACTTGGGCAAGCAAAAGTCTCAGCAGAAAATGGAATTCGAAGACGAATTTGTGGGCTACCGCAACAGCGACATCGAGCTGAGCGACCAGCAGCTTTTGGAAAACATCCGCAAGGTTCAAGACGGTCAGGACATCAAACAGTCGCCCAAGTTAATCAGCGACCTCGGTCGCCTCGGATTGGACATCGAAATGGAAACAGGCACGGGCAAGACCTACGTCTATATCAAAACCATGTTTGAGCTGAACAAACGCTACGGTTGGAACAAGTTCATCGTGGTGGTGCCGTCCATCGCCATCCGCGAGGGGGTCAACAAGGGCTTCACCATGCTCGAAGACCACTTCATGGAACACTATGGCAAGAAAGCTCGTTTTTTCATCTACAACTCGTCCAACCTCCAGCAGCTTGATTCTTACTCCAGCGATGCGGGCATCAATGTGATGATCATCAACACGCAGGCCTTCGCCAAGGACTTGAACGAGGATAAGAAGACCAAGGCAGGCTTGATTATCTACTCTGAGCGCGATGACTTCGGCAGTCGCAAACCCATTGACGTGATTGCCGCCAACCGTCCCATCATCATCATGGATGAGCCTCAAAAGATGGAAGGCCAGGCCACCCAAAAAGCCCTGCGTCGTTTCAACCCGCTCTTTGTGCTTTATTACTCGGCCACCCACAAAACCCAACATAACTGCATTTATGCCCTCGATGCATTAGATGCCTTCAAGCAGAAACTGGTGAAGAAGATCCAGGTGAAAGGCTTTGAAGTAAAGAACCTCAAAGGCACCAGCTCCTACCTCTATCTCGACGACATCATCCTTTCCAAGAACCAGCCCCCAATGGTGCGTCTCGAAATGGAAGTGGAGACCAACTCAGGCGTGAAGAAAATCATGAAGAAACTGGGGCACGGCGACAGCCTCTATAGCGCCTCCGGGCTTTTGGAATACAAGGACTTCACCATCTCCAACATTGATGCTTTCCACAACACCGTCACCTTCCTCAACGGCGTGAAAATTGCCAAAGGCGAAGTGTATGGCGACAGCAGCGAAGAAGCCATGCAGCGCGTCCAAATCCGCGAAACCATCGCTTCGCATTTCGAGAAGGAACGCGACCTGTTCAAGCGAGGCATCAAAACCCTGTCGTTGTTTTTCATCGACGAAGTGGCCCACTACAAGAGCAACAACAGCGAAGGCGAAGAGGTGCATGGCCCGTTCTGGAAAATCTTCGAGGAAGAATACACTCGGATTTTGAATGAAAACCTGTCCCTGTTTGAGGATGACTACCAAAAGTATCTCCTCCAGTTCGATGCATCACAAGTCCACAACGGCTATTTCTCCATCGACAAGAAAGGCCACGCGGTCAACAGCTCCACGGGTCGCGGCACCGACATTTCCGATGACATTTCGGCCTACGACCTCATCCTGAAGAACAAAGAGCGGCTGTTGAGCTTCGACGAGCCCACCCGCTTCATTTTCTCACACTCCGCCCTTCGCGAGGGCTGGGACAATCCCAACGTGTTCCAGATTTGCACCCTCCGCCATGCTGCTTCCGCTATTGCCAAGCGTCAGGAAGTGGGGCGTGGCCTCCGCATCTGTGTTGACCAACAAGGCAACCGCATGGACTTGGAAGAGTTGGGCGAAGAAATGGTACACGACATCAACAAGCTCACCGTCATTGCCAACGAAAGCTACAAGACTTTCGTGGCTGACCTACAACGCGAGACTAAAGATGCCCTTCGTGAGCGTCCCAACAAGGCTACTCCTGAATACTTCCAAGGCAAGATGATCACCTTGGACGGCGAGAAATACACCTTGAACGCTCAGGATGCAATGGCCATCTGTGGCTGGCTGGCAGGGAACGATTATTCCGACGTGAACTACCAAATCACGCAGAACTTCAAGGACGACTTGCAGAACGGAACGCTGGAGCCAATGGGTAAGAAATTGGCTGGAAAGGAGGAGCAAATCATTACACTCATCAAAGCCCTCTTCGACGATAGTATCACCATCGAGGACATGATTGAGGACGGCAACGCATCCGCCGCAGCCACCAATCGCCTCAATGAGAATTTCAATAAGAAAGAGTTCCAAGCCTTGTGGAAAGAGATTAACCACAAGTACGTCTATACCGTCCACTACGACAGTAACGAGCTGATAGAAAAAGCCGTGAATGCCATCAATACAGAGCTGATGGTCACCGAATTGAAATATGTGATGACCATTGGCGACCAGGAGTCTGTAGACACCTTTGGCGACACCAAAACCACCACCCAGAAGTTGGGAACGGTAAGCACTTCATCGGTGAAATACGACCTTGTTGGCGAAGTGGCCAAGCGCACGACGCTCACCCGTCGCACGACGGCCACCATCCTGAAGAAGATACTGTCCAGTAAGTTGGCCATGTTCCGCAACAATCCCGAAGAGTTCATCAAGAACGTGAGCCGTATCATACGAAACGAGAAAGCCACCATGATTGTGGAGCATATCCAATACGACCGCATCGATCAGACCTACGACAGCGAAATTTTCACCCAAGAAAAACATTCGCAGAACGTGTCCAAATCATATTCCTCGAAGAAACACATCATGGACTACGTTTTCACCGACTCCGACGGAGAACGCACTTTCGCCGAGGATTTGGATGCCGCCACAGAAGTGTGCGTCTATGCCAAGTTGCCGCGTTCCTTCCAAATCCCCACTCCCGTAGGCAACTACGCCCCCGATTGGGCCATCGCCTTCAACCAAGGCGCAGTGAAACACATCTTCTTCATCGCAGAAACCAAAGGCTCGATGGACTCAATGCAACTGAAGAAAGTGGAAGAAGCAAAGATTGGTTGCGCCGAAAAGCTGTTCAACAACCTTTCCACGTCCCATGTCCGCTACCACAAGGTGGATAGTTACCAGACCATGCTGGATATAATGAAAGCGATGGATTAAGCATCAAAGAAGGTTACAAGTTCGGCATGTGCAATGTGGGCATTGACGGGAAAAAGGTCACAATGCCCTTGTACTTGGCCATGTTTCTTTAAAACCGGTTCTGTAATCCTTTACTCCAAATAAGTGTACCCATACAACCCCGAGCGGTAGTTCGACAAGAACTCCTTGCCTTCCTCGACCGTGATCTTGCCTTCCTTGACGCATTTGGTGACCCAGGTCTCCACCGTGCGGACGAGTTTCTTCGGGCTGTATTGCACATATTCCAAAACGTCTGCAACGGTCTCGCCGTCAATGACTTGGTCGATGTAGTAGCCTTTCTCGTCGACGGAGACGTGAACGGCGTTGGTGTCGCCAAACAGGTTGTGCAAGTCGCCGAGGATTTCTTGATAGGCACCTACGAGGAACACACCTATATAATAATGCTCCTTGTCGCTGAGCGCGTGCAACGGGATGGTGTGCTGCGTCGACTTGGCAACGAAGTTGGTGATCTTGCCGTCGCTGTCGCAGGTGATGTCCTGCAAGGTGGCCAGATGGGTTGGGTTCTCGTCCAAACGTTGGATGGGAATGATGGGGAAGAGCTGGTCGATGGCCCAGAGGTCGGGCAGCGACTGGAACAGCGAGAAGTTGCAGAAGTATTTGTCGGCCAAGAGCTTGGGCAACGAGGTGAAGTCCTCAGGCACACGCTTCAGGCTGTTGGCGATGTGGTTCACCTCACGGGCGATGCTCCAGAACAAGCGTTCGATCTTGGCGCGCGACTTGAGGTCGAGCAGGCCGAGGCTGAACAGGTTGAGAGCTTCCTCACGAATCTCTTGTGCGTCATGCCAGATTTCGAGCGACGAGCTTTTGGTCAGCTCGTCCCACGACTCGTAAAGCTCCTTGATGAGTTCGTGGTCGTTTTCCTCAGGCTCCTCGTTGTCGTCCCATTCGGGCAGAGAGGTCTTTTCCAGCACCTCGAAAATCAGGACCGAGTGGTGCGCCGTGAGGGCGCGACCCGACTCGCAGATGACGTTGGGGTGGGGGAGTTCGTTCTTGTCGCAGGCATCCACGATGGTGTAGATGGCGTTGTTGGCGTATTCCTGGATGCTGTAGTTGACCGAGCTGGCGCTGCTTGAGCTGGTGCCGTCGTAGTCGACGCCGAGGCCACCGCCCATGTCGACGTATTCGATATGGTAGCCCATCTTGTAGAGTTGCACGTAGAACTGTGCCGCTTCGCGCAGGGCCACGTTGATTTTCTTGATTTTGCTGACTTGGCTACCGATGTGGTAGTGGACGAGCTTCAGGCAGTCCTTCATGTCGTGGTCGTCAAGGAAATCCAAGGCTTCCAGCAGCTCCGACGAGGTGAGGCCGAATTTACTGCCGTCGCCGCCCGATTCTTCCCACTTGCCTGCACCTGAGCTGGCCAACTTGATGCGCACACCAAGGTTGGGCGTCACTTTCAGTCGTTTGGCAATCCTTGCCGTGGTCTTCAGCTCGTTGAGTTTCTCGATGACGATGATGATCTTGCGTCCCATCTTCTGGGCGAGCAAGGCGAGTTCGATGAACTCCTCGTCCTTGTAGCCGTTGCAAACGATGAGCGAGTCGGAGTCGGTGCCGAGGGCGATGATGGCATGAAGCTCAGGCTTCGAGCCGGCTTCGAGGCCGATGTTGCACTTCTTGCCATGGCTCACGATTTCTTCGACCACGGGGCGCATCTGGTTCACCTTGATGGGCATCACCACGAAGTTCTGGCCGTGGAACTCATATTCCTTGGCCGCCTCCTTGAAGCAGGAGTCAATTTTGTTGATACGGTCGTCCAAGATGTCGGGGAAACGGATCAGCATGGGGGCCGAGACGTCCCTAAGCGACAGCTCGTCAACAAGTTCCGGAAGGTCGACCGAGGCACAGCCTTCTTTCGGCGTGACCGTCATGTGGCCTTTCTCGTTGATGGAAAAGTAATTACCGCCCCAGCCTTTCACGTTGTAAAGGTCTTCGGAGTCTTCAATGCGCCATTTTCTCATTTCAAAATCAATTATCGGTTTATTTAGGCTGCAAAACTAAGAAAAATATCTATTTACGGCGAAATAATCACACAAATGCATTCACTTTGTTTATTCAACACGAATTACCATGAATGGAACACGAATTTTCATGAAGTCTATTTTTGATAATTCGTGATAAATTCGTGATAATTAATGTTTTAAGAAAAATAAAATATTGACTTTATTTGTTCGTGTTAGATGATTAGGAAATAATATCTATTTTTGTCGGAAAATATAGTTTATGACATTAATCATCGACAGCGGCTCGACGAAAATGGGATGGATTCTCTTGGATGGTCAAGAGGTGAAGACGCATTTCATGACCAATGGTTTCAACCCGAATTATTCTGACATTCAGGCTCTTGAAACCCTTGTAGAGACGTGCCATGGCGCGTCTCTACCGAAGGATATCCAATCCATTCATTATTACGGCACGGGCTGCGGCAACGAACAGAATTGCCAATTAATAAAGGATGTGTTCCAACGCCATTTCCCCCAAGCCGAAATCACTGTTACCCACGACCTGATGGCGGCCTGCCATGCCTTGTTGGGACATGAGAAAGGCATTGCTTGTATCCTTGGAACAGGGTCAAATTCATGCGTTTACGATGGAGAAAACATCGTTGAAAGGGCGGTCTCGTTGGGCTATCTCGTTGGCGACGAAGGCAGCGGGATGCACATTGGCAGGGAAGTGGTACGTTCCTATTTCTATGGTTTTATGCCCGACGATTTACAGCAAGCGTTTGAAAACCAATATCATCTGGAACTGAAGATTTTCATCGACAGACTGTATCATGGCGACCAGCCTTCAAGGTATTTGGCGACTTATGCCCGATTTGCAGGTGAGCACCAATCGCATCCATTTATCTGTGACTTGGTGAAGGGTTGTTTCAATACCTTCATCGAAGCCTTTGTGTTGCGTTTTGAGAATGCTAACATGATGAAGGTGAGCTTTGTAGGTTCAGTGTCTTTTCATTTCCAAAATATTTTAAGGGAAAGTCTGGCCAGTTATGGCCTTGCTTTGGGTGAGGTCATGTCATCTCCTGCCGAAGGACTGATACAGTACCATCAAAGTCTTCCGGCATAATCCACTGATAACTATTGTCTTTCCTCAGCCACGTCATCTGCCGCTTGGCATATTGTCGCGTGTGGATCTTGATTTGCTCCACGGCTTCTTTTAGGGAGCATTGCCCGTCAAAATAGGCAAACAACTCCTTGTAACCCACTGTGTTGAGTGCGTTCAGGTGGCGTTTGGGATAAAGAGCCTTGGCTTCTTCCAAAAGACCTTGCTCCATCATCATGTCCACACGCCTGTCGATGCGCTCTATGAGTTCCTGGCGGTCCCAAAGCAAGGCGTGTTTCTTGATCTCGAAGTCGCGCTTTACAGTGTTGCCACTGCGGAACGATGAGAATGGTTGTCCCGTTTGGTAGCACACCTCCAAAGCCCTTTGCAGACGGCGTGGGTTTTGTTGGTCGACGGTGGCGAAATACTCTGGGTCAAGGCGTTGCACTTCGTCTTGCAAGACTTTTAGTCCGCCATCTGTCAACATTTTTTCAACTTTCTCTCGGATTTCAGGCTCTACGTCTGGCATGGCGTCGATGCCATTGCAAACCGCGTCGATGAAAAGGCCTGAGCCGCCGGTCAAAACAACGGCATCGTGGGTCTTGAAGAGTTCGTCCAACAATTGGATGGCATCGCGCTCGTAGTCGGCCACGTCGTATTTGTCCTCGATGCTGATGTGATGCACGAAATAATGCTTGGCTTGGCTCATCTCTTCCTCAGTCGGGGCCGCCGTGCCGATGCTCATTTCTTTATAGAACTGCCGGCTGTCAGCAGAAAGGATGACGGTGTTTAAGGCTTTGGCCACCTTGATGGCGAAAGCGGTCTTGCCCGAGGCGGTGGGGCCTGCTATGACGATGAGGGTTTTCATGGTAGAATTACTGCGTCGCTTTGCGTCATTGCGAGGAGGAACGACGAAGCAATCCAGAAATTAGCTTGTTCTCTGGACTGCTTCGTTCCTCGCAGTGACGTAAAACGGGTCATAAAGCTTATACTTTGTTTGGGACTGGACCATTATTGGCCACAACAATCGGTTCCTCCAATTCCTTCACCACGCTCAGCCCCAACTTCTTGCCTTCTACTTTCATAAAGGCATACGCTTCTTGGAAGTTGTTGCCAATCACGCCGTCGAGGATGGCCTCGCGGATGGCGTTCTTGATGACGCCGACCTCGCGCCCCTCTGGGATGTCGAATGTCGTCATGATGGCGGTGCCGTCGATAGGCGGCTGCCAGTTGCGCAGGTGGTCTTTGGCCTCGATTTCCTTCAACTTTTCTTGCACAATCTCGAAGTTGTGGTGGAATTTCTTCACCTTCTCTTCGTTCTTCGAGGTGATGTCGGCATGGCAGAGCAGCATCAGGTCGTCGATGTCGTCGCCGGCCTCGAAGAGGAGACGGCGCACCGCGCTATCGGTGACGATGTCCTCTGCGAGGATGATGGGCCGCATGTGGAGCAAAACCAACTTTTGCACGTATTTCATCTTCTCGTTGAGCGGTAACTTCATGGAAGCGAAAATCTTGGGCACCATCTTCGAGCCTTTGAACTCGTGCCCGTGGAAGGTCCAGCCGGTGCCGTCCTCCCAACGTTTGGTCTGTGGCTTGGCGATGTCGTGCAGCAAGGCAGCCCAACGCAACCATAGGTCGTCGCTCATCTCAGCAACCTGGTCGAGGACTTGCAGGGTGTGCAGGAAATTGTCCTTGTGGCCTTTGCCTTGCACCACTTCGATGCCCTTCAGTTGGGCCAATTGCGGGAAGATGATTTTCAGCAAACCGCTCTCGTCCAAGAGCTTGAAGCCAATGGAAGGCCGTGGCGAGAGGATGATTTTGTTCAGTTCCTCGGTCACACGCTCCATCGACACGATCTTGATACGTTCGGCGTTGCGTTTGATGGACGCGAACGACTCAGGCTCGATATAGAACTTGAGCTGCGAGGCGAAACGGATGGCACGCATCATGCGCAACGGGTCGTCGCTGTAGGTGATGTCGGGGTCCAAAGGTGTCCTCAAGGTCAGTTCTTCCATGTCGGCCAAGCCGCCAAAGCGGTCGATGAGCGTGCCGTAGTCCTCGGCGTTAAGGCTGAGGGCCAAGGCGTTGATGGTGAAGTCGCGGCGGCTGATGTCGTCGTCAAGGGTGCCGTTTTCCACGACTGGCTTGCGGCTGTTGCGGTCGTAAGATTCTTTCCTTGCGCCCACAAACTCCACTTCCATGCCATCGAAACGGATCATGGCCGTGCCGAAAGCGCCGTAGTATTTGGCTTCCTTGTGACCGGGTAGGAGAGAGGCTACCTTTTTGGCCAGGGTGATGCCGCTGCCCACGGTCACCACGTCGATGTCGTTCGAGGGACGGCGCAGCAGGATGTCGCGCACATAGCCGCCGATGACATAGCTCTTGTAGCCCAACTCCTTAGAGGCGTAGGCAATCACCCTAAAGATCTTGCTGCTGATATGTTTTTTGAAGTCGTAGTTCATGCGACTGGGGCTTCTTCAAGGATTTTCCTTTCGTTGGGGATGACGTTGACGACGGTCTCCTCGCCGTTTTCGCTGAGGTCGATGCTGATGGTGTCGCCGATGTGGAGGCCCGACGAGATGATGGCTTCGGCCAACACGTCTTCCACGTATTTCTGGACGGCACGCTTCAGCGGACGGGCGCCATACTGTTCGTCCCAGCCCTTCTCGGCGATGAAGTCCATGGCCTTGTCGGTGAGTTCGATCTTGTAGCCCATCTCTTCGACGCGCTTCACCACCTGACGGATCTCGATTTTGATGATCTTGTGGATGTCGCTCTTGTCCAACGAGTTGAACATCACCACATCGTCGACACGGTTGAGGAACTCGGGTGCGAAGGTGCGTTTCAGGGCGTTGTCGATGACGCTCTGCGAGTATTCGTTCTTCGCGTTGAGCTTGGCCTGCGTGCCGAAACCGACGCCCAAGCCGAAGTCCTTCAGCTGGCGCGAACCGATGTTCGACGTCATGATGATGATGGTGTTCTTGAAGTCGACCTTGCGACCGAGGCTGTCGGTGAGCTGGCCGTCGTCGAGCACTTGCAGCAGCAGGTTGAACACGTCGGGGTGGGCCTTCTCAATTTCATCCAAAAGGACGATGGAGTAGGGCTTGCGGCGCACTTTCTCGGTGAGTTGGCCGCCTTCTTCATAGCCCACATATCCTGGAGGCGCACCGACAAGGCGCGACACAGCGAACTTCTCCATGTATTCGCTCATGTCGATGCGGATGAGGGCGTCTTCGCTGTCGAAGAGGAACTTGGCCAACACCTTGGCTAAGTAGGTCTTACCGACACCCGTTGGGCCAAGGAAGATGAACGAGCCGATGGGCTTGTTGGGGTCTTTCAGTCCGGCACGGTTGCGGCGGATGGCCTTGGTCACCTTTTTGATGGCGTCGTCCTGGCCGATGACGGTGCCTGCCAGCTCGCTCTCCATGTGCATCAAGCGGTCGCCTTCGTTCTTGGCGATGCGTTGCACGGGCACGCCGGTCATCATGGCGACGACTTCGGCCACATTCTGTTCAGTGACTTTTTCGCGGTGTGCCACGGCATTGTCTTCCCATGCCTTTTTGACAGCCTCGAGGCGGTCGAGGATCTTCACCTCTTCGTTGCGGTACATGCCGGCCTCCTCGAACTTCTGCTCGGCGATGGCGGCTTTCTTGTCCTTGCGGACTTCTTCGAGGCGGTGCTCCAATTCGGTGATTTCGCTCGGTACGTCGATGTTCTTGATGTGGACGCGGGCACCGGCTTCGTCCAAAGCATCGATGGCCTTGTCGGGCAGGTGACGGTCGCTGAGATAACGGTCGGTGAGCTTCACGCAGGCTTCGATGGCCTCGGGCGTGTAGGTCACCAAGTGGTGGTCTTCGTAACGGCCTTTGATGTTGTTCAAGATTTCGATGGTCTCGGCAGGCGTTGTTGGCTCGACGAGAATCTTCTGGAAACGGCGCTCCAAGGCTCCGTCTTTCTCGATATATTGGCGGTACTCGTCCAAAGTGGTGGAGCCGATGCACTGCAACTCGCCACGCGCCAAAGCGGGCTTGAACATGTTGCTGGCGTCAAGCGAGCCGTTGGCGTTGCCAGCACCCACGAGGGTGTGGATCTCGTCGACGAAGAGGATGATGTCGCGGTTGTTGCTCAGCTCGTTGAGGATGCCTTTGATGCGTTCCTCAAACTGGCCACGGTATTTGGTGCCGGCCACGATGGAGCCGATGTCGAGCATGACGACGCGCTTGCCGAACAAGGTGCGCGGCACGCGGTGCTGCACGATGCGGATGGCCAAGCCTTCGGCGATGGCCGACTTACCCACGCCAGGCTCACCTATTAATATAGGGTTGTTCTTCTTGCGACGGCTCAAGATTTGGGCGATGCGTTCCAACTCGCGCTCGCGGCCCACGATGGGGTCGAGGCGGTTCTCTTCGGCGGCTTTGGTGAGGTCGCGACCGAAGTTGTCCAAGACGGGTGTCTTGCTCTTTGCGGCAGGCGTTTTCTTGGGTTTCTCGGGTTGCGACTTGATGTCGTTCATCAGGTCGTCGTAATCGTCCTCCTCTTCGTCGATGATGTTGGAGGCGAAGCCAGGCGTTTCCTCCGCCGACTCTTGCGGCAGGTCGCCTTGCTCGTAGCCGAAACGGATCAGCTCCTGCTTGAAATTGTCGTAGTTGATACCCTCAAACTCAAGGTTTTGGGAGATGATGTTGTTCTTTTCGTGCAGGATGGCCAGCATGAGGTGCTCGGAGCGGACGATATCGGAATGGAACTCCTTGGCGATGATGTAGGTGAACTTCAGCACGCGCTCGGCCTGCTTGGTGAGGGGCAAGGCGAGGACGCTGCTGGGGTTGTTGTTGACGGTGCGCACCGAGGCTTCCAGTTTCTTGGAGAACACCTCGATATTGAGGTTGAGGCGTTCCAAGATGGTGATGGCGCTGCTGCCGCCTTCCTTCAACATGCCTAAAAAAAGGTGCTCCAACCCGACGTATGCGTTGCCCAAACGTTGCGCTTCCTGATGGCTAAGTGACAAAATGGCACGAACGCGGGGTGAGAATTTTGCATCCATATATTTATAACTATTTAATATTCAAAGATTTAAAATTTAAACGCAAATTCGACTTGTCAGTCTCGTTTGCGGTGCAAAGGTACGAACAAAAACCGCGCCGCGCCACTTTTTTATGAAAGAAACGACATAGGGCTATTTCCGATGGACCGTGTCAAGAAAATTGTTTAATTTTGCATCAAATAACAAGCCCCATGAAAAATATCGTTTATTTGACCTGCGCCATTGGCCTGTGTTTGGTTTCTTGTAGCCATCGGCCCGAGCCAAGCCTTCCTATCCCCAGCCCTCAGCAACTTGAATGGCAACAACTTGAAACATATGCTTTTATACACTTCGGCTTAAACACGTTTAATGACATGGAGTGGGGCTACGGCAACACACCTGCCAGCACTTTCAATCCAACGAAATTGGACTGCGAACAATGGGTTTTGACCCTGAAAAACAGTGGCATGAAAGGCATCATCCTCACCGCCAAGCACCACGATGGTTTCTGTCTTTGGCCGACCGAAACCACGGACTACAGCATCAAAAACTCACCGCATAAGAACGGCAACGGTGACTTGGTTCGCGAGCTCTCCGAAGCCTGCAAGAAGCACGGCTTGAAGTTCGGGCTGTATCTCTCGCCGTGGGACCGCCACCAAGCTGAATATGGTAGAGAGGGATATGTAAAAATCTATCATCAACAGATTGAGGAACTTGTGAGCAACTACGGCCCTCTTTTCGAGTTTTGGTTCGATGGGGCCAATGGCGGCAATGGTTGGTACGGCGGTGCGGAAGAGACACGTTCAATCTTCGCCGAGCAGTATTACAACTACGAGAAAGCTCGCGACATTGTGCGGCAACATAGTCCCGAGGCTGCCATCTTTGGTGGTACGGTGCCAACTTTGCGCTGGATTGGCAACGAAAAAGGCTATGCCAACGCTACGCAGTGGTGTATGTATAGAGCTGATTTTGAATCGCTTAATGATATAAAAACCTTGCCTGTTGGTTTCAAGGATGGCGAGGCTTGGCTGCCCGCCGAGGTGGATGTCTCGATTCGGCCCGGTTGGTTCTATCACGAAAGTGAGGACGACCAAGTGAAGACCGTGGAACAACTTATGGACTTGTATTTCAACAGTGTGGGCCATAACGCTAACCTCTTGCTCAATTTCCCTGTCAACCTTGATGGAAAGATCCCTACCATCGACTCTACTAATGCGGTGGAATGGTATCAGCAATTGCAAAAAGATTTCTCAAATAACGTTCTGAGAAGCTGCAAAGTGACGGCAAGCAATACCCGTTCAAGGCATTATGCGCCGAAGTTTGTTGTCGATGATGAATACAATCATTATTGGGCTGCCGACGACGACGTGAAACGCGCCGAACTTATCTTTGAGTTTCCTGAAACAACCGCTTTCAACCGACTGATGTTGCAGGAGTATATTCCTATGGGTCAGAATGTTGACGCATTTTATTTGGACTATTACTTTAATGGAAAATGGTTGCCCATCGAAACCAACGATCCTACCACGACTATCGGATACAAGCGACTGCTTCGTTTCCAGACAGTTAGGGCTGATAAGTTGAGAATTAGGTTTAAGGTTTTCAAGGGGACTTTGTGCATCAATAAAGTTGGGGCATATTTGGCTGAAGAAACACTATGATAGAATACCATCCTTTGAAACCATTCCTTCCGCCTAATGCCAAAGTGCTGTTCCTCGGTAGTTTCCCGCCACCGAAAAAACGTTGGTGCATGGATTTTTTCTACCCCAATTTCATCAACGACCACTGGCGCATCGAAGGCGAAATCTGGTTCGGTGACAAGAACCATTTTGTCGATGCTAAGTACAAACGTTTCAAAATGAATGAGATAATTGCATTTTTGAACGAGAAAGGCATCGCGTTCTTCGACACGGCCACAGCGGTGAACCGACTGAAAGACAATGCATCCGATGCCTTCTTGGAGATTGTGGAACACACCGATATTGAGGCTTTGCTGAAGCAAATGCCACAATGTCATGCCATCGCCACGACGGGCGAAAAAGCCACGTCCGAAGTGTGCGCTTATTACGGTATCGACAAGTTGCCCTCACCTAATACGGACATCCCTTTGAGAGAAGGGCTTAGGTTATACAGACTTCCCTCATCCTCACGCGCTTATCCGTTGTCATTTGACAAAAAGGTTGAAGCATATCGGAAGATGTTCGAGGCGGTTATTGGGATTGCCTAAACCAAAAATCATCGCGTCATCAAAGCATCAATCGCGGGTAGGATCTCGCCCGACTTGCCTTCGATGTAAATGTCTGAAATATAGTTTGTATACGTCGATGGCTCCATATTGATTTCGATGATCTTTGCACCAGCGCGTTTGGCGATGCCAGGAATCATGTTGGCCGGACTGACTTGGCCCGAAGTTCCGATGATGACGAAGGCGTCGCAATTTTCGGCTGCTTTCACTGAGCCATAGTAAGCGTCTTCTGGAATGCCCTCGCCGAAGAAGATGAAGTCGGGCTTCATCAGTCCGCCGCATTGGGCGCAGCGAGGCGGGTTCTCAGTGAGTGTCAAGCTCTTGGCGTCCACCTTGTGACCGCAATTGGTGCATACGAAGCGCGACATGTTGCCGTGGAACTCATAAACGACCGTGTTGCCCGCCACTGTGTGCAGGTCGTCGATGTTTTGCGTGATGACGCTGCTCAGGCGACCTTCCTTCTCCCATTTGGCGAGGATGAGATGTCCAGGATTTGGCTTAATGTCCTTGTTGCTGAAGAAGTTATAGAACACTTCGCGGATGATGCGCCACGACTCTTTAGTGTGGCGGTAATAGAAGTCGATGTCCAATGAGTTCGGGTCATATTGGTTCCAGATGCCCCCTTCGCCACGGAACGGCGGGATGCCGCTCTCAGCCGAGGTGCCGGCTCCAGTGAAACCTACGATGTTCTTCGCCTTGGAGAGGATTTCGGCGGCCTGCTTGATTTTTTCTTCGTTAGTATTCATTGTTTTATGATTGATTGCGTTGGTTAAATCGATTGTAAGCGTTGCAAAGGTAGGAATTATTATTGGTTTTTGTCAATTGGAAAAAAAATTTGGACAAAAACAACCAAACCGTTTTGACCAAAAAAGCGTATCTTTGCACCCTCTTAACCTTGTATTGAAATGAACAGGACTTTTGCTAAAACGATGACAATGTTTCTCTTAGGAGTTGCTTTATTGTTTACCTCATGCGGCAGCCCCAAGAAAATGAGTGCCGACAGACCCAAAAACGAAAACCCGAGCATGGTTTCGGAGCTTTCAAAAAGGAAGGAAATCGCCGCGATAGAGGAAGATGATAATGGATTTACTCGGCTTGAGCTTTTCTCCATGGACCGTGACGACGGGGATGCCTATTACCTTTCCGTCGGCTGTCTTGGATATGGCGACAGATTTATCCAAGTCTATATCGATCCTTTCCATGAGCTTTTTATCCCATTGGGAACCACACTCGACGAGGCTGAAGCCACGTTGCAGCAGCTCAAGGACTTTTTCAAGCAGCCCAAAGGTGCCACGATGGAGATCATGGGATGCTTCAACAGCTTCATCCCTAACGACAACCTCGAAACCGTGACGCTCACCCACACCCGTTTGCTCTTGAACGACCAGATTCGGTTTGGCGTTGAGCGCGAGGACGAACTGCGTGCCACTTTTGTTTCGCGCTCCGACATCAATTCCATGCTGTCGTCGCTCAAGTTCTATCGCAAAATCCATCCGAAAAAGAAATAAGTTTTGTTTCACCTAAAAACATTCAAACTATGAAAGAGCAAGTATTACAGGCCATGCGCGAGGCCGGCAAACCCGTCTCGGCTGGCGACGTCACCAAGGCCTTGAACGCCGACCGCAAGGAAGTCGACAAGGCTTTCGCCGAACTGAAAAAGGAAGGCGCCATCGTGTCGCCCGTCCGCTGCAAGTGGGAGCCCGCAAAGTGAACCATTTGAAAAACCTACCAAAAAGTGCACCAGGTTTCCCACCGATGCACTTTTTTTGTGTTTTGAAGAAAATCCGTATCTTTGCGCTTTTAGAATAACCGCTTTATGACAGCAAAGAAAATCATCATCATCGACGGAGGCCCACGCAAGACGTTCAACACCGCCTCCATGCTACAGAAGTTTGCCGAAGGCGCCGCTTCGGTAAGCAACGAAATCGAAGTGAAAACCGTGCGTCTTTACGGCCTCGACTACAAAGGCTGCATGTCGTGCATGGCCTGCAAAATCAAGGGCAAGGCCTCGCAAGTGTGCAAATTCAAGGATGCACTCACGCCCATTTTGGAGGACATCGCCGATGCCGACGGCCTTGTGCTCGGCTCGCCCAACTATTTCGGTGAGGTGACCGCCCAAATGCGCGCCTTTTTGGAAAGGTTGGCCTTCCCGTGGCTCTCCTACAACGACTACAGCATTACCGCACAGAAACGGATGCCCGTGGTGCTGGTGGAGACGCAAAACGGTGGGGTAGGAGGCAGCAACTGCAACGGCTACGGCAGCATGGAACCTTGCATCGCCATGGCCCTCGGCCAGCCAGAGAAGCTGTTCGCCAACAACACCTATCAAGTGAAGAACTACGCCAATTTCGAGTTAGGCGGATTCTCGGAGGAAGCCAAACGCAAGTACCGCGAAACGCACTGGGAAGACGACCTGCAAAAGGCTTTCGATGCGGGCCGACGGATGGCGGAGAAAATACTTTGACTCATTATTTTCAAGACCAAATATTATTTCACGACAGTTTATTTACAATGAGTAAGAGCTATCACACGAAAAAGAAATTCAGGCAAAAGATTGATGAGATAACTCAATCTCGTGAGAAGCAATCTGTAGAGAACAATACCACTGTATTGTGCACCCTTAATCAAGAATATAATGGTTATAGAAAAGCATTGGAAAGCCTCACGAGACACCCATCAGGGACTAAAGCGTCAGGACTTAGGAAAAGACTAAAAGGCAAGGATAGAATTTCAGATTTAAGGAATCGCTTTGGTGAGGCAGAAGTACAGAGTTCACGTCTCAAGAAAACACGTAGGAGTGTCAATCATTCCGTCCGCTTAAAAGCCAAAAAGAATCTTAGCTCAATGATGAACGACCTTAAAGTTGAGAATGAATCATAAATATGAGTATTTATAAACATAATAAAATGGAAATCAAAACAGTAAAATTCAGAAAAGACGGTTTCTACAGCCAGCCTTTCGCCTTTGGCGGCGAGGAAGGAACCGACAAGTTCGACAAGAACATCCGCTATCGCGGCAGCCTTCAGAACTACCTGATCGACACGGGTAAAGATGTCATTTTGGTGGATACAGGTCTTCCCGCAGGCACACCTGAAGAAGCGCCCGACGAGAACTCGGCAGCCTTCACCGGTAAGGACATTTGCAGCTACATGGACGCTTTCAAAGCCCTCGGCTACAAGCCTGAGCAGGTGACAAAGATCCTCCTCACGCACCGCCACAGCGACCACAGCGGCGAGCTTCGCTCGTTCCCGAACGCAAAGATTTATGTGAACGCCGATGAGATGCAAGCTGCTGAGCTTCAAGGCATCGACAATATCGTTCCCGTCAAGTTCACCGATGGCGCGTATTACAACTTCCCCGAAACGCAGAAGATTGCTGACGGCATCTATTTCATCAAGGCCAAAGGTCACACCAACGGCAACAGCCTTGTGATTGCTGAGGACGAAGGTTTATATTACATGTTCCAGGCCGACATCACATACGTGGACGAGGCTTTGTATGAGAATAAGTTGTCCGTCGTTTTCGACGACCTGCCGGCTGCCCGCGAGACGTTGGATCGCGTGCGTGAGTTCGTCCGTAACCATCCCACGGTTTATATGGGCACCCACACGCCGCAAGGCTACGAGAACTTGGAAGCCAAGCGCGTGATGGACTTGGACCATCCCGTTCCGACCGTTTTTGCCGAAATCGACTTCTCCAAGAAGGAAGCCACGGGTAAGTACGTTTGTTCCATCTGCGGCTATGTCTACGACCCTGCCGAACACGATGGCGTGGCCTTCGAGGACCTTCCCGACGACTGGAAATGTCCGCGTTGTAAGCAGAGCAAGGAGAAGTTCAACAAGGCTTAAGGAACTTGCGCTTTCCATTGGGAATAAGGCAACTGCCTTTTTACTTACGCATACGGTACTCTTTTGGCCCGATTCCCTTGATTCGGACAAAGAACTTCCCAAAGCTGGACTGATCTGCAAAATGCAACCGTTCGGCAATGGCTGCCACACTTAGGTTGGTGTCGCGAAGCAGCCACGAGGCTTCCATGACCAGCATTTGGTTGATGTAATCCATCACGGTGCGGCCCGTGATTTGGCGAACGATCCGAGAAAGGTGTGTGGAAGTGATGCAGAGTTCGGAAGCGTAGAAACCCACGTCGTGATGTTCCAAAAAATGCTTGGGCAGCAGTCGCATAAAACTGATGAACAACTCGGTGGCTCGTTCGCTTTGGTGTTGGTTGCCTATCGAATGATCCATCACGTCCATAAGGTCGAGCAGGAAAAGTGAATAAAGCGTTCGCAGGCTTTCCTCAAGAAAACGATGCGTAGATTGCTGATAATCTGCAATTTCTCGCATCCGTTGCTGGAAAAGTTGTGTTTGCGGCTGCGAAAGATGAATAACGGGATTCCCAAGTTCCACAATAGGATAATTAGCCGTGCGAATCATGTTGCGTACTGCAGGCAATTCGATCGTCATCCATTCGTCCGCCATTAAGCAAAAAGAACGATAATTATCTGAACCGTCGGTTACAGAGACTTGAATCCCAGGAGAATAAATGTAGAGGTTGCCAGGTTCAAGTGCCGTTTTGCGACCGTTTATCGTCATCGTAAGCCACCCCTCAGTTATCAAGATATAGCTATAACATGCCAGAGTCTCTTGCATTTGGTTGGTGAGAAGGGTTTGGGCGAGGTCGCTTTCAGTGCAAAAGATTTCATCTGAGCGGATGTCTTTGCTCGCCAAACCTACTACGGAATGAAGGAAATCGCGCAATTGATACATGTTGACTTTGAATTTGTGGCAAAAATACAAAGAAACCGCCACAAATGTTCGTTTCAGTCCAATTTTTGTTCCATCGGGAAAACGCCGACGACGACAAATCTCATTACCTTTGCAAATCACAATAAGTCTATAACAATTAGTATACCAATTTGATTATTAACAGAATAACACAAAATGATTATGACAAAAGAAGAAGCTTTGAAGCAGTTTGCCATGTATGGCGCTGCATGGTTTGGAAACAGCAAACAACATTTTGCCTTCTCGGCCTATTGCCGTCTGAACGGTTGGAACAAGCTGGCCGACAAATGGAAGGAGGAAGCCGAAGAGGAATGGGATGAGGCCGAGGAAGTGCTCAACCGCCTTGTGGAACTCGGCTGCAAGCCCGCCGACCTGCAAGAGGCCATGAAGACGATGGAGTTCCCGTTCTACGACGACCCGAAACAGCAGATTGAGTCAGACTACAATCCTGATGCAATCAAGCAGATGAGCGAGATGGCCGCAGCCTTCGCCGACGATTACCCGACCCAGAAATTAATCTACAAGTGGATCGACGGCGAGAAGGATCACATGGCTTGGGAGGCTCAGTACCTCAACTATATTGACAAGCTCGGTTATGAGAATTTCCTTATTGAAATGATGTAAAACCCTATAAGTATATCAATTATGGAATCAGTACAAAAAGTGTATGATTTCCTGGAGAATGCAGGAACGTTCTATTTGGCAACCGTTGAAGACGGCCAACCGCGCGTGCGCCCCTACGGCGCAATGATGCTCCGCGACGACAAAATCTATATCATGGCCTTTGGCGACACCAACGCCACCAAGCAGATTGACGCCAACCCCAAGGCCGAGATTTGTGCCTTCAAAGGTCTCACGCTGCGCATCGAATGCACCTTGGTGAAAGACAACCGCCCCGAAATCCAGAAGGCGTTGATTGAAAAGATGCCCGTCCTGAAACCCGCCCTCGGCGAAAACGGCGAAAATGGTGTGATGTATTACCTCAGCAACGCTACCGCCACATTCTACAAGATGATGGAAACACAAGAAACAATCAAATTCTAAAAAGATGAAAGAGCAAGTATTACAGGCCATGCGCGAGGCTGGCAAACCCGTCTCGGCTGGCGACGTCACCAAGGCCTTGAATGCCGATCGCAAGGAAGTCGACAAGGCTTTCGCCGAACTGAAAAAGGAAGGCGCCATCGTGTCGCCCGTCCGCTGCAAGTGGGAACCGGTAAAGTGAACCGTGGGCAAAAACGATCGAATCAGAGTGCATCAGGCCAAGCGGCTGGTGCACTTTTTTTGCGTTTCATAGAAATTCCGTATCTTTGCGCTTTCATAATAACCGCTTTGGTATGACCGACTTACAAATATACAGTCCAGAGACGATGGAGCGAGCCATTTGCGAGCTGGGGATCCTCCCGTTCTTCACCAGCGCCATTCCAGGCTATTCCATTAAGGAACTCACACAGCCGGGATTTTGGTTTGACGGAGAGGAAAACTCGCTCGGGCCTTGGGACTGGAAGATTGACTGCCTCCAAAACGGCGGTATCGCCTACGGAAAATTCTTATGTGGAGGGAAAGCAGCCTTCGCGACGGTTCCCTTTTATCGTGAATTGATGAATTTCCGCCGTGCCACGACAACACCCGACAAGAACGGCGAACAAATCATGGCTTATCTCGAAAAGCAAGGCAGCATCACTATCAAGGAGGTGCGTGCCTTGCTTGACGTGAAAAAAGGCCAAGCCGATGCCGCCATAGCCAAACTGATGCACCAATGTCGTGTCGTCACGGGAGCCATCGAGCGGGTGTATCGTGGTCCCGAGCAGGTTTACAACGGCTGGCAAGTGTCGTATTTCTGCACTCCCGAGTCGCTGTTTGAAGACTTTGCCACGCTCAAAACCGACCACACTCCAGAGGAGTCGCAGGAGTTTTTAATCGACCATATCACAAAACTGACGGATGGGTCGGCATCTCGAAAACAAGTTTTGAAGGTGCTGAAATAAACAACTAAGATAATTCATTTCAAAACATAACACTATGATCAACGATTTTATCTATAACATTCCCGTAAAAATCTATTTCGGGCGCGACCAACTGAAACACCTTGGCGCAGAACTCAAAAAATACGGTACGCGTGTGCTGATGACCTACGGCGGTGGCTCCATCAAGAAGATGGGACTTTACGACCGCGTGGTGAAAGAGATTAAGGACGCTGGGCTTGAGCTCTTTGAACTCAATGGCATCGAGCCCAATCCGCGCATCGAATCGGTCAGAAAAGGCGCACAGATGTGCAAGGAACACCAAATCGACGTGTTGCTTGCCGTGGGCGGTGGCTCCACCATCGACGCCACCAAGATTATGGCCGCCGGTGCTTGCGTCGACCACGACCCATGGGACTTCCTCGACCTCAGCAAACGTGCTCCCATCGAGCGCGCCCTGCCCATAGTCAGTATCCTGACGCTCGCTGCCACAGGCTCGGAGATGGACACGGCTGCCGTCATCAGCAACCCTGAGACGCAGGACAAACTTGGTCGCCTCGACCCCCATATGTTCCCCAAGGCCTCGTTCCTCGACCCAAGTATCACCTTCAGCGTCAGCGCCTACCAAACCGCTTGCGGCTCAGCTGACATACTGTCGCACATCTTCGAGGTTTATTTCAACATGGACGACGGCCTCTACATGCTCGACTGTTTCATGGAAGGCCTGATGAAGACCGTCATCAAATACGCCCCCGTCGCTATGCGTGAACCCGACAACTACGAGGCGCGTGCCAACCTGATGTGGGCCTCGTCGTGGGCCATCAACGGCTTCATCATCGGCGGCAAGCGCAAGGAATGGAGTTGCCACCCGATGGAGCACGAGCTGTCGGCCATCTACGACATCACCCACGGCCTTGGCCTTGCCATCCTCACCCCGCGCTGGATGGAGTACTGCCTTGACGAAACCACCGTCTCGAAATACGTCCAATTTGGCACCAACGTCTTCGGCATCGATCCGACCTTGGCACCGATGGACATCGCCCACCAAGCCATAGCGAAGCTCAGCGACTTCCTCTTCAACACCTTGCAACTGAAGCGCACCTTCCCCGAAGTCGGCATCGACCGCACACACTTCGCGGTGATGGCCAAAAAAGCCGTCAACGGAGGCACCTTGCCAGGCTTCAAGCCTTTGCAGCAGGCCGATGTGGAGAAGATTTTTGAAATGTGTATGGAATAAAACTAAACCCTATTCAATATGAAAAAAACATTCTTTCTCGCGGCAGTGGCACTGATGGTCGCTACAAGCTGCAACAACCAGAACAACAAGAGCGCCCAAGTTGCGGCTGAACCTGAACCCGTGGTCGAGCAGACCAGTGGCATCTACGACATCACAGTCAAAGACATAGACGGAAGCGATGTGTCGCTGGCCAACTACAAAGGCAAGGTGCTGCTCATCGTCAATGTGGCCAGCAAGTGCGGACTGACCCCGCAGTACGAAGGCCTTGAGGCTCTTTATCAGAAGTACAAGGACCAAGGCTTGGAGATTCTTGGTTTCCCGTGCAACCAATTCTTGGGTCAAGAGCCTGGCACCAACGAGGAGATCCAGAGCTTCTGCTCGTTGAACTACAACGTCACCTTCCCGCTGTTCGACAAGATTGACGTCAACGGTGAGGCGGAGAGTCCGCTTTACACCTATCTCAAGAAACAAGCACCTTTCAAGGGCTATCCCGAGGGCACCGAGGAGTTTGCCGCGCAACTCGACCAAATCCACCAAAAGACCGGCACTGGCTTCGACCAAGGCGATGCCATCCGCTGGAACTTTGGCAAGTTTTTGGTCTCCAAAGACGGCAAGACCATCCTCCGCTTCGAGCCAATGGTAACTCCCGACATGATGGAGGAAGCCATACAAAAGATGTTGGAAGGCAAATAAGGGGAAAAAAGCGTAAGTGAAACGCATCGTTTACATCATTTTGGATCGCTTTGCATAGGTCTGCGAAGGCATCTTCATCGGGTCGTGGCCAAACAATAAAAAAATGCTTAATCCGTTATTAAACCAAACGGTTTCCAGTATGACCAAGAAAGACAAAAACCACAATTTCATCGGAAATAGAACACCCTTCTTTTGGGCTTTTATGATTGTCTATTTGGCATACGTCTTTTTGGGCTATTTGTTGGCATACATTCTCAATAATGATGTCTTTGTTAATCTTGAATTACCAGAATGGGCTGTGGCGTGTTTTATGATTTGCGCAAGCATTTTCACTATGGTAATCCCTGGGATTGCTGCTCATTATGTATACGAAAAAGCCGAACAGAATTGGTATATTTGGCTTTGTCCTATTGTGCTTGCTTTGATGGATGGTCTTCTGTGGTTGCAGCCAATTAGTAGATTAATATGGCTTTTCCCTTTAGGTTGTGAATTCCCCTTAGCTTGTTTAAATCTTGATTTGTCGCGAGTAAACATTAGCGATGATTTGATATTATTCATTTCGATTGTACTATTGCCTTCGATTATTTATGCAGTATGCATCTTTCTTGCCAAATTGTTCGCACGAAAGCCTAAGACCGAAATAATGGAAGATAAAATAGGGTGTATAGAAGTCGCGTATTCCGACGACAAGTTAGGTGTTTAATACATTTAATCACAGTATCTAAGAAAGTACAATACATAAGAATAAGAAAATGAAAGTTCTATTAATCAACGGCAGCCCACACGCCAACGGTTGCACTTTTACGGCCCTCAACATCGTGGCCAACGAATTGGAAAAGAACGGTATAGAGACCGAAATCGTCCACATCGGGAACAAGGACATTCGTGGCTGCATCGCCTGTGGCAAATGTGCCGAATTGGGGCGTTGCGTGTTCAACGACATGGTGAACGAAGTGGCACAAAAATTCGAGCAAGCCGACGGCCTCGTGGTTGGCTCGCCAGTGTATTACGGCGGCCCCAACGGAACGCTCACCAACCTGCTCGACCGCCTGTTTTTCAGCACCCCATTCGACAAGCGTATGAAGGTGGGTGCGTCCGTCGTCTCGGCACGACGTGGTGGCACCACTGCCGCCTTCGATAGGCTCAACAAATACTTCACCATCAGCGAGATGCCCATCGTGAGCAGCCGCTATTGGAACATGGTGCATGGCCATACCCCGGAAGACGTGATGAAAGACGAAGAAGGCGTGCAGATCATGCGCATCTTGGGCCGCAACATGGCCTTCCTCATCCGCGCCATCGCCGCAGAGCGCGAACGCAACGGACTGCCTGAAAAGGAAGAAATCCATTACACTAATTTTATCCGATAAAACTGTTTAAGCACTTATGAGCAACACCCCCACTGGAAAAGACTACGTCGGCAGCGACGACCTCTATGCCGACGTCCAACGCACGATGCAATTGTCGGCGGAGATGAATACAGGTTGGCACACCGAGGCAGAAGTGCGCGACTACCTTCGCCAAATCACCAATGCTGAAATCGATGAGACCGTCCGTGTCTTCACGCCGTTCCATATCAATTATGGCATGAAGACACGCTTCGGGCGCGACTGTTTTGTCAATTTCGGCTGCACTTTTCTCGCCCTTGGCGGTATCACCATTGAAGACGATGTCTTCATCGGGCCTCACTGCGTGTTGGCCACCGAATACCATCCCGAAAACCCAAAGACACGCCACAGCCTGCTCACCAAACCCATCGTCGTGAAGCGCAACGCTTGGTTAGGAGCCAATGTGACGGTGCTGGCGGGCGTCACCATTGGCGAAAACGCCATCGTGGCGGCTGGTAGCGTAGTCACCAAGGACGTGCCCGACAACATGGTTGTGGCTGGCAGTCCGGCGAGGGTGATTCGGGAAATCAAAATTTCAGCGCAATGAAAATCCAAGAAATTGAAGTAAAGTCAGTGATGACGAAGTCGAACCTGCCCGTGGCCGACTTCTCAGTCAACCCGTATGTGGGCTGCGTCCACGCCTGCAAATACTGCTACGCCTCGTTCATGAAGCGTTTCACCAACCATCCCGAGCCGTGGGGCGAGTTTTTGGATGTGAAATTATGGCCCGAAATCAAAAACGCGAAGAAATACGCTGGTAAAGAGGCTTTTCTTGGCTCGGTGACCGACTGCTACCAGCCCCACGAGGCCAAATACAAGCGTACCCGTGCCTTGCTTGAGCAATTGCAAGGCAGCGGTATCAGTATCAGCATCGCGACCAAGAGCGACTTGGTGCTGAGGGATTTGGACCTCATTAAGACCTTCCCCAACGCCCGTGTGTCGTGGAGCATCAACACACTTGACGAGGAATTCCGCAAGGAGATGGACCGTGGAGTGAGCATCGAACGGCGGTTGGAGGCCATGCGTCAGTTCTATGAAGCCGGAGTGCAAACTACCTGCTTTATCTCGCCCATCTTTCCAGGCATCACCGATGTGCAAGCCATCATCGAGAGGGCGAAAAACCAATGCAACCTCGTCTGGCTGGAAAACCTGAACCTTAGAGGCGACTACCGTGGACGCATCCTCGACTGGATCCACCATTACCATCCCGAATTGGACAGCCTCTATCACGACATCTACACCAAGAAAGACCGCACCTATTGGAGCGAACTCGACGCCGACATGCGGGCCTACACCCAACGCGAAGGGCTGCCCTACGTCCGCAACGACGACAGTGTGCGTTCCAAGCACGGCGAGCCACCCGTAGTGGTTAACTATTTCTTCCACGAAGAGATTATCCCCTCAGCGCGGAAGGAACAGCTACGACAGACCAGGATTTGCTGTTAAGTGGGTGGGTGGTTTTAGTTTGCATTAACGACTCGATACCTATGAAAAAGTTGTATATTTGCACCCGACAATAAAACGAACATGTGGACTTATGGAAGAAAAATTATCGACAGTCTTTTTAAGAGACGGGCAAAACGCCATCCAATATGTGCGCAACTTGAATCCAGAGGTGAGGCAGATAGCGACCGAAGCGATATTGGAGTGTTTGAAGTTGGGCTATCCCCTCAACGACATGGAAATTACGAGCAAGGCAAGGGAAATTCAGCGCAAGAGGCGGAAAGCGACCGCTTAATAGCCATCGCAAAAGCACATGGTCTTTTCATTCCCCGCGAAGAATGGGACTTGTTTGGCGATCGAAAACGTCTCCCTTCAGGCGAAAGCATCGTGTTTTTTGACGAAAAAGGCCAAAAGGTAATCAAGGTGCGAAATCCTTTTGCAAAATCAGCAATCAAGCAGATGCATTCCCAAGATGCCATTTATGAGCATTTGGTTCACAATGTGCTTTTCACGAATACAAGGTATCTGTTTATGGGTATTAGCGAAGATGTTGATGGGGTACGCATCATATTGAGCCAACCTTATATTTCAAAAAAATTCATGCCTTGCTCGCAAGAAGAGATTGACCGTTACCTAATGGAAGGCCTTGGGCTAAAGCCTGAAAACCGTTATTTCTACGGCAATGATTACATTGCAGTTACCGATGTTTCATCTGAGGGGGATAATGTTCTGACAGATGGTACTCAGTTATATTTCATTGACCCTATAATCATGATGAAAAAACCCGCAATAGAAGTGTTGAACTATTATTATGAACAATTGAAATAGCCATGCATAGATTTACCATTAGACCAGCCCAACCCGAAGATACCGGCCTCGTCCTTGAATTTATCAAGAAATTGGCTGCCTACGAGAAATGCTCCGACGAGGTCGTCGCCGACGAAGCCACCCTTTACCAATCGCTTTTCGTGGAAAAATCCGCAGAGGTTGTCTTTGCCGAAGAAGACGGCGTGGTCATCGGTTTCGCCTTGTTTTTCCATAATTTTTCGACTTTTGTGGGCCGCAAGGGCCTTTATCTCGAAGACCTCTTCATCATACCCGAAAAACGCGGCTTGGGCTATGGCAAAGCCATCCTGAAATATTTGGCCGACATTGCCGTGGAGCGCAACTGTGGCCGCATGGAATGGATCTGCCTCGACTGGAACACGCCTTCGTTGGCCTTCTACCGCTCCATCGGTGCTTTCCCGCTCGACGAATGGACCGTGCAGCGGATGACCGAAGAGAGGGTGAAGGCGTTTGCGAAAGAATAAGGAATTACGCCCAAACGAAATTCTCTTTCCCAGCCCCAATCTCGAAGTGGCACTTGACGATGCCGAGGTCGAGTTTGGCGTAAGGCGTCAGCGCGAAGCGGGTTTTGGCCGTCACTTGGTTGCCGTTCGCCAAGCTGAATTCAAACTTCTGCTGGTTGATGGCAGTGGGCGCGAGCAAGGCTGCCTCCATGCCCTTGCGGAACCATTCGGGCATGGTGCCTTCCACTTGGCAGAAACTATCGATGCCTTTCTTTTGCGGGTGCGCCTTGCCTTGTGTGGCTCCATAACCTAATGCAATCACGCATGGAAGGGCTTCTCCGTCAAGCACTTGGTATTTGTCGGGTTGCTTTTTGTAGGACAAGCCAACCCAGCAGGTGTTGAGGCCGAGAGTCTGTGCCAGAAGGACGATTTTCTCGCCGTAATAGCCCAACTTTTCGTCCTCGCCTTTGGGTCCGACCATGGCGATGTAGTTGCCCACACCCGAAAAGCCGCCATATTTGGCGATGCCGCCCGAGAAAGCATTAGGCTCGTTGGTGACCAATTGGATGTGCAGACTGCCCTCACGATTGCATTCATCAATCAAGGCTTGCAGCTGCGTAATCTTTTCGTTTTCAATTGGTTTTTCCAAGTATTGCCGCACCGAGTGACGTGCGACGATGGCTTCTTGTAGTGTCATGGTTGATATATTTTTTATTGTTGTTGTTCTTCCTTGGGTTCCACGTGCACGGCCACATGGGTCTCTTGGCCGTAATGTTGGCGAAGCACGTCCTCCACTTCGGTGGCCTTGTCGTGGGCTTCACGCAGGCTGATGTCGCCGTCCATCAGGATGTGTAATTCGATGGCGTAATGGTTTCCGATGCGGCGGGTGCGCAGTTCATGGGGCTTGCTGACGCCAGGGACTCCCGCCACTAAGGCGAGAATCTCATTTTCCACTTCATCGGGCAGCGACTGCTCCATCAAATCGCCGATGCCGTTCTTGAGCAGGTCGAAGGCCACCTTGACGATGAAGGCGCCCACCACCACCGAGGCTATCGGGTCGAGGATGGCCCAACGTTCGCCGAGAAAAATGGCTCCACCGATGCCCACGGCCGTGCCAATCGACGACAGGGCGTCGCTACGGTGATGCCAAGCGTTGGCCTCCACTGCCTTCGAGTTCAGTTTCTTGGCCTTGATGATGGAATAACGATAGACAGCCTCTTTTAGCACAATCGACACAATGGCAGCCCCAAAAGCCAACATTCCCGGGGCTTCAAGCGCCTCGCCATTGGCCCAAGCAGCGATCTTGGTCGCCCCTTTGACGATGATGCCCAAGGCCACGGCCATCAGGGCAATGCCAATGACGGTCATGGCCAAGGTCTCGTATTTTCCGTGTCCGTAGTCGTGCGACTTGTCCTGCGGCTTGCTGCTGATTTTCACAAACACCAAGACAAGGATGTCGGTCACAAAGTCGGAAAGCGAGTGAAGCGCATCGGCGACCATGGCCGAGCTGTGTGCCACAATGCCCGCCACGAACTTGAAGGCCAGCAGAAGCACATTGACCGCCCCTCCGACGAGCGTCACTTTGTATATTTCTTTTTCCCTGTTCATTTCAAGGGTGCAAAGGTAGTGGTATTTTCGTTGAAATTAAAAGGAAAAAAATCTTTGCCTCCAAATCGCAACGATATGACCCCTCAACAGCAACAACAGGCTTGCCCGTCAGGCTCAGGAACCTGTTCCGTGTCCCGAAGCCCTGGGTCAAAAGATGATGCGGTTTGGTTTTGAACAGTTACTTAAAACCTGTAGACCAACAACCCTTTGAGGGTCCAGTCGTGGAAAACGCCTCTGAAACCGAGGTCGTCAACATAATCTGGGATGTTCATTTGGGCGAGGTCTAAGGCATCGCGGCTGCGGAAAAAGAACCTGTTATAGGTGAATTGGCTTGAAAAATAGAAACGTCCGAAATTCATGCCGAGTGCCGCACTACCGACATAGTTGGGCATTGGATAGCATAGGATCTTGGAGACCTTCTCTCCACTAGGATGGCTATCGACGTATTCGTATGATATGGTTTTCAGATAGTTGAATACTGTCAGCACGGGCATGGCTGTCAAGTTGATGGTAAGGTTGCGAAGCCCTTCGTCGCGTGGTCCAGTGGGGTCTTTGTGCCACAGGACAAAGTTGACCGAATAGCCGCCGCCTACCGAAACCTGCATGGTGGAGAAACAATCAATCAGGTTATAGGAATCCCAAACGGCCTCTGGCGAATTGTAGAGGCTGCCTTGCATGTAACGTGCCGTGAGCATCCACGAGCCGGCAGTGTGGCGTTGCACCAAGCCAACCTTGTAGGCGGCGGGGTAGGCGAAACGCTTGTTGTTGAAGACGTAGTAGCCATCAATTGCGAAACTTTTCAGCATGGCCACCTCGTCGGTAGTGATTTCGTGATGGAAATAGTTGTCGTCTCCCTCTTGCCCAACGGTCAGGGCGGAGCGGAAGAAATTGCTGATATTGAAATAGTTTAACTTAACGCCCCACGACTTTCCGATGATATTGAACGCAAAGGCGCTTTTTTTCCATGCGCTGTGTGGCCCGACTTCCAATCCATAGCCCAACCTGACATTGCCATAGCCCACTTCAAGACCGACTTTCTTACAGAGGTTTTCCGTAAGGGCGTAGCTCGAAACGCCTTCGAACGAGCCAATGTTTTCTTGGTTGATCTTGAAATTGACATCCACGTCGAAGCCGGCCTTTTGTCCCGTTGAGAACAAGCCAAGCGAAAAGCCAGGGAAGGGGCGATAGATATAGGCCGTGTCGATAGGGCCAGGCTTGGTGACGAAATCGTTGATGCGCTTCCAAAAAGTGTTGTCCTGTGCAGATAACGTATTCATAACGAACAGAATAACAAGTAAAGCGAATGGCTTTTTCATGGCGTTGTATTTGAGGCAAAAATACGGATTTCCGCGATGTAATCTGGCTATAGCGCCAAAAAATGCCTTTTGTGCAATTTTTCCGGAATTCGTGGTTCGTATTTTGCTTATCTATGCGACTGGTTTCGCCTTGTCAACAAGCGCCGTTACCAATCCTACCAACTAAAACGACAACGATATGACCAACTTGGAGAAATGTAACAACATATAAACAATCAACAATCAACGAAATGAAATAACCCATCAAGACAACAGAAGCCATCTTCCCGATGCCCGTTTTGCTCGTGGCTACTTACAATGAAGACGGCACCATCGACGTGATGAACGCCGCTTGGGGTACTATGCTCGACCGCGAGCGCGTGGCCCTCAACCTGACCGAAACCCACCGCACGGTGGAAAACATCAAGCGCCGCAAGGGCTTTGTGGTCCACATCGCCGACGCGCCCCATGTGGTCGAAGCCGACTGGTTTGGCGTCGTCTCCGGCAAGAAAGAGAAAGACAAGTTCGCCAAGACCGGCCTCACCGCCACCAAGTCCAATCTGGTTGATGCACCCATCATCAACGAGCTACCCATCGCATTGGAATGCGAATTTATTGAATACCAAAGTGATGAAACCGGACTTGGTGTCATCGGCAACGTGTTGCAAACCTCAGTCGAGGCCGACAAGATGAAGGACGGCAAGGTCGACATTGAAGCCCTGCAGGCCATCGCCTTCGACTCCTACACGCATGGTTACTACCAAGTGACGAAGCGCGTCGGCGAAGCCTTCAAGGACGGCTTGAAACTGAAAGGATGAGAGAACAAAATCAGCCGAGAGGAATATTTCCCCTCGGCTGTTTGGTTTGTAGAGACGTCACAGTGTGGCGTCTCTACAATTGATTGATGTTTACGGCAAATCGTTCAAAATCTGGCCGTCTTCGTATTGCACACCGCCCCATTCGCCGCCGTTTTCGAGCCACACGTTGCCGTGGCCGCAATTGACGAAGGTGTTGTTGCTGTGGGTGATACGGTCAAACAGCTCCACGCCGTCCAAGGTGATGCCATAGTGCAGGCTCTTGCCGATGGTGCAGTTGGTAAGCGTCAGGCGCGAGTCGTCGTAGATGCAAAGACAGCCGCCGTGGAAGTAGGCATCGTCCTCGCCGCAGTTGAGGATCTGGCAATGGTTCATCACCGAGGCCTCTTTCGTGCTGTGGTACTTGATGCCCGGCCAATAGCTGTTCTCGTCCTCCATGCCACGGAAGATGATGGGCCTGTCGGCAGTGCCATCAGCGACGAGGGTGACGGCGTCTTGTATGTCCACATTTTGTTCGCTCTTGAAATACATCTGCGTGCCGGGCTCGATAGTGAGTTTGTAGCCGCCACTCACATTAAGGCCGCTCTCCATGTAATAAGGTATCGGCATGGCTTTCAGCGTGGTGTGCTGCTCCATATTGATGTCGCGGCAACGGGCGTCGATGAAGTTGTGGCCGTTGCTCTCGAAGGTGTTGTTGGCGGTCAGGTCGAGGAGGCTAGTCCAGTATTCGCTCACGATGGGGTATTGGGCGCAGTTCTTGATGGTGTTGCCTTCGAAAGCCAAGAAGCGGGTTTCATATTCCACGTCGATGCCATAACCAAGCGAGCCGTCGATGGTGCAGTTTTTCATCGACACTTTGGCGCCTTGCAGGTCAATCACGGCATTCCACACATAATCGTCGGAGCCGCCACGGATGAATTCGACATACTCCCAAACGTTGTCGGCGCGTTTCGAGTTGACGCGGATTTGCTCCCACGAGCCGTTGTTGGGGTTGTTGGCCGGACCCACGAACTTGATGGGTTTGTCAGCCGTGCCCACCATGCGCAGGCCCGCGTTTTCGCCCACTTCAATGGCGCCATTCGTGCCGGTGAACATGATGGTCACACCAGGCTCGATGGTGAGCAGGGCGTTGCCGTTGATGACCACCCTGCCGTCAACGATGTAGTCCACGGGCAGGCCGAGGTCGGGCCAAGTGGTGTTGGCGTCGATGTTGCCGCTGAACTCGGTCGGGTCGGTGGTTCCGCCGCCGCCACCACCACCGCCGCTGCCGAAGGTAACGGTCACGATGTAGGAGGCTTGCGAGCCGTCTTCAGCAGTCACGATGTAAGTGACGGGGTTGGTGAAGTCCATCGGGATGCCCGATGCGGGATTGACCGTGGCCTTTTCCGACACGGTGATGATGGGAATCATCGAGGTGACCGCCGTTCCCTCGGGCACGGTGGCCACGATGGTCTTGGCACTTTCGGTGATGACGGCTTGCACCGACGGTGAGACAAAAGCGAACGACAAGATTTTCTTTTCGCTGCTATCCTTCTTTTGGCAACCTGCAAGCAAAACAGTGATTGCCAACATGATAGACAAAATTCTTGAAATTTTCTTCATAGCTGTTGAATTTTAAGGTTAGTCATTGCAAAAGTAGAGGGTTCAACAATTTGCGTCAACTCCCCAAATGGGGGTATTTTGCGCTGTTTGAGCAAATTAATCGTCCCTTTTGGAAATTTCAGGCAAATATTGTCTACTTTTGTGCCATGTTGAAGTGCATTTCAAATACCTTATTAATATGGTTTCTGCTTTTCTGTTCGGTGGCTTCGGCGCAATATTCCGACCACCGCAACCGGAAAACCGACTCGTTGGAAAGGGTGCTCGAAAGCAGCAAGATGCCCAATGACGAAGCCTTGATGCGGGCTTATCTCGACTTGATGTGGGGCTATTTGCAGACCGATGGGGAAAAATCGGAACGATATGCCCAAAAAGCCGTGGAGCTTTCCTACAAGATGGATGCCTTGAATGCCCGTGTCGATGCCTTGCGTATCATGGGCTTAAACCATTATGGCCGTGACGATTACGAGAAAGCCATCGCTTTTTACAACGAGGCTTTGGCGGCGACCGAGTTGATGAAAGCCGACAAACGCTACTCGGAGAAAGACATCGACGACAACCTGAGTTCACTTTACGGCTCCATCGGCAACGTCTACAACATGCAGGACAAGGCGCAGCTGGCCATCCATTACTATCAGTTGGCCTTGCCGATTTTCGAGAAATACCGTTGGATGGAGTCGACGGCGATATTGTATCACAATGTGGCTGAGCTATATAACAGCATGGGCAATGCGGAAGAGGCCGAGCGCAACGAATTGAAATCACTGGAGGCCGCCCTCGTCTCCGGCGATTCGTTGTTGATAGCCATGCCGCAAAAGGTTTTGGCGAAGCTGTATTTGGGTCGGGACGACATAGCGAAGGCCGAGGAAGCCGTGCAATATTGTTACGACTATTACGGTCGTCACAAAGCCGAGGAGAGCGATAGCTATATTGTCACCCTCGTGACCATGGCTCGCATACAACTTAATCATTACCAAGATGTTGAAAAGGCGGAAACCTTAGTCAACGAGGCGTTGGAGTGCGTCACTGAGGAGACGTGGTCGGAGACGGCGGGCGATGCTCACAACGCCGTTTGCGAAATCGCGATGGAACGCAAGCAGTGGCGCAAAGCCGAAGAATACGCTTGGAAAGCGATCAATGCAGGGGAGGAGGAGACCTACAACGACCTTGGGAGTTATGTCTACCTGACGCAAATCAATGCGGAATTGGGTGAGACACAAAAGGTTAAGGAGTGCGCAGCCAAAATATTCAACGGCATGGAGGCGTTTGCCACGGCCAACTACCAATCGAGCCTTTCGCAAATGGAGGTGCTTTACGAAACGGAGAAGAAACAAGCGGCCATCGAGCAGTTGGAAAAAGAAAAACGTTGGTTTACAACGGGTTCTGTTCTTGTCGGTTGCATCTTGCTTTTGCTTGTGCTGTTGTTTTTCCTGCTATGGCGCAATGTGCGGCAAAGCAAGAAGAACGCGGTGGTGAAAGCCAAACTCGATGGCGAGTTGGCCGAGCGCGTCCGCATTGCCCGCGACCTCCACGACCGCATGGGCGGCCTCTTGACGGCGGTAAAGCAAAACGTAAACCCTGAAAGTCAGGCTTCCAAGCTGACCGACGAAGCCATTCGCGAAATGCGCAACGTGGCCCACCACCTTTTGCCCGACGCGTTGCAACGCTATGGACTGAAAACGGCCTTGTCCGATTTCTGCCACACATTGAAAAAAGTCAATTTTGCGTTTTATGGCGATGACAGACACGTTGAAAACGAGGAAGTTATCTATTGCATCGTGCATGAATTGGTCAACAATGCAGTGAAAAGTTCGGGCGCGGAACATATCAATGTGCAACTTGTCGTGAATGAAGAAGCCACAACCATCAATGTGAGCGACAATGGCAACGGGCAAATCTACCTCGAAAGCGATGGCTCTGGGTTGCGAAACATCCGCGAAAGGTTGGAAGCCATCGGCGGTAGGATGGACATTTATTCCAAACCCGACGAAGGCACTGAAATCAACATCGAAATCCCGAAAAATCACTTGTGATTTTGTCTCTAATTCCCCTGTTTTTCAGTAGATAAAAACAAAATAATCTCAAATTCTCTAATTCTTGATAAAAAAGAAATGACAACCTTGTTAATCGCCGACGACCACCGCATCGTGACGGATGGCCTGACCAAGATAATCAATGAAAACGCAGACACTCAAGTGCTTGGAGTGGCATCGACTTTGGCCGAACTTACTGAGTTGCTGCCAAATCTAAGGCCTGATGTGTTGCTGTTGGACGTTGCCCTGCCCGATGGCGATGGCATTGACGCCATGGCACAGTTGCGACAGCTGCAACCCGACTTGCGAATCATCGTCTTGACCATGTTTGCCGAGGCTTCCGTCATCCATCGTGCCTTGCATAACGATGCCAATGGCTATTTGTTCAAAAGTGCAGGCGCCGATGAACTGCTTGGAGCCATCGAAGCGGTTGCCTCTGGCGAGCAATTTCTGTGCGATGAGGCGCGGCACATCCTTTGCGAAGAAAAGGAAACGCCCGCCACTTTGACGATGCGCGAGCGTGAAATCTTGACTTTGCTTGCCGACGGCTGCACAATGAAGGACATTGCCGACCGTTTGTGCCTCGCTTTCGAGACAGTGCACAGCTACACGAAAAACTTGCGGCAGAAAATGGGTTGCAACAACACGGCTTCGTTGGTGCGCACAGCCATCGAACAACACCTAATATGAGTAGAGACGCGCCATGGCACGTCTCTACAATTCATCAATTCTTCCCGATTTTCAGGCCCTTTCCTCCCGAGCTGTTGCTGCCCGAGCCGGAATTACCGCTGTCGCTTTTTCCGCCACCGAGCTTGATTCCCGACGATGTTTTTCCGCCACCCGAAGAACTATTGGAGGAGCCGCTTTTGGTCATCTTATAGCCGGCGGCCTCGGCCATCTGCTTGATGTGGGCAGCGCGTTTCTGGGTGTTGGGGTGACTCGACATCAGCTCGGCAATCTTGCTCGACGAGCCGCTGTTGCCTTCAAGGCTGACCAACACGTTCAGCGCGTGATACATGGCATAGGGGTCCACGCCATTGGTGATGCAAAATTGGAAAGCCGTCTCATCGGCTTGGGTCTCTTGCTTGCGCGAGTAGGCATTTTGTGCCAACTGCTGGCCGAGGTCGCCAATGAAGCCTTGCGAGATGGCACCCGCCGTTTGGCTATAGGCGGCAATGCCGTAACGGGCGGCCACCACCAAATAGGCGGCACGATAGGCGTCGCGCACGTCTTTATTAATAAGGTGGCCCAACTCGTGGCCGATGACGGCAAACACCTCGTCGTCATTCATCACGTCCATCAGGCCCGTGTAGACACGCACCGAGCCGTCGCCACTGGCAAAGGCATTCACCGTATTCGACTGATACACCTTGTAGTTGAGGTCCAAGTCGCTGATGTTCTTGAAACGCGCCATGATGCGGTCGAGACGTTTCGTGTAGTCGTTGCTTGCTGGCAAAATCGTGTTTTGTCCATCGGATTCCACCATGTACTGGCTGCACAACTGTTTGACTTGTGCGTCGCTGATGGTCAGGGCTTGCAAAGCCGCTGCACCGGCATTGGCGGCTGCGCTTTGGTCGACCACTTTCATTGAGGCGCAGCTGGTCATTGAGAGGACCACTGCGCAAATTAATGCTAATTTCTTCATATTGAGTAGGTTTTAATTTTGACTTAGGACTTAGGACACGGGACTTCGTGACGCGGGACTGCGAGACATTAGCCCATGGTAATCCTTTAATCGTGCAAAAATAGTGCTTAATGGCGGAATTTTTTTCAAAAAAGTGCATTTTTTTCTTGCATGTTCCAAAATTAATGTATCTTTGCAGCATCAAAATAATATCAAAATAATATCATCTATGGAAACAAAAGAATTTGAATTCAAGGGACTTGCGATGAACGGATTCGTCGCGTTATTCATCGAAATCGCCCTCGTGGCGTTGTGCATTTGGGGCTTTGTGGCTACTGCAAACAACGAAACCGCGCCCATTCTTCCCATTATCGGCCTGTTGTTGGCCTGCATCCTGCCCATCGGCTTCCGCAAGTTGGAGCCTAACGAGGCCATGGTGATGCTGTTTTTCGGCAAGTACAAAGGCACCTTCACCAAGACGGGCTTCCACTGGGTCAACTTCCTGATGACCTCCAAGAAGGTCTCGCTCCGCGCCCGCAACCTCAACCCCGACAACATCAAGGTGAACGACAAGACGGGCAACCCGATTATGATTGGCCAGATTTTGGTCTGGAAGCTGAAGGACACCTACAAGGCCATGTTCGAGATCGACTCGCAGACGATGGCCGGCGGTGGCTCGGGCACTGCACCCGTGTCGGTGTCGAGCCGCATGAGGGCTTTCGAGAGTTTCATCCAAGTGCAGAGCGACGCCGCCTTGCGCGAGGTGGCGGGCATGTATGCCTACGACGAAAACGAGGCCGAAACCGGCGAGCTGACGCTGCGCTCGGGCGGCTCCGAAATCAACGAGGTGCTGTTGGCCAAGCTCAACGAGCGTTTGACGATGTCGGGCCTCGAAGTGCTTGAGGCGAGAATCAACTATTTGGCCTATTCGCCTGAGATCGCTGCCGTCATGCTGCGTCGCCAGCAGGCTGCCGCCATCATCTCGGCCCGCGAGAAGATTGTGGAAGGCGCCGTCTCGATGGTCAAGATGGCCTTGGACAAACTGAAGGACGATGGCGTGGTGGAACTCGACGAGGAACGCAAGGCCGCCATGGTGAGCAACCTCATGGTGGTGCTCTGCGCCGACGAGTCGGCCCAGCCGGTGGTGAATACAGGAAGCCTATACTAATTCGGACTGCCGCTTCGCGTCATTGCGAGCGAAGCGAAGCAATCCAGAGAAGGAAACATTTTATCTAGATTGCTTCGTTCCTCGCAATGACGGAAAGGGTAAAAAACAATACAATTACATAAAAAGAGAATGATATGGACACTATAATAATAGTTTTTATCGTCGCAGGTCTCGCTTCCATCGCAATCGCGATTCTTGGAAAATTCCGTCCCGACATCGTCTATAAAGGCATGTCATATAAGATCAAAAACGAGGAGCTCTCAGTTCCGGAAAAGCAACGTTGGGGATTTGTCATGTTTTTGCTCCTTGGTATTATGTCGTTCATGTTGGCAGGGGCGTTAAGCAATCCTCAATGGCAGGCATATCGGTTTGAAATTGCTTTTACAATTATCATGGTGATGACTGTCGTGATGCTGCTGCTGTTTTGGAAAATGGTTCTGAGCCAAAGGTACAGAGCCAGTTTGGCTATCGTGCTGCTACTTTCATTGTCCTTATTGGCTGTTGCGGCCTATTTTTGGTATGTCGCTGTTTAATATAGGGAAAAATGAGCAATCTCATCAGCATAATAATTGGTGTCTTGTTGATATTGAATGCTTTCCGTATCAGGTATGTTCCCGATAGGGTACGCATCAAGAAACCTTTCCGACTCGTTTCGCTTTGGAATCGGGAACCGTTTTCGGCGAAAGGATGGAAGTCCAAGTACTATGATGATTTGGTTGGCAATCCTGAGTTGCAGAGGTTATATTTTATCAACTATCTTGTTTCAGGGGCGCTGTTCGTGTTTTCTGGCTTGATGGGATTGGCCTTTGGCATCAATGTGGTTTATTTCATTCTGTTTGCGACTATCATTTCGGGAGTCATGTTTCTGTTTGCCAAGCAAAGGGTCACGGGTGAAGTCGAGGTTTGGAAGTGGGTGCTGTTTGCCGTAGCGTTTTTTGGCGTGGTGATTGAATGGTCCATGACATACAAAGAAAGCAAGGTGGAGGTCTTGCCCGACATGCTCTCCATTGAGGGCGACTATGGTCGGACGCTGTATTACCAAAGCATTGATTCCGTGTTGGTTGTCGATGAACTGCCTGCAACCAAGTATTGCAAGGCAGGCTACAGTTTCGGTAGTGCCAAAAAAGGTGAGTTTCGCCTGAAAGACGGCTCTGATGCCAAATTTTACCTGTTGGGCAAACAGCCACCATATTTGAAGATGTACACGCATGGCGGTCTCGTTTTCGTCAACCGAAAGACGACGGCTGAGACCGAGCAACTTATAGAGGAATTGAAACCCAAAATTGGAGAAAAGTTCATCGAATGAAATCTGCCGAAGGGCACAACATCAAAATTAAGTATTATGGAACTCTTTGATTATATGATTATTGGAACGGGCTTGCTGCTGATAGTGGTAGGTTGGCTCTGCTACCGTTTCCCGAACATGATCAATCCCTACGGAAGCATGTCGGACGAGCGCAAAGCCCTTGTGGACATCGAAGGCCTTAAGCGTGCCACGGCCATCATCCTCACCATCATGGGACTGCTGATTATCACTGCGGATGTGCTTCATATTTTCAATGTGATTGACGTGGAGGTGGCTTCGTGGTTGTTTTCAGGTTCGATCCTGGTTATGATTATTCCCATAATCATTGCCATGAAGAAATACAACGGTTTTGGGCGCGACAAGACGGGCGAAGGCGTTTACGGCCCAAGGCTCGAAAAGGCTCCTAAAATCGCTTTGGTCACCCTGGGTTTGACGATGGCTTTTGTTGCGGTCATCATTGCCATGAGCAGCCGTCCGCAACAGATTACGGTGGGCGAGGATTCGGTCAGGATTTCGGGTATGTACGGCAGGGAAATCCCTGTTGCCGACATCGTCTCGGTGGAATTGCTGGAATCGTTGCCACATGTCAAAATGCGCACCAACGGGTCCAGCACGGGCAAGTATTCCAAAGGTCATTTCCTGCTGGAAAATGACGAAAAGTGTATGTTATTCGTCCGCCACAAAATGCCGCCATACATCGAGATTCGCACTTCTGACAACCTGTATTACTTGAATGGAGCCACTGAGGGCGAAACCATGAGGCTGTTTGAGGCCTTAAAAGAAAAGGAGGTTTGGAAGTAATGGCAAAGGAAAAAGACAATAATACGAACACCAAGACCTTCCTGCTCCGCGTGGACGCCGAGACGATGGAAGCGGTGGAGAAATGGGCTGCCGACGAGTTCCGCTCCGTCAACGGGCAGCTGCAATGGATTATCGCCGAGGCGCTGAAAAAGAGTGGGAGGAAGAAGAAATGAATAGAATACGTTTCTTGTTTTTGAAACAAATCGCAACAAATCTGAAAATAAATAATGTTTCCCTAATGGGGAACTTGGGATAGACAATCTTATACGCGACTTATAAACTTCAGTTATTATGTCAGAAACCTTGATTATTATCCTTGTAGTTCTCGCCTACATCATCCAGGCCTATGCAGGCGGTATGGTCGCCCGAAGCCGAGGCAAGTCGTTTTGGTTCTGGTTCGGCGTGTGTTTCCTTATCATCCCGCCGTTTGGCTGGATCCGCATGTTGATGGGCACGCGCGACGACACTATGCCATAATTCGTACAAATCCGCAGCGAAGCTGCCAAACAAATCCAAAAAATTCGTTAAATTTGAAAAATTCGCCGTTATGAAAACAAAAAAAATCCTATTAGCCTTGTTATCATTCGCCGTTATTCGCGCCCAAGCCCAAGTGGAAGGCTACTGGAAAGGCCAAATCGACCTTGGCGCACAAAAGATTGAAATGGGCTTCGATATCAAAGTGACCGAAAACGGCTTCGTCTCCACCTTGGACGTACCAGCCCAAGGCGCATTTGACGTGCCTGTCGACAAAACCGAGTTTCATCAAGGAAAACTTGACCTTCGCATGGACGCCATGAACGCCACCTATTCGGGCGAACTGAAAGGCCTGTCTATTGAAGGCTCGTTCACGCAACATGGGATGTCGTTCCCGCTCAACCTCGAAAGGGCGGTGAAAGAAGCCAAACAAGCACGTCCGCAGGACCCCAAGCCGCCGTTCAACTACAAGGCCGAGGATGTGACTTTCGTCAACCCGAAAGAAGACAACACCCTTGCCGGAACGCTGACGATTCCCGAAGGCGAAGGGCCTTTTCCCGCCGTGGTGCTCGTCTCGGGCAGCGGACAGCAGAACCGCGACGAAGAGCTGATGAACCACCGCCCGTTCTGGGTCGTTGCCGACCACCTTTCGCGCCGTGGCATCGCTGTGTTGCGCTACGACGACCGTGGCATGGGCGGCTCCACAGGCGAAATGGTGGAGGCCACCTCGTTGGATTTCTCCTACGATGCCGAAGCCGCTTTCGATTTTCTTCGCAATCGCAAGGAAATCAACGCCTCGCAGGTGGGCATTTTGGGTCACAGCGAGGGCGGAATCATCAACTTCATGGTGGCGGCGCGTCGGCCCGAAGTGGCGTTTCTCATTTCGTTGGCAGGTCCGGCGGTGAAAGGCATCGACGTCCTAAAGGAACAGCAAAAGGCCATCCTTCGTGCGCAAGGCATGACGGAGGAAATGATACAATTCAGTGCCAACGCCAACACCCAATTGTTTGACATCGTGGAAGCCTCAAAGGATAGGGCAGAGGCCGACAGCCTCATGCGCCAATTGGTGAAAGGTTGGGGCTACAACGAAGAACTGACCGAGCAAACCGTTGGCCAATTGACCTCCGCATGGATGTATTTTTTCCTGAAATACGACCCTGCTGAGGCCATCCTTAAGACGAATTGCCCAGCCTTGTTGCTCAATGGCTCGAAGGACGTGCAAGTCATTGCTTCACAAAACCTTCCAGCCTATCAAAAGCTCATCGACGAGAACGGCAAGACCAATCACACCCTGCAAGAGCTCCCCAGCCTGAACCATCTTTTCCAGCATTGCGAGACGGGATCGCCTAACGAGTATTTCGAGATTGAAGAGACCATTTCGACAGAGGTTTTGGAGATGATTGTGGGGTTTGTGAACAGATTTTCCAATTAATCCGAAAACAATCAGTTTTTCCTTATCTTTGCGCCGCATCTCAGTTTCATTGATGAAGTGGAATCGGTGGCATAATATGGATTATCTATCTGATCGTCAGTTGGTTGATTTGTTGTTGACCAACGATGAGAAAGTGGTGGAATATGTCTTTTTCCACCGCTGCGACGGTATGTTTGCACACATCATCAACGATGTTTTCCAGTCGCAAGTCAAGAAGGAGGAGCTGATCACGGATTTCTATCTATTCTTGAGTGCTGACAACTGGCGTCGCTTGCGTCAGTTCGAGTTCAGGTCGGAGCTGAACACTTGGCTGACGGTTGTTGCTATTCGGTATTTCAACCAGAAAAAGGATGAAATACAAACGAATTTGGGGAATTTGGAAGAATTGTTGATGAAGGAAGTTTGCCAAATTCCCGACGATTTCGACATCATTGACGAATTATCGCGGGTGGAACTTTATGAGGCTATTGACCAGCTTCCAAAACACCGTGAGCGTCTTGCCTTGCTGGGCATGCTGGCGGGAAAAAAAGCGGAGACGATAGCAGAGGAATTGGGCATCACTGTCATGGCGGTGTATAATCTGACCAAGAAGGCCAAGATGGCGTTGAAAAAAAGGATGAAAGGGAGAACGAAATGAAAAAGGAACAAAATGAAATAACGGATGAATTGTTGGCGTGCTATCTGGAAGGTAAACTGACGGCGAACGAGAAAGCAGCCGTGGAGCATTACCTTTCTGAGCACAAGGATGCCATGGATGCGGTCATTCTGGCTCGATATGAAATGGAGTTCAAGCGGACCAAACGGCGGTTCTATGCTTGGGGCATCACCGCCTTGGTGGTGGTGGCTTGCCTCGCCTTGCTCGTCTGGAGGTTGCTGACACCCTTGCAGATGAAGGTCAACATTACGGAAGATAGGGCATATACCGTGCCGTCGCTGCCATTTAAGGACGGCACTCTCGAATGCGGATATGCTGGCAATGCTTTGCAGCGCATCACCGTAAGCTCAGATAATCCTACCGTGTTCCTCAACGACATACCTTATCGCATGAAAGGCAGCCCCGTACATCTCGTCTTTGAGGCGGAAGGCTACCAGACCATCGACACGGTTGTGAAGGCGCAACGTAGTGTCGAGCTTTGTGTGCGTCGTGACAATGACCTTGGTGTGCTGTTTGGCCGCGTTCTTGATTTTGAAACTGGACAGCCTATTGAGGGAGCAACGGTAAGTCTCTTGGACTATGCTGTCACTACTGATGCCTTGGGCCAGTTCAGGATAGAGATTCCTTACGACAAGCAGGACAAGGCACAAAGAGTGCTGGTCGGCAAAGAGGGTTATCAGGTTTGGGACGAGTTGTACAGGCCTTCGGCCACCGAGCCTTGGCTGATCAGTTTGGAGAAGGAGGCACAGCCATGAGAAATCTGCTTGGGGTATTGCTGTTTTTCTGCTGTCCATTGTTTGGTCAAGTGGTGCAGTATGGTAAAGTGCTGGAATGGGACGAACAAGAGAATCCGCTTGCTGGTGTCACCATTACGATTCCCTCGGAACACGATTGCCAGCCAACGATTAGCGATGCGAAGGGACAGTTTCGCTTGTGCTTCAGCGAACATCATGTTGGAGATGTGGTGCGCGAAGTCACGGCAAGGAAACGAGGCTACGAGGTAGTGAACATCCACGTTACCCGCAGTTGGACACTGACTACTGCCGATACCCTTGCCATCATCATGGCACCCAAAGCCAAACTGAAAGAGGCGAGAAGCCATTACTACGGCATGACCCGTTTAATGGAACTGAACGGCCTGTGGCTACGCGAAGGCAATCGCGCCATCGAGGTGGAATCGCCATTATTCACTTTTCACATCAACCGTTACGGCTACGATATGGAGGCTTCTGATGTAGACGTGGACGTTCCCGTAACCGATGTGGTGAATGACAAGATGTTTGCCGTCATCGTTGCCAACGAATACTATCAGCAGGAACAGAATGTGCCGTACGCCATCCATGATGGTGAGATGTTCAGGGAATACTGCCTCAAGACCTTGGGTATTCCCAAAGACCATGTTCATTTTGTTACCGACGCCACGCTGAACAACATCCGCTTCGAGGTGGATTGGTTGAGTAGCGTTTTGGAAGCCCATAGGAGCCAAGCCCGTGGTCTCTTCTATTATGCGGGTCATGGCATTCCCGATGAGGTGAACCGCAACGCATACCTGATGCCAGTGGATGGCTATGTGGGCAACCTGAATTCTGGCTTTGGCTTGGACGATTTGTATGCCCAATTGGGTTCGGCAGGTGCTGATGCAGTGTTTTATTTCATCGATGCCTGTTTCAGCGGTGCCACCCGTGAAGGCGACATGCTGGCCCAAAGCCGTGGCATGACGGTCAACTCGAAGGCAGGCGTGCTGCAAGGCAATGCCGTGGCTTTCACTGCGGCACAAGGCAACGAGACTGCGTTTGCCTATTCGGAGAAATCGCACGGCCTTTTCACCTATTACCTCTTGAAAAAACTGAAGGAGACCCAAGGAGATGTCAATATCGGAGAATTGGCCGACTACCTCAATGCGCAGGTCGCACGATGGTCTTCGGAGGAATATTCCAAAAACCAACATCCGACGGCAACCAGCACGATGGAGAATTGGAGAACGCTGAAACTTAGATAAGTTATGAAAAAATCGATATTACTCATTGCGTGTTTGTGCGGCCTCATACTACCAGCGATGTGGGCCCAGGAGACCGTGGAAATCGTCAAGGCCTTCCCGCAGAAGAAATCGATCGTGGTAGAATACGACTTGGCCGAGGATGCCGACTTTGTGCGGCTCTTCGTTTCCTTGGACGGCGGCACCACCTATCTCGGCCCCTTGCGGCAGGTCAGCGGCGATCTCACCGACGTGAAGGCTGGCTTCGGTCATAGCATCGTTTGGGATGTGCTGAAGGAATTTGACGTGGAGTCGTTTGACAGCGACCAAGTGCGTTTCAAACTGAATATCTTGCTGAAGGAGCGTTGGCCGCGTGAGACTTTCATCACCCTTAATGCAGCCTATTCACCATCGCCGCAGGCTTCGTTCGGTTTCAGCGTGGGACAGGTGAAGCGTTTCGGGTGGTTTGTCAGCCTGATGAGCAATGGCCGTTTTTCGGGTTTCGATGCCGATGGCACCTGTGACGCGCAAGGCTATCTTCCCGACGGACATCTTATGCAATATACGGGAGATGTATCCAAGATGCGTCTTTCCGTCATGGCGGGCGGCATGATGCGTATCAAAGGCCCTTGGATTGTCCGTATAGGTTTGGGCTATGGCAACCGTACAGTGCGATGGCAGACCACCGACGGCCAATGGCTTCGCAACACGGCATACAGTATTCAAGGCCTCGACCTTTCGGCGGGCATGCAACTGCATCTGCGCAACTTCGTCATGTCGTTGGAAGCTGTCACCACCCAATTTCAGAATGTTGAAGCAAAAATAGGATTAGGATATGCGTTTTAAACTTTTGATTATCTGTGCTTTGTGCGCACTGGTATTCGGGTCGTGCCATAAAGACCCCAAACCCAATGAAGAAACCTTCAAAATCTTGAAGGAGAAAGAGAAAATTACGGTAGGCACAGACTGGGCGACCTTTAAGGGAGAATTTGCCTATTCTGGTGTCGTCGACAGCATTTGGCTGCGTGTGGGCACCGAGGAGCATCTTTATGGCTCGGAGGATTACGCCATGACGGTGATAGGGAAGACCTATTCCGTGGAGATTACCGGTTTGCAGCCTGGCACCTTTTATTATTACGCCTACTTAGCTGACTATGGAGCGCAGACCCCATGGCAAAGCGAACTTTACGGCTTCACTACGTCGGAAGAAGAAATCAACCTGCCCACGGTGACCACGATTGAGATTGCCGGCGTGACCGTTTCGGCGGCTACCTGCCTCTGCAACGTGGCCGACGATGGTGGCGCCGAGGTGACCGAACGCGGTGCCTGCTGGAGCGACTGTCCCAACCCCAGCATCTCCAATTCAACTTATGCCAACGGCACTGGCCTTGGCGATTACGAAGTGAATTTGACAGGTCTTGAGCCTGGCACCACCTACTATGTGCGTGCCTACGCCAAAAACCGCAAGGGCGTCAACTACGGTGAAGAGTTGAGTTTCACCACATTGGAAAACCTGGTTCCTCCTTTTGGCGCACTCAACGGCTTGTTTAGCGTTGAGGAAGGCCGTCAGGTGTGGTTCTCGGTAGGCAATTTGAGGTACAACGCCGCCATCCATGAATGGGGCTTTGCCGAGGAACAGTACCAATACGAAGGGATGGGCAACGCCAACATCTCCGAAAACTATGCAGGTTGGATCGACCTGTTTAGCTGGGGCACGAGTGGCTTCGACCATGGCGCCGTGTGCTATCAACCCTGGTCCACCGAGGAGGATCATACCTTGTATTTCGCCTACGGCAACGCGGAATACAACCTGAACGACCAGACTGGTCAGGCCGACTGGGGCTATGGCGTGGTGCTGGAAGAGGGCGACGAACTGACCCATCCTTGGCGCACCCTGACCGACGAGGAATGGTATTACCTGTTCCACGACCGTGTCACCGCCTCGGGCATCCGATTCGTCAAGGCGAATGTGGACGGCGTGAACGGCGTGTTGCTGTTGCCCGATGACTGGAGTGCCTCGGTGTATGCGCTCAACAACATCAACCAGGATGGGGCTGTTTTCGGCAGCAATACCATCTCTTCCAGTACTTTCCATCTCAGCCTGGAACCTAAAGGAGTCGTCTTCCTGCCTGCAGCCGGTAGGCGTAACGGGACTGAAACGGTACAACTGAGTTCCTGTGGGTATTATTGGTCAGCGACGGCGGCAAGCCAAAAGTTCTGCCTCTCAGTGATGTTCGACATCGACCTCATTGATGTGGGTACCACGCTCAAGCGCTGCAATGGCTACTCGGTACGCTTGGTACGCGATGTGGAATAACGATAATTTTTTTTCTTTTGTTGGACTAAAAATCTGTCGTTAGACACTCTATTATAAAAAGGGATATATTTCCCGGATAAAGAGTAGTGATAATGACGACAGACAACAGCATACCTCAGACCGACAATTTTCATATTGGCAACCTCATCAGGACAGAACTCGAGCGGCAGGGCAGGAGCATCACCTGGCTGGCCGAAGAGGTGCATTACTCCCGTGAAAACCTTTATAAGATTTTCCGTCGCCCTTGGATTAATACCGATTTGCTTTTCAGAATAAGCGATGTGTTGCATCATGACTTCTTCGAGGATTGCTCATACTGTTTCAGACTATCCCCAAAAAAAACCGATATATGATCAAATTTTCCAATTAATTGGAAAATAACGGTCAATGTATTGGTACAAAAAGCACCGCATAATTTGCTGAAGACAAGGATTTTTGCTATACTTTTGCAGCCTGAAAAATAATGGTCTCGCGTCCCGCAGTCTCGCGTCTCGCGTCACAGAATGAAAATCTAAATCTTAAATCTATAACATTCAATGAAAGCAACAAATCAGAAAGTCTATGAGGCTCCCAAGGCGGAGATCATAGAGATTGAAAGCCAAGGCGTGCTGTGCGCGTCGGGCGGTGCCGCGTTCTCGACCGGCGGCGGAACAACAAACATGAACATCAGCGACGGCCACGGCTGGTAAAAAAGAAAGGGAAACAGACATGAAGAAACTATCATTCGTAATCGCAATGGCAGCCCTCGTATTGTTTGCCGGCTGCAACAAAGACAAGGAAACGCAAGGCACTACCTTGAAGGCTTCCATCGAACAACAAAAGGGCGACAGCAAGACCTCGCTCAATCCCACCAACGGTGCCATCAATTGGACTGCGGGCGACAAGATTATCGTCTATAATGGCACTTCGTCAGCCACATTCACTCTTTCGGCAGGTGCAGGCAGCACCAATGGCACCTTCAATTATGCCGGCGAGTTTGAAATCACCGACGACGCCAAGGCTGCCTATCCCGAAACATGTGTTATTACCGACAACGGAATGACTTTCACTTTGCCCGAAGAGCAAAACCTTGCCTCCCCAGGCTCCTTCGCCAATGGCGCAAACCCGATGCTTGGCATAAAAGCCGGCGATGGTTTTACCTTTGTCAGCGTCTGTGGTGGCTTAGGCCTGAGCCTGACAGGGGATAATGTTGACATTACCGCTATTGAAATTGTCTCGGAAAACGAAATGCTGACAGGCACCTACACGGGTTATTTCAACAATGACAATATCGATGTTGCCAATGGCACGAACAGTGTGAGGCTGAACTGCACAACCACGCTGACCGCTGAACCCAAGGAGTTCTACATTGTGCTTCCCGTGGGTGTCCTCAGCAATGGCTTCACTTTGAATATCTACAACGGCACCGCCGACCCGATTTTCACCAAGACGACCACTACCGACCTTACGGTGGAATTGAACAAGGTGAAGAAGATGAACGCTCTGGAGGTTACCGTTGAGACAGGCGACACACACGAATATGTTGATCTTGGTCTGCCGAGCGGCCTATTGTGGGCCACTTGCAATGTGGGTGCAAATTCACCAGAAGAATGCGGCAACTATTATGCTTGGGGCGAGACCCAGCCTAAAGATTATTATGGATGGGAAAACTATCTGTTTTATGGAGAAGGCGAATATCCATGGATTACCTGTACAAAGTATAATCATAATGGTCTCACACTATTACCCGAAGACGACCCTGCCACCCAGTGGGGCGCAAGTTGGCGTATGCCAACAGTTGAGGATTGGCAAGAATTGTTTGATAACACCACGAATGAATGGACGACGCAGAATGGGGTAAATGGAGTGCTTTTGACTGCCTTGAATGGAAACAGTCTTTTCTTACCAGAAACGGGTTGGTGGAATTTAGACGAAATTCAATTTGATTACTCTAAATATTGGTCAAGTTCTGTTGACTACTACTGGCCTAATGTCTTTGCGAATATATTCGATGTCCGTACTTGGGGTGGTGTGTTTGATATTGAAATATATAGGGAATCACGCAGTGCTGGGCTTCCTGTCCGTCCAGTTCGCAATGCGGAATAAACCAGTTAAGATAAATTGGTTGTTTTGTAGAGACGGTGCATGCACCGTCTCTACCATTTTGCAATGTTTGTAGAGACGCAAAATTTTGCGTCTCTACATTTTTTGTTTTGCGGCATCCACAATGTTCGGCTGCCACAGGTCACTGACTTGCGGCAAAGAAATGTTTCACCCCTTCAGGTCGAGGCTGATGTGTTTTTATTGAAATTGTGGCGATGTTTCGGAAATTGTTGTATTTTTGCAGCAAAACTCCTTTTACCATGGAAAACACGCGCAAATACCCCGTAGGAATCCAAACTTTCGAAAGGCTGAGAAAGGAGAACTACCTTTATATCGACAAGACAGACTTGGTTTGGAAAATGACCAAAGAAAGCCCTTTTGTCTTCCTCAGTCGTCCGCGCAGGTTCGGCAAATCGTTGTTGACCACGACGTTAGACTCTTACTTCAAGGGACAAAAGGAACTCTTCACGGGATTGAAGATCATGGACCTGGAGACGGAGTGGGAGAACTACCCCGTCATCCACATGGATGTGAGCTGGGCCAAGAACCAAGATTCTGTAGACGGATTGCAGAAAGCCTTGCTTTTCATGATGAAACCTTTGGCGGAACAATTTGGTAGGGAAGACGACGAAACGCTTCCAGGCCAGTTGCTGTCGGGCATGATACGACGTGCCTACGAGAAAACGGGGAAACAAGTGGTGGTTGTCATCGACGAATACGACGCACCATTGTTGGACATGCTTCACGAGGAAGAGAACCTCCCAGAGGTTCGTCGTGTAATGCAGGAATTCTATCAACCGCTCAAAGCCAGTGAGGCTATGATTCGTTTCTGCTTCATCACGGGCATCACCAAATTCAGCCAATTGAGCATCTTTTCCACCATCAACAACCTGACCAACATCTCGATGGACTCGAAATATGCGGCCATTTGTGGCATCACGGAGGACGAGCTTATGCACGTCATGGCTCCCGACATCGCTATGTTAGCCGAGGCATACGAATACACATTTGAGGAAATGCAAGCGAAACTGAAACAGATGTACGATGGCTATCGCTTTGCCAAGGTGTCGCCAGACATCTACAATCCCTTCAGCCTCTTGAAATGCTTTAACCAACGCGACTGTAGTAGCTTTTGGTTCGAGAGCGGCACTCCGACATTCCTCATCCGCCAGATGCAACATTTCCACACCGACATCACCACGATGGACCAGATAGAAGCATCTGCTTATTCATTCGATCGTCCTACCGAGGCAATGGAAGACGCTTTGCCTCTTTTGTTCCAAAGCGGTTATATTACTATCAAAGATTATGACAAAGAATCCGACACCTACATATTGGCCATCCCCAACAAGGAAGTAAGAGTGGGCTTGATTGGCGGCCTGATTCCATCATATATAGGCCTGCAACAGCGATCGGTGCAAGATGGTTTCGCCCTCAAATTTTGGCGAGCCCTAAAGAAGAACGACATCGAAACGGCCATGAAAGAGATGAAGGCGTTTCTGGCAAGTGTTCCGTACGTTGAGGGTTTCAAGAAGAAACTTGAGGATGCAAAGAATTACGAAGGTTTCTACGAATACACGTTTTGGCTGATATTCAATATGCTCAATGTGTATGCCCAGACACAGGTGAAGTGCGCCAACGGCCGTGTCGACTTCGTGGTGAAGATGCCCGAAACGACATACGTCTTCGAATTGAAAGTGAACGGTACGGCGCAAGAGGCCTTGGATCAAATCAACAGCCGAGGCTATGCGTTGCCATACAAAACAGAAGGCCGCAAAGTCGTCAAGGTCGGCGTGGAGTTTGACCGCGACACAATGACTATCGGAGAGTACTTTGTCGAATAGAATCCATTTCAAAAAAATAATTCCTTGAATTTGCTGCAATTAGGAAACTTTTCCTTATCTTTGCAGCCCGATTCAAGCCACAATCCAGATTGATTGCAAAATCAGCGGTTTGAGTTGAAAATCAAAAGTTTAACCTCCTCGCGGGCGGATTTCTGGAACGCCGGCGGGTACAATTAAATCATCAAAACTAACATGGCAGAAAACGAAAACATCATCAACGAGGCTATGCCAGCAGAAGAAAAGCCGGTTGAAAAGAAACAAAGAACGCCCAGACCGAAGCCGGTTCCCGCCGCAGATTTCGACTGGACTTCGTCACACAAGAAGTTCGACAACTATTCAGAAGACGAACGCAAGAAACTCGAAGACAAGTATGCAGGCACAATGAACCAGATTGCCGACCACGAGGTCATCGAAGGCACTGTCGTCGCCATCACCGAGCGCGAAGTCGTGGTCAACATCGGGTTCAAGTCCGATGGTGTTATTCCGGTTGCTGAATTCCGCACCAACCCCAACCTGAAGGTGGGCGACAAGGTGGAGGTCTACGTTGAGAACCAAGAAGGTCCCAACGGCCAACTCATCCTCTCCCACAAGAAGGCCCAGCTGCTCAAGTCGTGGGATCGCGTCAACGAGGCCTACGAAAGCGGCGAGATCGTCAACGGTTATGTCAAGAGCCGCACCAAGGGTGGCCTCATCGTCGAAGTGTTCGGCCTCGAAGCCTTCCTGCCCGGCAGTCAAATCGACGTCAAGCCCATTCGCGACTACGACGTGTTTGTTGACAGCGTGATGGAATTCAAAGTCGTGAAGATCAACCAAGAGTTCAAGAACGTGGTTGTGTCTCACAAAGCCCTCATCGAGGACGAACTCGAAGCCCAGAAGGCCGAGATCATCAGCAAGCTCGAGAAGGGCCAGATCCTCGAAGGCGTGGTCAAGAACATCACCAGCTACGGCGTGTTCATCGACCTCGGTGGCGTCGACGGTCTCATCCACATCACCGACCTCAGCTGGGGCCGCATCACGCACCCCGAAGAGGTGGTCAAACTGGACGAGAAGATCAAGGTCGTCATCCTCGACTTCGACGACAACAAGAAACGTATCGCCTTGGGTCTCAAGCAGCTAACTCCTCATCCGTGGGATGCCCTCGATCCTAACCTCAAGGTGGGCGACACCGTCAAGGGTAAGGTCGTGGTCATCGCCGACTACGGTGCGTTCGTCGAGATCGCCCCTGGCGTCGAAGGCCTCATCCACGTGTCAGAGATGTCGTGGAGCCAGCACCTCCGCAGCGCCCAGGACTTCCTGAAGGTGGGCGACGAGGTGGAAGCCAAGGTGCTGACCCTCGACCGCGAAGAGCGTAAGATGAGCCTCGGCATGAAGCAGTTGATGCCCGATCCGTGGGCCAACATCGCCGAGCGTTACCCCATCGGCTCGAAGCACACCGCCACCGTGCGCAACTTCACCAACTTCGGCATCTTTGTCGAACTGGAAGAAGGCGTCGACGGCCTCATCCACATCAGCGACCTCAGCTGGTCGAAGAAGATCAAGCACCCGGCTGAATTTACCAAGGTGGGCGAAACCATCGATGTCGTCGTCCTCGACGTCGACCAAGAGAACCGCCGCCTCAGCCTCGGCCACAAGCAACTCGAAGAGAATCCTTGGGACGTGTTCGAGACCGTCTTCACCGTCGGCTCGATGCACCAAGGCACCGTCATCAGCGCTTCCGACAAGGGCGTGGTGGTCAGCCTGCCCTACGGCGTGGAAGGCTTCTGCCCCAGCCGCTACATGAAGAAGGAAGACGGCACCAACGCCAAGGTTGACGACACCTTAGAGTTCCGCGTGCTTGAGTTCAACAAGGACAGCAAGAAGATCATCCTCGCCCTGCCTAAGGTTGAGGAAGAGAAGGAAGCTCCTGCCAAGAACGCAGAGGAAAAGGCTGCCGACAAGGCCGCCAAGCAAGCCAAGCGGACCGTGAAGCAAATCAATGACAACATTGAGCACAGCACCCTCGGTGACCTCGAAGTCCTGGCCGGTCTGAAGGAAAACCTTGAGAAGCAAGAGAAAGCCCAACAAGGCGAATAAATTCAGTTCCTGATAAAAAAATCTCGCCTCCTTTCGGAAGCGAGATTTTTTTGTCGCTTCGCGTCATAGCGACATTATTTGTTCTTCACATAGTCATTCATCTTCTCCTTGCCCCAAATCACTTCCATGATTTTGATGGATTCATGCACGTCCATGTTGCCACGTGCTTCGAGGTTGCGCTGGATGAACACACAATCGGTCAGTTCACCATTGTCCAACACAATATCGCGGGCCAAGGCATCGCAAGTGGGTGCGCCGCAGATGCCGCAGTCGGTCTGGGGCAGACGGGCACGGTATTCGTCAATCTTCTTCATCTTCTCCAATGCGACGGCGATATTGTCGTCCAAGACAAGCATGGAACGCGGCTTGATTTCGCCGACTTTCATGTGGCGCATCAGGTAGTTGCGCTCTTCTTCCAACTCGTGGTCCTTGGTCTGCTCTCCCTTGCGCTCGCGGTCTGCAATCTTGCGGGCGCGACCAAACACACGCTCGCAGATGAGGAAACGGTTGTCGCAGGTCAAGATGCCGCCGGGGCAACTTTGGTCACAGGCGCGCAGTTCGAGGAAGTCGACATTTTCAATCTCTTCATTTTCAACCTTTTCCAAGAACTCAATGACATTGTGGATTTCATCGATAGCGTAGGAATGTTGCGCATCCGAAAGACGACGCTCGCCATTGGTCAATGAAGTCAAGACACCGTCGGCGGAGAGTTGTGACACAGGCAGTTTCTGTTCCTTGTAGCCATGGCCTTGCTTCTTGATTTCGTGGTAGACGCGGTTGTAGAGCGAGTCCATATTGATGACGCCATCAACCAAGGATTTTTCCTCGCCCACGGGGTTCTTCACTGCAGCGATCTTGGCTGCGCAAGGCGTGATATAGAAAATGCCGATTTGGTCGTCCTTCAGTTCCAATTCCTCCTTGATTTTGCGACGGATATACATAGCCGTGATGTCGATGGGAGCACGCAACGGGATAAGGTTTTCCGTTAGGCCGGGGAATTTCACCTGAATCAGGCGCACAATGGCGGGACAGAAGGTCGAAATCAGCGGCTTGATATCGGGATGCTCGGCGGCGTATTTCTTTTTGGCTGCCGTATAGACAGGTATGGATGACTCCGCTTCGATGATATGGGTGAAGCCCAAATCCTTGAGAATGCCGTAGATGCGCGACACACTGATGTCGTTCGGGAACTGGCCGAAGAAAACGGCGGGGATGAGGGCCACGCGGATGGGATAGTTGAAGATGTTGTCGAAGTCGTCCTGTTCGATGAAGATAGAATGGGTAGGGCACACCTTGAAACAGTTGCCGCAGTCGACACAACGGTCGGGAACCAGCACAGCTTTGCCGTCGCGCACACGCAATGCCTCAGTAGGACAAATCTTCATGCAGCGCGAACAGCCGATGCAAGTGTCCTCATCTATTTTCAGGGCGTGGAAGAAAGGAGTCTTTTCCATATCGTTGAATTGTTGTTTGTTGAATCGTTGAATTGTTTGTGTGATACACTTCGTGTAGAAATGCTTGCATTCGGTGAAGCCAAATCATACAAAAATCTGTTTTCAAAATCTTACAAAAACATTGGTGGTTGTAATTTGATTTTTGATTGATTTTAATACTGATTTTTGGTAGATTTCTTTGCGAAGCAAATCCCTATGTAAAGTTTACCTCCATTTCAACCGTCGTTCCAACACCAACGGTAGAGGTCACATTGAGTTTGTCGACATTCTTTTGGATATTGGGCAAACCCATGCCTGCGCCGAAGCCCATGTTGCGCACCTCGGGCGAGGCGGTGGAGTTACCTTCCTGCATGGCCCAGTCGATGTCGGGGATGCCTGGACCTGTGTCGACCACCTTCACAATGATTTTGTCGGGTTCGATGTCAGCGTAGATGGTGCCACCGTAGGCATGAGCAATGGCGTTGACCTCAGCCTCATATAAGGCTACGACCACCCGCTTGATGATCTGGGGGCTGACGTTGAGCTGCTTCAAGGTCTTCTTGATAGCGCTCGATGCGGCTCCGGCATTCACAAAGTCCGCTTCGTAAACTTGGTATTCTAAGTGCATGGCAATAGCGTTTTAGTTTGACATCAGAAAATGGGTAGCATACCCGCTTTGAAGAGCAGTCCGCAGGCCTTGAACATGGAGAAGTCGCTTTCCATGACCACCATGCCTTCGTCCTCGGCTTCTTCGATCATCTCCTCGGTGGCTTTCTTGCGCCTGACGAGGACGATAATGTCGAGGTTGCCCATTTCGCAGGTGCGGATGGTCTGCATGTTGCATAATCCCGTCAGAATCACGGGGTTGTAGTCGCCAAGGGTGAGCACGTCGCTCATCAAGTCGGAGGCAAAGGCGGTTTCGTGTTCTTCGTCAAGTCGGTCTTCGCCGCAACGCACCTTGGCGTTCAAGAGTTCAGAAATCTCTCTGAGTTTCATTGTATTGTTGATTGTTGTATTGTTTAATCGTTGAACTGTTTGTTGACTCGGGACTTCGGGACGCGAGACGTAGGACGGTTTTGTTGTCGCTTTGCGTCATTGCGAGGTACGAAGCAAATCGCAGATTCGACGAAGTCAATCCAGAGTATCCCGTTTAATTGCACAAAAATAGGTCTTTTTTTGATAGTAAGGAAAAAAAACACGGCTTTTGTCAGAAAAAATCTCGAAATCCGCTTGCTTTTCCGATTTCTTTGTATCTTTGCGGCGGTTCTTAAGGCAGAATCTGTGCCGCCAACATAAAGGAACACGAAGCGTTATGCTCGTCTTGTGAATGGAAACGTGAGAAACTTCTATGATAAGCAAGAGAAGCGTAATAGTTCGCGCATAGATAAGCGTGGACTGATTGCGATTTCTGCTTATCAGGGTAATTCTCACGACCTCCATTCTAAGAAGTGGTATATCAGTGCCACGCTTCTTTTGTATAATTCGTCCTTTGAGGTGCTGGGAAGGATATTAGAGGTTGCGCCCGACACATATTAGGGATTACAAAATGAAAAAATGTTTATTTGCGATTGCTGCATTGATGCTTATCGGCAGCACGGTCACCTATGGCCAATCTTCTCCGCCTACATCGAAACTACAATTGTTCTCCAACGTAAACGGATCCAGTGACACCGTTTCTTCTGGAAAAACCAAAATGAAGGTGGCTATGAACGCCATGGTAGTAGGATTGCATTTTGAAGATGGAGCGTGGGCATTTCGCCAAGAAGTTCAATTTGGTTCATATTTGACAAACCATTTTTCATGGCTCATCGGTATTGGACACAATGAAAGCCATGCCGATTTTAAGACAGTAACCCCGTCAGGCTATTCTACAACGAAAGACATGAAGACAACCTCATTGACTTTTCCGTTGACACTCAACTACACTTTAGGAAACCCAAGCAAGGTGATGAACCTCAAATTACAAGGTGGCGTTACCTACAGCTATGTCCTTTCCATGAAAATAGGCTCTGACAAGCAAAACCTCTCTGGTATGAATCGGGGCGGTTTTTATGCACATTTGCGAATGATACTAATGGATTTCGTTTTCGTCGAATACGATATTCCTTTCAAGGGAGGTGATGGGGCATTTCTCTTTGGATTAAGTATTGCGATATAACAACAACAAGTAATAACAAAAACTGTATCAAAAATGAAAAAATTGTATTTAATTGCCATGTTTGCTGCCGTTTTGATGTTGAACGGTTGCAAAAAGTCCGAAACAACAAGTAATGACAGCGTCAACCTTAAGGGTATGTGGTCCAGCGAACCAAATTCAGCATGGTGGTTTTCTGACTACTCCTCAAATCCGCTTATAAGAGATGATGTTTACGAATTCATGAATGACAACACTGTCGTATACTATGGTTCTGTAGGCAATATCACACATCCTGACTTATCGTGGTCAAAGCAAGTACCAGGACATAGCGGCTGGTATTACGAGGGTTCCATAAATCGCACTTATGTTTTTGCGAGCAACAAGATCGTATTGAGCAATGGAGATGTGTTTTCATATATAGACGGAAAGCTTTACAAAGACAATTCGTCTGTGGTGTTGTCACGATGGTAAACAAAAAGCTCTTGAATCATTCTTGTTATGATTAACCAATGTTTAATTTAATACTTTAATCCTAATGAAAAAAGCATTCAAATTGATGGCAATGTTGCTCTGCCTTGTGGCTGCAACGAATATGGTTGGATGCACCAAAGAAGGTGCTTCCGACAACGATGGTACAAATTCCGATGACGACGGACAGACTACTGAAGAGGTCAATCCTCTTCCGGGAACAGTTTGGGTGGGTTATTATAGTGACGGTGGCTATGGAGAACTGATTTTCCATACCTCGACTGTTGATTACCATGTCGTACTTCCAGATCAAGAATACACGGATAGAAACCTTCCCTACACCTACAGCGACAGGCAGGGGGAGATTATACGCTTTAGTAATAAACCGCCTCTTCCTTTTTGGCTTCTTAGCGACAATGTCTTGCGATGGGTGGGAAATGTTGAGTACTACAAACAAGGACAATAGTTCCCCGCTCTTTTTGTTTTTCAATGCGAAACAGAAAACCCAGCAAGAGAGGGTGTGTCAAAAGTCCTTTTTGAAGAATAACCACATCTGATAATCAATTAGTTACAGATGAAAAAATGGCGATTTTCTTAGTTTTGACACACCCTCTTCTTTCACTTATTTCCTAAACACATCCTCACACCATCATCGTCATATAAACCGGCAGCAACAAGGTTTTTCCATCGTCTTGCAGGTCTTTCGTGTAAAAGATTGATTTTTAGCGAAAAAAAAAATACAAAAATTATGCTGACCCCGAAATTTTTTCTTGCAAAATTCGAGTTAACCCCGAAATTTATCAATCATTATAATGTATCTCCTTCAAATTCTCCTCAATCATCTCCTTCAGGTACTTCATGATGTTGACGTCGTTCATCGGCATGCCGTCGAGGGCTTCCTTGATTTCGTCGGTGTCGAAGACGAACTCGCCGTCGTCGGTGATGTGCTTGTAGATGAAATGGATGTCCTCGTGCGCCGAAAACAGCATCACCAATGAGCCGGCCAAGTCGCCCATCGGGGGACGGTCGATGTGGTTGTGCTGGAACCAGAAATTCAAGACAGTGCCTTTCCCGACTTCGCTCTCAATCTTCATGCCACCGCCGGCGTTCTCGGTGTTCATCTTGATGAGCGGTAAACCTAATCCGACCTTACGTGTAGTGCGCGAGGTAGTCCAGGGGTCGGTCACCTTGGCCAAAAACTCGGGTGTCATGCCCTTGCCGTTGTCCTTGATGGTAAAGGCGTATATGTTGTCTTTCAGGCTGTCCTTGATGGTCAGTTCGACGAGGGTGGAGTTGGCCGCCGTCGAGTTTTCCATCAGGTCGTAAACGTGCATTGATAGTTCTTTCATATTGGTTTAAGCAACTGTTCAAAAATAAAGTGCAGAATCTTGGGACTTAGGACTTAAGACTGGGGACGGGCATCTCTGTCTTCCGTCCTCAGTCCTCCGTCTTACGTCTCTTGTCTTCTATGTAAATCAAAGTTGTCCATTTATCCAAAAAGGAGTTGTAGTTTTTCCTTGGGTTCAGTGTCGATGTAGCGTCCGTCCTCGCCGTGGAGGGTCTTGCGGAACTCGTCGAAGGTCTTGTCGTACATGTGCAGCACGCAATGCACCTCGCCGATGATGTGTAGGAAGTGGGCATCGCTGCTCTTGGTGAAGTTGAACTTCTTCAGATAGGCGTATTTCTTCAAAAAGTCGGGCTTGGTGACGTGCTTGGAGATTTCCAAGGCATCGGCCTTGATGTCGGGCGGCACAAAGCCCAATTGGCTCACCAAGCTGCTTGCCGGCTTATTGACATGCGCTGGAACGAACAGCCCTCCGATTTCGTGCACCACATCATAGAGTTGGTCCAAATCGGCATCAAGAGCGCTCCATAATAGCCATTCCTCTTCGCCTACAATTTCCTCGTTCTCGTCCACAATGAGCTGATAGCCAAATTTTTCCTCGTCAAGAGGAATGTGGGGGAGGTGCGCGTCAAGAAATTCCTGGAACTTGTCTAGCTGCTCGTCGTTCTCGAAGTAGGCGAGGGCATGGGCTTCTTCTTGCGTGGTGATTTCGACGCCGCCGATGACAAGAATGCCGTTCTCACGCCCAATCTTTTGCGTTACCTTCACCTGCCGTGTGGTGTTGTGGTCGCAGATGGCGATGACGTCCAAATGGAGTTTCTTGGCCTGCTCGACGATGGCGGCTGGACTCATATAGAGGTCGCCGCACGGCGAGAGCACCGTGTGCATGTGGAGGTCGGCTCTATATGCGTTTAATTCCATGGCATTTTTATCACAAAACCGACAAAACCATCAAAACATCCTTGTGTGTTTGGGGAAAGCTGCCAACCGGCGGCTTTCCGACGGCGACGCGGTTGCGTAGCCGTCCTACTTTTACAAATGGTTTTGCTCGTTTTGCAAGTTTTGTGACATTATTCATGTAACAAATTATAAACCAGTCCCGCAATCTCATACGTCGGCAGCGAAGTCTGCAAGATAGGCAGGTCGTCGTCGTTGCTCTGCTCGATAGTCTCGTCGTTAGGCATGAGGTTCTTCACGAGGATGATGCAGGCCAGTTCCTTCAGCGAGGCCACGGCCATCACGTTCTTATGGGTTTGGAGGGTAATCCAGATATTGCCTTCCATGGCGTTGCCCATCACATCGCTCAAAAGGTCGCTGATGTAGCAGCCATCTATCTCTCTGTCAAGGCCTTTCTCGCCCGAGAGGACCTTCAGGTTCAGTTTTTCGACTAATTCTTTGACTTTCATTTCGTATGTTTTTGAAATCTTTTTTTTCGTGAATTATGGACTGCAAATGTAGGAAATATTTCCAAACAAAAAGAAAATCGCACTCCGAAAAGTGCGATTTGTTCTTGAAACCGTGTCGTGAAACTATTACGGCACAAATTCAAACTCAATGCCTACGTTCCACGGCGATGGGTTGTTGGCCTTCGTACCGATCAAGACATCGTCCTTGGTGATGACGGGCGAGAGGCGGTAGCTACCGTAAATTCCGATGTTTAGCAAGTTGGCGATGCTGTAGCTGATGCGCGTGGTGGCACCGTATTCGAAGAGGTTCATGGCCTTGACACCGTTATACATGGTGTGTTTCGTGCGGCACGTTTCTGGTGGAAGCAGTTCCCCCATATCGTCGGTGACGTAAGTCTTGTCCACCACTTTCACGCGGCGCGTAGCGTTGATGCCACCATAAACTCCTAAATCCCAATTGATACCCCATAAACGAATAACGACTCTTTGCATCAGTTCGCCGCGAATTTGCATGTTGCGCATGATGGTTTGGTCATGGAAAGGATGGATGTCGCTGTCTTTGTCAAGATGGACGTAACGGTTCCAATCCAAGCCGAGACCCATACCTATTTTATATGTCTTGCCGTAGAACCAGCGGCGACCGAAAGCAAAGTGGCGATTGAAGCCGTTCCAAGTGGTGTTGCCAATGTTGTAGTCGTATTGGAAGAATGTCGATTTTTGCCAACCTTCTTCCTTGATTTTTGGGAAGGTGCCGTCTTGTCCTCCAATGCGGTGCGAGTTGGCATACACGGTGATGTCGTCGCCATGACCTGTGATGGGGCAGGAGTCGTAGAAGCCGTTGTAGCTGACATTCAGCTTCTTGCCTTGACCAAAGTCCTTGTTGAGCAACTTGACACCTGTCGAGTCGGGGCGCGCCATATAATATCCCAAAAGCACGCCATCTTCACCTTCCACGTTGATGAAAACGTCTTGATTTTTGACGATTGTCGAAAACATGATTTTCACACCGTCCTTTTCCTGAACGAGGTTGAAGGAACGCTCGGCGGGTTTTTGTTCGCCAGTGAAATAGGCGGCTTGCGGCACGCCGTAGCCAAAGGCATAGTCGAAATAGGGGTAAAGGTCGGCGGATTTCTCGATTTCGGCCTTCATCTCAAGGGCGGTTTTGTCGCGCATGGTTTGCCACGCGCAAGCGCAGAAGCCAGCCGTAAGCGGGCTGGAGAACGAAGTGCCGTAGGCATCGGTGAATCCTCCGCTTGGGTTGGCCACGGCTGCGTGACCAAAGGCCACCACATTGGGTTTGCGACGTTTGTCGGCACTGGGGCCATAGGAGCTGAACGAGATGTGGCGATATTTTTCCAAGTCATCTTCAATGCCGCCCACGCAAAGCACGTTCTCTGCATCGGCAGGCGTGATGATGGTCATCCAACGGCTGTCATCGCCTTCGTTGCCGGCAGAGTTGCACACCAGAATTCCCTTTTCGACGGCCTTGTTGGCGGCTTTGGCCACATACGAAGTGCCGTCCATGTCTTTTGTCCAGTGGCGGTCCTTGCCGTAACCCAACGAGCTGTTGATGATATTGGCGCCGTTTTTGTCGGCCCATTCGGCGCCTTGCGCCCACCACACCTCTTCTTTAAAGGGTTCGGGTTCGATTTCGGTGCGGGCCAGAAGGAACTCGGCACCTGTGGCCAAGCCCATCATCTGTCCGTCCTCGTTGATGCCAGCGATGCAGCTCAGCACCATGGTGCCGTGGGTGTTCCAGCCGTAGACGTTTTCCTTGCGGTTGGGGAAGTTGTAGGTCTTGATAATCTGGTGGTTGTCGCGCAGATGCTTGAAAGCGGGGTGGGTGTCCACTTTCGGGAAGCCGCCGTCCATCACGCAGATGCGCATTCCCTTGCCGTTGATGCCTTTGTCGACGAAATGTTGTCCGCCGAAGCGTTTCAGCTGGTCGGTCAACACGTCTTTGTTTGTCTTGTCATCGTCATTGCGAGGAGGCACGACGAAGCAATCCACATTTGATGATTCTGGATTGCTTCGCTTCGCTCGCAATGACGCAAGCGTCGCATCGGAAACAATCTCTTGCACACGTTCCACGAAGGGCAGTTGGGCAATGCAGTTGGCATTGTCGTCGGTGGCCATGATGCCTACCGCATTGAGCCACCGCGACTCGCCGAAAACCTCTGAGGAATAGTTGTTTACGGCATTCACATACGAGTCGTTCAGGGGATAGTTGCTGATGTCGTAAAGGTCGGCGCCGCATTGCTGATAACGTTCGATGGCCTTGGCATCGAAGTAGGAATAGGGGTCGAACTGGGTGTCGTTTTTGTCGGTGAAGAACACCCAGAAACACTTGTCTTGGGCCATTGCCATGCCACTTAGCAGGCAAAAAATGGCGATTAGGAAATTTTTTCTCATAAAATTTGAAATTTGCGGCAAAGGTAATGTTTTATTTTCTACTTTTGTCGCATAAATGGCATAAATCTGTACACTATGGAAAACTTGACCAAAGAAAAATTCGAAATCTTCATGATGCTTTGCGCTTCGGGCATCGACGGCAACATCTCAATGAACGAGCTTGAACGCATCTGCATGCAGTTCGACGAAAAGAGCTATCAAGAGGTTTTTGATGCCTGGAAGGGAATGACAAGCCCCGCATGGCTCAGCTTCTTCAAGGAACACAAGGACGAATTCCTCAAGACCGAGGAAGACAAGGCTGCCTTTATGGCCGACATTAACGACATCATTTCGGCTGACGAAGGCGAGACCACCCTGAAAGAGAAGAACTACATGAAAGTCCTCGAAATGCTGATGAACGACGAGCTTTGATTCTGTAAAGCTTCGCGAAAACCTTAACCCCGATTTTTGCCAAAATCGGGGTTTTCTAAATTAGAATCGTTCTAATTTACGATTTGATCCAAAAAAGCAATATCTAATATTTTGCTTTTCAACAAACTAACTGCATTTTGAAACCTATCAAAAAGTTGCCTCTTTATTTGGAATGTAAGCATTTTTTTCCCTAAATTTGCAGCGAATTTTGAAAAACCCCTGAAAAGGACAACGAAACTCAATAAATAACCTTAAAAACAAGGAAAATATGGCAAAAGTTAAGTCTTTAGCAGAACTGAAAGCTATGAGAGAAAAGCTTCAGTCGAACCTTGACCTTCGCGAAAAGAGCAACGACCCTGACTCTTTGGTGCAAATCAAGGTCGCAATGGCCACTTGCGGTATCGCCGCCGGTGCAAAACAAGTTATGGAACACATGATGGAGAAGGCCGACGAGCTGAAGCTCGGCATCGTCTTCACCCAGACCGGCTGCATGGGCTACTGCCACGCCGAGCCGACCATCGAGGTGAAGTGCCCTGGCAAGGACCCGATCGTCTTCGGTCATGTCGACAACAACCGCGCTGACGAAATCCTCACCAAGTATGTGATGAACAACGAGATGGTGGAAGGCGTCATCCCCGTGAACTACGAAACTATCTAATAACCCTTAATTCGGAGGAATTTATATGACAAAAATCAAGATGCACGTGCTTTGCTGCGGTGGTACTGGCTGCCAAGCTTCGGCAAGTGCTCAAATCATCAAGAACTTCGAGGACATTCTGGCTGAGAAGGGCTTGCAGGATGAGGTTCAGGTGGTCAGGACGGGTTGCTTCGGCTTCTGCGAGAAGGGACCCATCGTCAAGATCATGCCTGACAACACGTTCTACACTCAGGTGAAGCCTGAAGACGTCGAAAAGATCGTGAACGAGCACATCATCAAGGGCCGTAAGGTCACCGACCTGCTTTATCTCGATCCCGAAAACAAGGAGCACGTCTCCGACTCGAAGCACATGGGCTTCTACCGTAAGCAACTGCGTATCGCTCTGCGTAACTGCGGTTTCATCAACCCCGAGAACATCGACGAGTACATCTCGCGCGACGGTTACGAGGCATTGGGCAAAGTATTGGGCGAAATGACTCCCCAACAGGTCATCGACGAAATCACCAAGTCGGGCCTCCGTGGCCGCGGCGGCGCTGGTTTCCCGACCGGCGTGAAATGGGGCCTCTGCGCCAAGAACCAGGCCGACCAGAAGTACATCATCTGCAACGCTGACGAGGGTGACCCGGGTGCGTTCATGGACCGTTCCATCATGGAAGGCGACCCGCACAGCGTCATCGAGGCCATGGCCATCGGCGGCTACGCCATCGGCGCCACCAAGGGCTTGGTCTACATCCGCGCTGAATACCCGCTGGCTATCCACCGCCTGCAAGTCGCCATCGCCCAGGCCCGCGAATACGGCCTGCTCGGCAAAGACATCCTCGGCTCAGGCTTCGATTTCGACATCGAGCTGCGCTACGGTGCCGGCGCTTTCGTCTGCGGTGAAGAGACCGCTCTGATTCACTCGATGGAAGGCAAGCGTGGCGAACCCACCTTCAAACCCCCGTTCCCGGCTGTGGCTGGCTACAACATGAAGCCCTCCAACGTGAACAACGTGGAGACCTACGCCAACATCCCGATCATCATCAACAAGGGCGCCGACTGGTTTGCCAGCATCGGCTCCGAGAAGTCGAAGGGCACCAAGGTGTTCGCTCTGGCCGGTCAGATCAACAACGTCGGTCTGATTGAGGTCCCGATGGGCACCACCCTGCGCGATATTATTTACGAAATCGGTGGTGGTATCAAGAACGGTCGCGAGTTCAAGGCCGTGCAGACTGGCGGTCCTTCCGGCGGCTGCTTGACTGCCAAGCACTTAGACACGCAAATCGACTATGACAGCCTCGTCGCTGCCGGCTCCATGATGGGTTCAGGCGGTATGGTCGTCATGGACGAGACCTCCTGCATGGTGGCCATCGCCAAGTTCTACCTCGAGTTCACCTGCGAAGAGAGCTGCGGTAAGTGCACGCCTTGCCGTGTGGGTAACAAGCGTATGCTCGAAATCCTCACCAAGATCACCGAAGGCAATGGCACGATGGACGACCTCCAGGAACTCCGCAACCTCGCCGCCGTGATTAAGGACACCGCCCTCTGCGGTCTGGGTCAGACCTCGCCGAATCCGGTGCTGTCGACCTTGGACAACTTCTGGGACGAATACGTCGAGCACGTCGTCGACAAGAAGTGCCGCGCTGGCGTGTGCAAGAAACTCATGCGCTATGAAATTGACAAGGAGAAGTGCATCGGCTGCGGCAAGTGCGCAAAGAACTGCCCTGGCGACGCCATCTCGAAGACCGATTACATCGCCCCCGGCCACAAGCTGCCTTCGATGGTCATCGACACCACCAAGTGCATCAAGTGCGGTGCCTGTATCGCTGGTTGTAAGTTTGGTGCTATTTCTGTCAAATAAAATAGAGGAGGAGAACAAATATGATTAACGTAACAATTGATAACAAACAGATTCAGGTCCCGGAAGGCACTACCATTCTGAAAGCCGCCCGCATGGCCGGTATCCATATTCCTACCCTTTGCTATTTTGAACTGGCAGGAATGAAATTTGAAAACAAACCCGGCGGCTGCCGCGTTTGCGTCGTCGAAGTGACCAAGGATTTCAACGGCCGTCCGCGCCGTAATTTGGCTCCGGCTTGCGCCACCGACTGCGTGGAAGGCATGGAAGTGCTGACCCACAGCAACCGCGTCATCAACGCCCGCCGCACCGTGGTCGAACTTATCCTTTCCGACCACCCGGCCGACTGCCTCACCTGCTCGAAGAGCGGCAACTGCGAACTCCAGAGCTTGGCCCAATACCTCGGCATCCGCGACATCCCGTTCAAGGGTGAGCAATCGCACTACCGTCAAGACCTGTCGCCCGCCATCGTGCGCGACGTCGACAAGTGCGTCATGTGCCGCCGTTGCGAGAACATGTGTAACAATGTCCAGACCGTTGGTGCCCTGAGCGCCATCAACCGTGGCTTCACCGCTGTCGTGGCTCCTGCTTTCGAGCAAGACCTCGTCGACTCGCCTTGCGTCATGTGCGGTCAGTGTGTCCAGGTGTGCCCCGTCGGTGCCCTGAGCGAGGTGGATGACACCCGCAACGTGATGGCTGCCATCAACAACCCCAAGAAGACCGTCATCGTCAACACGGCTCCTGCCACCCGCGTCGCTCTCGGCGAAGAGTTTGGCATGCCTGCCGGCAGCATCGTCACCGGCCAAATGGCCGCCGCCCTGCGCCGCCTCGGCTTCGACTATGTGTTTGACACCGACTTCGCTGCCGACCTTACCATCATGGAGGAAGGCACCGAGCTCCTCGGCCGCATCAAGAAGTTCATGGAAGGTGACAAGAGCGTCCGCCTGCCTATCCTCACTTCGTGCTGCCCGGGTTGGGTCAACTTCTTCGAACACAACTTCCCCGACATGCTCGACGTGCCTTCAACCGCCAAGTCGCCTATGCAGATGTTTGGCGCCATCGCCAAGAACTACTGGGCACAGAAGATGGGCATCAACCGCGAAGACCTCGTGGTCGTTTCCATCATGCCTTGCTTGGCCAAGAAGTACGAAAGCAAGCGTAAGGAATTCTACAAGGATGGCAACCCCGACATCGACTACGTCCTGACGACCCGCGAGTTGGCCCGCTTGATCAAGCAGTTCAACCTCAACTTGAAGGACATGCCGAGCGAGGACTACGACGACCCGCTGGGCGAATCGACTGGTGCTGCCGTCATCTTCGGCGCCACTGGTGGTGTGATCGAAGCCGCCACCCGTACCGCCTACGAGGTGTTCACCGGCAAACCGCTGCCTAAGATCGACTTCACCGAGCTGCGTGGTATCGAAGGTATCCGTGACGCTTGGGTCGACTTCGACGGCACGCCCATCCACATCGGCATTGCCCACGGTCTGTCCAACGCCCGTAAGCTCCTCGAGAGAGTGCGCGAAGGCAAGGAACAGTTCCACGCCATCGAGGTTATGGCCTGCCCCGGCGGTTGCGTCGGCGGCGCTGGTCAGCCCTACCACCATGGCAACAGCGAGATCATCAAGAAGCGTACGGAAGCCATCTACCGCGAGGATGCTGGCAAACCGATCCGCAAGTCGCATGAGAATCCTTCGATCAAGAAGCTCTATGCCGAATACCTTGGTGAGCCATGCGGCCATCTGTCGCACGAACTGCTGCACACCCACTATTTCGACAAGTCGGAACACGTTGAAATCAGTGAGTAATACAATAACCAGTAAATAATAGAAAGGAAAATAATATGGCAGTTATCAAATTATCAGAATCGAAGATCAACTTCATCAAGGAAGTCTGCAAATCGTACGACAACCAACCCGGTGAAGTCATCAACGTGCTGCACAAGGTTCAGGGCGAGTATGGCTATCTGCCTGCTGAAGTCCAGGAACTCGTGGCCAAGGAACTGGGTATTCCGGTTTCGAGAGTCTACGGCATCGTTTCGTTCTATTCCTTCTTCACCATGACGCCTAAAGGCGAGCACCCGATCAGCGTTTGCTTGGGTACCGCTTGCTACGTGCGTGGCGCCGAGAAGGTGTTGGACGAGCTGAAGCGTCAGCTGGGCATCGGCGTCGGCGAGGTCACTCCCGACGGCAAGTTCTCCCTGAACTGCCTCCGCTGCGTCGGCGCTTGCGGTCTGGCTCCTGTCATCGAAGTGGGTGACAAGGTGTATGGCCGTATGACCCCCGACCGCGTGAAGGACGTGTTGGCCGAATATAAATAATTGGTGACAATGGTAGAGACGTAGCGCGCTACGTCTCTACACACACCTATTTATTAATAGGCATACGAAAAAAACTCCGTCTCGATTGAGGCGGAGTTTTTTCGTTATCCATTTGTGGGGTAGGGAATTACCCCTTCACCGCATCGGCCACGGTCTTGCCAAGGTTGTAAAGCTTGTCCCAGTCTTCTTCGCGGATGGGAGCGCCTTTCACCTCGACGCTTTCGGCCACGAGGTTCCACTTGCCTTCCTCGGCGCATTTGGCCAAGGTCTTCACGCCGCCACCGCTCCAGCTCATGCCTCCGAACAATCCATAGACTTTATCCTTCGGCTTGAACTCGTTGATTTCGTGGGTCAGCAGGGTCATGTTGGGGAACATGCTGCCATAATGGGCGCAGGCTCCGATAATGACACCTTTGTATTTCCATATGTCGCTCATGATAAACGACACTTCGGTCTTGGCAATGTCATATACCTTCACCTCCTTGATGCCCGCTTCAGCAGCACCACGCGCCACGATGTCGGCCATCACGCCCGTGTTGCCGTGCATTGAACCATAGACGACGACCACACCTTCCTCGCTCTCTTGCTTGCTCCATTGGGTGTATTTGCCCAAAACCCAAGCCAAATTCGTGCGCCAAACGAGACCGTGCGACGGGGCTATCATATTGATTTCCAACCCACCTAACTTTTCGATGGCTTTCAAGGCTTGCATAGCCACCTTGCCAACGATGTTGGCATAGTAGCGGCGCATGTCGTCCTCGTAGAAGTCCAAATTCACTTGGTCGTCAAAGATACCGCCATTCAAGGCACCGAAACCGCCAAAGGCATCGTTACTGAAGACGATTTTGCTCGATTGTTCGTAGGTCACCATCGATTCGGGCCAATGCACCATCGGCACCATGAAGAACTGCAAGATATGCTTGCCGAGGCTCAAGGTCTCGCCTTCGGCCACCACCTTCTTGTTTTCGATGGTACCGTAGAAAGCCTCAAGCGGGGCAAAGGTCTTTGCGTTGCCAACAACCTGTACCTCAGGCCATTCACGGATGACGGCAGCGATGCTGCTGCTGTGGTCAGGCTCGTCATGATTAATAATAAGGTAGTCGACCTTGCGGCCTTGCAGCACGTTCTTCACCTTGAAAAGGTATTCCTCGATAAAGATCGCCTCGACGGGGTCAATCAAGGCAACCTTCTCGTCCACAATAAGATATGAGTTGTAGGAAACGCCGTTGGGCAGCTCCATGTGGTTTTCAAAAAGCTCGGTGCGGCGGTCGTTGACGCCGACGTAGAAAATGTTTTCGGTTAGATTAATCTGCTTCATTGCATAGTTATTTTGAAGAGGCGCAACGCATTGCGTCTCATGGATTTTCGTATTGTTGTCGTTCTTTGGAGACGCCACATTATGCGTCTCTACAATGATTTCCTCAAATTCCTCCTTGCCGTGTTTGCAAAGCGGGCATTCAAAATCGTCGGGGAGTTCGTCGCCCTCGTAGACGTAGCCGCACACCTTGCACACCCAGCAACGTTTGCCGTTCTTGGCGTTATCATAATTGATTTCGGGTTGGGGCTTGATATGCCTTTGGTAATAGTCGTAGGTTACGGAAGGCTTGTCGGAAAGCACTTGGGCATCAAGCACTTCGGCGACGAACATGGTATGTGTGCCGAAATCAATGCTTTGGCTGACATGGCAAGCCAAATAGGCGTTAGTGTATTTCGGGATGTAAAGGACCTCGTTCACAGCACGATGCTCGGCTTCGCACGTGGCGAATTTGTTCGTCGTGCGACCCGACTGGAAGCCGAAATGCTCGAAGACGAACATCGGTGTCTCGGTGGTCAGCATCGAAACGTTGAAGACGCCCGACGCTTTGATGAGTTCGTGCGTATAGTTTCCCTTGTTGACCGAAACGACGATTTGCAAAGGCGTACTGGTGACCTGCAACACCGTGTTCACGATGCAGCCGTTGTCGATACCATCGTGGCGGGTGGTCAGGACGTAAAGTCCATAACCGATGTTGAATAATGCGTTGGTGTCCATTGTGTTAGAATAATGTAGAGACGGTGCATGCACCGTCTCTACCAACAATTTTTCGGTTTATTCCATGACAGAGAAGCTGTCCTTGCCGATGCCGCAAAGCGGGCATGACCAGCTGTCAGGAATCTCTTCGAAAGGTGTGCCAGGGGCGATGCCGCTGTCGGGATCGCCAACTGCGGGGTCGTAGACATAGCCGCAGACGTCGCATACGTACTTTTTCATATTAGCTTTGAGTTTAAAGTTAAGAGTTTAGAGTTAATAATTCTCAGCCTTGATTTGGAAATAGGACTGTGGGTGGTTGCACACGGGGCAGACCTGCGGGGCCTTCTTGCCGATGACGATGTGGCCGCAGTTGGAGCATTGCCACACCATATCGCCTTCGCGCGAGAAGACGATGCCGTCCTCGATGTTTTGCAGGAGCTTCAGGTAGCGGGCCTCGTGTTCCTTCTCGATTTTGCCGACCAGTTCAAACAGGGCGGCAATCTTGGTGAAGCCTTCCTCGCGGGCGGTCTGGGCCATGCCGGCATACATGTCGGTCCATTCGAAGTTCTCGCCAGCGGCGGCGTCCTTCAGGTTGGTCTTGGTGTCGGGCACATCGCCGTCGTGCAGCAGCTTGAACCAAATCTTGGCGTGTTCCATCTCGTTGCGAGCGGTCTCCTCAAAGAGGTCGGCGATTTGGTTGTAGCCTTCCTTGCGTGCTTTGGAGGCGTAATAGGTGTACTTGTTGCGGGCTTGCGATTCGCCAGCAAAGGCAGCCATCAAGTTGGCTTCGGTCTTTGAACCTTTCAATTCCATTTTGAGTCAGTTTTTAATTGTTTGATATTCAATAAATTAATAAAATTTAAAACAAAAAGGGTAGGGGAGTTCCCCAATTGCGGGCAAAGGTAGCATTATTTTTCGGATATGCAATGCAAAACCTTAATTTCAAGAAAATAATCTCGCTTACGGTTGGATTGGCTTCGTTGGATACAAAGTATTTCCGTAATTTTGCAGCCGATATGTTTTGGAACCGAAAAAAGCAAAAGATCAAAGGCGCCGACTGGCCTGATGCCGAATGGCCGTCGTATATTCCCAAATATCATCTTGACGATTTCGCCGCCATCGACTTTGAGGGGGCCAATGGCGAGGTGACCAGTGCTTGCAGCATGGGCGTTGTCATCGTGAGAGACAATGAGATTACTGACCGTTTCTACAGCCTGATGAAACCCGTGCCGAACCGCTACGACTTTTGGACGACGAAGGTGCACGGCATCACCTATAAAGATACGAACCATGCGCCGTTGTTTCCGGAGGTCTGGAGCCAAATCGAAGGACATGTGAAAGGTTTGCCTATGGTGGCCCATGGCAAGTCGTTCGACGAGCGCGTGCTGAAGGCTTTACATCAGCTGTATCACATTCCGTATCCAAACTATAAGTTTTATTGCACGCATCTGGGATCCGAGAAACTGTTGCCGGAGTTGGAGAACCATAAACTTCAAACCGTGGCATTGCATTTTGGTTACGACTTGGCGAAGAACCATCATAATGCCGTTGCCGACGCCGAGGCTTGCGCAGTGATTGCGATGAACATATTTTAGTTTGTAGTTGGCAGTTGTTCGGTTAGCGGGGATTGAAATCGCCCGTTGCATTATTTCGCCCTTTCAGGGCTTCAGAGTAAGAACAGTTTTCAGTTGCCAGTTTGAAGTTAGCAGTTGGCAGTTATAAGTGGATTTATACGTGATGGTATGGTTCTGAAATATCATATTTAACATAATGTTGATTATTCCCGAATTGGGATTTTTTTCCAAAAGGCAAAAAATGGCCAATTCGTGCGATTTTTGTTTGCCAAAACCGAAATGATGATTACCTTTGCAGTTCAATTTTTCATATCTGATACATCGAAAACAGACTATGGAATTTTAAATCTTAAATCTTTGAATTTTAAATCATTAAATAAACTACACTATGGAAATTATCGGAAAAGTGGTCAGACTCGGCAATCTGACCGAAGGCACAAGCGCCCGTGGCCCGTGGCGCAAGCAAGATTTGATCATCGAGACCGAGGAACAATATCCTCGCACGGTGTGCTTGACATGCTGGACGAACCAAATCGATGAAATCCAGAAGTTTGCGCCTGGACAGACCATCAAGGCGCAGATTGAGATTTCGTCGCGCGAGTTCAACGGCAAATGGTACACTGACGTACGCGTGTGGCGCTTCGACCCCGTTGGCGCTACTGCCGCACCCATGGAAACTCCTGTGCAGGCCGCCCAGTCGGTACAGCAGCAACCCATGATGCACCAAACGCCGCCTGCCGCTGCCCCAGCCACAGAATACTATCCGCCAGCGGGCGACGACAGCACTGATGACCTGCCCTTCTAACATTATGTTAAATACACAGTTCTTCAACAGCGATACCATCTGTGCCATATCCACACCTTATGGCATGGGTGCTATCGCTGTTGTTCGCATCTCCGGACCTCAGACTTTCCCAATCGTCTGTTCCATATTTCAACATAATGGAAAACAGATGGTTATGGATGAAATTGCTGTTCGAAAGGCATATTACGGGTGCATTGTCGACAAGGACGAGATGCTCGATGAGGTGCTGTTGACTTTCTTCAAAAGCCCCCACTCTTTCACAGGCGAAGATTCGGCAGAAATCAGCGTGCACGGCTCTGTCTACATTCAAGAGAAGCTGTTGCACATCCTTATTGCTCACGGTTGTCGCATGGCCGAGGCTGGCGAGTTCACCCGCCGCGCTTTCGCCAACGGCAAATTCGACTTGACCCAAGCCGAAGCCATTGCAGACTTAATCAGTTCGCAGAATGAAGCATCTCATCGTGTGGCAATCAACCAATTAAAGGGCGATTTCTCGAAAGAACTTCAAGTGATGCGTTCCAAACTGTTGGAAATGACAGCATTGATGGAACTCGAATTGGACTTTAGCGAGGAAGATGTTGAGTTTGCAGACCGAAGCCAACTTAAAGCTTTGCTTCAAGCGACCATTGATAAAGTCAACATCCTCAAGGATTCATTCCGCTTGGGCAATGCCATCAAAAACGGAGTTCCTGTCGCCATCGTTGGCCAGACCAACACCGGAAAAAGCACCTTGCTCAACGCGCTTTTGGGCGAAGACCGCGCCATCGTGAGCGACATTGCCGGCACCACGCGCGACACCATCGAGGAGACCTTAAACATCAACGGGATCCTTTATCGCTTCATCGATACGGCCGGCTTGCGACAAACCGATGAAACCATCGAACGAATCGGCATAGAGCGTTCCTATCGGAAAATCAAGGAGGCGACTATCGTTATCGGTATGCTGGATGCCACAAATGGCTATGAATCAATGCTTTCTTCGGCAAACGACATTCTCGACAAGGTTGACTTGGAGCAACAACAAATTGTCCTATGTATTAATAAGGTAGACACGCTCTCTGACCAAGGCGAGGCCGTTTTAGGGCGTTTGCGCCAAGATTTGGACAACGATGTAATCATGGTGATTTGCCTCTCTGCCAAGCAGAAGTTTGGTTTGAACGACTTGTACAACGCCTTGAAACACAGCCAACCCCTCGCCCATCCCGACACCACTTTGGTGACCAACCTGCGCCATTACGAAGCCTTGTCGCATGCTTCAGAAAGCCTAAACCAAGTTAAATCAGGACTTGAAATGAATATTCCTATCGACTTGGTTTCACAAGACTTACGACAAGCGATATATCATCTTGGAAGCATAACAGGAGAGATTACCACAGACGAAATCTTGGGAACGATTTTCAGTCGTTTCTGCGTCGGAAAATGACAAGCCATGAACAAGCCAATGAACACGAGCAAGGCCATTAGGACCAAGTCCAGCGTTGCCATTCTCATTACGGCTGCTGTGCTCATGTTGCTGATTTCAGGCATTCAACAATACTATTCGCGCAACCAAACCCGCGCCGATTTGGAGCGCAATGCCGAGATGGAAATGGTGATCAAGGCCAACGACATCAAACATTCGCTTGAGGATGTGGAGTTGGCACTTCGGAACCGCAGTTGGGAGTTTGAGCAGTTCCTTCCCTACCCTGATTCGTTGTTTGCCGTCACGCGTCGCGTCGTGGAACAGAATCCTTATTTCGCTGGTTGCTGCATCGCCATGGTGCCCGACTACTACCCCGAAAAAGGCCGCTTGTTTGAGCCTTATACTGAGCGTCGGGGCGAGGTGATAGAAACCGTTCAACTCGCTTCCGATGAGCACGACTATACCAAAAACGAGAATTTCATCACCTCGATTAAAAACGACACATCCTTTTGGAGCAAACCTTATCATGACCCAAGCTACCCCGGCGAAATTTTGCTCACCTATACGTTTCCCATCCATGATGAATATGGCAACATAGTGGCCGTCGCTGGCGTTGACCTTATCGACGAATGGCTTGGCAAACTGCTGAATGCCAAACTTATGTTCCCTTCATCCTACCTTATCCTGATTTCGGGCGAGGGGAGGCTGATTTGTGGCCCCAACGAGGTCGGAAACAAGCATCAACTTGCCGAGGAGACCCTTGAAATGATTAACGATAGCACCCTTCAACGGTATGAAAGTTCGACGGGCTATTCCACGCTTCTGTCTTTCATCGACAACGAAGATGGCTCAAAGGGTTATGTGTTCTACAGCTCGCCGCAAAACCTGGCGCCATGGCGACTTGCGGTTGTCAACTACGAAGATGAAGTGTTTGAGCCTTTGATAAGAATGCGTTGGCGCAACCTGCTGTTGACTTTGGCAGGCGTGTTGATTCTCGCTTTCATCATCCAACGTTCGGCCAAAAACATTTCCAAACTGCAAAAAGCCAATCTGGAGCGCGAACACATTGAAAGCGAGTTGAATATCGCCCGAAAAATCCAGATGGACATGCTGCCTAAACCCGAATCGGAAACTAAAAGCGACGATGTCGACATTTGTGGATCGCTCGTCCCCGCCAAGATGGTAGGCGGCGACTTGTACGACTATTTCGTCCGCGACGAGAAACTCTATTTCTGCATCGGCGATGTGAGTGGCAAAGGGGTTCCCGCCGCATTGGTTATGGGGGTGGTCCACACGCTTTTCCGCTCGGTTTCGACCCATGAGAGCCGTCCTGACCGTATCATGGGCACGCTGAACGAAAATGTTTCTCAGGGCAATGAGTCGAACATGTTCATCACATTTTTCATCGGTGTGCTCGATTTGCCGACGGGCAAGTTGCGCTACTGCAACGCGGGACACGATCGTCCCTTTGTCATCGGCAAGGAAACCAATGTTTTGCCTGCCAAGGCCAATTTGCCTTTGGGCGTGGTTGAGAATATGGTTTATGTCGCGCAGGAGACAGACCTTGTTCCTGGCGACATGCTTTTCCTTTTCACCGACGGGCTTACCGAAGCGAAAAATATCAAGCATCAATTATTTGGCATACAACGACTTACAAACTATCTTCAAGAATGTGACAAGAAAATTGCTCCAAACACCTTAATAAATAAGGTGACTGAACAAGTCGATCTTTTCGTGAAAGAGGCCGAGCAAAGCGACGACCTAACCTTATTGGCCGTACAATACACGCCTGCAATGAAAGAACTCGTTTTTGATGAAACGCTGACTATCAGCAACAAAATAAGCGAAATCACCCGACTTAATGCCTTTGTGAAGTCATCTGTGCAAGCCATTGGCATTGAGGCAACACTTGCCAATAAAATCAAATTAGCGGTTGAGGAGGCCGTGACCAACATCATCGACTATGCCTATCCCGATGGAGTGGAAGGGACAGTCACAATCGCCATCGAAGCCGATGCCAACGCTGTTCGGTTTGTCATCACTGACACGGGTGCAGAATTCGACCCGACTTCTGTCTCCAATGCCGACACCACGCTCGGCATCGACGACAGGCCCATTGGCGGTTTAGGTATTTTCCTTGTCCGCAACCTGATGGACAGCATCAATTACGAACGCATTGACGGGAAAAACGTGCTTCGCTTGGAAAAAGTATATATTTCCTAACTCGTTGATAGTTATGTTAGTGTGCGCTCGTATTATGTTTTTTGTTTTTTTTTAATTAGTTTTCCCGTTTTTTCCTATTTTTGCATTCTCTTATTCAAACATTAACCATCAAATTTTAGAAAATGAAGAAAGTAACATTTTTGCTCGCCGCCTTGCTTGTTGGTGGCATGATGCTGACAGGTTGCAAAAAAGACGACCAAAACAACAATGGTAACAATGGTGAAACCCCGGCAACAGAGGTTGTCTATTCTGTGAAGTATGAGCTTCTGGAAACCGCTCAAGTCCAAACAGGTACATTCAGCGTATTGCCTGGCTGCACTTTTGATGTCTCATACGTTAATGCAGAAGGTAACACCGTCGAAGTGAAAAATGTTACCGCCCCTTGGTCGGTGACTGTCGACAACATCAAGAAGCCATTCAAGGCGAAATTGGAAGGCACAATCAGCTATGATGAAGCCCAACTTCCTGAAACCGACATCAACTTTGTGAAGTTCCCGCAAATCACAATTACCCCGAGTGTTGGCCAAGCTGTAGTCTCGAACGATTTCTTCTGCAGCTATTTCAGTACAAAGCAAAAATTCCTGGATGCTATTCAACAAGGTTCGAGAATTCTCAATTTCTCAACTTCTAAAGAGCTTTAAAACAGTGTGTATGTCATAGAAAAGAAAAGCCGCTCTACTTTTTAGGGCGGTTTTTTTCTTTTTTTGCAGAGTGTGTAATTATTATTATTTTTGCGCTTTATTCAATATTATACTAACACATGAACACCATCATCACGGAAACAGACGGGAAATACATCGTTTCCCTTGAGGGCGAACTCGACACCGCCCACGCCATCGAAGTCGAAGAAGCCATGAAGCCACTTCATGATGTGAACGGCAAAGACATCACCATCGATTGTAGCCAATTGGAATACATCGCTTCCAGCGGTTTGCGCATCCTTTTGGGTTTGCTGAAAAGCGCCAAAGCCAATGGCAACAAGGTCGTTTTGAAGAGCTTGAACGACGAAATCAAGGATGTCTTCAAGATGACGGGCTTTATCGACCTTTTCGACATAGAATAACCCCAATCCTATGAAAGTTTCAAACTTCAGATTGCCAAGGCTTTCGTTGCTTTTATTTACACTGGTGGTTTCAGTCGGTGTGTATGGGCAGGAAGCCGACAACGAGTTTAGCATCAGTGCCAAATTGAATACCCGTGGCGAGTTGCGTTATGGCGGTTTCAAGGCCGACAGCCTCGATAACGACCGCATCGCCAATTTCATTTTGGGTTCGTATCAGCTGGATTTTGACTACAAGCGTTCGTGGCTCGAACTGCATCTTTCGCCCAAACAAGCTGGTGTTTGGGGACAAGCCGCAGGTGGAGGCTTGAGCCTTGCCGAAGCCTGGGCTTTGGTGAAATCGAAAAATGGTTTTTTTGCCAAAATAGGTCGTCAGATCCTGAATTACGACGACGAGCGCATCTTGGGTTATGACGACTGGACGATGACCGCCCCCACCCACGACGTGCTGAAGTTCGGCTACGAAGGCCACGGACACAAGGTTCACCTTATCCTTGCCTACAACCAGAATGCCGACAACCCCGACACAGGCAACACTTATTATTCCGACGGCATCCAGCCCCACAAGTCGATGCAAACGCTTTGGTATCATTATGATACGCCCAGTTCGTTGTTCGGCGGGTCATTGCTCTTCATGAACGTGGGAATGCAAAGCACCGATCCAGAACACCCTAAGACTTATTACCAGCAACTGCTCGGAACCTACCTTTCGTTCACGCCAAAGCATTGGGCTGTGACGGGTTCTTTCTATTACCAGATGGGCAGGCAAGAAGACGGCATTCCGATAAGCGCATTCATGGGTAACGCAAAAGTGCAATTCACGCCCAACGACATTTTCTCCGTATATGCCGGCTACGACTATTTGAGCGGCGACAAGTATTTCGCATTGCCTCCCCACGGCGCTTTTGGCATGGTTTTCCACGACACCATCCGAGGCTTCAATTCCATTTATGGCTCGCACCACGACTTTTATGGCGCGATGGACTTTTTCTACCTCGACAGTTTTGTCGGCAACTTCACGCCTGGCCTTCAAAACCTCTTTGTCGGTGGCACAGTCAACCCCGTCAAGAAACTGAACATCAACCTTTCGTACCATTATTTCGCCATTGCAACCAATCTGGATTACGTTCCATCAAAGAGCCTCGGCCACGATTTCGAAATCAGGGCCAGCTATGCCTTTTCCGATTTCGTCAAGCTGTCGGCGGGCTTCTCTTACCTGATGGGCACGGAGACCATGGCCATCCTTCAGCAACTTGAGGAAACGCGAAGGATGCGCTGGGGATGGCTGATGCTGTCCATAACACCGAAAATATATACAACCACTTGGCAAGAAAAGAAATAAAAAAATAATATATGAAAGCTCAAACCGCACCTTTATCACAATCGCAAGTCGGCATTTACGCCGAATGCATGCAAAGCACTGAAAACAAAGTATATAACATTCCTTATCTTTTTCATATAAACAAGGAAATCGACCTTGAACGCCTTCGGAAAGCCATCTTGGAAATGCTTGCAGCGCACCCCTACGCCAACTGTCGCGTGAAGGTGAATGAGGAAGGCGTTCCAGAACAATACATTGACAACCAGGCGTTTGAAATTGACATTGAAGAGATCGACAGCATCGAACAAGAGAAGCCCAAATTGCTGAAACCGATGGGGTTCGAAGGAGAAAAGTTGTTATATTTCAAATTGTTGAAGGCAAAAGAGGGCAATTTCATTTATTTCCAGTTCCATCATGTTGTTTTCGACGGGGCATCGTTCACCACAATGCTGCAAGACATCGATAAGGCATATCAAGGCTTTCGCCTTGATGTTGAGGAGTTTTCATCCATCGAATATGCCATCGAAGAGCACGAGTTGAGGCAAGGCGAGGCTTGGAAAGCCGACCAAAAATGGTATCAGGACCATTTCGTTTGCGATGATGTGGACACCTCACTCCTCCCCGACCTCGAAGAAAACGAATTCCGCAGCCACACCATCGAGAGATTCTTGAATGTGGATGCAGCCGCCATCGACCGTTTTTGCAAGGATAATAGCGTGAAACAGAGCAACTTCTTCAGTTCTGCGTTTGCACTTCTTCTGTCGCGCTACACGGGCGACGAACAAGTGCTGTTTTCCACCATTTGGCACGGGCGCAACGACCAACGCTTGAATCACATCTTCGGCATGTATGTACGCACTTTGCCAGCTTTGTATCGACTAAATGGCGAGATGACCGTGGGCGACCTGTTCGAACAGGGCAAACTGACTTCGGAAGGCGCACGACAGCACAACCTTTATTCTTTCGCCGACTTTTGCAGCGAACAAGGTACGCAGACGCATCAAATGTTTGTGTATCAAGGGAAACTTTACAATGAAGCCAGCATCGGTGGTTACCCGATAAAGATTGAACCGCTATTTGATAACTCAACAAACGAGCCTATCGAAATACAGGTCTTCCAACAAGCTGAAGGCTATAGGATTGTGCTTTCCTACCATGCACATCGTTACTCCGAGGCGCTCATCAACCAGTTTATTACAAGCTACGAAACCATCCTGACGCATATGATGGATTTGAACTTGCAACTCAAAGACATACAGAATGTTTCTAATGTTCAATTAAAGCTCCTTGACAAGTTCAATGAAACCGATGTCGACTACGACGAAACGCAAACCATCGTCTCATTGTTCAAGAAGCAAGCCGAGCTTCATCCCGACAAGACGGCGGTGGTTTACAAGGACAAGACGTATACCTATCGCGAACTTGACGAACTGAGCGACAACATTGCAAAAAGATTGGCGGCAAAAGGTTTGGGCAGCGAAGATGTGGTTGCCGTCTTGATTCCGCGTTGCGAATGGATGGCCATTGCCTCTCTCGGCGTGCTGAAAGCCGGCTGCGCCTACCAGCCTTTGGATCCCTCCTATCCCAAAGAGCGTCTGGAGTTTATGGTTCAAGATTCAGGTACAAAAATGCTCATTGCCGATGAAGAACTGCTTCCGCTTGTGGAATTTTACAAAGGTGAAGTATTGCTCACCCGAGAGCTTAACCAAAGCGTCGAAGCCGATGTGCAAATCGGTCCTCCAACGGCACACAGCCTGATGACGATGATTTACACTTCGGGCACTACTGGAGTTCCCAAAGGTTGTCAAATAGAGCATCGTAACGTGGTGGCATTCTGCTTGATGCATCAAGCGTGTCACAACATTACTGAGCAAAGCAAGATTGCCGCATACGCCAGCTTCGGTTTCGATGCCTCGATTGAGGAATTGTTCGGTAGTCTGACCATTGGCGCCGAGTTGCACATCATTCCCGAGGAAATCCGCCTCGACTTGATGGCCTTGAACGACTATTTCATGCAAAACGGCATCACACATTCGTTCATGACAACGCAAGTGGCCTACCAGTTTGCCACCAATTTCGAGTGTAAGTCGCTGCTACGCCTGATGACGGGTGGTGAGAAACTACCTTCGATGGTGCCGCCGCAGCATTATGTGATGGCCAATGGCTACGGTCCTTCGGAAGCCATCTGCTATGTCACCAACTTCGACGTGACCGAGGAACGCAAGAATATCCCGATTGGCAAGGCGCAACGTAACATCAAGTGTTATATCGTTGATAAACAAGGACATCGATTGCCTGTGGGTGCCAATGGCGAGTTGTGGGTGGCTAGTCCACAGGTGACGCGAGGCTACCTCAACCGTCCCGAAAAGACCGCTGAGGTCTACCTTGAAAACCCGTTCGATAAGGGGGAGAAATACCATCGGGTTTACCGCACGGGCGACATTGTGCGGTATTTGCCTTCGGGCGACATCGAATTTGTTGGGCGCAAGGACGGCCAGGTGAAAATCCGTGGTTTCCGTGTTGAGTTGAAAGAAGTGGAGGCCGTCATCAGGCAGTTTACGGGCATCAAGGATGTGACCGTGCAGGCCTTCGACGAAGAAGGTGGCGGCAAGTTCATCGCTGCCTATATCGTTTCCGACGATACCGTTGACATCCAGAAACTTAGCACTTTCATCATGGATGAAAAACCGCCCTATATGGTGCCAGCCGTGACGATGCAAATCGACAAGATACCGCTCAATCCGAACGGCAAAGTCGATAAAAAATCGCTGCCAAAACCCGAGAAACAGTTGGGTGTTGAAAGTTTAGAGTTTAGAGAGGTGCCGATGAATGTGTTGGAGCAGGAAATCCATGGCATCATTGCAAAGATTATCAACACCGAGGACTTCGGTGTGACGACGGTGCTGGGCTATGTCGGCCTCACCTCCATCATGGCCATCAAGCTGGCGATTCAGATCAACAAGCGATTCGGTGTCACCCTCGAAGCGAAGTCGCTGGCCAAGACGGGCACTTTGCAGACCATCGAGAACGAGATTTTGGCCAAGATGATGAGTGAAGACGCTGAAAAAGAAACAGTTAAAAACGAGACCCATACCGACACGAACAATATTCCGTTGTCGTATGCGCAGATGGGCGTTTATGTGGAATGTGTCAAGCAGCCTTCCACCACGCTTTATAACATCCCGTCGCTTATCCGTTTCCCGAAAGAAACTGACACACAATTACTTAAAAAATGTGTGGAAACCGTCATCAAGGCACATCCGCAGTTCCGGGTGCATTTTGGAAGCGAAGGAAGCAATGTTGTACAAATCGTTGAAGTTAACCAGCCTATCGTTATCAAACAGAGTGAGTTAGGTGAAACGGAATTGGAAAAATACAAATCGGAGTTTGTTAAGCCATTCAATCTGAAACAAGGGCCGTTGTACCGCATGGAAATCGTCGAAACCGAGAAACAAGTTTATCTCTTGGCCGATGTCCACCATTTGATTTTCGACGGTGGCTCCCTTGACGTGTTCCTGAGCCAGTTGTGCGAACTCATGAACAGCCAAGAAATCGAAGCCGAAGCTATCAGCTATGCCGATTTCGTTGCTGACGAGAAAGCCACCGAAAATAGCCAGAGCCATACCGAGGCCAAAGACTTCTTCAACGGACGTTTGGGCAAGTTGGAAGGTGTCACCGAAGTGCCCTCCGACCTGACCAACCCGCTGGAGCAAGGTTCGGCCAGCTCAGTATACAGTGCATTGAATTTCAATGCGATGGAAGCTTTCTGCAAGCAACACAACCTCTCTCCTGCCCACCTCACTTTGGCGGCGGTGTTCTATTCATTGTCACGTTTCACCAACAATGAGCAGGTTTGCATCACCACCATCAGCAACGGGCGTTCCGACCTGCGCATCCGCAACACGGTGGGGATGTTCGTCAACACATTGGCATTGAGTGCGCAGATTGGCGAGCAGACCGTGATGGACTTTCTCGATGAAACCAGCAGGAACTTTGACGAGACGCTCCGGCACGAGAACTATCCTTTCGCTCAAATCGCTGCGGATTACGACCTTTCGGCGGAAATCATGTTTGCCTACCAGTTAGGGATTATCGACCGCTATGTTGTCAATGGCCAACAGCTTGAGGTTGAGCCGCTTGAATTAGACGCTCCGAAGTTCCGTATCGCTTTCTTCATCCAGGAGAAAGACGGTGTGCCGAGTGTTTGCATTGAATACGACAACGGACGTTACAGCGAAAGCCTGATGCAACGCCTGGCGCAGTCGATCTGCAATGCGATTGACGCCTTCATCCGTCAGCCAGAGATGGCATTGCAACATGTTTCCTTGCTTGATGCCGAGCAAACCGCTGTACTCGACAGTTTCAACCAGACAGAAGTGCCTTACGACGACACGCAGACCATCGTTTCGCTGTTCCACCGTCAAGTGGAGCAAACGCCTGATAACATGGCAGTTGTGTATCACGACAAGCATTATACCTACAAAGAAGTGGACGCCATTTCGGAGCGTATCGCCAATTACCTTGTGCAGCAAGGCCTTGGCCACGAAGATGTGGTATCGGTGCTTATTCCGCGCTGCGAGTGGATGGCTATTGCATCTTTGGGCGTGCTGAAAGCCGGTTGCGCTTATCAGCCCTTGGATCCGAGTTATCCCGCCGAGCGTTTAAACTTCATGATGAAAGATGCCAGCGCCAAGCTGCTCATTGCCGATGAAGGATTGCGTCCCATCGTTGATGAATACCATGGTGAAGTTCTGTTGACAAAAGACATCGACACGCTGCCTGCCGCAGAGCCTGTAAGGGCCGACATCACCCCTTCAAGCCTCTTCATCATGCTTTACACTTCGGGTTCGACTGGCACGCCCAAGGGTTGCCAACTCGAACATGGCAACCTCGTGGCTTTCTGCCATTGGTACCAGAGTCATTATGGCCTGACTGCCAACGACAAGGTAGCAGCCTATGCCAGTTACGGCTTCGATGCCTGCATGATGGACCTCTACCCTGCCCTCACCTGCGGCGCTTGTGTCTACATCATCGGCGAGGACATCCGCTTGAACTTGCCTGATTTGAATGATTACTTCAATTCAAATGGTATAACTCATTCATTTATAACAACACAAGTTGGTTACCAGTTCGCGACTAATGTCGAGAACCATTCTTTGCGTTGCTTTGCTGTGGGTGGTGAGAAACTATCGGCTCTCAACCCACCGACCAACTACAAGATGTACAACGGCTATGGCCCGACGGAATGCACTATTTTCACCACGAATTATTGGGTGAAGGATTACGAATTGGACATTCCTATCGGCAAGCCATTGGACAATCTAAGGCTCTATATCGTTGACAAGCAATTCAATAGATTGCCCATCGGTGCCATGGGCGAGTTGTGGGTCACGGGACCGCAAGTGAGCCGCGGCTACCTGAACCGTCCCGAAAAGACTGCAGAGACATACATAAACAATCCTTTCAGCGACGACCCGAAGCACAGCCGTGTGTATCGCACCGGCGACATTGTTCGTTACCTCCCCGATGGCAACATCCAATTCGTGGGGCGTAAAGACGGTCAGGTAAAAATCCGCGGTTTCCGCATTGAATTGAAAGAAGTGGAAGCCGTGATTCGCCAATTCCCAGGCATCAAGGATGCAACCGTGCAAGCCTTTGACTATGAGAATGGTGGAAAGTTCATCGCCGCTTATATTGTCAGCGACCAGAAGGTGGACATTAAGGAACTGAACGCTTTCATCGGTCAGCAGAAGCCGTCTTACATGATTCCTGCGGCCACCATGCAAATTGACAATATCCCGCTGAACCAGAACCAGAAGGTGAACCGTAAGGCCTTGCCTGCCCCTGTCATTCAGGCGGAAGACCACGAATATGTGGAGCCTATCAACGATGTCGAGAAACTCTTCTGCAAGATTTACAGCGACATTCTGTCAATGGACAAGATTGGCGCCACTGACAACTTCTTCGAGTTGGGAGGCACCTCGCTTATGGTGACGCGTGTCATCATCGCTGCCGACAAGGCCGGTCATCATATCGCCTATGGTGACGTGTTCGCCAACCCGACACCACGAATGTTGGCCAACTTCCTTACGGGCGGCACCATCGACGAGGACGAAGACGAAGAGGCCCGTAATTACAACTACGGCCCCATCAACCATATTCTTGAAAGCAACACCCTCAATGCCTTCCGCAATGGCGATCGACAAACTATTGGGAATGTGTTACTTACTGGAGCTACAGGCTTTTTGGGCATCCATGTCCTCAAGGAACTCATCGACCGCGAGGATGTGCCTGTCATCTGGTGTATGGTGAGAGCCGAGAACGTGGAAAAGGCCGAACGCCGCCTGAAAGGAATGCTGTATTACTACTTCAGCAATAACTATAAGGAATTGTTTGGCAACCGTTTGCGTGTCATCAATGGCGATGTGACCCAAGAAATCAAGGTGGATGGCAAAGTCGACACCGTATTCAATTGCGCTGCCGTGGTGAAGCATTTCTCAAAGGGTACAGAGATTGAGGATGTCAACGTGGGTGGTGCGGCACATTGTGTGCGTTTCTGCCTACTCAATAATGCAAAGCTGATACATGTGTCAACCTATAGCACAGGAGGCATGTCCATCAATGGGATGCCGCCCGAGAATACGGTTTACACCGAGCAAAAACTCTATTTCGGACAGAACCTCGGCAACCAATACTCGCATTCGAAGTTCATCTCCGAGCGTGTTGTCCTTGATGCTGTAGCCTTGCATAAGCTCAATGCCAAGGTGATGCGTGTGGGCAACCTGGCACCGCGTTCCACCGATGGCGAGTTCCAAATCAACTTCCAGACCAACAGTGCAATGGGGCGTATCCGTGTCTATCAGATGTTGGGCTGCTATCCTTACGACATCACTGACTCGCCGATGGAGTTCTCGCCTATCAACGAGACCGCAAAAGCCATCGTGTTGTTGTCTCAAACGCCGCAGGAGTGCTGCCTGTTCCACCCCTACAACAACCATTACGTGCATTTCGGTGATGTGTTGGCTGAGTTGTCTCAAGTGGGGCAATCACCGAGTCAGGTGGAAACCGAGGCTTTCAACGAAGCCATGGAAACCGCCAAGCAAGACCCCGAAAAAGCCAAACGTCTCTCCAGCTTGATTGCCTACCAAGACATGGCCCACGGGCAAAAGACTGTTTTGATTCCGGCAGACAACCAATACACGACACAGGTGCTGTATCGTCTCGGCTTCCGCTGGTCGAGCACCTCGTGGGACTATGTGGACCAGATGCTGAAGGCCTTGAACGGATTCGGATATTTCGAGTAGATTTTGGCCTGATTACCTTCTTTTGTATCAATTTCGCTTAAAAGAGTAAGGAATTTTTGTACTTTTGCACAACATAAACAAACAGATATGGACAATAACAATTTCATTATCACCATCAACCGTGAGTGCGGTAGCGGTGGCGGAGAAATAGCACGGAAATTGGGCGACAAGCTTGGCCTTAAGGTCTATGGCCGCGCCATGTTGGAAGGCATAGCCGAACACTTCGACATGACCATCGAGAACATTGAGCGCATCAAGGCGCAGAAGAGCAATTGGTGGAACGATTTCTGCCGTTTCTACCAAAAATTTGGCGCTGCGAGCTATCAGCCGGGAAGTCGCATCGAAGCTTCACCGATGAGCATCTATTATGCCGAGGCAAGAATCCTTAAGGAATTGGCCGAGAAAGAGAGTTGCATTATCTTGGGACGCGCTGGTTTCAACATCTTCCGCGACTATCCCAACGCGATGCACATATTTATTAGAGCCAACAGGGATGCACGTATCGAGCGTATTGCGCGCAAACAAAACCTCGGCACCGAAGAGGCCGCCAAAGTGGTCGACCGCATCGATGCCGAGCGTGATACTTTTGTGAAAACCGTGGCCGAGACCTCGCGCTACGATGCCCACAACTATGACTTTGTCATCAACGTAACTGGGATGAGCACTGACGCAGTTGCTTCCTTCTTAGCCCAGAACATCAGCCACAAGTTGTCTTTGTAATCCGTTCCAAGGCATTATCTCTTGTCCACAAGAGTGGCATTAGGATAGTTTTTGGGATTGAAAGTGACTTGTTCTTCCGTCACGCCATAACTGAGGTCGCGCATGGTGATGGTCATGAGGGAGACGCTTGCGCTCAGACTGACAGGCATATAAGTACCTTTGGCAACGACGAGCGTCATTTTCTTGGGAGCGTCCTTGTCGGGATTCGATCTCGAGCGCTTGCAGAGGAACTGCCATGTGTCGGAAGTCTCTTTGTCAAGCTTGACGTCGTAACCATCGGTGATACCATTGAACATCTTTGCATCGCCTTCAGTTTCAGTCTTTTCCTTGACCTCATGTTTCTTGATTTCCACTTGGTTCTTCTCGGAATCGTAGTTCCAATCCGTTTGGCCGTCGCTCCATGTAATCGTTTGCTTTCCATCCTCGGACACTTCTATGCGATATTTGTCGCCTAACGTATAAGTACGCGAGGAGAACGTCCCCAAAATCGGGATTTTCATGTCCATAGTCATGGCCAGACCTTCTTTTTCGTCATGTTTGGCCATTTCGGCCTCCATGCGTGAGATGATTTCTTCTGGTGTTTGTGCCACCGCCACCGCTGCCATAGCGATGAAAGCAATGATGCTGAATAGTTTTTTCATAATGATAAAAATACAATCGAGGTTAATTCAGAGTGCAAAAATAATGCCTTTTTCTGAATCAACCTCGATTTTTATTTTTACGCCTCTTCCCTGTTCCGTCAATTACTTGACAATCACATTTTTACTGTTTATACCTTTGCTGCTAACCATTTGCAGGCTATACAATCCGGCGGGATAATTGCTCATATCAATCGTGCATTGGTTTTCGGAGGCTTCCTTGGTGGTAATCTGTTGTCCCAAAGAGTTATAAACGGCCACATGCGACAATCCCTCCGCCTTGACGGTCAACTGGCCTTCAACAGGATTGGGATACACATGGGCTTCTACCCTATTGGTTTCTTCAAGGCCTGTTACGCCATAGCCAACCAAGGTTTCGGACTGCGCTTCGCAACCATCACTGTAAACCGCCGTAACAAAATACTCCGCAGAAGCACCAACGGTGATTGTGTCAGTGTAAATATAATGATAAGTGGGGTCTGGGTCGGTTTCTACAGTGGCAATCATGATGTTATCGCGATAAACATCAAAACGAAGCAGTTCGCCAGTGGAGCCTTCCTCGGGCCTTTGCCACTCCAAATAAACCTCACTTATGTCTTTTGCAACAGGCTCACCAACAAAAAAATTCGTCACCGGATTGCACTCCACTACAGGGGCGTCACCGATAACCGTTGCAATCTCAGCCAGGCAACCGATGTTCATCTGGCAAAATTGTTGCGACATTTCGAAGCTCGTCACGCTCGTTCCGATGATGTCGTTGGGCGTGTGAATGTATGGGCTGTGGTTCTGGTAATCCTCGAAGGGATAGATGCCCATGTAGCCATGATTATTAAAAGAGGTGTGGTCGCTGTCGCCCTCGTTGAAGTTGACGTGGCGGATGGGAAGTTCGGGGAAATAAACCTCACCAACGTTCATGTAATAAGTGCCAATCGGCTCAACGGCATTGGGATAGATGCAGTCAATATGTATCTGATCGCCAGGATTGAGATAGCCGTTCATGTCGTTGTTGAAATAGCCGATAATGTCCATGCCTTCCTGTTGGCAACGCGAGGCGTAGGCTTCGCTGCCGTAGAGTCCCATTTCCTCGCAACCGTAGGCGCAGTAAACGATGGAATACTCAAATTCGTACTGCGTCATGATGCGGGCGCTTTCCAACACCGAGGCCACACCCGTGGCGTTGTCGTCGGCACCAGGGCAAGTGCCACCGCCGTACATGGCTTCGTAGGAGAACGAGTCGAAGTGGCTGCCGCACACGACGTAGGTGTCGGGGTATTTCGTGCCGCGTTGAATACCAATCACGTTGGGCGCAGCCGCACCGCTACCCATCCATGTATTGGCGTTGAAAGCTTGTTGCTCCACTTCCAATCCGAGGGCTTCCATGCGGCCGGCAATCCAGTCGGAAGCTGTGAAGGCGTTGTCGGAGTTCCACATGCGGTTTTGGTAGTCTTGCAGATGCTGAACCGTGGCCTCAAGCGAATCCATGCTCACTTGGTTCATCATCTCGCGAATGGTGGCGTTCACTTCCGTCACCTGCGGGAAGTCGCGGGTCAGGCGAGGCAGTTGGGCTTCCTTGTTGAAGATGGCCACTGCTCCGTCGTTTTTGTAGGGAACGGCCATGCCTTTCACGACGACGTAATGTTCCGTTTGGTTCAGTGCATTGACTTGTTTTTCAGCAAGATATTGCTGTTGGTTTTGCTCGGGGCAATAAATCAAGGTGTAGACACCAGCATGGTCGAATGCTTGTTCATCAATCATGACCATCATTCGGTCATCGAAGCGTTCAGCCGTGGCGAAGACCTCCGAATTGTTGTAGTAATGGATGGTCAGATTCGGGTCGGCGAAGAGTTTTTCGAGACCAGAACGGTCTGAATAAGAGATTTTTACGAGGCTGCCTGCCATCATCATCGATGACATCAGCAGTGCGACGAATGTAAAGAGAATCTTTTTCATAGTGAATGTGTTTTAGATGATTTTCCTATTTTATTTGTTGCACAAAAATAGTAAAAAATAACGTTTAATTCGTCTTTTTAACCCTTTTTCCTTTTATCAATCCACTGCCTTATCCTACCCTTCCCGTTGATTTCCATCACGGCGAGGATGCCGAAAGCGATGGCAACGGTGGCTTTCAGGGCACCGAAACCGGTTTGCAAAGCATCGGAAAGTTGGTTGGAAACAATATTATAACTCGTCCAGAAGATGCCTGCACCCGGCACCAAGGGGAAAATGCCGCAAATGAGGAACACTGTGATGGGACACTTTCGTGCCGTTGATTGCGACAAAGCCACCATGGTGACCAATGCCGTGGCGGTAAACATCGTTTCGACTGGCGAGAAGGCCGAATAACGGGTCAAAATGAGATAGAGCAGCCAACCCAACGTGCCGCAAATGCCAGCATCGAAATAATAACGACGAGGCACGCCAAACAACACGGCAAACGACATCGTGCCCAAATAGGCGGCGATGAGCTGTACGACAAAGCCTGATGTTTGCGGGTCGGCAACGAGTTCGTCCAATTCCAAGATTTGACCGAACACATTTCCGTCGAGCATGAAGGCCAAGGCCACGCCGAGGGCAATGCAGAAGAAGGACAGCATGGCATCCAATAGTCGCGTGGTGCCTGCGATGAAGTCCTCATTGGCCATGTCGCGAATGCCATTTGTGAAAGCGATTCCGGGAATCAGTGGAATGATGGCCCCGATGATCATGTTGCTCAGATGGTTGCCAAGACCGATGCGATACAAGCCGAAACACACCAACGACGACAGCAGTCCGCCCGTGACCGTGTTGACGATGCGCGACAAATGCCGCGTGCCTACAAAAAGCACAAATACCCAAAGCAAAAATCCTGCGACAAACGAGGCCAAACAGTCGGCGAAGCCACCGCCAAAGAGGATGCAGAAAGCCGCGCTGCCCACCGCCGAAGCCAAAATCTGTTCCCAGGCCCGTTTGGGTTTCATGGCACGGATTTCCTTGAGCTTCTCCCCTACTTCTTCGAGCGTCCATCGGCCTTCGGCCACCTCGCGCGACAGTTGGTTGACGGCCACCACCTTGTCGAGGCTCGCCCCTTTGATGGGGATGAACTTGGTGCGGGCAAAGCCTTTGCCGGTCATCATAATGCCGTTGCTGAGCACGAAGAAACTCTCATCCTCAACGCCAAAGTGGTCGGCGATGCGGTGCATGGTCTCCTCCACGCGCGAGATCTCTGCGCCGTTTTCGAGGAGAATGGCACCGGCTTCGTAGGTGAGGTCTAATATTTTGGGGGTGTTGGTCATGGGTTATGATATTGGGTGATTCAAGGGACAAAAATAGAAAACAAATCCCATTGGAAAGACTTATCGGGCAAGGAAATAAATAATCAGCATATGGAGAGGATAAAAGGCATAGAAAAAGTATTTCAGGAATGGGGTTTTGATAAAGCCACGTTTGCCATTATACATACAAGTCAGCAATAGCGAAAGAAACACCATCGTTTTCATTTCAAGCAGTATTGGTGCGGCTACACATTGAATGGCTTTTTCTCTTCTCAGGCCATACAATAGAAGGATAAAGACGAATCCAGCCGTTCGGTAGTCGGCTTGCAAATATCTGGAAATGAGGAATAAGGACAGTAGAATCGCCAAGCTTATAATAGGGCGTTCCCTAAAGTGCTCCAAGCTGCACATGGCCATGTATCCCAAAAGGAGCGTGAACATGACATTTTGTTTTGGGAACAACAATGAATGGCCAAACAACAGGTTAAACGGGATCTCGGAAATGAGTGCAAGGGCAAACAAATTCAGACCATATTTCATCTTGTTTCCGGTGTGCAAAAAACCTTCAACGAGCAGAAACGCAAACAAAGGGAAAGCCAACCGGCCAAACATCAACATAAGTTGCAGCGGCGACATGGACTTACCTGCAACCGAAAACCAAACCACATTAGCCCAACCAGATCGTGAAAAACATAACTTGGCCAAGTGGTCTGCCAACATCGAAACACAGGCAATCAGTTTCAATGTACTGCCACTAAGAACCTGATAGGATTTTGTCGAGAGACATTTCGTTTCCATAGCTACATAATACTGGTTTTTAATTAATTAGGTGCATGAGATTTGGAAAATAACGGGCGTTTGATAGTTTGACCTCAGTTTGAAGTATCATCATCTCCAACTATTTCCCACCTGCCGCCAAGTGTTGCTGGGCCAATACGGTGAATTCTGTTTTCTGCTTTCAGTTTAGTAATGTAAACCTGTATTGTCCTCTCTGTGCAACCGATAAGTTTGGCTAATTCTTTTTTGGTTATCAAAGGATTCTCTTTTATCAATCGAAACACACGCTCCATACGAGTTTGGGAAGAGTTTGGGAAGAGTTTGGGAAGAGTTTGGGAAGTTTGGGTAATAGTTTGGGAATCAGTTAGACCATTAGTTAGATTACTTTTGGTAGTTTGTGCAGAAGTTTGCGCAGTTTTATCATAAACGAACAAAGTCAGTGCAACTTCATCCACTTCAATTCTGTTTTCAAGCAATGGAGCCTTCCACCCAGTTTGCTTCCAAGCGTTTAGGATCATTGGGAAGCCAGAACCCAAGTTCTCACCGAAACCAATCATTCTCAACATGTTCTGGATTCTTGGATTGCGGGCTTTCGACAAGCCGCCTTCGTAGATTTGTTCGATGGGCAACTTTAATGTTCCAGGATTGCGGAACACCAATTTGTCATCGTATTTGTCGATGCGCAAAACACCACCTTCCAAAAACACGTCAGAATGGATGATTGCGTTGGTGAATGCCTCACGCACGGCTTTGTGTTGTGGAGTGTCGTCAATGCGTCTGATGCCTTCCATTCTGAAAGGACGTGGCAAATCAAATGTAAGCTTGGGCGAAACACGATGGAAAAACTGGTAAAGATTGTTCTCCCAACGTCCATCGTAAGTCAAACGGTCGTGATAACGCTCATCGCCAACCAAATGGCTCATATCCACATAATCCATTCTAAAATTGGCAAAACGTTCACGAATGGAAAGGCCTTTGCCAAACATCAACAAACCGGCAACGGTCAAGCATTCTTTTCCCGAGGTCCGATCAATGAGATACCCTCCAAGTTCTTTCAAAAACGACTTGTCGTCCTCTTCATTCCAAACATGGTCTTCGTTAAGGATGCGGAACTCCGTCCTATACTGGCGAAGTGATTCCATATCTACATCATCCATTCCAAAATGCTCAAGCATGGATCCGTCGTTTCCATTTGCATTGGCATCGCGAATCATGGCTTTCACCGACTCTTCGGAGCAACGGTAATCTCCTTCGTGGTTACGGCGAAAAGTGCCTTTATAAACATTCTCGTTAAGGTAAACGGGCTTGACACTCCAGTTTGCCTGAGGAACGTGTATAACGACTACATGTTTTTCTCCCATTTCCACCACTTCCACATCCGAGTCTGTCAAGATATTCGCACTCACCTTGTTGCTATTGATGGTGTTCCAAAAGTCAGTCAAGACTTTCTGTGGATCATCCACGCCGACAATGGTAAAACGCTTGACAGGATCATTCTCCTTCCTGTTTTCGCTGATTCCCAAAAGAATTGTGCCGCCGATGGTGTTTGCGAAAGCCGAGTAAGTCTCCCAAATCGACCTAGGCAATTCCGTTTTGGCAGATTTTGCCTCAAGTGTCAGTCGCTCGCCGTTGTTTAGGGTTTCTATAAGTTGTTGATGGGTCATCATAGGTTGCAAAAGTAGTCAAATAAATGCAGAGGCACAATAAATGCGCCTCTGCACTTCGATTTAATACAACATTACTTCTCGATCTCCTTCTTCAGTCTCTCCGTCAGCATGGGGACAATCTTGTGCAGGTCGCCAACGATGCCGAGGTCGGCAACGCTGAAGATGGGCGCAAACTTGTCCTTGTTGATGGCGATGATGAAGTCGGACTCTTCCATGCCGGCCAAGTGCTGGATGGCACCGCTGATACCGCAAGCCATGTAGAGGTTCGGGCGGACGGTCTTACCCGTCTGACCCACCTGACGGTCGTGAGGCATCACGCCGTTGTCGACCATAGCACGGCTCGACGAGACCACGCCACCGATGACGTCGGCCAAAGCCTGCAGTTTGTCGAAGCCTTCCTTGTTCTGCACGCCACGGCCACCAGAGACCAAGATCTTGGCATCGGCGATGTCGACGACAGCCTTGTCTTCCTTGATGGTCTCAACGAGCTTCACGTGGAACTTGCTCGTGTCAAACTTCGGGACGAACATCGTGACAACGCCTTGACGGCCTTCCTCGCGCTGACTCTTCTGCATCACGCCGGGACGCACCGTCGACATCTGCGGACGAGTGTTCGGGCAAATGATGGTGGCCATCAGGTTACCACCGAAGGCAGGACGGGTCATGCGGAATTGCGGCTCGCCGTTGCTCTTCTCGTCGCTGACGACTTCGAGCTTGGTGCAGTCTGCCGTCAGACCGGTCTTCAGACGAGCGGCGATACGCGGCGCCATGTCGCGACCGATGGTGGTGGCACCATACAGCACGATGTTGGGGCAGCGTTCCTTCACGATTTGGTCGACGACCTGGGTGTATTGCTCACTCAGATAGTCCTTCAGTTCGAGGCAGTCGGCCACGATGACCTCATCGGCACCGAATTCAATCAGCTTCTGGGCCTGGTCCTTGATGCCACAGCCGAGCAGCATGGCCACGACCTTCTCACCGAGGGTGTCGGCGAGGTCGCGGGCCTTACCTAAAAGTTCGAATGCAACGGATTGGATGACACCTTCACGTTGTTCTGCGAAAACGAATACGTTCTTATAATCTTTCAATTCCATGGCTGTGACTTTTAGATGATGTGTTTTTCTTTCAGTTTATTGACAATCAGCTCGACGGCTTCTTCCTCGCTCACTTCGTGGACCTCGCCCGGGGCCTTCATGGCCTTCGGGAACGACTGGAACACCTTGGTGGGCGAACCGCTCAAGCCGAGACGGGTTTCGTCGTAGTCGATCTTGTCGGCGCCCCACACTTCGACTTCCCTGTTGTAGGCCTCAACGATGCCGCTGACGGTCATGTAACGGGGTTCAAAGGCGGAAGCTAACACGGTCAGCAGGCATTTGCCTTCCACTTCGAGCACTTGGACGCTGTCTTCGTTCTCCTTGTGGACGAGCAGATGACCATTGTCAAGGACCTTGGCATCGCAAACGTAGGAAACCTGAGGCAGACCGAGGTGCTCAGCCATTTCGGGACCCACTTGTGCGGTGTCGCCATCGATAGCCTGACGGCCAGCGATGATCAGGTCGTAGTCCAACGTGCGGCAGAGGCCGGCGATGGCGTAAGAAGTGGCCAACGTGTCGGAGCCGGCGAACTTACGGTCAGAGAGAAGGATGGCACGGTCGGCGCCCATGGCGAAAGCCTCGCGCATGATGACGTCGGCTTGCGGGGGACCCATGGAGACCACGGTGACGTTGGCGCCAAACTGGTCCTTCAAGCGAAGGGCGAGTTCGAGGCCGCCTTTGTCGTCAGGGTTCATGATGCTCGGAACACCGTCGCGAATCAAGGTGCCCTTTACCGGATCGATCTTGATTTCAGTGGTATCCGGAACTTGTTTGATACAAACGATAATATTCATACTTCTTCCCTCCTATTATTTCTTGAACAATTGACCGGCGATGACCATGCGCTGGACCTCTGAGGTACCTTCGTAGATCTCAGTGATCTTGGCGTCACGCATCATGCGCTCGACAGGATACTCGCGGGTGTAGCCATAACCACCGTGGAACTGGACGGCCTTGGTGGTCACTTCCATTGCGGTTTCGGCGGCAAACAGCTTGGCCATGGCGGCATCAGCCGAATACGGCATGCCCATGTCTTTCTTCCAAGCGGCGCTGCGCACCAGCAGACGGGCGGCCTCGACCTTCGTCTTGAGGTCGGCCATCTGGAACTGTGTGTTCTGGAACTGAGCGATGGCCTTGCCAAACTGCTTGCGTTCCTTGGTGTACTTAACTGTCTCGTCCATAGCGCCTTGAGCGATGCCAAGGGCTTGCGAGGCGATACCGATACGGCCACCGTCCAAGGTCTTCATGGCGATGGTGAAGCCCTTGCCAAGTTGACCGAGCAGGTTCTCCTTCGGCACTTCGCAGTTTTCGAAAATCAATTCGCAAGTCGCGCTGCCGCGGATACCCATCTTCAGCTCTTTCTTGCCGATGCTGAAGCCAGGCATGCCCTTCTCCACGATGAAGGCGGAGATGCCCTTCGTGCCCTTCGACTTGTCGGTCATGGCCATGACGATGAACACGTTGGCGTATGATGCGTTGGTGATGAAGATCTTGGTTCCGTTGAGGATCCACTTGTCGCCCGCGTCGACGGCGGTCGTCTGCTGCATGGCGGCATCGGTGCCGGCGTTGGGTTCGGTCAAGCCGAAAGCGCCAATCCATTCACCCGAGGCGAGTTTGGGCAGATACTTCATCTTCTGTTCCTCGGTGCCGTGCTCCAAGATGGGAGCCATGCACAGTGAGGTGTGGGCCGAGACGATGACGCCGGTGGTGGCGCACACTCTCGAAAGCTCTTCAACGGCCATGATGTACATCTGGACCGTTCCGCCTGCGCCACCATACTGCTTCGGAATCGGGATACCCATGATACCGAGCTTGCCCATCTTCTGAACGGTCTCCATCGGGAAACGCTCCTGTTCATCGACTTCGGCGGCCAAAGGCTTTACTTCGTTCTCCGCAAACGAGCGAATCATCTGCAAGAACAGTTGTTCTGTCTTTGAATAACTAAAATCCATTTCTTTTGTTAGTTAGGAATTAGGAGGTAAGAGGTAGGAGGTTTTGCCACGCATCGCGAAATTCAAACCTCATACCTCATACCTCTGAACTTGTTAATACTTATAGAATCCTTCTCCAGTCTTACGTCCGAGCAAGCCGGCGCGCACCATCTTCCTCAGCAAGGGATGAGGACGGTACTTCGGGTCGCCGAACTCTTTGTACAACACTTCCATGATGGCCAGGTTGACGTCGTTGCCGATAAGGTCGGCCAAAGCCAGAGGACCCATCGGGTGGTTGGCGCCCAGCATCATGCACTTGTCGATGTCCTCAGCGCTGGCGATGCCGTCGGCGAGGATGCCCACAGCCTCGTTGATCATCGGGATGAGGATGCGGTTGACGACGAAGCCAGGGGCTTCCTTCACCTCGACGGGCTGTTTGCCGATGGAGGTGGCGAGGTCGACGATGCACTTGGTCACTTCATCGCTGGTCAGCTGGCCTTTGATGACTTCAACGAGAGCCATGCGGTCGGCGGGGTTGAAGAAGTGCATGCCGATGAATTGGGCGGGACGGCTCGTGCAGGCCGCGATTTCGGTGATTGACAGCGAGCTTGAGTTGGTGGCGAAGACGGTCTCGGGCTTGCAGATCTTGTCAAGCTCCATGAAGACGTCTTTCTTCAGTTGCATCTCCTCGACGGCGGCCTCGATGACGAGGTCGGCATCGGCGAAGGTAGCGTAATCCGTTGTGGTGCTGATGTTATTCAGCAGGACGTCGACGGCCTCTTGGGTCATCTTGCCCTTCTCGACGAGCTTACCGTAGCCCTTCGAGATGGAAGCCATGGCCTTGTCGAGGCTGGCTTGCGTGCGGCTCTTCATGACGACGGGCATCTTGGCGGCGAATGCCTTCACGATGCCTTTGGCCATGGTGCCGGTTCCAATAACACAGATTTTCATGATGTTTGGAATTTAATGATTTGAAATTTAATGATTTAAAGATTTTATGATTTAAGATTTAATTGCGTATAGTAGTTATTTTCCCATCGGTTTGTATCAGAAAGGCCTTACGGCAATCGAGGTCGGCATAAGTCCTTTTAATGACAGTTCTTCTTTTCTGCTGTGTATGTCCAAAAACTTGGTAAACGCCTTTGAGGAAACTGGACTTACTATTGTGTTCGTCCAAATCTGCCCACAAGCACGAACCTGTATCAGCCACTCCTCCGCGCAGTTGGCTGATATCCATCAAGGCATCGTCAACAAACGCACCCAGCGTTTCAAGACTTTCCATCTTGCTATTCAATGCTTGGCAAACCGATGTCGCATCTGTTGGTGTTTCGGGGAAATGTTTCTTCCACCACGGCTCCAATATGCCTGCGTGGGTGAAAAGGAATGTTTTTCCGCCCATTTCGGCGTGCGAGGCAATGGAAAACAGCGACAGATGTTCAAGAAGTAGCCGATGGATGTATGCACAGTTGAGCGTGTCTTTTCTGCTGAACGTATAGGCTGTGTCGAAATAATGGATTTCATGATTGCCTATCAGCAAAGTCACCCGATCCATATTCGCCTGTTTGAAAGCCAGTATTTCCTCGAAATTGGCCAAAGCCTCTTCCTGATTGATGTTTTCATGGGCATAAGGATCCAGATAATCACCAAGGAACACGACTGGCAAATCGGGATAATTCGAAACAGCATCCTTCCAGAACGCACGTCCATGCACGTCTGGGATAATGAGTATCTGCGCCGGAAGGCTTAAGACAGACAGCAATGCGATTAATATAGTAATATGTTTTTGCATATCATGTTTTCTTATTTTCTGTCAACAATTTGCCAATACCCCGTTTTTTTGCTTCCAACACGGCGGATGAGATGGTTCTCCTCCAAAAACTTCATGACACGCTTAACGGTAGAATAAGCCATACCCAATTCTTTCGCAATTCGCGTAGTGTTTAATGGCTCATTTAATGGCTCAACGCTTTGAGCCATAACACTAATGAAATCATACACTTTATGCTGGCTTTCATTGAGTTGGGTATTGTTTCCCTTTTCGTTTAATGGCTCTATTTGATTGCCTCGCGGTATGACCACCAACGAGCCACCCATGAGGTTCTCAAATGTGGGTGAAGAAAGTTTCGAATCACGGAAAGCCTTGCAAACCATGCCAACCCCCCTGCCCCACGATTCGATGAAGCCTGCCTTGTAAAACACATTGGCAATAAGCCTGTTGCGAGGTTTCGACATGTGTTCCCTGGCAGCTTTCTCTACGCTGAATCCGTCAGGCAACTCACCTTCGTTCCACAACCAAATGTGGTCGTTATAAACTTTCATCTGCGTGTCGGCTCCAAGGTAGTCACGATGGACGATGGCATTATACACTAGCTCACGGAGTGCCGTTTCTGGTATTTCAAGCTGTTCCACCCTTTGCATCCCTTCATAGTGTATGCGTGCGATAAGATAATCCTGCCGAAGTTTCCACATGACTTTGTCAGCCATTTGCAAAATGTTCCCTTCGATGTCATCCTGATGGATAAGGTCAGTTTCGTCTGCCATAAAGCGACCGATGCGGAAACGGGCACTGATGAAGAATCGTTGAGGCCGTTTCCCAAACAGTAACACTGCCGCATTCTTCAGTTTGCCGTCTTTAGTTATTAGTTCAAGATTGTTCAAGGTGGTTTGCATACTATCATCTATCGCATCGGTCGGCATCCTTCCGGCGGATATGGCTTTACGCAGAAAAAAGGCCACTGCTGCAGGGTCGATGTCGTCCATTGTGGCATCCTCACAAGCGAATGCATCCCATGAAGTCCCCAATTTCCGCAACAGAAAGTCACGCAGCGCATTGCCGTTCATCTCCTGTAGCGTCGTACCCGATCGATAATAGTATTTGCCTCTGTATGATATGGGTCGCTCTGTGGCGGGAACGGTTACTGCAACACATTGTATGCCACTTTTATCCAAAAGGTCAACTGTAGCAAGCAGTCCCAAAGTCTGGTTGATGAGATTGGGAAGCTTTTCGAGCAACTTTTTCGCATCCTCAACACCTACAGGCTCACCTTTGTCATCCAAACCGATGTACAAAGTTCCGCCTTGTGCATTGGCAAAACCGCACAACTCGGCGAGAAAATCATCGCGCCACCGCTGTTTGAATTCTATATTTTGAGTTTCTATAATACTCATGCGTTTTAATTCAGAAGCAATCTATGCACTTTCCAGCCCTCCCAGCAGCCAGCTTTCAGTATTGCTGAAGCTGACTGCTGATGGCTGATTCAATCATTTCCCAACGAACTTCGCAGGCCTCTTCTCCAGAAACGCCGTCATGCCTTCCTTCTGGTCCTCGGTGGCGAAGCATTTGCCAAAGGCAACATTCTCCAACTCAATGGCGTCGTCTGCGATGAGGTCGTAGCTCTCGTTGATGCAACGCTTGGCGTGGGCGATGGCCAAAGGCGCGTTGGCGACGATCTTTTGGGCCGTCTCCATCACCTTGTCCATCAGTTCCTCTGGCTCATACACGGCGTTCACCAAGCCAATGCGCAGGGCTTCGTCGGCACGGATGGCCTTGCCCGTGTAGATCATCTCCTTGGCGTAGCCTTGTCCGACGAGTTTGGCCAGACGGTAAGTGCCGCTGAAACCGGGCGTGATGCCCAGTCCCACTTCAGGCTGACCGAACTTGGCCTTCGAGGAGGCGTAACGGAAGTCGCAAGCCATGGCCAACTCGCAGCCACCGCCGAGGCAGAAGCCGTTGACGGCAGCGATGACGGGAATCGGCAGCGTCTCAATCTTGCGGAAAGCGATGGCGCCGAGCTTGCTGAACTCGTAGCCTTCCTTCTCGTAGAGATGGGCCATCTCCGAGATGTCGGCACCAGCCACGAAGGCCTTCTCACCGTCGCCCGTGATAATGAGAACGCGCGTCGCGGCAGTGTCCAAATGGCTGACGAAGTCGTCAATCTCCTTCAGGACAGTGGAATTGAGCGCGTTGAGCGACTTGGGCGCCGAAACTTTCATGACGGCGATTTGGTCGTGCTGCTCAATCTTCAAAAAGGTGTATTCCATGTCCGCAGGGATTAGATGTCCATGGGTTTCAGGTCGGGGCTGATGATGAGCTTGGCCTCGGTGGCGGCTTGCACCTGCTCGACGGTGAACTCAGGATGGATTTCCTTCAGGACGATGCCCTCAGGCGTGATGTCCATGACACCCATCTCGGTGATGATCATGTTGACTTGACCAGCGGCGGTCAGGGGCAGCGTGCACTCCTTCAGGATCTTGGGAGCACCCTTTTGGGTGTGTTCCATGGTGAGGATCACGCGCTTGGCACCCACGACGAGGTCCATGGCACCGCCCATACCGGGAGCCATCTTGCCAGGGATAATCCAGTTGGCGAGGTTGCCCTTCTCATCCACTTGCAAGGCGCCGAGGAACGACACGTTCACATGGCCGCCACGGATGATGGCGAACGAAGTGGCCGAGTCGAAGGTGCAGGCACCAGGCAACAGCGTGATGGCGCCACCACCGGCGTTGATGAGGTTCTTGTCTTCCTTGCCTTCCTCGGGGGTCGGGCCCATGCCCATGGCACCGTTCTCGGTCTGGAGGGTCACGGTGACACCTTCAGGAAGGTAGTTGGGGATCAAAGTCGGAATGCCAATACCAAGATTGACAACATCGCCGTCGTGCAATTCTTTTGCAGCACGCTTGGCGATCACTTCTCTCATTTCATTTTTGTCCATAGTGTGTTGTTATTTAAAGATTTAACTATTTTGTTGTTAAGTTGTTTCTTTTTTCTTTACTATGGCTTATGGCCTATGACCATGGCCGCTTTTACGAATCGTGGAGCGGCCATGGGCCATAGTCATTGGCCATAGTCCTTTATTTCATTCCACGTTTCACCATTTCTTGAACCACAAACGAAGCCACATCATCGGCGTAGGTGTTCATGCCGAATCCAGCATCGAAGCCGAGTTCCTTGGCTAATTCGTGAGTGACACGGGCGCCGCCACAGCAGCAGATCATCTTGTCGCGCAGGCCCTCGGCCTCCATCAACTCAATGAAGTTGGTCATGTTGTGGATGTGGACGTCCTTTTGGGTGACGGTCTGCGAGACGAGCAGCGCATCGGCATGGAGTTCGATACCCTTGGCGATAAGCTCCTCGTTGGGCACCTGCGAGCCGAGGTTGTAGGCGTCAATCATCTCATAACGCTCAAGTCCGTAGTGGCCGGCATAGCCCTTCATGTTCATGATGGCGTCGATACCCACGGTGTGGGCGTCGGTACCCGTCGAGGCGCCAACGATGACAATCTTGCGCCCGATGTTCTCCTTGATGTACTTGTCGGTCTCGTACATATCCATCGTCGTGGATTCCACCTTCGGCACGTAGATGGTCGAATAGTCGACCGTGTGGGTGCAACTACCATAGCAGTTGACGAAAGTAAAACCAGGAGTCAACTCCCTGTAATACACCACGCTGGGGTTCTCCAATCCCATCTTCTTCAGCAGCAACTTGGCGGCTTCCACGGCCTCGGCGCCGCATGGCACGGGCAGCGTGAAGCTCAACTGCATCTTGCCGTCATTCATGGTGTCGCCGTAGGGCTTTATCTTGGTGAGGTCTAAGGTCTTGTCGTAGTTCTTGGCCTCCATTGAATACAATCCTTCGCTCATAATTCGTTGTGTTGTTGTTTGTTCTTGATATTCTTTTGCTCACTCATCCTTGAGAAAATAGCGTTCGTCTATATCAACGCCGTTATCCACAAGAAATTTTCTGTATTCGTCAGGGAAACTTATGTTTTTATGGTGTTCTTTCTGACGACGGATATAATCAGTAACTGTTTCGACATCACCCACTTTCTTGGAAATGGCTGCATAGCCTTCCGCCCAACCGATGAAGTTTGGGAAGTTAGGCTGTGTCTTCAACCACTTGCTTGACTTTTCCTTGAGTTCCTTCATGAAGTCAGAAAGCGCGATGGTAGGATGCAGGTCAACCAACATGTGAATATGGTTGGGCATACCATTGATCCTATACAGGTGCGACTTCTTGTTCTTCACGATGCCATAAAGATACGCATAGAGTTCCTTTTCGTGGGTTTCCACGATGGTATCATCACCGTATTTGGTGCGGAACACTATGTGATATATGGATTGTGTATAGCTCATCTTTGTCTTGCTTGCGTCTTGTCTGTCGGGGTGCTGCCGTAGGTCGCGACCTACGGTTACTCGATGTTCGACCTTTCAGGTCGCCTTGCGGGGTCGATACTTGGGTCTCCGTAGGTCACGACCTACGGTTACTGTAGTCTGACCCTTCGGGTCAAGTGGCCACTCGGCAGCTGGGTTATGTCTTTCAGTTACTTGTCACTTTTATTTGTCCTTTACTTGTGTTAGTTGTTCTCTTGTTCGCTGCCGCGTCTGAAAGACGCGACTTCCTTAACCGTATGTAAGCGCAGCGCAGCTTACGGGACGCAGCTCTGTATACGGAGCAACGAACAGGAAATCTACTTCTTCCCCTTCATCAACTCTATAAACGGATTAAAATAATTCTCAGCTTTCAGCGTCACGCCAGCCAATCCCTTGCCACCGTTCTTCGGGCGTTTCACGTCGCCGAAGATACCTTTCTCCAAGGCGGTGAACAGGCCTTCCTTGACGAGTTCCTCAAGCAGCTTGATGGTGTTGTCGAGCACTTCGTGGGCGCGTTTGCGGCAGATGCCACCCTCCTTGAATTCCATCTCGTCGCCGATGTTCTTCATGTTGTTGAAGATGTAGCGGGCATTCTCGATGGAGAGGTAACGGTCGCTCATGAACGGCGTGTGGATGGCCTCGGTGGGCATACCTAGCAGTTGCAGGCCTTGGTGCGTCCAGATGCCGATGATGTTGAACAGCGCGTCTTGGATGTGGCCACGGAAGATGTTGCCCGTCATGAACTTGGTGGGCGGCATATATTTCAGCGGCGCGTTTGGGAAGATCTCGCGGGTCATCTGTGCCTGCGCGAGTTCCATGAGGAAGCCGTTTTCGAGCATCGGGTCCATCTCGAAGGCGTGACCCAATCCCATCTGCTCTTCGGGCAGACCGGCAATCTTGGCCAGCTGCTCGTTGATGAGGTCGGAGGCCAACACGGTGTGTGCGGCTTCCACGGCGTCGGCGGTGGTCAGGTAGTTGTCCTCACCCGTGTTGATGATGACGCCCGCAAAGCCGTTGATGATACGGCTCATGTATTGGTCGATGAGGGTGCGTTGCATGTTGATGTCGCGGAAAAGGATGCCGTAAAGGGCGTCGTTCAGCATGACATCCAAGCCTTCGAAAGCGCCCATGATGGCGATTTCGGGCATGCAGAGACCCGAGCAGTAGTTGCAGAGGCGGATGTAACGGCCTACCTCCTCGCCCACTTCGTCCAAGGCCTTGCGCATGATGCGGAAGTTCTCCTGCGTGGCGAAGGTACCACCGAAGCCCTCGGTGGTGGCGCCGTAAGGCACGTAGTCGAGCAGGCTCTGGCCCGTGGTGCGGATCACGGCGATGATGTCGGCTCCCTGACGGGCACCGGCCTGGGCCTGCACCACGTCCTCGTAGATGTTACCCGTGGCCACGATGATGTAGAGGTAAGGCTTGGGGCCTTCGCCGATGGTCTCAAGGTAATGCTCGCGGCGTTGGCGACGGGTGCGGATGCGGTTGATGCTCTCGTCGATGACAGGTTGCAGCGTGGCGGCAATCTGTTTCTGGTCGCGGGTCACCACCTTGGTGAGGTCGAGTTCGCCCTTGGCGACTTTCTCGGCAATCTCTTGGGGTTTGAGGCCCGTCTGGATCATGGCGTTGGCGATGAAGAACAGGATGCCCTCGCCGAGCACACCTTTGTCCTTGATGGCGTCGACCACCACATTAGGCAGCGGCACATCGCTTTCGTCCACGCCGTCGATGCCCATCAGTCGGGCGAGGGTGCGCTCCACGGCCACCGTGGTGTATTGCTCGCAGAAGGCCTGCACATCGTCAGCGATGTTCTTCGCCAGCCCTCTGGCATACTCCACTTTCTTAAAATCAAGTCCTAATTTACTTTCCATTTTTTTATTATGTTGTTTAAATAATTGATTTTGTTTATTATTCACTAATGATTTTCCTTTCGCATCATCATAACTCCTTGTCGGATGCTATACTCACTTCCATTCTCATCAAAAGTAAAGCCCATCTGAATGTGCCTAACGATTTGCTTTTTGTCGATGAAAAACTTAGTCGGAGCAGCCGCAAGATTACTTCTCAAAGCATCTTTTTGGTCGATAATGAAAATATTGTCATATTTGCCTTGAAGAGTCTTGGCGTACTCAACCGTTTTTTGCAGGTCTGAATCTTCCGACAATTCAACGAGGCATAAAATATCAATCCCTTCCAGTTCATCCTTCATGTTGTTTATGGCATTGGGGAAATCTTGTTCTACCTCCTCACCACCGAAACTGCAGTATGTGTCAGTGAAAACAAGAATAGCTTCTCTTTTTAACCATTTCTTGAGTTTAATGGTTTTCCCTTCAATATCTTTTATTCGAATATCAGGGATTTCCTTGCCAACCGTATTATGGTACCAATCCATATATAATTTCATGGAGAGTTCTTGATTTTCTTTTTCAGTACGGTTGGTGACATCATCATTGTACTTTTCGTAATCCACGGGGATAATATAGTTGTCCGACCTGTCACAGGATATACAGGTAAGAATAAAGCATACGAAAGCAAATAGAAGTTTTCTCATTTCAGCATCCTCCTTTCTTCCACGCCCTCTAGCACCTTCATCTGCTGAATGGCGATTTTGTTCAGTTCAATCAGTCTATCCCGCTGCGGCATACCTTTATTAATAAAGACCGCATTGAGATTTTCCATATTCGAGAGGCAAATCAGTTGGTTGATGTTCGCATAGTCACGAATGTTGCCCTTCAAGTCGGGGTTGGCATCGCGCCATTCCTTGGCAGTCACACCAAACAAGGCCACATTCAGCACATCGGCTTCATTGGCGTAAATCAAAGAGGCATGATAACGGTCAATCTCCTCTGGGACAAGATTCTCTTTTATGGCATCCGTGTGGATATGGTAGTTTATCTTTGCCAACTCGCGCTTCACCGACCAACCGAGTTGCTTTTGTTCTTCTTCTTTTAGGCGTTGGAATTCCTTGGCAACATACAACTCAAACTCAACCGAAATCCAACTGGCAAATTTAAAAGCGATGTCTTTGTGCGCATATGTGCCACCATAATATCTGCCAGACTTTACAATGAAACCAATGGCATCAGTAGCATCAATCCATTTTTTGGGTGACATAGTGAAAGCGTTTAATCCTGCTTGCTTTCTAAACCCCTCGAATTCGAGGGGGTTAAAATTGGGATTATACAAGGCTTCCCATATTCCCAAATACTCAATGGTATTACGGTTGCGCATCCAGTTTCCAATGGCGGCATTGGGGTCGTCAGTTTTGTACTTGGCTATATCTGTCAAGGAAATATAGTCCTTGTTGTCTATTGACAAAACCGTAATACTCGTATCTTGAACTGTCATCTTTGCCATTACTCATTTCCTCCTTTCTCTCCAAGGGGGTCGAATTCGACCCCTTTGGTTTTTAAACCCCTCGAATTCGAGGGGTTTAAATATGGCGAATTCGCCATATTTAAACCTGATAGGCCCTCTAATTGTGCCGAATTCGACATAATAAGAATATTTCTCGCCGTATCAATCCACTCCTTATCAATCCCCAAACTCTCGGCGATATTCAGCGCCTCGTGCGGCACTTCGCCGTCTTGCACCTCGACGAGTTCGTAGTTCATCGTGCCGTTCTCAAAACCCTTCACCCGCAGGCAATGGGCATCGGTCGGCTCTATATCGTAATGCGTTGTCATGACGAGGCTCAAACGCTTGTCGGCCAGCACCTTCACCAAGGCGGAGACCAAGGCCGTCCCCTCGGTGGGATTGGTGGTGCGCGCCGGCTCGTCAATCAACGCCACTATCTTCTTGTCGCCACGCGATGCCTTGATGACGGCATCGATGTTCTTCATCTCTGCGGCAAACGACGACAGCCCCTTCTCGATGGACTGCTCGTCGCCAATGCAGAAGTAAATCTCGTCCTTGACGGCAATCTCGGCTGATTGCGCCGGAATGCCAAACCCATATTGGAACAGGTATTGGCACAAGGTCAAGGTCTTCAAAACCACGGTCTTGCCACCCATGTTGGCTCCCGTGATCAGGGTCGGTTTCAGCCCGAACTCCAAGGTTACAGGCTGGAATTGCTTCTTCGTCTTTTCGAGGGCATCCTTCACCTGCGGGTGGAATATGCCTTCATAACGGGTCACGTCGTTGTTGGAAATGCTCGGGAAACACAATCCCAACTGTTTCATCTGCAAGGCCTTCGCCAAATTGAGGTCAATCTTCGCCAAGGCCACTTGTGCAGCTTCCAACGCTTTTGCAAATGGATGCAACTTCTTGCTCAAGTCGCGACGCACGCCTTCTTCAATCTCGGCGGCTTCCACCAACAGCTCTTCCTGCTGCTCTGGATGTTGACGCATCTGCGAGCGTAAGTCTCTCAGTTCCTGACAATAAGAATCATACACATAGAACGTCGCCATCTTCAGCCCGTCAGGATCGAGGATGGTGATGACCTCGTTGAGGTCGGGGATTGCGACGGCATCATCCAAACCGTGGTTCCTTAGGCGTTCCGCCACATCAACGGCCAAAATCGCCAAGTGCTTTACCTCAAACAGCTCTATATCGTCGAGTATGGCATTTTGGCTCAGGTTCTTGATGGTCGTGCGGATGTCCTTCAGCCCTTGCAGGCGGAACTGGAGTGTATTAATATAAGGTGTGTCGGTCTGCGCGATGAACTCCACAAACCGACGCAGCACGGCGTAGGTTTGGGCAATCTCCTCCCCTGTCCGCATCATCGGCTGGTCGAGCAGCCAACGACGTGTATAGCCTGCTTGCAGTTCGAGTTGCTCAAACATAAAACGCAGGCCGCAGGGCGATTCTATGTGGTCTCTCAATTGCATACTGGGTTCGCAAGCGTCTCGCTTGCAACGATATTGTCTTTCATTAAATCATAAACCGGCAGTTGTATCGCCTCCGAAAGTCGGGCACAAAGCGTGTCGGAATCCAAGGTCACGCCCAAGGGCGAGGTTGGGTTCACCGTTACGGCGATCAACTTACTCTTTTGCAGCACTCTAAGCGTGCCGCCAGTCTTCAAAAACATTCTGTACTGCTGCGGACTGACGAAAATCTTCGTGAAGTCGCGCACCACCAATTCGGTGGTCTTCAGTTTCGGGTTCTTCCTCACCTTTTCGAGGAATCCGTCCACCAAGGCACCCGCCACATAAAGCGTCTTGCAGCGGTCCATGCCCTCGAAGCGGAAGTCCTGCGACAGCGAGGAGATGTTGCTCAACTCGTGCAACGCGCCTTCGTCATCGATGTACCACACGCCTTTCTCGATGGGCATCAGCAGTTTGAGGTTGTCTTCGCTGCTGAGTCCGATGTTGATGAGGTCTACCACGAACTTGGTCTGTTGCACCAAAGTGTTCATGTTGGTCGAATAGGCCGCGCCCGTGGCGAGAATCATGCTCTGGCTCACGGCGGGCGAAGCGAGGCTCATCCGCGACAAGGCCCCGTCGATAATGACGAGTTCGATGCCCACGCGGTGCATATCTTTCATCCAGCGTTTCAAGCCGCTGGCCGACGAAGGTCCCGACAGGAGAATCTTGCCCCCTGTCAAGGCTTTGGCCGTCACCACACGACCCAGTGAGGTATTTTCGTCGCTCACGTCAATGAGTTCGGAGACGATGCGGCGCTGGCGGTAGTGCATCTCGGACGTGCCGAAATACATCCCCTGGCGCAGGTAGATCTCCGGCTTCTGGGTGCGCGTCACTTGGTCGGTGGTCTCTCCATCAATGCCTATTGAAGTCACGGCAATGCGCTTCCTGTCGACGGGCAGGCGGTCGAGCACATAGTTCAGACTGACGGTCTTCCCAGTGTTCTTCTGCAACCCGACGATCGAGAGGCTGTCGTATTTCAATATTTCGTTGATGAAGGACATATTTGTTTGTGTTTTGTAGGGCTGTCATATTATGGCAGCCGCATTATCGTTTCAAATGCGGCTGCCACGGTGTGACAGCCCTACAGTCACACTGTAAATTATCTGTTTTCGTTGCGTTCGTGTCTCTTCAAAGCCTTAGGCTCGATGTTCATTCTCTCGCCTTCGAGCAGTGAAATCACGCCGTCGACGGCCTTGTCGGCAGGCACCTGTTCCTTGGCGCGGGCAGCCTGACACTCGGGGCAGTTGCACTCGCTGTGGTACTCGGTCGGCTCGGTGTAGGTCGTGATGACACCTTCGAAGTTGCGCAACACCACCTTGCCAGGGGCCTGTGAGATGACGTATTGGGGCATGACCGGGGTCTTGCCGCCGCCACCGGGAGCATCGACGACGAAGGTCGGGATGCAGAAGCCGCTGGTGTGGCCACGCAGTCCTTCGATGATCTCAATACCTTTCGAGACGGGCGTGCGGAAATGCTCCAAGCCCATCGAAAGGTCGCACTGATAGATGTAGTACGGGCGCACGCGCATCTTGACAAGCTCGTGAACGAGGTTCTTCATCACATGGACGCAGTCGTTGACGCCACGGAGCAGCACGCTCTGGTTGCCCAACGGGATACCGGCATTGGCCAGCATCTCGCAAGCACGACGCGACTCGGCGGTCACCTCATTCGGGTGGTTGAAGTGCGTGTTGATCCACACGGGGTGGTACTTCTTCAGCATGTCGCACAGTTCTGGGGTGATACGCTGCGGGCACACCACGGGGGTACGAGTGCCCAAGCGGACGATCTCCACATGCGGGATCTGGCGCAGGCGCGAGATAATGTATTCCAGTTTCTTGTCGCTGACCATCAAAGCATCGCCACCAGAGAGCAATACGTCGCGCACGCTCTCGGTCTTCTCGATGTATTCGAGGGCTTTCTCGATACGGTCGGGACCGCATTCGTTGTCGGTTTGACCGGCAAAACGACGGCGCGTGCAGTGACGGCAGTACATCGAGCACATGTCGGTGATGAGGAACAGCACGCGGTCCGGATAACGGTGGGTCAAGCCGGGCGTCGGCGAGTCTTCATCTTCGTGCAGCGGGTCGAGCAGGTCGGCAGCCGCCTGATGGGTTTCCAAAGCGGTGGGGATGCACTGACGGCGGACAGGGTCATGCGGGTCGTTCGGGTCGATGAGGCTCAAATAATAAGGAGTGATGGCCATGCGGAGGGTCGAAAGGGTCTTTCTCACGCCTTCTTCCTCCTCGGCGGTCAGCTTCACGTATTTCTTCAGGTCCTCAAGCGTCTCGATGCGGTTCTTCACCTGCCATTTCCAGTCGTTCCACTGCTCGTCGGTGACTTCCGGGAACAATTGTTTTCTTCTTGATTCTGCCATTTTTTTGAGCTTTAAGCTGTGAGCCGTAAGCCGTAAGCAAGCTGCCGCAGTCGGCGGCTTATCGCTTACGGCTTAAAGCTTATAGCTGATTACGCATACAATTCCTCAAAGATCTTCCTCAGTTTCGGGCTTTCGCGGAGTTCCTGCAAGGTGAATTCGGCGTGGCCTTTGGTGTAGCCGTTGCCCATGATCATGTTCACGTCGGCACCGATGCCTTCAGCACCCAAACTGGCCTTGGTGAAGCTGGTGGCCATCGAGAAGAAGTAGACGATACCGTCATCTTTCGTGCAGAGCACGGCGGTCATCTCTTGGTCGGGCACGTTGACGCAGTTGATGGTCACGTCGGCCATCTTGCCGTTGGTCAGCTTTTCGACGAGTTCATAGACTTGGACGGGCGTCATGCCGGCAGCGCTTTCCACGATGTCGCAGAAGCCGAGGTCCTTGATGCGTTGGGTCGACTTGGGGCTGTTGGCGATGCCGATGACGCAGCCGGTCACGCCGACGCGCTTCTTGGCTTCGTAGGCGCAGAGCATACCACTCTTGCCGCCAGCGCCAAGGATGACGACGGTTTGGCCGTATTGGCAGAGCTTGGCGGTCTGGGCAGGAGCACCAGCCACGTCCAAAGCGCTCAGGGCGAGCTTCTCAGGCATGTCATCCGGAATCTTGGCATAGATGCCGCTTTCGAACAGGATGGCCTTGCCCTTGATGTCGACTTGGTCAACGTCGGGACGGATTTCCAAGATCTCGTCGATGCGGAGCGGGGTCAGCGAGAGGGAGACCAAAGTGGCGATGCGGTCGCCTTCCTTCAGGTCGATCTTGCCTTTCAGGGCGTCACCGATCTTCTCGACCTTGCCGAGGAGCATACCGCCAGAACCGGTACGACGGTTGCGGTGCTTGCCTTGCAGTTCCACGTTGAGGAACATTTCCTTCTTCACCTCTTCCATGATCTTCTCTTCGCTTGCGCCAGGACCAGCCTGTTGCTTGGCGTAGTTGTGGATGTCGGTGAACGAAGCGGAGTCGATATTCAGGGTCTGCACGTCGATGAGGATCTCGTTGTCCCAAATCTCGTCCATGTTGTTGTTCAGTTTGTTAGCGGGTTGCGGCAGCACGCCGACGGGTTCGATGACACGGTGAGTACCGTATTTGTTACCATGTTTTTGCATTGATTTGTAATTTAATGATTTAAAGATTTATTATTTATAATTCAAAGATTCTATTGGCATTTGCCGAGCATTTTTTCGCTATCAAGACCTCCTTGTTTGATGATTCTTTCAAGGATACCCTGAAATTGTTCCTCATAAGGATTGTCTTGTGAACAAATCGGGCACTTGAACATAAACTCCATTGTTGTTGGTCCGTTAGAAATCGTCATGGTGACAGTTGCATGTGACCCATCAATAATCTCATAAGCGGAGGTTTTCATTTTTTGGGTCAAAAATGTTGATGCCGCCAAGTAACAATCCCCTGCAATCTCGTTGAAAGATTCTTTGGAAAGGTTGATGATAGTATCCGTCGTTGTTTTTGAACGATGATGGTGATTCGTTTTGGTTATACCTTCTTGAACTCTCGTTGAACCATTGCTATAAATAGTATGTGTAGTAGAAACAGTCAACAGATACTGTTTTGTGAGTATATCCTTGAACATTTCAATATGCTGTTCGTCTTTGGGCGAAGTCGGGTTAAAGTAGTCCAACTCGATAATTAGCCCTTCATATTGCGCCTTCAAAGGGGTGCAGAGAGCAATTGCCATTATCAACAATAATAGAGCTTTGTGTTTCATCGGTCTTGATGATTATAGTTTTCCTCTTCCTAATTATTATTTACGGGGTTTCAAACCAAGGATTTCGCGAGCCTCGTCGGAGGTGGCAATCGGGCGACCGAGTTCGTTGGCAAGGCGCACGACTTTTTCAACGAGTTCGCCATTCGATTTGGCGAGAACGCCCTTCGAGAGGTAGAGGTTGTCCTCGAAGCCCACGCGGACGTTACCGCCCATGGCGATGGCAGCGGCGGCCATCGGGAAGGCATGGCGACCTACGCCAGTGACGGTCCAAGTGGAGCCAGCGGGGATGCCGTTCACGAGCCAGCAGAGGTTGGCGACGGTGGCGGGAGTGCAGCCGGGCACGCCCAACACGAAGTTGAACTGCATGGGAGCGCCAGGGGCCTGACCTTTCTTGGCCATGTTGAGGATGGTGTCGAGGTGACCCATCTCGAAGCATTCGTATTCGGGCTTGATGCCGCGTTCCATCATGCGTTTGCCGAAGGCGCGCATGGTCGGCATGGTGTTGTCGAAGATCTCGTCGCCGAAATTGCAGGTACCGCAGTCGAGGGTAGCCATTTCGGGCAACGGGTCGGTGTCAGTCGATTGGAGACGCTCGTCGGGCGTCATGCCGACGGCACCGCCAGTCGAAGGGATGAGGATGACGTTGGGGCACACCTTGAGGATGGCCTCTTCGCACTCTTGGAAACGGCCACGGTCTTGGGTGGGCGTGCCGTCGTCCCAGCGGACGTGCAGGTGCACGATGGCGGCACCGGCGTCGACGGCCGACTTGGCCTCACGCACGATTTCCTCAACGGTATAAGGCACATTGGGATTCTGTTCCTTCGTGACTTCTGCGCCGCAGATGGCGGCAGTGATGATCAGTTTATCCATTTCGTTGATTTTCAGATTTAAGATTTAAAATTTAAAGATTGTTTTGTTCGGGTCTTCTAATTCCCCGCCTTTCAGGCTTGGGGTTGTTTTACTCCCCCGCCCTTCGGGCACCCCCTCAAGAGGGGGACGCCTACCGGACGCTAGTTTTGCGCCGCTTTGCGCCTCCCCCTTTTAAGGGGGGCAGGGGGGATTCAAGCTCCTCACTTCCTCTGGCAATCCTTAGGAGTCACACAAGTACCCGAAGCGCGGCAAACGAGGATAGGCTCATCCAGTTCGTCAGCGGCTGAGGGCGAGATGTCGGGGCGGGCTTGGGCCACCTTGCGGGCCTCAAACATCATGTGGCGCGAGGTGTTGCCTTCGCGGTCGATCCAGCCTTCGGCTTCGATGAAGTCGCCTGCATACACAGGGGCCTTGAATTCAATCATGTCGTATGCGCAGAAGAGGCCTTCGTCGCCGTCACGCATAATCAAGAGTTCGGTAGCCACGTCACCGAAGAGGTGAACCATGTGGGCGCCGTCAACCAAATTGCCACCGTAGTGGGCATCCTTTGCGCTCATGCGCAGTCTGATTTTTGTTCTGTATTCCATTTTCTTCAGTTGTTCAGTTGTCGCTTTGCGTCATTGCGAGGAACGAAGCAATCCAGACAACCAGTTATTCAATTATTTTTCCACATAAATTGCATCGACATAAATACCCGAAGCATGCACGCACTCAGGCTTGATCTCGCCAACGGGAACCAGCTTCTCGGCCTCAACGACGACATAGTCGGCGGCGGTGGCCATCAGCGGGTTGAAGTTGTTGGTCGTGCCAAGGAACACCATGTTGCCGAACTCGTCGACGATGTTGGCGCGCAAGAAGGCGATGTCGGCCTTCAAAGGCTTCTCAAGGAGGTAGTCCTTACCATCGACATTCACAATCTGCTTGCCGTCGGCCATGATGGTGCCAAGACCCGTGGGAGTCAGCACGCCGCCGAGACCTGCACCGTAGGCGCGGATGCGCTCTGCGAGGGTGCCTTGCGGGACGTATTCCACGATGAGGGTGCCTTCGTTCTTCTGGATGGCAGTCTGCTTGTTGGTGCCGGTATGCGACACGATAGCCTTCTTCACCTGGTGGTTGCTCACTAATTTGCCATGGGCCACTTCGTCGTAAGCCGTGTCGTTGGCAATGATAGTGAGGTCTTTAACGCCCTTTGCGACGATGGCGTCAATGATTTGCGTGGCGCTTCCCACGCCGAGGAAGCCGCCGAACATAATCGTCATGCCGTCATGAACCTTTTCGACGGCCTGCTCTAATGTAATCTGCTTGTTCATAATGTGTTATGATTTTGAATTTGTAATTATTACTTGCTTAAAAGTCTGCAAAGTTACTGAGATTTCCGCCATTTTCCAAACAAATAAATAATTATTTTATAAAGAGGTGGATAACCGTATTAGGTTCAAGGTTTTGCACAACAAAAAAAGCCGCCAATCACTCGGCGGCTCTTGCTTCCTCCCTTTGCAGGAATCACTTTTTCACAATCGTGAAGTTTTTGTCATCCATCGGCTCAATAGCGAATCCGGAATTCAACGAGATTTGGGCATCGCAATGGCCTTCCGAATAGGGTATGATAAAGTACGACCAATTATTGGCTCTAATGATGCCGTTTTTAACATCAATGGTGCCAAAATCCCCTTTTAGTTGCATAGTCTTGTAAATCACTCCAATGCTGTCGTATGCAACCAAACGTTCATTAGGGTCAAAGCCAAAATGGGTGTTATTATTTGGAATCACCAACCATGTCGATTCGGAAAAACGCGCCCTCAATTCGGCATCTTCCTTGTCGCGGGCTTCAAGACGGTTTCTTTCTTTTCCAAGATACTCTGTCAAACCATAACGCGCTGATATTCTTTCAATTTCAGCATTGTCAATCGTATCTGGAATGGCTACCTCCGTTGAAATCACCTCGGGGATGGTTTTGCCTGAACGAATGTTGCTTCTCCATTCGGGAATCAATTCATCCAAAAAAAGTCCGTAGGCAGGTCCGGTGAGATAGGCAAATGAATTGCTGTAACCGTTATTATCCATTCCTTTCATAATGGCAGCCGCAACCAATCCCTTTCTAATCGTCTCAGTATCATTGTCCAAAGGCAACAATTTGAAAGCCGTATATTCCGCCATTCCTTCATGGCACTCAAATTGGTTTTCGTTGCCGTTTGGGAACAACGTTTGACGATATTTGCGCACCGTCATCGCATCGCGTAGGCCTTCCGTTAGGTCTTTGGAATCGTTTTGCAGCAAGTCCTTCAAAATGCCCAATTCGAGTTTCAGCAACAGTTCACCCTCTGTTTCATCAAGATGCTGGTTGAATGAACCGCAAGCGGGCAAACCGATTTCATCTTGGATGCGATGCCAACTCTCATGTATCAGAAGATGCGTGTTGGTCATCTGGTCGCGGTTGCCGTCCCATATCACGCAAGTCCAATCCTCGCCACAATAAGTAATGGATGTGTTGGCGATAATGATGTCTTCAGGAAGTTGTCCGAAATAAAGGTTTCCTTTTTGCGTGAAAGTGTTTTCCTTATTTTGCTGATTGGCAACGAGATTTCGCGTTTGCACATCGACGAACATCGTAGGGCCATAAAGCGTTTTGCCCCACAACTTGCCGTTGTCAGCATCGGAAACCTTTTTCAGATTCTCGAAATACGGAGCGACTTTCTCCATTGGATTGGATTTGGATTGTGAGCAGGAAGTGCTTGAAAAACAAAGGACAAGCACCAAAGCCAAACAGTAAGAAGTCTTTTTCATATGGATAATGTTTGAATGGTTTACCGTACCCTTAGGCTAGAAATAAAAGACCCGCCCTGGTTCGCTGGTCTTCGGGAAGCGTGGTGGATTCTGTCGCTGCAAAAATACGAGCTTTTTCCAAACCCGCAAGCATTATGGTGAAAAATGCTGAAAAAACAAAAAAGCCACCAATCTCTCGGCGGCTTTCGTTCTCGTCATCCGTATTGCTTAGTTGTTCATGAAGGCAACCTGTCCCATCAGGCTGGTGCTCACCGTGTCGTAGGCGGCGGCGTAGCTGTACAGGAAATCCAGCACCTTGTTGCTGGGCTTTTGCCTCTCGCTCTCCTCGCGGAAAGCCTTTCTGATTTGCGACACCAGAATGGCGTCTTCGACGGATGAAGGATAAGCGGCGTAACTATTTCTCATAGGCGTTTGTTAGGTTAGACTTTACCTTAGAACGCTGCCTTTCCGATATTATTTTACGTGAGGGAATATTTTTTCTCTTTTTTCCGTTTTCCTATTTGCTACTGGCCTATAGCTACTGGCTCTTGGCAGTTTCAACAGAAGGCAGGTATTCCCTTTTCCATCAAACTGCCAAAGGCCAGAAGCCAATAGCCAAAGCCGACTAATACGTCAGCGTCATATTGTTGGCCACCATCATCTTGCGCAAATTGATCAAGGCGTAACGCATACGACCCAGCGCCGTGTTAATGCTCACATTGGTGATGTCGGCGATGTCCTTGAAACTCATGTCGTCGAAGATGCGCATCCTGAGCACCTCGCGCTGCTCGTCGGGCAAGAAGGTGATCATGCGGTGCAGGTCGGAATAGATCTGATCCACCACCATGCCCTGCTCTACGGAATGGTCCGTAATCGGCACGTTGTCAATGTAGTTGTAGTCTTCGCTCGACGACTCCACCGTGGGCAGGCGGTTCTCCTTACGGAAATGGTCGATGACTAAGTTATGGGCGATGCGCATGGCAAACTGCACAAAGCGCCCGTCATCCTTGTAGCCCTTCGACTTGATGGTCTGGATCACCTTGACGAAGGTGTCCTGAAAGACATCGTCGGCTAACTGCTTGTCTTTCACAAGCGTAAGTATATAGGAATAAACCTGCTTTTGGTATCTACCAATCAATAATTCAAAACTGTGAACATCGCCGTCTTGGTAACGTTCAATCAGTTCCTTGTCGCTTTTCACTATGTTGGACATCTGGTCCCCCTTTCGTTGTGCATTCATCGTAAATGCTTGTTAATAAAGGGTATAAATCTTTCGATAGCGTCTCTCCTATTGATTGGTTAGTGAATATTTGCACTGCAAAAATACGGATTTTTCGGAAATGCAAGCAAAAATTCGAGATTTTTTTTTCGTCGGAGGGCAATAAAATCGACAAAAGCAAGTAGTTTGTTTTCCATATTCAATCTGATGCTTGCAGGTCAGCTTCCTTGAAAAGGAGATGCACGCGCAAGGATACGAAATTTGCTTATTCCATTAAGCATTTTAATGAAAAAATTGCTTATTCCATTAAGCAAAATAAGTCATACTTTGCTTGATTGGTCATACAGAGAGGATAATTGGGGAAGAGAAAAAAGCTATATCCACTCCACTCCCCCACTCCGGATGTCGTAAAACGCTGCCACGACTTGCGCCTTTTCGTGCTTGATGATTTCATTTTCAGCGATGATCTGCGCCATCCTCTTGGCATGGCGACGCGCATTGTCGTCAATTTGGCACGATGCTGCCAACGAAGGCCTGATGCGCTCGGCAATGGTCTTGATATGGCCTGGCAAGTCGCCACCTTGACAGGTTGCCGTGACCGCACCGCAACTCGAATGGCCGAGTACGACAACCAACTGGCTATGAAGGTGTTCCACTGCATACTCAATCGATCCGAGGACATCCTCATCGACCACGTTGCCCGCATTGCGGATGACGAAAAGGTCGCCCAAGCCTTGGTCGAACAGGATTTCGGGAGCCACGCGGCTATCGGAGCAGCACAACACCACCGCGAAAGGCTGTTGACCCTTGGCAAGCTGCTCACGTTCAGCGGAATAATCCGCTTTCCGCACCGATTTTCCGCTTGCGAAACGGGCATTGCCTTCCTTCAGGGCTTCCAAGGGCCATTCGGCAATCCACTGTTCGAGCAATGAAACACGTTGTGTGTACTTATCCATCTGACCTTCAACGAAATCGTCGCTGTATTTTCGGTCGCAAAAGCCGTTGCCTCGCGCCACATAATCGTCGTCGTCAAGCGAGCTGAAGACCTCTTCATAGTTCTTCAAATACTCTCGGTTCTCGGCCAGGAGCCTCCGCAGGTCATCCAAGTCCGCCTCAAACCATTCGTCTTCAAAATTGTATCGTTTTTTCATCGTCTGCAAATTTTGGCCACAAAGGTACAAAGATTTGCGGTTTTATTGTCTATAGACAACAAAATTCGCGTTTTGATGAGTTTTGTGGTTTGTGGACAACAAAACTGCCAAAGTATCAAAATTACATTCCAATTCGGCGGTTGCAACCGCCCACTTAAATTCATCAGTTACAACTAGTAAATTGATATGGATTTTTCCCTACCTTTGCAGTTTCAATTTTTCGAAACTGTGAAGGAAAAAGAAATACATGAATCATCTCCAAGGGTATAGAAATAGAAATATAGAAGAGAATCGGCCTAAGCCATCGAGAGATGACGACGTTGGAGAGCTGTGAGCACACTCTTGGCGGCCACAGGATTGAGACCTCGAAATGTGGTGTGGGCTTTCAACTCAGCAAGAGACATAGTCAGCAATAACTTGGCGATGCACTCATCGGCAAATGAGTTGCTCACGACATTAACGCCTGTGAAATCAAGCACAACGCGTTCATCTTTCTGAAGCAAAGGCATCAGTTGTTCGCACACTTTCAGCCCTAATGGACGAGTACCCAAGTTTTCACCAAAATCTCTAAAACAGAATGTTACCATAATTCCTCCAACAAACTACACCTATTTCCAATTGCTCTAAACGATGCAAAAGTACAAACTTTTTTCGATTTTGCACATCTGTGTTCAATGTACTTAAAAATTCTCCATCCTCTTGTCCTTATCTCCCCGCTTTTCCATAACTTGTTAAATACAATCATATTGTCTTTTGTTCAAGCTTTATCCGCCAAGAAAAGGTGTCATATAAACAGGAAGAAGAATGGTTCCCTTATCCGTTTTCAAGTCCTTTGTGTAAATCAAATAACGCCGTTCGACAATATGGGCGTATTTCTCACAAAACACATCAAGCGACTTATGGGTGTTGTAACCAGAAGACTTCACTTCTATCGGCTGAAGTTTGGTCCCGCGTGAGAGCAAAAAGTCAATCTCATAGTTGTGAGTCTCATCCTTTGGCCAAGTGTAATAGAAAAGCTTATTGCCCGATGTGGCAAGCATTTGCGCTATCATGTTTTCATAAACATAGCCAAGATTTGTGCTTAGTTTGTCGTTCAACAGCTTTTGATATATGACATTCTCGGTATAGTCCTTGTCCCAGAAGGCAAGCGTGACGAACAATCCCGTGTCGGCACAGAAAATCTTGAATTTGGAAATGTCTTTTGTCAATGACATGCCTACGTTGGGGTCGTTGGAATGGTATGCGAATAGAGTCGTCTTGCTGTCTTCAAGGTCTTTCATGAACTCCATCAGTTTGTCTTCGTCCACGTCACCAAGTACGGCATACGGCTTGAAACGGTTGTTGGTCTGACTTAGTTGTGATGGGATATTCATAAAGAGAGTCTCCAAACGACCTGTTGGGTCAATTTTTTGGAAATCATCCTGATAGATTCTGATTACGCCTCGCTTTGCAAGGTCAACCATGCTGAAATTGTTGGTCTCCAAATAGGCTTCAACGGCTTGAGGCATACCGCCCACCAACAAATAGAGACGAAAGTTGCGCATGGCTTCACGGTGAGCCTGGGCAAGAGGTAGTTTGTTGTCGTAGAAAGTACGCAGCAATGGTATAGTGGCTTCGTCGCCCATAGCCCATCGGAACTCTTCGTAATCCATCGGATAAAGCGTGACACGCTCCTCTTCGCTTGGAATCGTGATGTTCTTCGTGTTCTTTTTGATACTGATGAGCGAGCCGGTTTCAATATAGTCGTAGCGACCATCTTTAACCAAATACTTGATGGCTTGACGAGCACGAGGACAATTCTGCACCTCATCGAAGATGATGACAGACTTTCGCTTTTTGAGGACTACGTTATAAATGGATTGTAGTTGCAGAAAGATATAGTCCATGTTCATCAGGTTGTTGAACAAAGCCGTCACCTCTTCGGAAGCCTCGTTGAAATCAATAAGCATGTATGAGTCATACTCGTTTTTGGCAAACTGTTCAACAAGTGTTGACTTGCCAACCCGTCGGGCGCCTTCTATCAAAATTGCGGTCTTTCCATTCTGGACACGTTTCCATTCGAGAAGCCGGTCATATAGTTTTCGTTTGAATATCCTTCTCATCTTCTAAAGTATCTGATTTCGAGTGCAAAAATAGGCTTTTTATTTGAGTTACGCAAATCTTTTTAGTTATTTTATCCAAAAATACCGAAATTTTTTACTATGTTTTATCCAAAAATACCGAAATGTTTTATATAGTTTTCTCCAAAAATACGCAAATCTTATTATTTTCTTCTTCCCCTCTCCTATTTCCCCGCTTTTCCCTACCTTTGCAGTTTCAATTTTTCGAAACTGTGAAGGAGAAAGAAATACAGTATATCACCATCCGAAATGCCAAGGTCAACAACCTGAAAGGCATTAGTTTACGGATTCCAAAGAACAAACTTGTGGTCATCACGGGGCTTTCCGGCTCGGGCAAGTCGTCGTTGGCTTTCGACACGCTTTATGCCGAGGGACAACGCCGCTATGTGGAGAGCCTCAGCTCGTATGCGCGGCAGTTCATGGGCCGTCTCAACAAGCCCGACGTGGAGAGCATCACCGGCCTCTCCCCTGCCATCGCCATCGAACAGAAAGTGAACTCGCACAACCCGCGCTCCACCGTGGGCACCAGCACCGAGATCTACGAATTCCTGAAGCTGCTCTACGCCCGCATCGGCAAGACTTACTCGCCCGTGAGCGGCAAATTAGTCAAGAAACACCAGGTGATGGATGTGGTCAACTACATCCTCGGCCTCGAAATCGGCGCAACGGCCTACATCGTTGCGCCCATCATCTTGCCCGAAGGCCGCAGCCTCGACGAACACCTTAATATATTGATGCAACAAGGCTTCTACCGCATCTTCTACAACGGCGAAATCGTCAAGATTGAGGATTTCCTCGACAAGAAGAAAAAGGTGAGCGAAAAGAAGGTGAAACTGCTCATCGACCGCATCAGAATCAGCGAAAACGCGGCGGAAAACATGGGGCGGTTGTCGGATTCGGTGCAGACGGCTTTCTATGAAGGCAAAGAGACCTGCCAGGTGATCAGCGAATTGGACGGTGAGCGAAAGGAAACTGACTTCTCGTCGCGTTTCGAGGCGGACGGCATCACTTTCGAGCCGCCTACGGCCAATATGTTCGCCTTCAACAATCCCTACGGCGCGTGTCCCACCTGCCAAGGCTTCGGCAATGTCATCGGCATCGACCCTGATTTAGTGGTGCCCAACAAGAGCCTCTCGATTTACGAGAATGCCATCGCCTGCTGGCGCGGCGACAAGATGAGCGAGTGGAAAGACGCCCTCATCCGCGTGGCCGACAAGGTGAAAATCCCGATATTCAAGCCGTTCTATGAACTGACCGAAGAACAGAAGCAACTCCTTTGGACCGGCAACCGATATTTCGAGGGCATCAACGATTTCTTTAAATACGTTGAAACACAAACCTATAAAATACAATACCGCGTGATGCTGGCGCGTTATCGCGGCAAGACGGTCTGCCCCGAATGTCACGGCACACGCCTGCGCAAAGAGGCACAATACGTGAAGGTGGGCGGCAAGAGCATCACCGACTTGGTGCAAATGCCGTTGGACGAGTTGAAGGCCTTCTTTGACCACCTCAAACTCGACGAGACCGACAGCAAAATCGCCTCTCGCCTGCTGGTGGAAATCAACAACCGCCTGGATTTCATCATCGAGGTGGGTTTGGGTTATTTGACCTTGAACCGACTCTCCAACACGCTCTCCGGCGGCGAGTCGCAGCGCATCAACCTTGCGACTTCGTTGGGCAGCAGTTTGGTTGGTTCCACTTATATCTTGGATGAACCGAGTATTGGGTTACATTCGCGTGATACAGAACAACTTATCAAGGTACTGAAACGCCTGCGCGACATTGGCAACACGGTGATTGTGGTGGAACACGACGAGGAAATCATCCGTGCCGCCGACTACATCATCGACATCGGGCCAATGGCAGGTGCCTTTGGCGGCGAGGTCGTTTTTGAAGGCGAAATCAAGGACTTAATCAATTGCGAACGTAGCTTGACAACGCAATATCTGACGGGCAAGATGAACATCCCCGTGCCGCAACGTCGACGCAAAAGCAGCAACGCCATCATCGTGAAAGGCGCGACGCAAAACAACCTCAAGAACCTCACCGTGCGCTTCCCGCTCAACATGATGACCGTCATCACGGGCGTGAGCGGCTCGGGCAAGTCGACCTTGGTGAAGGACGTGCTTTATCCCGCGATGAAACGACAGCTGGGCGAGAGTGCCGAACGCGTCGGTAGCTTCGGTGCCTTGGAAGGCGACCTCCGCCTCATCCAAGCCGTCGAGTTCATCGACCAGAACCCTATCGGTAAGTCAACGCGTTCCAATCCAGCGACTTACCTAAAGGCCTACGACGAAATCCGCCAATTGTTTTCAGAACAGAAATTGGCCAAACTGCGTGGTATCAAGCCCGCGTTTTTCTCGTTCAACGTGCCAGGGGGTCGCTGCGAGGAATGTGAGGGCGAAGGCGTGCAAAAAATCGAGATGCAGTTTATGGCCGACGTCTACCTGCCTTGCGAAGCCTGCCACGGCACGCGCTTCAAGGAGGAGGTTTTGGAAATCAAATACGACGGCAAGCACATCGCCGACATCCTCAACATGAGCATCGAAGAGGCCATCGACTTCTTCGAAGGCTCGTCGGAGAGCAATTCGGCGGTCGTGGGACGCATCTTGGCGAGGCTCAGACCTTTGCGCGAGGTCGGTTTGGGCTACCTGAAGCTCGGGCAGTCGTCGAGTTCGCTCTCGGGTGGCGAGGCGCAGCGCGTCAAGTTGGCCTATTTCCTCATCAAGGGACAGGTGGAGAAACCCACTTTGTTCATCTTCGACGAGCCAACCACGGGCCTGCATTTCCACGATGTGAACAAGCTGTTGGAGTCGTTCAACGCCTTGATTGACAACGGTCACAGCGTCATCATCATCGAGCACAACTTGGAGGTCATCAAGTCGGCGGACTGGGTCATCGACCTTGGTCCGGAGAGTGGTGCCAAGGGCGGCGAAATCGTTTGCGAAGGCACACCCGAGGACATCGTGAAGTGCAAGGCATCGTATACGGGTAAAGCATTGAAGGACAAATTGTAATATGTCACAAAACCGACAAAACATACAAAACTACCATTTAGCGTGGGCGGCTGCGCAACCGCGTCGCCGCCGGAAAGCCGCCGGTTGGCAGGCTTTCCACAACCAAGCTCAAAGGTTTTGTCGGGTTTTGCAAGTTTTGTGATAAAAAACAAAAGCAATGAAACCATCAGAGATAAACCATCCCCTGAGTGAGCGGCAGCAGAAGGTCGTCGATACCCTGCTGGGTCTCGGCATCGACTTCGACATCAAGTTCCACCCGCCGTTGGGCAGCATTGAGGAGTCGTTGGCCTACTGGGGCAAGTTCGAGGCCACGCACTGCAAGAACCTGTTTTTCAGGAACCACAAGGGCAACAAGCACTATCTTGTCATCTTCGAGTGTATGCACCAGATGGACATCCACGACTTGGAGCAGCGCCTGCACCAAGGCAAGCTCACCTTCGCCTCGGAGCAGCGCATGGAGAAATACCTCGGCCTGAAGCCCGGCAGCGTCTCCCCTTTCGGCCTCATCAACGATGTGAACCACGAGGTGCACCTTTTCATCGACAAGAACCTACTGGACTCGCCTCGTCTGAGCTTCCATCCCAACGACAACACGGGGACGGTAATCATTAGCCGCGAGGACTTTATTAAGTTCCTTGATGCTATGGGGAATTCTTATGAGTTTGTGGAGTTATACGATTGATTGGTATTACAAGAACTGAATGTAATGCACCACCTTGTCTGCAAAGTCCTCATAATCGTTGTAGATGACGGCTGAGGAAAAGTCACCATATTGGGCATTTGATTCGCGAACGATAAAATCCGACTGGTGTTCGTAATAATCCACATACGACCTTCTGTCCGTTATCGGCTCCTCTACATCAGGAAGATGCACTACGAATAGCAAGGTCTTCGTTGGCGTGTGAATGGAAGTCTGGATGTTGTCTTCCGATAAGGTCAGATATTTAATCGCATTATGGATGGTGAACTCTTCCCACTTCTGGAGCCAGCCCTCCTTGCTGTAATATGGCAATTTGTCGGGTATGATGAAGATTTGGAAATAAGGGATGTTGGCACAGCGGATGTTCGCCGTTTCGCCCAACATGTTCTCGAAGTAATTGTTCGAGTTTTGGGAATAGTTTTGCATAACGAACTTCACGCCAATGCCCGCCAAAGGTCGTCCGTTACGAAGAATTGTAATGTCAACAACCTTGTCGATGTAGCGACCATCCAGCTTCATCTCTTTACCTTTTCCAATGCCTAAAGAGCAAACCGAATAGCCATCACCCAATCGCTCTTTCAGGTCTTTAGCGATTGCACCATGAAGAATCTTCAGCTTTTCATTGCTTCTCGACCCTGTTTCGAGGAACTTCTTAAAAGAGTTCCCGACTACCTTTAGAAATTCTTGATTGTCCATATTTTTCTGTAAGTTTATTGTTCAAATATTGTTCTAAATCCTTGGAGGCAAAAGTGTAGTATCCTCCGCTTTTATAGTTTTTCAGCAGTTTAATGTAATTGATAAAATCCTTTGAATAAATCAATTGCTTGATTGTCTCAAAGTCGATTTCTGTCAAGACATAAAGGCCACTATAAACCCCACAGCCGTCGGGAACGACCTCCAACTTGATGCTTGCCAGGTCTTTGACAATGGTGTTAATGGCATACTTTTTCTTCGAAACATCCTTCAATGCTTGGGTGCGGCCAAACAGATACCAATATTTGTCGTCTTCAATATCCCTGCTTTTGGCAAGTTTATCTTGGTGCGACAATAAATAGTTGTATGCTGTTTCGTTTTCCTTGAAAGATTCAAGTGGGATGGGCTTGCCTTTGCTGTCATAAGGATAGATGCACTTGCTCCATTTGCCGGTTGACGCTTTCAGAATATCAATTGTCCCTTCTGCAAAACCGAAGTCGCCGATAAACACCTTGTCGGCAAGGGTAGCGAAACCATTTTTGACCGACACATAAGAGTATCCGTGTGTTGTTTTCACATTTTTGAGCAACGCAAGACTCTCTTTTTTTGAGAAATAGAAGTTTTTCCCAATCTGAATATCAGTATAGGACAATTCATCCGATAGCTTTGCTTTTCTTTCCGTTTCATCAAACACACAATAATCGATACATTTGGCTTTCTTTGTCTTAGAAAACCGAGAGATCAGAGTGTATGTAGTGGCCTCAAACGGCTGAAAATGCTCCAAATCGATTACTCCAGACAAGTTTTGATGTAGCATGACATAGTTCCTGAGATTGGTTCCAGCCAAACTGCTTAACCATGAACTTGGTGTAATCAAGCACATCAAGCCGTCTTTTGCCAACATATTGAACCCGATTTCGAAAAAGACGATGAACAAGTCCGTCATGCCGCCTTCGGCAAACTTGAATTTTTTCACAGCCTCATAACTGTCGTCAAGATTATGAACTCGCACATAAGGCGGATTCCCAAACACATAATCCATCCTGCCATTGAAGCGGTCAACGGTCAATGTGTCTGCATTTAGAATGTCCCATTGCACGTCTTGAATTCCGAATTCATCTGCGACTTTATTCATGTTTTGGACGCAGACCTTGCACTCGTCGGCATCCAATTCAATGCCGTGGATGTATGTTTCCAAGTCTTGTTTTAGCCCAAACAAGTCCTGTTTCTGCGAAAGAAACAAGGAACAATATCGCCTCACAATTTCTGTGAGAAAAGCGCCATTGCCACAACTGTTATCAATGACGTGTTTTTGTAAAATATTGGTATTGAAATAATTGCCGAAATCAAGGATGGTTTTGACAATATAATCGGGCGTATAAACCCTTCCGTGCTGTTTGACTGCTTTTGCCATACGCGAATTGTTTTTTTGCGTTTGGCAATCTGCCTCCTACGAACACAGTGCGTGGGCAATTTTGCCCTAACACTGCGGTCGTAGGAAACCGAATTACACAGACAAAACGCCCACGCTGTGGGTGTTTACAATCTGTTTTCGGTGTAACCTTGAAATTTCCTACGTTTCAGTGTTACTCAAACAAATAGCAAACGCTATAATTACTATGTTAGTTTATTTCTATCTTTTTTGTATTTCAATATTTTAAGTTCAATTTTGTATTTGTTATTCTCTTGATTTCATCCGCAAATATACAACTTTTTCATTCACCCCCACCATACAAACCAATTCCCTTTCTCCCTGTGCAATCATGGTTTCTCAATCACTTCCCAATGGCCGCCTTTGTCGGGGCCGATTCGACGGATGATACCCGCAGCTTTCATTTTTTTGATATGATAAAACACTCCATCTTCTGTGATATCACATAATCTAGCTAATTCTTTATTGGTGATTGATGGGTTTTCTTTTATCAGTCTAAGGATTTTCTCCGTAGTTTTCTCCGTAGTTTTCTCCGTAGTTTCCGTACCACTATCTGTTTTCTGGGTAGTTTCTGTTTCCTGGTCGCTTTTCTGTGATATGCCATTATTAATCGTCACAAACCGCTCCCTTGGGATGGTTGCCAACATGCCACCACGCACTTGCTCAAATTTTGGGAATTGCAACTTCTCGCTCTCAAAAGCCTTGCGAATTTTTTCATAGCCGCGTCCCCACGACTCAATAAAACCCGCCAAATAAAACACTTTGGCAATAAGCATATTGCGTGGACGGGAGTCATGTTCGGCCATCAAGGTTTCAACAGTAAAGCCTTCCGGCAACGTGCCAATGTTCCACAACTCAATACGGTCGTCCCAAACCCGCATCTGAATGAAGGTGCCGGTGTAATCTTTATGTACGATAGCGTTACAAATGATTTCACGCAAGCCATCCTCGGGGATTTCAAGTGGTTCCTTACGGAACAAACCCACGTAATGTATGGGCGAAACAAGATACTTGCTCCTCAATGTAGAAATCACCCTATCAGGCATCATAATCAGCGGACAGCTAATATTGTCTTGGATAATCAGATTATCGCGGCTCACTTGAAAACGCCCTATTCTGAAAATGGCACCCATGTTCCATCGCTCAATGTCTTTACCAAACAGAAGCAAAGCCGCCATCGTCAGATGTCCCTGGTCATCAACAAGTTTCAAGTTGCGGAGGATTTTCTCCGTGCTGTCATTGCGTGTTTCTGGGTCAATACGTTGTGCCTCTATCGCGTGACGCATGAAATAGTCAACGGCTTCGCGATCAATGTCCTCAATAGTCGCATTGGGCTGAATCACAGCGTCCCACGACAAATTCATCTTCCGCAACAAGAAAGTTTGCAGCGCACTGCCGTTCATCTCTTGTAGTGTAGTGCCTGAGCGGTAATAGTACTTGCCACGATAGGAAACGGGCTGCTCCGAAGCGGAAACACTGATGGATAGATATTCCTTCCCTTCTTCTGCCAACAAATTGACAGTGGCAAGCAATCCCATCGTTTGGTTGATGAGGTTGGGCAACTTCTCAAGCAGTTGCTTGGCGTTTTCAATGCCTACCACATTTCCTTTGTCATCCATACCAATATACAACGTGCCGCCTTGCGCATTGGCAAAGCCACACAGTTCAGCAAGAAAATCATCGCGCCATTGCCGCTTGAATTCTATGTTTTGGGTTTCCTTCATAGGAGCCATATTTGCAATTGCAAAATTACAAATTTTCCTCCATCCATTGCCGAATGATGCTTTTTTCCATAATTTTGCACTTGAATTGCAATCTTAAATCCATGACTTCTACTATCACCACACCATGACCTTCGCCTCGGAGCAGCGTATGGAGAGAATGACTATGAATTTATTGAACTATATGAGAAATAACGTGTTTTTTGTCCTGCTGACCGCTTTGGCACTTGTTTCATGCAAGGAAAAGGCCCAAAGCGTTGATTATGTGTTGTCTTGGGAAGGTGATGGCATTGGTGTTTCCGTTGCTTTGGCCACGCCTGCCGATACCGTGCTTTTTAGTTACGCCTCCGAAAACGGGGGAATGACCGACCAGATGACTTGGTTCCAAAAATTGAATATCGACAAGGGGAAAGTGCTGATTGACACATCGTCGCTTGAATTAACCGTTATCCCTGAACACGGAAAAGCCCGATTCTCGTATGTCGTCCGTTGCACGTTGCCCGCCGATTACGGCTCGCCCGGCGGTTGCCTGTGGGACGTCTTCCGCCCCGACATCGATGATGCGATGTTGTTCACGAGGACGGAAAATTTGTTTGCCGTGCCTGTCGATGACGACGAGACCCCCGTTTCGGTCACTTGGGAGTCGGTGCCCGATTATCCCGTTTTCTGCCTCTATAATGCCGGAAAGGGAACGGAGCGTTTTGAAGGGAATGTGCGCGACATTGCATGGTCGGTCATCGCAGGCGACCCCTTGCTGACCGTTGACTCAGTGATGGTTGACGGAAATCTTCACTATTTGGTGACGGCCCTTCGCAAGAACGCTGAGATGAACAAAGCGGAACTCACCGACTATTTCAAGACATTTTACTCTGCCATTTCCAGTTTTTGGGGCGATGAATACGACGGGCCTTATTCGATGCTGTTTTTCCCTTTTCGCCGAAACACTTGGGAAGCGACCGGAAACGGGTTCACCAACGGCTTCGTCTCACGTTATGATGCCACTGCCGACACTATCCTGACCACAAAGCGCAGGGATTTGTTTACCCATGAAGTTGGGCATAAATGGCTGAACAACGGCCCTGTGTGGTTCCCAGAGGGCTTCAATGAGATGCAGACGGGCTACCAACTCGTGGCCTCGGGATTGGAAGATCCGACTTATTTCGCCACTTACTTCAACATCGCCCTTGCCGGACTCTATCACAGCCCTTATAGGAACGCACCCGACGAGGAAGCCGAGGAGAAGTTTTGGGACGACGGCGACTACATCTGGCTCTTGTATTGGCGCGGCTATTGCTATGCCTTCCATTTGGCAGGCGTTTATGAAAGAGAGACGGGCGAGCCTAACGCATGGAAGCCGATGATGCAGGCAGTGAAACCCTTTATCGACGATTTCACTGCAGAGAAATTCCTCGACGCGATGGCCGACTTGATGGACCGCGAGCGCCTTGAGAAAGACTATCGCACTTATATCGTAGAGGGCAAGGACTTCGAGTTCTTGCCCGAAGACTTGCCCTCAGGATGTGCCATTATCCATCGCGAAGACGGCGCCCCCCAACTCGTGGTGACGGATACGGTGGCTTTTGCAAGGCATTTTGAATGAAGGGGGCGCTTTCTTCTTCTATTTCTATTGTTGTTTTCGTGTTGCGAAGGAACGGAAAATCCGCGAATTATCGTCAATGATGATTCCTTTCCGGAAAATAGTCATTTTTGGGGATGGCGGCGTAAAACGACGTTTCTGATTTTTGCAAAAAAAAGGAAATGAAGAAAGACCACCCTCTGCGAATGATCAATGCAGGCCGCTACAAGGTCTGTTTTTCGGAGTTAAGCCCTGAAATACAGAAAGATGTATTGAAACGGATGGAACGCCTCATTGAGGAAAACCGCTGTTGGTACGACCGAGGCAACTACGGCCACCTGTGCAACATCCTGCCTACGCTCGCCATCGACGAGGCTCTGCAAGCCGTTGGCAAGACGCCGCAGGAATCGCTCGCAATCCTCTCGAAATACATGTGGGGCGCGTTGAAGCCCGAAAAGATGCAAAAGTTGGCCACGAAAAGTTTCTTCGTGCCGCTGATGAAAGTGGTGGTGCCGTTAGGCTTCAAGTATGGTTCAGGCAAGGGCTGGCAATATGTTTGGCACAAGGACACGGACGGCCCCAATGAGTTCCGCTTCGAGTGTGTGGAGTGCCTCTACAAGCACATCTTCGCGCATTATGGTGTCATCGACCGCTTCGGCCCGATGTTTTGCCACGCCGACGTCATCAACTACGGCAACCTACCCTACACCGACTTCATCCGCATCCAAACCCTTTGCCAAGGCGGCGACAAGTGCGACTTCTGCTTCATCCGCCACGCGAAAGGCGAAGATTGGAAACGAACCAAGAGTGTGTAAAGCATTGGCTCTTCCGCTGCCGACAGCCCTAAAGCCCCATCAGCATGACCCGTTCCTCTTTCTTGAAGCCGAACCTTTCGTATAATGAAGGTAAAACGCCGTCGCAGGCGGTAATCAGATGAAAGCCTACCATGCCTTGTGCTTTCATGTCGTCCAAGCATTGACGTTCAAGTCACACGTTATTCGTGATGATGATGGTCGCCGCCGCAATTGTCGTGATGGCAAGTGGCATCGCCATAAATCATGGTGCCGGCGAGATAGCGCGAAACGATTTCGTCGACGGGCATGGTCGGGGCACCGCCGTGCAAGCTGATGCCCAATTGGTTGAGCAGCTGGACGGCACCGCCACCAATGCCACCACAGATGACATCAGTGCAACCCTCGGCAGCAAGGAAACGCGGTATGGCACCATGCTCATGCTCTGGTGATTGTTTCACAACGGATTCCTTGACTTTTCCTCCTTCTATGGTTACGATGGTTACTTGCGGGGCCTTGCCAAAATGCGGCCACAACATTCCCTCATTGGTGGGGATTGCAATCTTTTGTGTATTCATTTTTTCTTATTTTGTTGTTTTTGTGCTGCAAAGATACAAAATTCCCCAAATTTGGATAAAATGCTTACCATTGCCAAAATTCGTAAATCCGAGTGCATGGAAACAAGAAAACCCATTGAGATAGAGAAATTTGCGAGTGGTACACGCAATTGCCCACAAGCCGTCATTTGCACCTACGATGATTTGTATTCGGTTTAATAAATTTGATCAGTTTGCTGCCGATTCTTCCTTCTGCTGGATTTCTTGCCATGGGTTTGTTGGCTTGCCATTTCGGTGCGGCCGATTCGCCAGGTGAGGCCGAAGCTGATGTAGCGGGTAGTGAGGGTGCTTTCGCTTATTGATGGGTTGTAGGGGTTGACGCTCTCGCCGCCAGTGCGGACGGTATTGAAAACATCGTTGACGTTGACGAACAGCGACAGGTGACGGTCAAACAAGTCGGTGCTCACACCACAGTCAACAGTGAAATAAGGATCAACTTTGGCCAACAGGGTCTGTGTCCGGCTGCGGTAGTTGGCGTTGGCGAACACTTGCAAGCCATCGAACCATTTGTTGCTATTGTGTTCCCACAATTTTGCCCAAAAGTTGAGACGCAGTGAGTAACACAGCATATTGCTCTCGGCCCATTGATTGGGACGGTATTGCACGCGATAGTAGTCATCGAAAAAGTTGGCATAGAAGCGGATGTTCATGAAGTCGGCGGGGCGTAGGGTGGCGTTCAATCCTATGCCTCCGTTGCGGGCAGTGCCGATGTTGAACGGTTGGCTGAAGGCCACGATGCGCCCGAACTGGTCGCAATAGGCCACATCGGTGAGAGTGCCTGTCTGGTCGTGCATTGAGTTGTACCACGCGCTCAAGCCGATGCTGCCGAGGTGGTCGAAGTAGCGTTCCCAACCGAGTTCAAGATTGTCGGTGTAGCCATTCTTCAAATCGGGTGTGCCAGTGGAATAGCTGTCGTAGCCATAGACGGTATAGCGCGAGAGCTGCGTAGCGGTAGGCGGCACGACGTAATGGGTGTAGCTAAAGGTGAAGTTGTGCATCGATTTGGTGCTGTAGCTGGCGTGAACGGTAGGGCTGAACGTAAGATAATGTTTGTTTACGTTGCCGTTATGGTTGAATGGATATTGCAGATGGTACCAAGCGTTGTCCATTGAGAGTGACGCGCCAAGGGTGAATCGACCAAAATGGTGCTCGGCACCTACATAGAATGAGATTTCGTATGTTCCGTTGGTGTAATTGTAGCTACGCAGCGAGTCGGTGAGGCCATAGTTGGTTTCACGCACTTTCTTGCGTTCAGGCGAGAGATTAGCCATAAGGCCGAAGTCTATCTCGCCTTTTTTGTTGTATGGTAGTGCAACGTCAGCAGTAATCCCGTGCCACTGCGAGGGTTCGAGTGTTGTTTGCAGACGGTTGAAATTGAGGTCGGTGAGACTGTCGAAAGTGCGTATGTTTCCCGCGAAGGAGCAGTTGCGCGTCAATGTGCCGGTATAATCCACAAACAGCATCCCACCCAAGGTGTCGAGTTGCTTCTCCAGCATTACGCCAAAGGCGGCATCGGCCATCATCCTGCCGTTGCGCACATCCTCGTTGTAGAAATAGTGTCCTGCGCCGCTAAGAAATTCCGTGCGTTCAGTACGCCCCGTGAGGTTACTGCTATCGTGCACGGCGGTGGCCCAAAGCCAGAGATTGACCAACGTGTTAGTGTCGATGTTATAGTCGAAATCCAAACCGAAATTGCCGATGAAAGAGCGATTGAGGCTGTGCCCTTTGGTGCTGATGATGGAAGAGAGCGTGCTGTCGGGTGCCAACAGACGGCTGTCGCTCGAAGCATCGCCTTTGTAGCTGTCGTAGTCGCCGCTTAAGAAGACATTGAAGCGCACCTTCTCGTTGCTCCACACATAGTCCACCCATGGACCGATTTGCGGCTTGCTGTTGGCGTTCAACCCCACGCAAAGCAGTTCGTTGCGTTTCACCTTGGCGGTAGTGATGATGTTAACCACACAGTTCTGTGTGTGGTATTTGGCCGAAGGATGAGCGATGACTTCAATGCGCTGCAACGTGCCTGCAGGCAACGACTTGAGGTATTGTTTGAGGCTCTCAGCTTTGAGGTGCGACGGCTTGTCGTTGATCCATATAGTCACCTCAGCGCCACCGCGATACTTGATGTTGCCCTCAGCATCCACCTCTACGCCAGGGGCGTTCTGTAGCGCGTCAGTGGCGTTGCCGCTCTGCACGCTGGGGTCGTCGCTCACGTTGTAGAATACTTTCTCGCCGTCAGCGGAATAGAGTGGACGCGAGGCGGTTATCTGCACTTCGTTCAGTGCGGCTGAAACTGAGGTCATCTTGATGACTCCAAGGTTTTTGTCCGAAGGGACGGAAATGGACTGCCAATGGGTTTCGTAGCCGATGCAACTGATGCGGAGCAAATACGAACCCGCTGTAATGCCTTGGAAGCAAAACGCACCTTTGTCGTCGCTCGTCACGCCGTAGGCAAAAACGCTGTCAGCCGCATGGAGCAGCACGCAGTTGGTATAAGGCAATGTAGAACTGTCGCTGGCATCTTTCAGGCTGCCTTTCAGGGTACCAATTCCCGTTTGGGCTTCAATCATGCTCGTTGCGAACAGCATCAAGGTAATTAACAAACTCTTAATATTCATAGTTTTATCACTTTTTCAAATCTAAACATTTCGTCGTCTTTCCACATAAACTCCACAATGTGGAAACCGCATTTGTTAACATAGAAGTGGATGTTTCGCTTCTCAAAATAAGGTGTGTATGTCTCCCAAACTTTCACTTCGGGATGCAACAACTCCACGACGCACCAGGCCGCATAGCCGATGCCTTTACTGTGCGCCTTGGGTGAGACAAACAACAACTCCAACTCGCCATGGTCGCCTTCGACGCAAAGCACCACACCGCCGACCTTTTTCCCATCCAAAAGGATACGATAGGCTTTGCCATTGTTGATGGACTGCTCGATGGTGTCTCGTGAGATGATTTCACCGTCTTTCTCGAAATGGTTGTCACGCACTCCAAACTCCTCTGTCGCCCCATACTTGAACGCCCATTGGTTGTCGAGGATGAACTGCTCCTTGTCGTCAGGCTCTAACGGAGCCAAGGTCACTTGTGGTTTGTTGCTCATATAGGTAATATTTCGATCCGCAAAATTACGGAGGTTGCCACAGGTGATTGACAAACAAATCAGCCTTTAAATGTCACTTTTCAGTCTAAAAAGGGCTGATTTTGGTAAAAAATACCTATTTTTGCGGCTGATATGTCATTTTTCAGTCCAAACAATGCTTCGCCGACAGCTTGCGGCACAACCGATTTCAGCGGATTGCTCCACACGGTAGTTCCCGTCACTGGGTGTACGCTTTTGCTGTGTACGGGAGGTTTTGCCCTCGGCAGCTCGCATTTCCAGTCTGTCGCCATTCGGCAAGGGATGCTGGTGCCGCTTTTCACCCACTCGCGATTTGCCATCGAACAGGTCTCGTCGCGGTTTACCTGCCGTTTCGTCGAGATGAGAGACCCCGACTTTGCCGATTTCACGATTAGCTTCAATTCGCCCGTGTTTTGGGATTTCCTCTATCGGCATCCCGTCTTCACCATTGAAAAACCCGCGCAACGGCTTGCAGAAGAATGGTTTGAAAGGATGGAATGGATTGCCCAGACTTTCGACGGTGATATCTGCCAACAAATGGTTTACGGTGAGTTACACAACCTTTTCATCGCCATTGAGCAACGGATTGCCCAGCTTTTTCCACCCGAGAGCCACGATGGGAAATCGTCTGTTTGGAGCATCCCCGACCGCCTCAATGCGCTCTTGGACCGACACATCCATCACGAGCGCAGCGTCAAGTTCTACGCTTCCGAGTTGTGTCTCAGCCCCGACTATTTGAATAAGGTATGCCAACGTCTGATGAAGACCTCGACCAAGGCACTTATCAATGATGCCGTCATATACGAACTCAAACGTCTTCTCGCCGAGACCGACCTCACCGTCGAGCAAATCGCCGCGCAGATGAACTACGACAACGTTTCCTACCTCTGCCGTTTCTTCCGCAACGCCACGGGACAGTCAATGCTGGAGTTTCGGAGGAAGCAGCGGTGATTTATCCAAGCCCGACAAGCATTAAAATTCTCCACAGTTAGGGCAGCGAAACCCTCAAAATCCCTACAAATGAGGGTGTTTTGCAATTGCCCAACCACCTATTTTTGCAGCTATTACAATCAATGGCATTAATTATGGGACTTTTCAGCAAACTTTTCAGAAACGCCCGCAAACCTGTAGGCTTTTTGGGCAAAATGATGGTCAACGGCATGAACGACGGCCGTCATGCAGCCATGGCCAACTGGGCTTTGGCTTCGCTACACCGACTTCATCCGCACACAGACCCTCTGCCAAGGCGGCGACAAGTGCGACTTCTGCTTCATCCGCCATGCGAAAGATGAAGTTTGGAAACGGACGAAGAGCATTTGACTTTTTTTGGCGTTTACCAAGAAAAACCACTACATTTGCAGTCTCAAAACGACTCCTTTGTTTAATAAGGTATGAAACGGATTCCTGTCATAAAATTCCAACGCGACAAGTACGGCGACGAGCTTTTGGTCGACGTGGTGACACTTGACGCCATCCGCAAAAGCAAGGGTTTCCAAGAGGTTCTGAGGCAGTCGTTTTATGGCGTGATGCTCACCACGGGCGGCTTCGGCGAGGTGGAAGTCGATGGCGTTTCGTGCAGCGCAAGCAAAGGCTTGGTGGCTTTTGCACGTCCCGGCGACGTTTGCACCGTGAAGGAAGACAACGGCCTGACGGCCTTGGAACTTATCTTCGAGCGCGACTTCTTGCTATCGTTCTTCAACGACCCGCACTTCATCGACAGCCTGCCTTATTTCACCCATCGCCGGCCTTCGCCGTATCTGATGCTCGACGAGGCCATGTACAACAAGATTGTCGGACTGTTTGCCGAAATCCAGATTGAGATTGCCCACGACCGCAGCGTCCATTTGCTCCGTGCCTTGCTTTATGAGGTCTTGGCGCTGCTTCAGAGGGCTGTCCCGGTGGAGAGCGATGTGCCAATCAGCGTCGAGTCGCGTGTGGTTCGCTTTCAGGAGTTGGTCAACGAGTATTTCGCCACCGAGACGGGCGTGAACTTCTACGCCGAAAAGCTGTGCGTTTCGCCCAACTACCTGAACCGCATCGTGCAGCGCACCTTGGGCCAGTCGACGAAGGCCTACATCCAGTCGCGCCGCATCGATGAGGCCAAACACCTGCTGCGTTACACCGCCATGCCCATTGGCCTCATCTCCGACCGCTTGCATTTCGACACGCCGTCGTATTTCGTCCGTACCTTCACCAAAGAGACGGAACAAACGCCTTTGCAGTTCCGAAACTGTCCCGAAAAGTGACATTTCCCGATTGTTAATTCCTTCCCCGGTCGCCAAAACGGCTGTACTTTTGCATCGTCAAACTTCAAATAACAGATTGAACGATGAAAAGAACATTTATCCTTGCCGTGACGGTATGCCTGCTGGCTGCCTGCGGCGAAAACAAGAACGAAAAAACACAAACAAACAACAACGAAAAACAAGAAGCGATGAACACAATCAGCAACAAAGAGAAGGCCGTGGCCCTTCTGAAAGCCATCGAGACCGGCGCAAGCGAACCTATTGGCTACGTGAACGCCGAAAACTACAAGCAACACAACCTCACCATCGCCGATGGCCTTGACGGCTTCGGCGCTGCCCTTGCAGGCTTGGTCAACTATCCCGAAAAGGCCAAAGTGAACACCGTGCGCGCCTTCGAGGATGGCGACTATGTGGTGTGCCAAACCGACTACAACTTCTTCGGCCCCAAAGCGGGCTTCGACATCTTCCGCTTCGAGGACGGCAAAATCGTCGAGCACTGGGACAACCTGATGGCCTACAACGGTCACCCCAACCCCAGCGGCCACACGCCTTTCGACGGCACCACCGAGATGAAAGACCTCGACAAGACCGAGGCTAACAAGACCCTTGTGCGCAACTTCGTGCAAGACGTGCTGATGGGTCAGCACCCCGAGAACCTCACCAACTACTTCGACGGCAACAGCTACATTCAGCACAATGTCTCCATCGCCGACGGCCTCGACGGTCTCGGTGCCGCCCTTGCAGCCATGGCGGAGCAAGGCATCAAGATGGAGTACTTCAAGATTCACAAGATCTTCGGTTGCGGCAACTTTGTGCTGGCTGTCAGCGAGGGTGCCTTCGCCAACCAACCCACTTCGTACTACGACCTCTTCCGCGTGGAGAATGGCAAGATAGCCGAACACTGGGACGTGATGGAGACCATCGCCCCCGAAAGCGAGTGGAAAAACCAGAACGGCAAGTTCAATTTCTAAGCGACAATTCCCGCTAACTGAAAAAACAATCCCCGTCGGGCAAGGCCTGGCGGGGATAATTTGTTACTCATCAGATGAGTTTTTTAAATATGGCCACCGCCACCTTGTCGTGGTGGAGAATGACGGCGTGTGCCAATATCAACACATTGGCCATCAGCAGCATCAATATGGAAAGCGTTCTCTTCACGCGTAGTATGATTTCAAACCACAAAGATAATCATTTTCCCGATACCAACCTCAAAAAGGTTTTCCGAAATACACAGCGGGTTTGAAAACAATGTGTTCACCTCCCCGCCAGCCAGCAGCCCTACAACTGTAATGGTAGAGTTTAATCTAATCAGATAAAGCAACAAATCTCACACGCTTTTTAATCAACACTTGAATTTGAGAAAAAATTATTCGTAAAATTACGAACAAATGAAAAATAGTTGTATCTTTGCAGCGTCAAAACAATGGGAATTGGATATGGATAAAGTGGAATACACTGAAAAACAGGTTCGTATGGCACGTTATGCCAAAGCATTGGGCAATCCGGCTCGGGTGGCCATCATGGAATTTCTGGCCAAACAGGAGACGTGTTTCTTCGGCGAAATCCATGAGCAACTGCCCATTGCCAAGGCCACAGCATCGCAGCATCTTGCGGAATTGAAAGATGCAGGGCTTATTCAAGGCGAAATCATGCCGCCCAAGGTGAAATACTGCATCAATAAGGAGAACTGGGAAGAGGCAAAACTGCTTTTTGGCGAGTTCTTTAGCCAGTGCGTCTGTAAAAACAAACCGTGCTGCGGGTGACCGCTTTTTTTTGGAAATAATGTTCGTAGTTTTGCGAATTACAAACAATAAAATAAAAGTCTAACTTAAACACAAAGAAAATGAAAATCACAGTCTTGGGAACGGGATGTTCCAAATGCAAATCGCTGTACGCCACCGTGTTGAATGTGGTGGAAGAAATGGGTCTCAACGCCGAAGTTATCAAACAGGAGGACATGATGGAAATCATGAAGTACAACGTGATGACACTCCCGGCCTTAGTAATCGACGAGAAAGTAGTTGCCAAGGGACAACTGCGGCCAGAACAGGTAAGTGAAATCCTCAATAATCTCAAAACTAATTAAAGCAATTGCATTATGAAAAAGTTGATTTGGGTTGTGACCCTTTTTGCGATGTCGTTGTCTTTGGCAGCTTGTGGTCAGAGACAAACACGAACCGAGCAAAATGCGGCTGATAAGGGTGTCGTGCAGGTCCTTTATTTCCACGGTAGCCAGCGTTGCGCCACTTGTCGGGCGTTGGAAGCCAATACCATCGAACTGCTTGAAACCGAATATGCCCAGGCGCAGAAGAATGGCAAAATCGTCTTCAAGGCTATCGACTTTTCGGAACCCGAAGGCGAAGCTGTTGCTGACCATTACGAAGTGGCTTGGTCGTCGCTGATTCTGGACAAAGACGGGACGACTGTCGATTTGACTGACATGGGTTTCCGATATGCCCGAACCGAGCCTGAAACCTTCAAGGCCAATCTGAAACAAGAATTGGACAAAATGCTGCATTGACATGGAATTTTTGCAAAACCTTCTCGACAATAGCAGTTTGCCAGTGGTAACGGCATTTCTGCTCGGGTTGATGACGGCCATCAGCCCATGTCCGTTAGCAACCAATATTGCTGCTATCGGCTACATCGCCAAAGACATTGAAAACCAACGGCGCATTTTTGTCAAAGGACTTCTCTACACCTTGGGGCGCATTTTGGCCTATACGTTATTGGGGATCATTCTCTTGGCCATCATCAAAGGGGGCAACAGCTTATTCGGCATCCAAAAGTTCATCGGCAAGTTCGGCGAAAAGATAATTGGTCCAATACTGCTTTTTGTCGGACTTTACATGCTGTTTGGCAGCAAGTTCAACCTGCCGTCATTCGGTTTCAGTGGCAACGGCGAGCGCTTGGCCTCCAAAGGCGGTTTAGGGGCTTTGCTACTGGGCTTGCTGTTTGCGATGGCGTTTTGTCCGTCAAGCGCCATCTTCTATTTCGGGATGCTCATTCCGCTGTCGGCCTCTGTCGGCGGCGGCTGGCTGCTGCCCGTGGTGTTTGCTGTGGCAACCGCTTTGCCCGTACTGATAATAGCTTGGGTGTTGGCGTTTAGTTCCAACAGCATAGGGCGTTTTTATGGTAAGATGCAAACCATCCAAAAGTGGCTCAACTGGATTGTAGGCAGCTTGTTTGTCGTCATCGGATTGTATTATATCGTTACAGTTTTCTTTTAAAATCAAATCATTATGATTCAAAAATTTGCAGATTGGCTCATTTACAGCCTGATAGGTTTGGATGCCGGAACAAAGATAGGTTCTGCGCTCAACTTCTTTGTCTACGACAGCATCAAGATTCTGTTGCTGTTGTTCCTCATCAGTGCGGTGATGGGTGTCATCAATGCCTATTTCCCCATCGACCGCCTGCGCAACTTCCTGAACTCGCACAAATTGTTTGGGTTGCAGTATCTGTTGGCATCGCTTTTCGGGGCCATCACTCCGTTTTGTTCTTGTTCATCTGTACCATTATTCATCGGCTTTGTGAAAGGCGGCATTCCGTTAGGTGTGACATTCTCTTTCTTAATCACTTCGCCTTTGGTCAATGAGGTGGCCATCGCCATGTTTTTAGGTACTTTTGGTGCCAAAACCACATTGATTTATGTGTTGAGTGGTGTTTTGTTGGGAACGATAGGCGGTGCTGTATTAGGTCGTTTCCGATTGGAGAAATGGCTGAGTCCGTGGGTATTACAGATGCAACGCGAAAGCATGGAGGAGAGCCAGCAATGGCATGAGGAAAAAGTGCCTTTCGTGAAGCGGCTGCCGTCCATCTTGCGCGATTCGTGGGGCATCGTGAAAGGCGTGTTGCTGTATGTGGTCATTGGCATTGCCATCGGTGCGGCCATGCACGGCTATGTGCCAGAGGGTTTCTTCGAGGCGAATCTGTCGGGCGGCCATTGGTGGGAGGTGCCGTTGGCGGTGGTTCTCGCCGTGCCCATGTACGCCAACGCCGCAGGTATCTTGCCTGTGATTGAGGTCTTTGTCCAGAAGGGTGTCGCCCTCGGCACGGCCATCGCTTTCATGATGGCGGTCGTGGGCTTGTCGCTTCCCGAAGCCACCATGCTCAAAAAGGTGATGACCTGGAAACTCATCGGCGTGTTTTTCGGCACCGTAACGCTGTTCATCATCCTGAGCGGTTGGGTATTTAATTTAGTGCTGTAAAAATGTAATACGGTAATAAATTCTCTTCTATGCTTTCCCGAATGGCCCGAAAGCGGATTGCTCCGTGAGTGGATAGCCGGGCTTCTTCCCGAGGTTCCTGGCCCCAAAAAACGGGAATGAGTCCTATAGCCCCATCAGCATGACCCGTTCCTCTTTCTTGAAGCCGAAACTTTCATAGAATGAGGGTAAAATCCCGTCGCAGGCGGTAATCAGATGAAAGCCCACCATGCCTTGTGCTTTCATGTCGTCAAGGCATTGCCGAAGCAGCTGGCTGGCAATGCCTTGCCGCTGGTGCCGAGGGGCAACAGCGAGGTCGTTGATTTCGAAAACACGGCCATAATGGAACAGCATGGATGTGCCCAAAATGAAGCCTGCAACTTCTCCGTCCACAATGCACTCCAAGCCGTAATGCTGCTTGTTTTCAAGCAGTTCGCCAACATGGATGGTTGCATCCTCAACGGACCATCTGTCGTTCCATGGCTCTCCCGAAAACGCTGCCGCGTATATGGCTCCATATTGGTTCAAGTGTTCTATGGTGCATGGTTTTATTGTCATATTTTTTGGGTTGTAAGTAGTTGTTTAAAGTTAAACTTTGTGTTTCCAAGTGGGTCAAATAGTTGTAGTTTTATTCTCGTTCGCAAAACATCACATGCACCATGTCGCCGAAAGTCTTGCCAATCTGTTTCCGGATGTCCTTCCGCACTCCGATGATGAAGCAAGGCGTTCCCATCTTGACAATCTGGCCGTCGTAAGGCACGCCGTCGAAAGTGGCATGGACGGCCAGCCGCCCTTTTCCGAAGAGCGCCTTGATGTCGAAGGGCACCTCAACGTATGCGGCATCCATATCCTCATTTTGCAGGATGATGGCGTCGAATTCGTAAGGATCAATAGCAGCCATAAGAAAATTCGCTTAATTCGTTCAATTCGCCGTTTTAATGTTTTTCTGATGCGTCTTCAACAGTTTCACCGCTTGCCCGTAGGGACTTGAGGTGACGCTCACGAAGTAGGCCGCCATGTCGGTGGTGTAGGTGTTTTTGTAGTAGCCTTTGGTGAAGAGTTCCTCTTCGGTGAAGCTCTCGGCGAGGCGGAGCATCTCCTCGTGGGTCTCATGCAGCAGGCGTTTGGCTTCCTCCAAAGGCGTGTTTTGGTGTTTTTCCACCAGCATCTTGTCCATCTCGTGGTAGTTCTTGCGGTATTCGTCGGGCAGGTAGTCGCGTGGGTGACCTTCGCGGATGTTGTTTACAAATTCGCGCATCAGCACCTGCCATTCGTACAGGTGAATCAGAAGGTCGCGGAGGCAGCGGTCGTATTGCCAGCGCACACCGCATTTCTTCGGGTCGGCGGCGAAGTCGAAGGGGGACGAAATCGCTTCTTCGCTCATCTTGCCAATCTGTTCGTTGAGTTTGACATAGCCGTCGACCATAGCGGAGAGCAGCTCTTGTTTGTTGGTTGGATTGGGCATGGTATGCAAATTTAGGGCGCAAAGATACGGTTTTTGCAGGCGAAACAGAGCAATGGTCAGCAAAACAACAAAAATTCCAAAAACAAGCGCGGGTAGTGGAAATATGCCTACCTTCGCGACGTAATTTAACGTGAGTTCGATATAAAATAATTGATTGAAAAAGAATAACATAGCGATGT